>Ga0209060_10001490_pt1 | contig 25547 bp, 27 predicted proteins | sample Coa_R1_8_FD_187155 | JGI IMG/M metagenome (GOLD analysis project Ga0209060, IMG submission 187155) | Surface soil microbial communities from Centralia Pennsylvania, which are recovering from an underground coalmine fire - Coalmine... | ecosystem: Environmental > Terrestrial > Soil >...
TGGGGTGGAGAAATTGCCCGCGGCCCGCGCGCTTCAAAGCAAATGCATAGATCCCTCGTTGGGATTTGTTCGCGACGAACAAATCCGCTGCCTCAGGATGACAAGGTGGTAGGCATGGGAGCTGCGCGCGAGATCCCTCGCCCGCTGGTGAAAGCGCGGACGTTCGGGATGACAAGGTAGTGGCGGAGTTGTTTCCAAAAAACAGGTTCCTCCACTTGCCGTCGCTGGCGCTCCGGCGGCGGTCGGAATGACACTATGTGGGAGCGGGGAGATGTGCGCAAGATCCCTCCGTCCGCTGGTGAAAGCGCGGACGTTCGGGATGACATAGTTAGTAGCGGAGTTGTTTCCAAGAAGCGGGTTCCTCCACTTGCCGTCGCTGACGCGCCGGCGGCGGTCGGAATGACACGATGGTGAGAGTGGGGAACTGCGCGCGAGATCCCTCCGTCCGCTGGTGAAAGCGCGGGTCTTCGGGACGACAAGGTAGTGGCGGAGTTGTTTCCAAAAAGCAGGTTCCTCCACTTGCCGTCGCCGGCGCTCCGGCGGCGGTCGGAATGACACTATGGTGAGAGTGTGGAGATGCGCGCAAGATCCCTCGCCCGCTGGTGAAAGCGCGGACGTTCGGGATGACGGAGTTAGTAGCGGAGTTCTTTAGCGGAGGGTTGCGGCGGTCGGAATGAAACGTGTCGAACGAAAAGCAGATTCCTACGCACCTCCTCGTCGCTGGTGCGACTCCGAATGGCTCGGAATGACAAGGTGGTTGGAGTGATGATTGCGTCGATGAACCTCCCCGTGGTTCCTCACTATATAATTCCCCTCAACATAATTTCCCTCAACCATGGCGCTCACGGGCGGAGAAAAACTCGGGCCGTACGAAATTGTCTCCCTGCTGGGGGCGGGCGGGATGGGCGAAGTCTATAAAGCCCGCGACGGGAGGCTTGACCGCATCGTCGCCATCAAAGTGCTACCGGCCTCTTTCTCTGCTGATCACGACCGCATGCAGCGCTTCGCGCAAGAGGCTAGAGCTACCGCGGCGCTGAATCATTCCAACATCGTTTCCATTTATGACATCGGCGAAGAGAAGGGCGCGCCTTATGTCGTTACCGAATTGCTGGAAGGGGAAACGCTGCGGGAGAGATTGAAGCTGGGCGCACTCTCAAGCCGCAAAGCGATTGATTATGCGATTCAAATCGCACGCGGGCTGGCCGCGGCCCATGAAAAAGGAATTGTTCACCGCGACCTTAAACCGGAAAACATTTTTCTCACGAACGATGGCGCAGCCAAGATTCTTGATTTTGGCTTGGCCAAGCTGACGCGTCCTGAATCGCAAAGCGGCAGCGCAGATGCGCCTACAATGCACGCGGCAACCCAGCCCGGCTTAATCATGGGCACCGCGGGCTACATGTCTCCCGAGCAAGTGCGCGGCAAAACGGCGGACGCGCGTTCCGACATTTTTGCCTTCGGCGCCATCCTCCATGAAATGCTGACCGGCGAGCGGGCGTTCAAAGGCGAGACCATGGCTGACACCATGAGTGCCATCCTCAAAGAGGAGCCGGCAGAACTTTCCGAAAGCGGCAAGAATATTCCGCCGGGTCTGGAACGTATTGTGCGGCATTGCCTGGAGAAAAATCCGGCGCAGAGATTTCAAGCGACGGGTGATCTGGCGTTTGATTTGGAATCGCTAACGCAAATTTCTGGCGCGAGCAAATCGGGCGCGCAAACGGCGATTGCTGAGACCGATGAACCGGGAGTTAACTCCAGATTGGCATGGATTGGGGGCATGATTGCGCTGGCGATCATCACGGCTGCCCTCGGCTGGTGGCTGGGCCGAAGCAGCGCCTACGTGCCACCGCCCGAGTACCAGCAAATTACTTTTCGTACCGGCCGCATCACGAACGCGCGGTTCGCAGCGGATGGGAGCATCGTTTATTCCGCGAACTGGGAAGACGGCGGGTCGCAGATGTACATGGCCCGCACCGAAGACACTGGTTCGCGTGAGCTAGGCATTAAAGACGCCACGCTGCTTGCGGTTTCCAAAAATGGGGAGCTTGCCATACGGCTCAATACAGTGTCCTACGGTGGCTATGCAGTCTCTGGGACGCTGGCGCGCGTTCCTCTCGGAGGCGGTACACCCAGGGAGGTACTCGACAACGTGCAGGACGCCGATTGGTCGGCCGACGGTGCGAGCATGGCGGTGGTCCGCTACGTGCCCGAAAGCCATCATTGGCGGCTGGAGTATCCCATCGGCAAGGTGCTGCTGGATGGCATCAACTGGATCAGCACCCCCAAGATTTCACCGGATGGGAAATGGATTGCATTCTCCGACCATGAGAATACGGGAGGAGATGACGAAGGCGGCGTTGCCGTCATTGATACGGAGGGGCACGAAAAGAAACTTTCGACGGGATGGAGTTCGGTGGAGGGCGTGTTGTGGTCTCCTGCGGGCGATGAGGTCTGGTTCAGCGCATCCGACAGCGGCAGCGCGGATAATCTTCGCGGCGTGACGCTCTCTGGAAAGCTGCGGACGATCACGAATGTACCGGGTGGAATGTGGCTTCAAGATATTCGTAATGGCGTTGCCCTGATGCTGGCGCAGAATCTGCGGGTTGAAATTCGTGGCATGGCGCCCGGGGGAAAAGAAGAAAAAGAGTTGGGATGGCTGGGCTGGTCGCAGCTCAGAGATGTCAGCCGGGATGGAAGGAAAGTGCTGTTCGAGGAGGAAGCGGACGGTGGCGGCCCCAACTACACGGTTTATCTGCGAGACATGGACGGCTCGCCGCCGATCAGGATTGGGGAAGGACGCGGCGAAGCGATATCACCGGACAATAAATGGGTGGTGACGCAGCCGGCGAAAGGCGGCGGAGCGTTGAGTGTGGTGCCGACAGGGGCAGGCGAAGCCCGCCAATTAACGCATGATCACATCAGCTACAACGTGGTGCGCTATTTGCCCGATGGCAAGCAGTTGCTGGCGATAGGCATTGAGCCCGGCCATGGTGCGCGGAATTACCTGATTGACGTGGCCAGCGGGGATTCAAAAGCGATCACTCCGGAGGGTATTTCCGGCGTCTTGCTATCCCCCGATGGCCGCAATGTCGTGATGCAGGGATCCGATGGTAAATGGGGTGTTGGGCCCATTGATGTCAATGGAGAGGGGAGTGCCATGCATGCGATTCCCGACCTCGACTCGCACTACCGCGTTATCGGATGGACGCCCGACGGAAATTCGGTGTACGCGGTTGAAAGTCACAGGCGCGACCGGACCGTTAAAGTTTATCGGGTGAATATCGCCACCGGCAAAATGGAATTGTGGAAAGTTTTCGGCGAAACTTTGCCGATGTCGGCCAGCGCCGGCAGGCCAATATTTTCCGCGGATGGAAGCGCGTATGCGTTTCAGTATTCGCTGGCCATGTCAGAGGCGTATGTGGTGAAGGGGTTGAGGTAGGGGTTGGCTTTATACCTTTTGCAAGAGGCGGCGGACAGGAGTGTCCGCCCCACACGAGCAGAAGCGGGTTCCTCCACTTGCCGTCGCTGGCGCTCCGGCGGCGGTCGGAATGACACAGGTGGTGAGAGCGGGGGGTGCCTGAAAATCAAGATCAACGGCTGAGGCAGCGGACAGGAGTGTCCGCCCCACACGAGCGAAAGCGGGTTCCTCCACTTGCCGTCGCTGGCGCTCCGGCGGCGGTCGGAATGACACGATGGTGAGAGCGGGGGAGATGCGCGCAAGGTCCCTCCGTCCGCTGGTGAAAGCGCGGACGGTCGGGATGACATCGCTTAATTTAAGGGAACGATTAACTGGAGTTGCTAGCGAAGAGCGGCTGCGGCGGTCGCCCTCGCGCCAACCGTTATCAATTCTTCTTCCAGCGTGGTTTCTTCCCACAATGAGCTGTCGCGGAGCAGGCGGGAGACGAGCGCGGTGTGCATGGCGTGTCCAGCGCGGTCGGCTACGACGGAGCCAAGAATTTGTTTGCCGAGCAATGCCAGGTCGCCGATTAAATCCAGAACTTTGTGACGGACGAATTCATCGCTGAAGCGCAGCGGCGGGTTTTCAATTCCATCTTTCGTAAGTACCACGCAGTTGTCGCGCGATGCGCCACGAATCAATCCCATGTTGCGCATCTTCTGTTCGTCTTCGCGTGAACCGAAAGTTCGGGCGGGAGCGATGTCGCCGAAGTAATTTCCTTCGGAAAGATTCACGGCGAACTTTTCGCGGCCAATGAGTGGATGAGGAAAATTGATGCTGTACGAAACCGAATACGACTCGGCTGGGTAGACGCCAATAAATTTGTCGCCTTCGCGCAACTCGACATCGCGCAAAATCCGCAAATAGGTTCGCGGGCGTTTCTGTGCGCGCACTCCAGCGCTGCGGATCAAATCCACGAATGGCCGGGCGCTGCCGTCGAGAATTGGCAACTCAAGGTTGTCGAGTTCGACGATGGCGTTATCAATCCCCACGCCAATGAAAGCAGAAAGCAGATGCTCGGTGGTTGAAATCAGCACGCCTTTTTTCATCAAACTGGTGGCGTAGCTGACGCGGGCGACGTTGCGGCCGATGGCTTCGACTTCAAATCCATCAAGGTCGGTGCGGCGGAAGACGATGCCCGAACCGGCGCGCGCGGGAAGAATGCGCAAAGTGACCGGTGCGCCGCTGTGCAAGCCCACACCTTTGCACTCGACAGCAGAGCGAATTGTTTGCTCGGGCTTCAAAGAACTGGGATCAGTTTGTTTGATTGACTTGCCAGAGTACAGCGGGGATGGGAATTCTGTATGTGGCAAATTAGCCACAGTAGAAGCAGGATTTCGCCTCATGTCGAAGAATAAGCATCATGTAATCAATTACTTGAAAACATGAGGTCAAAATTAGGCTGGGTTTACTTTTTAATTCCCACGGCGGCCTGGCCGGGGACAAACATCGAATCTTTCAATCCTTGGTTGTATTTCACGGTGTTGAGAAAGCGCTGGTTTGACATGTCGCCATTGTAATAACGAGTGACGCTGAAGGGCGTCATCACGCCTTGCGCATCCCGGTAATTGTCCCAGACTTCCTCTTCGATGTTGCGTTGCCGGTCGCCGGGATCGCGCCATGAGAAAGATTTCTTAATCGGCAGATGCGTATGGATGTCGAAATATAACGTCACGCCCTGATTTTTCGAATTGATAATCGTCACCTGCTCAGCGGGTTTCTGCGCGGCGACGGTTGTGCCTTCGTAAAAAAATGCAACGCCGGGTTCGTGGATCCATCGGCGCAACACCATCTCGAGCGAATAATCGCGCCGCCGCAGATAATCGTTTAGCGCTTTTGTGTCCATGTTGACCACGCCTTTGTAGGTGACCTCGTAGCCGCGATCTCCTTGATAGACGTAAATCACGTCGCGCTGCTTGGTGACTTCTACGCGCTCCTGATCGGGAAATTTGTAATAGCGCCAGAACAAAACTCCGGTGCTGTTGGGAGTGCCAAGGTGAAAGCTGTAAGTGCGACCCTCCTGGCTGACGTCTTGAATTTCGAGATAGGCCTGACCGCCCAGCGCTTGAATCGCACTCTGGATAAGCGCCTGCGCTTTCGCAGAATTCTGCTGATCCACGGGGATGGTTTGGGGCGCCGGGCTGGAAGAAGGCTGCGCTGCGGGCGGCGATGCCGAAGGATTGGCCTGCCCGAACGCGGCAGAAATTAGCAATATAAACGTAAGAATATGCTTCATGCTCGGCAGTTAGACGCTGCCGACTTCCATTGTAGCTGCTTGTATGGGAGGAAATTGCAGCTTATCCGGGTAAGACCGCTCCCCCGTTTACATTGAACACTTCGCCGGTGATGAAACCTGCGTGTGGCGTGCACAAGAATAAAATCGGGCCGGCGATTTCGTCCGCAGTTCCAACGCGGCGCAAAGGGATGGTCCCGAAAATCTTTTCCCGCGTCGGCGGATCATTCAACGCCGAAATGGACATATCGGTATTCACCCAACCCGGCGCCACGCAATTCACGTAAATTCGATCACGTGCGAGTTCCGTGGAAAGGCCTTTGGTCATGCTGATGAGAGCGCCCTTCGAGGCTGCATAGTCGCAGTGGAAAGCTTCGCCGCGCTGTCCGGCAGTGGAGCTGACGAGCACAATATGCCCGGCGGCGTCGCCAGCAGATTTTTGTTTTTTCATTTGCGCAACTGAATGTTTCACCAAAGCGAAGACGCTGTCGAGATTAATGGCGATGGTGTTGTTCCATTGTGCTTCTGACATCTGATCAATAGGAGCGTCATTGGGCGGCCAGATGCCGTGGTTGGCGACCAGAATATCCAGTCGTCCAAAGCGTTTTACGGCTTCCTGAACCAGCGATGCGGCGGTTTCCGTGCCGGAGAGATTGCAGGCCATGGCGGCGCAGTTGGCTTCGCCAAGTTCGCTTACCAGTTGTTCGGCTGCATCTTTGGCTTTCTCGTAGTTGAATAGGACTTTCGCGCCGGCAGCGACAAATAAACGCACAGCGGCTGCGCCGATGCCACGCGATCCTCCAGTGATGAGTGCGACTTTGCCCTTAAGAGATAAAGAAACATCCATAAGCTAGTTTCCAGTATTTCGGCGAGAGCTGGCAAGTGACTTTGGCCATGGATGACATAAATGATCAATGGTAGACTTGCCTCGCATTTTTTCGCACACCCACCCGGAGCTTCGCAATGGCAGAATCGGCAATCATTTTTCGCGATATCGCAATGGTGTTCACCGGCGCGTTTATCATCGCCCTCATCTTTTGGCGGCTTAAGCAGCCCCTGATTCTCGGCTACGTGCTCGCCGGACTAATTTGCAGTCCGCTTACGCCCGGCCCACGGATTCACGATGTTCATACTTTCGAACTCATGGCGGAAATCGGCGTGATTCTGCTGATGTTTTCCGTCGGTATCGAGTTTTCCGTTCCAGAATTGCTGAAAGTGAAGTGGGTCGCGCTGGTGGGCGCGCCCATCGGAATCTCGCTCTCTATCGGTCTTGGCACCGCAGTTGGCTGGCTCCTTGGCTGGCCCTTTGCTCAAGGAGTCGCGGTCGGCTGCATTATTTGCGTGGCCAGCACCATGGTGCTCATGCGGCTGTTGATGGATCGCGGCGAACTCTCTTCTGATGCCGGCCGTATTATGGTTACGCTCACGCTGGTGGAAGACCTCGCTGTCGTGATTCTTACCGTTCTTTTGCCCAGTCTTGGCTCATCGGGTGGCGCAGGATACGCGGCGGTATTGTGGCGCGTGACGAAGGCAATTCTTTTGCTCGTCCCCGTAGTGTTCGCTGGATGGAAGCTGATTCCCAAGTTGCTCGATTGGGTCGGCAAGACTTGTAATGACGAAATTTATTTACTTCTTGCATTGTCGCTTTGTCTTGTCGCGGCGGCGATTACTGAAGCGGTCGGCCTGTCACTTGCACTCGGCGCATTCGTCGGAGGGTTGCTTCTCGGCAATTCGACTTACGCACATAAACTTGCTGCCCAAACTCTGCCGATTCGAGATGCTTTTGTGGCTCTCTTTTTCCTTACGGTGGGAATGTTAATTGATCCCCGCACCTGGCTCTCGAACTGGAAGCTGCTTGCCGTGATGGTTGCCTTGATTATGGTGGGAAAATTCGTCGTCTGGTTTGCCGTGGTGCGACTGTTCGGTTATCCGTCGCAAACGGCGCTTCGCGTTGGAATCGGGCTTACGCAGATTGGGGAATTCTCTTTTGTGCTCGCGCAGGTTTCGCTGCACTCCGGTTTAATTCAGTCTGATGTGTATAACGCTACATTAGCGGCGTCACTGGTGACGATCCTGGCCAATGCCACGTTATTTAAATTCATGAGGCCCGCGACGATGAGTATGCAACCGGTCGCGGCCTGATTAGATTAGGCTGGATGGCATTTTGTCGGTCTTCATTTCGCGCATGAGAATGCGCACCAACATTCCGTCATAACGTATGCCGCTGAATTTACCGAGCTCTGCAAGCGCTTGTTCACTGCTGCGGGCGGGGGCGAGAGAATGTTGCGCGGTCATATTCACGTACGCGTCAGCGATGGCGATGATGCGAGCCCAGAGCGGAATTGCCTCCCCGCGCAACCTGGAAGGATAGCCACTGCCGTCAAATGCTTCGTGGTGGTGCTCGATGGCCTTTTGTAAGGTTTCGCTATCGGGAATTATCGCCGCAATTTCTGCTCCCACGCGTGAGTGCATCTGCATGAGTGCAAATTCTTCGTCATTGAGAGGGCCCGTCTTATTGAGAATTCTTTCCGGCACAAAGATTTTGCCGACATCATGAACGCGGGCGGCGTAAACCAAGTCCGCAATCTCGTTGCCGGACAATCCCAACGCGCGAGCGATAATTTCGGAATAGCGCGCGGCCATTTCGCCATGCCCGGCACCATCCTGTTCGCGTAACTCGGAAGCGTGCGTGAGCGACTCGATGGATTCAATCAGGACATTGCGATTGCAGTTTTCCCCGCCGCTGAGCTTTCTAAGCGTGACCGTAAGCTCTTCCAAATGCTCCGGACCGGCGTGATCGCGTTGCAGGAATTTTTCGATGTAAGCGGAGATGAGCTGCCGCTGCACCACGCCCGATTCATCTTCCGCATATTGGTCGGCTGCGGAAACGCGGTCGCCTCCCGCATGTTTCGAAACATACATGCCGGCGTCGGCGACGCGAATAATGCTCTCCGCGGAAAAACCGTGCACCGGAAAACTCGCCACGCCAAAGCTTCCCGTAATGTGGTGCTCGCTGAGCATGGGATCGCTGGCCAGCCACAGACGCAAGCGTTCGGCAAGAATCTGTGCCTGTTCCGCTCCGGTTTCTGGCATGAGAATGATGAATTCATCGCCGCCGTAACGTGCAACGATGTTTGACTGGCGGCACTTCTGCTCCAGTAGCCTGCCGACTCGGGCCAATACCAAGTCGCCTTCCAGATGGCCGAGCGAGTCGTTCACATCTTTGAATTTGTCGAGATCAATCAATACCACTGAAAACGGCCGTCCTGAGCGCGATGCACGCTTCCACTCCGCGGAAAGCGCTTCCAAAAAGAAGCGCCGGGTCTTGATGCCGGTCAGACCGTCGGTGATGGATTGTTGCTGCAATTTCTGGAAGACGAAAGAATTGTGCAATGCCGTCGCCAGTAAATCGGCCAGCGTATTCATAATCATGACGTCTTGCGGCGCAAAGGCATCGCGATCCAGGCTCTCCACGTTGAGCACGCCCAGTAAGGTGTCGCCATAGCTGATGGGAATGCACAGCACTGCGCAGGCATCCTCCAGCACGCCCTGAAGGCGGCTGCCGCCGGATGAAGTTTGCACCAGTGCAGTCTCGCCCGTTCGCGCCACGCGCCCCAGAATGCCCGAACCCAGCGGTACGCGTTTGCCTAGAAGTTTGGCGGTAGAACCGGCTTCGGCCTTGATTTCGATATCCTTGGTGACGTAGTCGAGAATTCCCACGCCGATGTGATCAAAACGGAAATTCTTCTGGATGTGGGAGACGATCTCCGCCAGCATCTGTTCGGAGTCTTCACTCGAGATGGCTGTCTTGGAAATATTGTTGAGGAACGCCAAATGCCTTGAACGGCGCTGCTCTTCGGCGAACAACCGGGCATTTTCGATGGCGACTGAAACCTGTCCAGCTGCGGTCTGCATCAACTCCAGATCGCGTTCTTCAAACACGTATTCGCGTTCCGTGCTCAATGCCACCAGCACCCCCGCCGGTTTTCCTCCCAGCAGAATCGGTACGCCACACAGGCTCTTCGCCGGTTTTTCCGGTATGTAAGTTACGGACAAACGCTCGCGCACTTTTTCGAGGTCTGAACGGATTAACAGTGGGTGCCCAGTGCGAATAATGTATTCGGTCAAGCCATTGGCGGCCCTGCGCGAGCGCTTGGCCTTTATTTCTTCCCCTTGAGCTTCCAGTTCGAAGCGAATTTCATCGCCCTCAAGGAAGGCAACGTAGAGCTCGCTAGTGTCGAAAATTCGGCCGAGCTCTTTGTGAACTGCCCGCAAAATTTCGTCCTGATCCAGGCGCGAACTGATGGCTTGTCCGATTTGCGTCAGCAATTCATATTCTTTGGTGCGACGCTGCGCATCATGCATCACGACATAGTTTTCCAGCGTGAGTCCGATTTGCAGCGACAACCCAATCAGCAGACGCAAATTCGAAGAGCCGAAGATCCGGCGTTCCGCATGCGGGAAGAGAATCACGCCAAAGTGATGCTCACGCGTTTGCAGGCTGACCGCGGTCAGATCGGAAATCTGTTCAGCCGCCAGCACTTCCTGGAATTGCTGAAAGCGGCCGCCGGGGAAAGCGGGCAACGGTTCGCTCATCTCCGCGACGTTGTGAAACGTGACGAAACCACCGCGGCGGTAAGCCAGCTCGGAAATGTATTCACCAACTCCGCTGGCCTCCATATCGTGCAGGAATTTTTCCGAGAATCCCTGCTGCACCGAAGGCAATAGGACACGCCAACGCCCTGAAAAGCAGATCAATGCCTGCCGCGCGGGAAGCTGCGCGATGAGGCGGTTCAAAATACCCTGCATGCTCGGGGCGAGATCGGCGGCAGAGAGCAACTGTGCGGGATCGACACCAAGGGTTGAGAATGCCAGCGCATTTTCCTGCACCGCATTGCGCTCATTCTCAAACAACACCATGACCATGGCGATGCCGAGCAGCATTTGCGGGGCTGGGCCGAGTAAACTGCCGGCCACGCCAAACATTTCCAGAAACGGTCCGCGCGCATTGCCGAATGCCATCAAGGCAGACCAGAAGGCGAGCGAGATCGCCAGCACGCCGTATGCGACCGAGTTTTTGCGATGCCCGTGGCGATAGAAATACAACGACGCGTAGAGCAACGCTACGGCGCACCCAAGCTCAACGCGGAAATATGGGTTGGCGACAATTTCAGGATGAAATACGCCATTCACGATGTGGGATCGCGCGTCGAGCAACGCCAGCAGAATGCCGGCGCCAGCGGCGATGACGTCAAACCAGTGGAGGCGGAACGGCTCGCGCCTTCCCGCGCCCGATTTCGTTCCCATCAAGCGCGTGGAAATCAACACGCACAACGCCATCGTCACCAGCAACAGTGAAGAAAAGAAATACGGGATAACGGATGGCTTGCGGTAGATCGGCCATGCGTCGAGCAAGTAGTGAAGCGTGTAAGCTCCCCAGGCGAATTGCCACGCGCGAAAATAAAGCTGCCTGCTCTGCTCGTAGAGATACGTGAAGACAAAAAACAGCAGGAGAGCCACAACTCCCGGCACCACGACCATGCTGATGAGAAAACTATTCATCTCTTATGTCTTATATTTAACTAATCTTAATGTTTTCATACAGTAACAACGAGCACAACAAGTTTTCAGGCCATGCCCGTTAACCAAAGGAATAGCTAGTTCCGGCGGGGTAATCCGGCCCATCCGTAACCTATGGAAAGTAAAGAATGTGTTAGGGATATTCGATTGCGCGTGCGTGCACTTTCGATTCTCTCCGAATGGGCTCGCTTGACGCTGCTTTTACCCCACCCGTAACATCGCAAGAGTTACCTCCGCGATCTCATAAATGACTGATTCCCATAAGAATTCCCCGCTGGACGGCGCAAAACCACGCGTTCGCTTCGCTCCTTCACCCACTGGATATCTGCACGTTGGCGGCGCTCGGACCGCGCTTTTCAACTGGCTCTACGCCCGTCACTTCGGCGGAACGCTGATTCTGCGCATTGAAGACACTGATCTCGAACGCTCAACCGAGGAGATGGTTGAAGGCATTTTGCAAGGCATGCGCTGGCTGGGCCTTGATTGGGATGATGGCCCGTACTTTCAAACGAAGCGCATGGATATTTACCGCGCCGCGGGAGTGAAGCTGCTTGCCTCCGGCCACGGCTATTACTGCTTCTGTACGAAAGAACAATTGGAAGACCGCCGCGCGAAAGCGACTGCGGAAGGCCGTCCGCCGAAGTACGATGGGGCGTGCCGCAAAATTTCGCGTGAAGAGGCCGAGCGCCGCAAGAATGCAGGCGAAGCAGCTGCAGTTCGTTTTGCTGTGCCGGAATCCGGCGTGACTTTCTTCGATGACGCTGTGTTCGGACGCATCGAATTTGCGAATTCTGAACTTGAAGATTTTGTGCTGCTTCGTTCTGACGGCGGCCCGACCTATCACCTCAGCGTCGTTGCCGACGATGTGGACATGAAAATTACCCACATCATTCGTGGCGCCGATCACATTTCCAACACGCCGAAGCAAGTTTTGCTGTATCAGGCTCTGGGTGCGGCTTTGCCGGTGTTCGCCCATGTGCCGCTGATTCTCGGTCCCGACAAGACCCGCCTCAGCAAGCGTCACGGCGCGACCAGTGTGATTTCTTACCGCGATCTGGGAATCGTTCCTGAGGCTTTTCGCAATTTTCTCGCGCTGCTCGGCTGGACTCCGCCGCAGACGGCCGCAGGCACAAATGAAGCTACGCCGGAAATTCTTAGCGATACACAGCTAATTCAGCTATTCGGTCTCGATGGAATTTCGCGCTCCAACGCTGTTTTCGATAACGACAAACTCGCCTGGTTCAACACCGAATACATTCGCGCTTATTCGGCTGAGAAATTACTGCCGCTGATTGAAGAAGAATGGACGAAAGCCGGAATGCGAGTGGACACTCGCGATGGGAACTGGCTGCTTTCCACGATTGACCTGCTGAAGCCGCGCGCGCGGAATTTGAAAGACTTCGCGACTTCGTTTCGGGCCTTCTTCACCGATGACTATCCATCCGATCCCGCGGCGATTGAGAAATTCCTGAAAGACGGTAACATTCGTAAGATGCTCGGCGAACTCGCCGATCTCTACGCAGCTTTGCCAGAATTCACCGAAGCCGAAACGGAAAGAGTTCTCCGCGAACTCGCCACTGCAAAAGGCATCAAAGCTGGTGCGCTCATCAACGGTGCTCGCGTGGCTCTCACGGGACAAGGTGTGGCTCCGAGTTTGTTTGCGGTGATGATGGCGCTGGGAAAAGAGCGGACGGTGAAGCGTCTGCAGAAACTTAACTAAGCTTACCCTACCCGTGCACGTGCGGGCTTTGGGCTGGATTTTTGTGCGGGGCGGGCGGGGCCTTTGTCACCTTAATCTCAAAACTCACCGGAAGCGTTTTCGGCGGATAACATGAGGCGTTATCGCAAGCCTGGTAGCGCAACCTTCCTCGGAATTCATACTTACCCGGCAGCACGCTCGAGAGAGGACGTATTCCCACGGAAATATCAAATGCTCCGCTATAGACGCTAAGTTTTTCATCGGGCGCGAAGGCGAAGCTCGTGGATTCGCCCGCGGGATAGCCGATCTTCCCGACCACAATGTCCGTCGGCACATCCAGTTTGAGTTCTGTCGGAATTAGATACTCTTCCGTGGGTTTATTCGAATTGATGTGAAAGCCCGAGCCGACGCGGAAGTGCAGAGTGAGCGGCGTTTCCTTGCCGCGCATCACGGTCGTGAGCGGGGCTTCGCTCATGGTCACCGAGGGCGCTTTTTTGCCGGGGATATCTTCTTGCGCGAAAGCGCCTTGCGCCAAAACGCCAACGCATAGCAGTGCCAAGACTGCCAGAGTTTTTGCCGACCTTTTCAGGCTCATCGTTTTCTTACTCTCCGCTTGAGGAAGATACTCCCATCGCCTTTTTCACGTTGTCTTCAATTTCACTCCGGCTGACCAAACCAAACATCTTGTTAATGATTTTTCCGTCGCGGTCGAGATAGAGAGATTCGGGAAGAAACTGCACGCCGCCATATTGGTTGGCGATATTTTCACGCTGATCTTCCTTGCCTACCAGAATTGGATAATCCACGTGCATGTCCTGCGCGAACTTGGCGATGTCTTTAGTATCGGCGTCATCCATGGCCACACCGACGATTTGAAATCCTTGCGGGCCATATTGCTTTTGCAATTCGACGAACCACGGCATTTCGATCTTGCAGGGCTCACACCACGTCGCCCAGAAATTCAGCAGCACGGCCTTGCCGCGGAAGTCCGATAGCTTCGCCGGCTTGCCGTCGAGCGTTACCAGTGAAAAATCCGGCGCGATCTTGCCTTTGGCGGCGACTGCCGATTGCTCCGGCAGGCCCATCTTCTTGCGGGCTGAATGAATTCCGGCAAACAGCATCACAGCCACGATTAAACCAACAGCGACTAAGACAATAGGATTGCGTTTCACAAACTCCCCCTACAAAACAAATTTTCGCAACGACGAAAAATAATTTGCGATTAAAGTAAAGCGCCCGGAAACCAGCAGGATTCCGAGAATGACCATCAAAGCCCCGCTGGCCACTTCCAGCGCGTGCATATAGAACTTAAACCGATTGTAAAACTTCAGGAAGCGTTCAATCAGCAGTGAAGTCAGGATGAACGGTACAGCCAGTCCCAGCGAATAAACTGCCAGCAGTAAAATACCTTTTACCACGGAATCCTGGTCGGCGGCGAAGCCGAGAATTACGGCTAGAATCGGCCCCACACAAGGCGTCCAACCGAAGGCAAAGGCGAATCCCACCACAAATGCTCCCCACGGGGTGTTTCCCCCTTGCACGCTATGCAACCGCTTGTCAGCCAACAAAGCTTTAATGCGGAACACGCCCGCAAGATGAAGGCCAAAAATGATGATGACTACGCCCGCGATCTGTGCCAGCAGGGCTTTGTAGCGTGCCAGCAACTGCCCCACTTCGGTCGAGATCGCCCCAAGCGTTACAAATACGATGCTGAAGCCCACGATGAAGGCAATCGAATTAAACAGAATTTTGCTGCGGATGGAGCTTTTCGGTGACTTCAGTTCGTCCAGGCCGACGCCTGCGATCAGAGACACATAACCCGGCACCAGCGGGAGCACGCACGGAGAGAGAAACGAAACCAATCCTGCGAGAAAAGCGGCTAAGGGGAGTGGAAGATTCGACATGCGGATTTTATTCTACCTTGCAGATAGACTCGCCGCAGTCGAATAAGTTTCAGCTGTTAGGTGTGGGGCTGGCGCCTGGCCCGCCAATTTCGCACTTCTTGCACTGCAACTCCCGTCCCAAATGCTCAAGCCGTCCTTCTTCCGTTACAACCCACGGAGTCAAAATCCAGGGCGGACGATGCCGCACATGCTGCCCATGCCCACAGTCGAGTTCTGCGACCCAATCGCCATGCTCATCCTGATGAAAACGGGTAATCGCGCGCAGCGGAGCGGTCATTTTTCTAATCTACTTTTCTGATCCTGGGCTAACGCTTTCTGCGTGCTTTCGGCGCGGGTTGCGGATTGGCCTGAGAGGCTGGCGTTTCAGAGTTTGCCGCTGATGGGGCCTCGGCCACGATCTTGCGCAACAACTCCGGAGGCACAGTCGCCGTCAGTTCCGCCCGCGCGCCGCTTTGCTTGACTGCGATGCTGGCGAAGAAAGCTTTCAAATCCGGATCGGGAGCTTGCGCTCCCACCGAAGTTTCCGCCGAACGGAAGAGATCGAAAAATGTACTGAGCTGGTTGACGGCATGTTCCGCATCATCCTCACTTTGGGTGAAGGCTTGCGCGCGGAAGTGCATGCTGCCGAGATATCTCACCGAGGCCACGACCACCGCCGGGTGCGAAAACAAGAACGACCAATTCACCGGTGAAGCAAACGAATCGGGTGACGCCGGGTCAGCCTGGAGAATTCCCCAAGCAAGGCTGGCCAGCGGAACATGCTTGTAGTACTGGCGCAAAAGCGAAGGACCGCCGAAGGGTGAAGCCAGTTTGCGCGAGCGGTCAATAATCCCGCGAATGATTTGCGGATCGGGGTGGTTCGACGCTGCTACCGTGTCCACGCCCAACATACAAACACGCAACGTCCGGCCTTCCAATGGAATGTTGTAAATATCGCGGCCATCATACGATTCCACCGAACTGGAAAGCTTTTGCAAATAGGCCCGCAGACGTTCGCCGTCCACTTTGCCGACCAACACCTCCGAGAAGCGGTTTTCGCGCGGTCCCCCCGCCGCGGGATAGTGCACCGCAAACGCCGCCTGCTCCAGATCGCGTTCGAACTGAAAACCCGTGGCCTGGATAAACTGCTCATACTCCGGGTCATGCGCCACTTGCGGCATGGGCGCGCCAAGGCTGGCGCGGCGTATCCAGGAAAGATTGATGTAAACAAAGCCATCCGCCGAGGGCAAAAGGCGGGCTGGTTCGGGTGGAGCGTGCTTGCGCAGAAACACAGCCAAAGCAACCGCTGCCACTACCAGCAGCACTACGGCTATAACGGGAAGACGTCGTCGAATGCGCATCAACGGGGGATAATCTGCTGCGTCAAACTTCGCCAAGACAGCATGAGAGCAACATCATAGCACTGAGATTAGGCCTGAGAGTGATAAGATGGGCGCCGAACCAGGTCCTTTTCGTTGGAGGATCCGATGACGTGCAACCAAGCCGGTATCGCAGCGGGTGCTGTAGGCTTTCTCTTTTCCCTGGGCGTGTTTCTCATTGCTCTATCACGGCAAAATGGCCTGGTTGCGGCGCTGGCCTGCTTAGCTGCGTGGTTGCAACTGATGATCGTCATTGCGACTGCCGGGGACGCCATGTCAGACCGTCAGGCCGGGAAATCCCGGAGTATTTCCGCTATTTTGCTCGTTGCTTTTCTTGTGTTGGCCTATGCGGCAGCGAGCCGGTGGTCGTAAACGCCGAAGTTCGAATCTCGTGGTTGCTTCCCGCGCATCCGATATGATAACTTTTAAGCTTGTCCCGAACAGCAGGAAGGGATAGAGGGATTTCTTGTGCCTGAATGGGCCTTTTCATCCCGACTGCTGGCGTAGCTCAGGTGGTAGAGCATCTGATTTGTAATCAGAGGGTCGGGGGTTCAAATCCCTCCGCCAGCTCCAGAATCGAGTAGCGGCGGCAGGGTGAAGTAATATGCGGCGGCTTTTAAGCTTTTCCCACGGCACTTCATAAGGAACTTTTCCCCAATGTGGTGTTTGCGCGAAGCGGCTTTCTAAGCGCTTTGGTTTATTTGTTTGGGTGGACACCTGCCGCTGTCTTGCCTTGTGTGCGAGTCTAGGTTGGCCGCAGGGGTGGTTTTGCACAGGTGGGTGAGTGGTTAAAGCCAACAGACTGTAAATCTGTCCCTCCTAGCGAGGTACGAAGGTTCGAATCCTTCCCTGTGCACCAGGATTAGGCGTTGAATATCAAGCGGAAGCTCGTTCTTGCAGTAATAGCGTATGTGGCGCTTGGAGTTTTGGTCTGGCAGACGCTATCGAACGAGCCGATTCGAGTTTTCGATTTTGAAGTCAGGCTGCGAACGGCCACGCTCTTGATCGTCGGGTTATTCGCCTTTAAGACTTTTTTGCATTACTGGCGCTTGCGAATCGAAGAAACGGATGCAGCGAAAGCTGACAAGGGGTAGCGTTAGCATCCTAGCGGACGCGGCCAAAAATCGCTGGGCGTAGCTGTGGGATATCAGAGGTTGAGCAGTGCAGGGCCGATGTAGCTTGAGGCGTTTTGCAGGCGTGAGCGAAGCGGGAGCCTGCAGCCGAAATCCCGAGCGTAGTCGAGGGATCTCAAAGTTTGAGTATGCAGGGCCGATGTAGCTCAGTTGGTAGAGCACTCCCTTGGTAAGGGAGAGGTCACCAGTTCAATCCTGGTCATCGGCTCCAGAGTTGAGGCGTTTTGCGGGCGTGAGCGCAGCGGGAGCCTGCAGCCGAAATCCTGAGCGAAGCGAAGGATCGGGAGCGCAAAGGAAGGGCGGGAGTAACTCAGTGGTAGAGTCACAGCCTTCCAAGCTGTTGGTCGCGGGTTCGATTCCCGTCTCCCGCTCCATAAAATTGGAATTGAAGTAGACATTAAGAAGCGATGACAACTGGGTTTCAGCAAGCGACCATAGCGGTCACAAAAGTTCAGGAGTTTGAGGAGTTGAAAGCGTCGATTTCCCTCGCTTTGAATCCAAATGGCTCGGAATCGTTTCTAAAGCAGTTGAAGAATGCAGGGCTTCGGGTCAGGGATTTTGACGGCGTGCTGAAGAACAAAGTTCTTGAGCGTTCGAGCAAGAGCATTGACGCCCTGACGTTGTATGAAGCTTTGACGGTTTCGGATCAGGCGCAAATGCGCGAGTTTTATTTGTCAGAGATTGAAAAGGTTGAACCGGCGCTTCGCGCCAAATATCAAAGTTTGTATCGCTATTACTAGGCAGCTTACCAGGGAAGGACGAGAGCACTCTTATGGCGAAGGAAAAGTTTGAACGGAATAAGCCGCACTGCAATGTGGGGACGATTGGGCACATTGATCACGGCAAGACGACGTTGACGGCGGCGATCACGAAGGTGTTGTCGAAGCACAACCCGAAGATCCAGTTCCGCAGCTTCGATTCGATTGACAACGCGCCGGAAGAAAAGGCGCGTGGAATCACGATTGCGACGGCGCACGTGGAGTACGAGACGCCGAACCGGCACTACGCGCACGTGGACTGCCCCGGCCACGCCGACTACATCAAGAACATGATCACGGGCGCGGCGCAGATGGATGGCGCGATTCTGGTGGTGGCAGCGACCGACGGTCCGATGCCGCAAACCCGCGAGCACGTGCTCCTGGCTCGTCAGGTCGGTGTGCCTTACATCGTTGTCGCGCTGAACAAGTGCGATGCGGTGGATGATCCTGAGTTGCTCGACTTGGTTGAACTCGAAGTGCGTGAGTTGCTGAAGACGTATCAGTTCCCGGGCGATGATGTCCCGGTGGTTCGACTGTCTGCTCTTGGCGCTTTGAATGGCGAAGAAAAGTGGGAGAAGCAGATTGATGCGCTGATGGAGGCGGTGGACAAGAGCGTGCCGCAACCGGCGCGCGACTTGGACAAGCCGTTCCTGATGCCGATCGAAGACATTTTCTCGATCTCGGGCCGTGGCACGGTGGTCACCGGTCGTATCGAGCGTGGCAAGGTGAAGGTGGGCGAGGAAGTGGAGATTGTGGGCTTCCGCGACACGCGCAAGACAGTGGTCACGGGCGTGGAAATGTTCAAGAAGCAATTGGACGAAGGTATGGCGGGCGACAACGCCGGCTTGCTGTTGCGCGGCATTGCGAAGGAAGATGTGGAGCGCGGCATGGTGCTGGCGAAGACAGGGTCGATTACGCCGCACACCAAGTTCAAGGCGGAAGTTTACATCTTGACCAAGGAAGAAGGCGGGCGACATACGCCGTTCTTCAAGGGATATCGTCCGCAGTTTTATCTGCGAACGACGGACGTGACGGGCGTGGCGGAACTTCCAGCAGGCACGGAGATGGTGATGCCGGGAGACAACGTCTCTCTTGTCATTGAGTTGATCACGCCGGTGGCGATGGAGAAGGGCTTGCGCTTCGCCATCCGTGAAGGCGGCCACACCGTCGGCGCCGGTACCATCGCAGAAATTATTAAGTAAATAATCAAGCGGCTTGCAGCTTGCCGCCAGATCTTTCCTTCCGGAGAAGCCGGGAGGGGTAAGAGAGAAAAACGTGATAGGAAACGAAAAAATTCGGATTCGCCTGAAAGCTTACGACTACCGCATTCTGGACCAGTCCACGGGTGAGATTGTGGAGACTGCGAAGCGAACAGGCGCGCAGATCGCCGGGCCGATTCCATTGCCCACGATGAAAAATAAATACACCGTGCTGCGTTCGCCGCACGTGGACAAGAAGTCGCGCGAGCAATTTGAGATTCGCACGCACAAGCGCTTGCTCGACATTCTCGATCCGACGCCGCAGACGGTGGACGCGCTGATGAAGCTCGATCTTCCGGCGGGTGTGGACGTGGAAATCAAGGCATTCGGCAAGGAACATAAATAGCTTTCGGTGGTTAGCTCTCAGCTTTCACGAAATCCAAAAGCACCAGCCAATGGCAAGGCCAAGCTGGATGAGCGGAGAAAAGGTAAATGGCAAAGGTAGCTGGAATTTTGGGAAAAAAGATCGGCATGACGCAGCTCTTCGACGACAAGGGCGAGGTGCATCCAGCGACGGTGCTGCAGGCTGGCCCGTGTGTGATCACGCAGCACAAGACGCAGACGCGCGACGGCTATGAGGCGGCGCAGATCGGCCTGGTTGAATTTGTGAAGGAATCGCGCCTAACCAAGCCGATGAAGGGGCATTTGGGCAAGCACAACCTGCCGCCGGTGAAGTTTTCCCGCGAAGTGCCTATTGAGGTTGACGAGGCCCCTGCGGCGGATGGCAACGGAGCGGTGAAGGCTGGAGATCGCGTGCTCGTGGATATTTTTGACGGCGAGAAGTTTGTGGACATCGTCGGCGTGAGCAAGGGGCGTGGGTTTGCCGGCGTGGTCCGGCGTCATCACTTTGGGGGCGGCCCCAAGTCGCACGGCTCGATGTTTCAAGTTACCGGGTCCATTGGCTCGTCGGCGTTTCCTTCGCGCGTGTTTAAGGGTATGCGCATGTCGGGGCACATGGGGCATGACCGGGTGACGGTCCGCAATCTGCGCCTGCTGGGTGTGGACAAGGAAGACAATTTGTTGGTGGTCGAAGGCAGCGTACCAGGGCCGAATGGCGGGTATCTTGTCATCACCAAGGCGAAGAAGCCGCCCAGAGAGCGCCGTGGATTTGCGGGTTCAGCGACGGTCGATCCGTTGAAGGCGGCCAAGCGCGCGGCGAAGAAGGGTTAGATACGGGATTAAGACCATGGCAACCATTGACATTCACAATTTGAGCGGAGCCAAAGTCGGAACGTTCGATCTCGCCGACGAAATCTTCGGCGCGGTCAACGAAGACTTGTTGTGGGAGGCGGTGAAGCACTACCGCGCAGCACAACGGGCGGGCACACATGCTACCAAGAACAAGAAGCTGGTTTCAGGTGCCGGCAAGAAGCTCTGGAAGCAGAAGGGTACCGGACGCGCCCGCGTGGGTTCTATCCGTTCGCCTCTCTGGCGGCACGGCGGCACGGTGCACGGACCGCAACCGCGTTCTTACGATTACGCCTTTCCGCGCAAGAAGCTGCTGGGCGCATTGCGCTCGGCCTTGGCATCGAAGTTCGCCGATGGCAAGCTCATCATCGTGAACACGCTCGAGTTGAAAGAAGCGAAGACGAAGGCTTTCCGCGAAGCGCTCGACAAGTTGAAGGTGGATGGCACGGTGTTAGTGGTTGAAGCGCAAAAAGGCGCGAACCGGAATCTCGATCTCAGCTCGCGCAACATCGAAGGGCTGGAGTTGGTCAGCGGCAACGAAGTGCATCCTTATCATCTGCTTCGTTACGACCGCGCAATTTTCTCGCAGCCGGCGATTGAGAAGCTGCAAGTGTCGCTGAAGAGTTCGATTTCCAAGCGGCAGCATCAGCCCAGCGAGGGCGCGGCGACGAAGAAAGCCGCGCGTTCGCCGCGGCGGCGGACGCGGCATGAAAAAGCGGCGGAGGTGGCATAAACATGAAATCCGCATATCAAATTTTGCGCAAGCCGGTGATCACGGAAAAGGGCCTGGCGATCAAGGAAACCCAGAACACTCTGGTATTTCAAGTCGCGCACCAGGCAACGAAGACCGAAATCAAGCAGGCTGTACAGATGATTTTTAAAGTAAAGGTGCATTCGGTGCGCACCGCGAACTTCCCCGGCAAGGAGCGTCGCCGCGGCAAGTTTGCGGGTTATCGCCCGGACTGGAAGAAGGCGTTCGTTCGTCTGAAGCAGGGCGAGAAGATGCCGGAGTACGCAGAGAATTTGTAGAGCTGTCGAAAGCCGTTGCCCGTCGGTCGTTGGCAAATACGCAAACGACAAACGGGCAATGACAAACGACCGAGAGTGATTATGGCAATCAAGACATACAGACCGACAACGCAGACGCTGCGCTACCGCACGACGCAGGTCAATGACGACATCACCTCGACGACGCCGCACAAGGCGTTGCTCGAGCCGCGCAAGCGCACCGGTGGGCGGCGCAACTCCGGCCAGACGACGATGCGGTTCATCGGCGGCGGCCACAAGCGCCAGTTGCGCATTATTGATTTCAAGCGCGACAAGCAGGGTATTCCCGCAGTCGTCGCGACGATTGAGTACGATCCCAACCGCTCGGCGCGCATCGCACTGTTGAATTATGCGGATGGCGAAAAGCGCTACATTCTTCAGCCGGATGGATTGAAGGTTGGACAAAAAATCGTCAGTGGACCGGAAGCAGATATATTGGTTGGTAATGCGCTTCCGCTGCGCAATATTCCGCCAGGCACGACTATCCACAATATCGAGTTAAAGCCGGGCAAAGGCGCGCAGATGGTGCGTACGGCTGGCGGTGCTGCGCAATTGGTCGCGAAAGAAGGCGACTACGCGCTGGTGAAATTGCCTTCTGGTGAAACCCGCAAGGTTGCTCAGGATTGCATGGCGACGATTGGGCAAGTGGGCAACACCGATCACGAGAACATCACCATCGGAAAAGCTGGACGGTCGCGCTGGCTGGGTAAGCGCCCGCACAACCGCGGAGTTTCCATGAACCCAGTGGACCATCCGCACGGTGGTGGTGAAGGCAAAACTTCCGGCGGACGTCATCCGGTAACGCCATGGGGACAGCCGACCCGCGGATACAAGACGCGCAACAACAAGCGGACTGATGCATTCATCGTGAGCCGCCGTAGCAAGTAAAGATTTGAGTTTGAGGATTTCGAGCCAGAGGTAAAGCGAATTTATGGCACGTTCAACTAAAAAAGGCGCATTTATTGACGCATATCTGCAAAAGCAGATTGACGGGATGAACGCGCGCAATGAGAAAAAAGTGCTGCGCACCTGGTCACGGCGCTCGACTGTGGTCCCCGAGATGGTCGGCCACACGATCGCGGTGCACAACGGAAAGAAATTCATCCCGGTCTATTTGACGGAAAACATGGTCGGTCACAAGCTCGGCGAATTTAGCTTTACCCGCCAGTTCAAGGGCCACTCCATGAAAGCGGCGACGGAAGCAGCGGCCAAGCCGGCAGCGGCGCCCGCAGCAGCCCCGGCGGCGAAGGCATAAGGACACGATATGGAATTCAGAGCCAAAGCCTGTTTCGTCCGCGTCTCTCCGCAGAAGGCCCGTCTTGTACTTGATTTGATCAAAGGCCGAAAGGTAGAGGACGCGCTCAATACGCTTGCATTCACCAACAAGCGCGTGGCCGCACGCGTGGAAAAGTTGCTGCGCTCGGCGATTGAGAATGCGAATTATTTGAGCGCGGAAAAGAGCATTGATGTGGATGTGGACAATCTCTACGTCAAGCAGGCCATTGCCAACGACGGTCCGCGCATGAAGCGTATTCGCCCGGCGCCGATGGGCCGTGCGTTTCGTTACGTCCGGCGCATCGCTCACATTGAGCTGACGCTGGCTGAGAGGCCAAGGAAAGACGGCAATCTGGCGACGGTCGTCGGAGATGCCCCGTCAGCAGGTTCGGTAAAAGCTCCGGCGAAGAAGAAAGCCGGCGCGAAGGCAGTTGCAACGGCGAAAAAGAAATCTGCACCAGCAAAGAAGAAGGCAGTTCGCAAGTAGAGGATTTTAGAGGAATAACGATGGGACAAAAAGTTCATCCTTACGGTTTCCGCCTCGGCTACACCAAGCCGTGGAAGTCGCGCTGGTTTGTAGAGCGCGACTACGACAAGCTGTTGCTCGAGGACGTGAAGCTAAAAGCCGAATTGAAAGACAAGCTCAAGTCGGCGGGCGTTAGCTCGATTGAAATTGAGCGTCCGGGCAACAAGCTCCGCGTCATCATTAAAACGGCCCGCCCCGGCATCATCATCGGGCGCAAGGGTGCGGAAATTGACAAGCTAAAGGCGGACGTGCAGAAGCGTACCGGGCGCGAGGTCTTCATGGACATCCAGGAAGTGCACAAGCCTGAGCTTGATGCGCAACTGGTCTCCGAGGCCATCGCGCTACAACTTGAAAAACGCGTCGGCTTCCGCCGCGCTATGCGTAAGAGTGTGGATTCGGCGCTGCGCTTTGGCTGCAAGGGCATCAAGGTCCGCGTGAGCGGTCGTTTGAACGGCAACGAAATCGCCCGTTCAGAATGGTATTTGCAGGGGCGTCTGCCGCTGCACACGCTGCGTGCCGACATTGACTACGGATTTACCGAGGCCCGTACCACCTACGGCGTCATCGGCGTGAAAGTTTGGGTGTACAAGGGAGAAATTCTCCCCACGAAGAAGCGCGACCAACGGCAGGAAGTGGGCGCGTTCTAACTGAGTTAACGACGAAAGACTAAGGGCAAGATTTTATGTTGATGCCAAAAAAAGTAAAGTACCGCAAGCAGCAGCGCGGGCGCATGACCGGCAAGGCGTGGCGCGGAAGCGAGCTGGCTTTCGGAGATTACGGGCTGAAGGTTCTTGAGCCGGGCTGGATCACCGACCGGCAGATTGAAGCCAGCCGTGTCGCGATGACCCGCTTCATTAAGCGCGGCGGCAAGATTTGGATCCGGTTGTTTCCCGACAAGCCGGTGACCAAGAAACCAGCCGAAACCCGTATGGGTAAGGGCAAGGGTGCTCCCGATCACTGGGTCGCCGTGGTCCGTCCGGGAAAGATTTTGTTTGAGATGGAAGGCGTCGCCGTAGCGGACGCGGCGGAGGCGATGCGCTTGGCTTCGCATAAATTGCCTTTGCGGACGACGTTTGTGAAGCGCCCGTCGCTGTCGCATTAAAGACAGCGTTGAAGATTTTAGAAACGAGAACAGAATTATGAAATCGGATAAAGTCCGGAACCTCACCGACGAAGAGTTGAAGCACCAGGAGCGCGACCTGGGTGATCAGCTCTTCAAGCTGAAATTCAAGCTCAACATGGGGCAGACCGAAAGTTTGAAGAAGCTGCGCGGCTTGCGCAAAGACATCGCCCGCGTGAAGACGGTTGCGCGCGAGCGCGAATTGGCCGCAACTGCAACGGAGAAGAAGTAAATGGCAGAGAACACTACTACACAGGCCGCGGGCCGGCGCAAAGAGGTTGTCGGCGAAGTTGTATCCAGCAAGATGCAGAAGACGATTGTCGTGAAAGTCGTCCGCAAAAAGGCGCACGCGTTCTATGGACGCGTCATTGCGAAGAACAAAAAGTTCTACGCCCACGACGAAAAGAACGAAGCGCGGATCGGCGATGTAGTGCGGCTCGAAGAGACCCGCCCGCTTTCGAAATTGAAGCGCTGGAAACTGATCGAGGTTGTGCGCAAGGCGCCGTTGGTGGCGGGTGCTGCTGAAATCAGCGCGTAGTTGTCGCAGTTATCGTAAGAGACTTTGGGAGACTGATCATGGCTGTAATGATGAGAACGTGGCTTGAGGTTGCCGATAACTCCGGCGCGCGCAAGCTGCAGGTGATTCTGCCGCTTGGCGGCTCGACCGGACTGCGCGCAGGTTTAGGCGATGTGGTCACGGCCAGCGTGAAAGAAGCTTCGCCGGATGGCACCGTCAAGAAGGGCGCGGTGGTGAAGGCCGTGATCGTGCGCACGCACAAGGAATATGGGCGTCGCGATGGCACTTATATCCGTTTCGACCAGAATGCCGCGGTGCTTATTAACGAAACCGGTGAGCCGGTGGGTACGCGCGTGTTTGGCCCGGAGGCCCGTGAGTTGCGCGAAAAGAAATTCTTGAAGATCGTCTCCCTGGCGCCGGAAGTTCTGTAAGCGGGGACGCGGGAGAAGTTGGAACAGGTTGGAATTATGAGAACAGTGATTCGAGCACATAA
>Ga0209060_10001497_pt1 | contig 25378 bp, 27 predicted proteins | sample Coa_R1_8_FD_187155 | JGI IMG/M metagenome (GOLD analysis project Ga0209060, IMG submission 187155) | Surface soil microbial communities from Centralia Pennsylvania, which are recovering from an underground coalmine fire - Coalmine... | ecosystem: Environmental > Terrestrial > Soil >...
TCCGCGCCATGCACCTGAAAAACGTGCTTAGCGGTATCTAGCCCGATCACCTTTACGGCCATGGTTGGCACCTCCTCCCTGTGACGATAGCTGCTTCTCACCGGGCAGTGTCCATACCATCAGGTCAAGACCTTTGGCTCAGCCATTCAGGACACGTAAAACACGCGAAACACTGAAAGCAATCAGCGTTAATCGCTCACTTCTGGCTTAAGATAGGCTTTTCAGGTCAAATATAGACACAGGGCAGACAGTTGTCAATCGTATTTCTATAGTAGGTGCCGAATTCTGCAACGGGAGCTCTCATTTAGAAGACAGACAGCGTTCAAATGAGCCGAAGTGAAGATGAGCTTTTGTCGATCCATTTGAAAATTACAGAATTATTGAAAAATGCAACGCTCCTCTGATTGGAATTTGCAGTGAAAAGACTATACGAAATAGAAGCGACCCGCCCTCGGGAGGTTATCGAGGCGCGTCAGGAATGGCGTGCCGCACTCCGAAGGAGGCGAAGCCGGAATTCCGTTAGCGATTGACCTAGCTCGCTGATCAGTAGTGGCCACTCTTAAAGCGAGTTGCAACATCCCCATTTGTTTGGTCCATGAGGGACGTCTGTAGGAATGGCTGTAGGAATCATTCCTACACCTGGTTGAACGGGTGAGCGGGCCAGAAGGCTCGCTAAACTTGAGCTGACGCGTAACTAGTGCGCCCACCGGTCGCCGGCTTTTACCGCCGGCTGCTGCCGTTTTCCTAACGGCTCGCTTCGCTCGGTCGCCCGCCTTACCAGGACGGATCAACAAAACGGCAGCAGCCGGCGCTATCGCTCCCCTGCCACCACGCCAAAGAAAACGGCGCGGTACCGGCAGGGCTCCGCTGACCGCTGCGGGCGACCGGTGGGCGAAACTACCGGTTGCTGGAGTGTGTGCAAAACGCGGGCTAAGGCCGCAGGTGTGTGCCCCAGTTCGTATCCGAACTGAATAAGTTCCGATTGCCGGGCCCAAAGCCAAACCAAATTGTTTAAAAATATTTTGAACAAGAAACCGTAGGAAGACTCCCCTCGCGGGGAGCTGCCTACTCCAAATAGGCGGAACACCTCTCAATGATGCCCACCCACTCCAAAAGGTGTGTATTGAGATCACGCCGTTTGCCTCTGCCGTCGTGCAGCTCGAAGCCCGAGCAGTCAGGGTGTGTGCAGTGCTGACTGCCGCAAACTTTGAAACCTTGCGCGGATGCTCGTCGCATCCGGAGGCAGAGAGGAGTAGGCAGCCCGCATATTGGATACCAAAGCGATTCCTAAAAATCAAGCATTTAGAAAAAGGGCCATAGGAGGAAATCGTGGCTGAGCTTGCCATCCTTCAGCCGAATCGTATAGTTCAGATTGAGCCTAACCGGATACTCAAACCCAACAGGGTGACGAACCATGCCTCAATTCCCAGCCCACTTCCACTTTACGGATCGTGACGCGGAGATCATCCAATATGTTTACGAGCTCCGGCTCGCAACCCTTGATCACCTGGTAGCCCTCACGAACCGCTCTTATAAAACCCTTGAACGCAGGGTCCCGAAGCTTCGTGCGGAGAAATACCTCCAGCGCCTCCGGCCCCGTCCGCACAAAGGGCTTTATGTGATTGGGAGAGAAGCCGTGCCGCTCCTCATTCGAGAAGGATACGCTCCAGATGACATCGCCGAAAAACGGCGACGCGAGACAGAATGGAAAGACCTGACCATCCCCCACGCGCTGCTCCTCGCGAGCATTCACACAAAACTATTACTTCTTTCAAGAGGAAGTCCCATTACTCTCACCGCATGGCACCACGACGGCCCGGACCTCTGGGACAACGTGCAAACCCCGCAGGACGGCAAATTACCCGTACGTCCGGACGCCCACTTCATTCTTCGGCACGCTAAACTTCCGGCCGACAAAAACAATAAATTGCACTTTTTTCTGGAAGCAGATGTGGGCACAATGTCCCACGGAAAGATTGAATCAAAGATCAACGCCTACATCGCTTATCACGAGCAGCAAAAGCACGTCACAAGGTTCGGCATCAACTATTTTCAGGTCGCGATCATAAGCGCAACCTCAGCCAGAGCCGACAATTTACGTGAGCAGTTCCACGCTTCCTTGTCCGCGGCACAACGACGAGCGTACCACTTCATTGCGCTTCAGGACCTCACGTTCACCGCGCTTCTAGGCGGTCTCGAACGACAGGCGGCGTAAAGATGCGTTGCTGTATTTGAACGAGTGAAGAAGGAGCGCGCCTTAAACCATTTGCTCATTTTAGCAGCGCCGGTTCCTACCTCTACCAAGCTTCGCCACACATGGCCAGGAGGTCATTTGAAAGCTCCGGCTATTTTTTCTCGGCTCCGACGAAACCTATTGGATGTTTCGGTTGGTTCGGCGGCGGTTCCATGAGATGCTTCAAAATATCGAAAACCACTTTAAATTGCCGGTTGGTTTCTTCTCGGTCGCGTCGAGCCGTTCGGCAACTCCTTGTCTGTTGCGAGGATCTGGCGGAGGCGCACAAACGTGAGCATGATCGCGGCGTTCACGATCGTCGCGGGCTCGTTCCGTAGGACACTCGAACGCATCGCGACGCCCTGCTCAGTGAAAGCATATGGTAGGAATCCCCCCAGGCTTCGCCCGGAAGGTATCACATTTTGTGATACCAACGCCTCCGCTTCTTTCTTCGAAGGCTGGATAGCAAGATCAGCGGGGAAGCGGCTGCTGTCTCTTTTTTCGGCATGACGCAACGCGATAGGTTTCACTTTATACGTCTAATGAAAAAGTCGTTTCAACTTTTCGTAGAAATTTTCGCGGCTATGGATGAGGTGTACGATCACGAGCCGATGAGGATGGTCCAGGGAGTACGCGATACGATACTGTGACTGGCCGCTCGTGAAGTGAAATGCATACAGCATATGGAGGGAACCGGTGAGTCGCTCCCCCGCAAAGGGATCTTGTTCAAGCGCTTCGCTTACATTAAGCACGGCTCTCCGCACTTGTACTGGGAGCTTTTTTGCTTCTTTCCGGGCAGACGGTGTTATGTAAACGCGGTATCGTTCCTCCATCTATAACATGCTATGAATCGGCTCATACTTTCCCCTTTCACCTTCCGCCAGGCTCTTCGCGATGATCGCTGTGGCGTGCTTGTCAAATAGAATTTCAAGGGTCTCCAACTCCGCCGGATTCAGGATTCGGCTCAGCGTCTCCAGCTTGATGATTGCTTCGCGCGCCTCCTCAAAAACGCGCGGGTTGTTTGTTTTGGTAGATGCTCGGGTCATTTGGTGTTCATGATAAGAAATGGCTAGGAATTGTCAAATCCGTGTGCTCGACGGGTCATCGGTAACAGTTTGTGATATTTGAAGGTGAAGTTCAGAGGAGGGAGGTATCCGAGCTTAAGGTGGGGTCTCCGAAAGTTATGCTCGATGCGCCAGTCGTTCAGGTTCCAGTTGAAGAGCACGAAGTCCGTCGTCATGTGCCCGAGGCTCAGGAACTCATCTTGGATTGAAGCGTTCATTCACGGCATTGTCTTTGTGCGTTTTCACTTCGGTTAATTGCCTCCCGCTGTTCACATTGCCGCTCCCCTCCCCTCCTTTTACAATTCGATGGTTGTCCACTTATGCTCGACCATATGCCGATCGGCACGCGAGATGAAAACTGGTATCAAGACGAGCCAGGCATTTTTCTCATACCTCCAGAGACCCGTCGCAAGCATGCTGCCATATTTGGTGCAACGGGTGCCGGCAAAAGCACCCTTTTGCGCAATATGATTGCGTGGGACATATCGGCTGGCGCTGGCGCCTCGGTCGTCGACCCCCATGGCCAGCTCATCGACGACATCCTGAACCACCACATCCCGCGCTCGCGCACCGGCGACGTGATCTATTTCGACCCTAAGGACCCCGCACGCGCCATTCCACTCAACCTGCTCGATTCGCCGAGCCACGACCTCGACGGCTTGGTTGTCGATAACGTCATCGGCATTTTCAAAAAGCTCTTTCCCGAAGCGTTCGCTGTCGGCGCCCGCATGGAGGATATTTTCAGGAATAGCTTCTATGCGCTCGTCGAGCATCCCTCCCCTACCTCACTGTGGAACCTGCCCCGGTTTCTCACCGATCCCACATACCGTGCCGTGATCCTCCGCAAGGTCATGAACCCCGCCGTCAGGAATTTTTTTGAGAGCTCATTCAATACCTGGACGCCCCAGTTCCGGGAAGAAGCGATTTCTCCCGTCTTGAACAAGGTGCGTCCGTTCCTCACGGACCCACGCATCCGCGCCATCATTGGGCCTGCGCAATCCGCGTTCCGCTTCCGTTCGGTGATCGACGGTCACAAGATCCTTCTCTGCGACCTTTCGAAAGGCGCGATCGGTGCCGATAATGCGTTCCTCTTGGGCTCCCTCATCGCCATGCAGCACAAAGTGGCGGCCCTCTCTCGTTATGACGTGCCAGAGCATGATCGCGTTCCGCATCCCCTCTACATCGAAGAGGCCCAGAATTTCATTGGGGACTTTGAATCATTTTTCCAAGAGACCCGCAAATATTGCGTCCCCCTTACCATTGCTACCCAAGGAACAGAATCCCTTTCCCCGGATGACACTTCGGCTGTCTTCACAAACTGCGGTACCTTGATCAGTTTCCGTGTGAGCGGCGCCGATGCTCTGCGCCTTGCCGGAGAATTTGCCATGGCGATCCCAGCGGCCAGCCTCCAGACCGCTCCCGACTTTTCCTTTTATGTCCGGACCCTGAAGCCTCTCGTACGCAGGTCAGGAACATCAAACTCCCCTACTCAGCCAGAACTCGTAAACGCCTATAAGCCCTTCGCATCGCCGCACCCGCTCGCCTCGCGCGCAAGCGTGATCCGCACGAGTGCCGAACGGTGGACGCAACCGCGACCCGAACTCGAAGCGAAGCTCACTCGGTTTCTTGCGCGGAAATTTAATTGAGTCGAAAGGCAACCTCACCTCGGATTTGGATGCTTAAACGACATCGCACATCGCCTTTATTTCTTTTCGTCCTCCGTGCACAAAAAAAGGCGCCAGGATTTTATCCCAACGCCGAGTACGCTCATGAACGTTCCTAACGAGTGCCGTCAAGTAGCGAGCGGATCTCGTCATCCGAAAGCTGATCCGGCTGCACTCCTTCCGGCAATTGCACGATGCGCACAGAATACATAACGCACTCCAACCGATCTCGGATTTCGTCCGTTGCTTTTCGGCCCGCCTCATCGCCATCCAACATGAGAATAATTTCGGCGAATCGATTTCGTAACAAATCCTCTTGCGTGTCACTCATGCTCGATCCCATGAGCGCCACGCACGGACATCCTGCTTGAGTGATCTTCATACAATCGAAGAAACCTTCGACGAGAACAACCGAGAGCTCCCCTTTCACTCGATGCAGGTTAAAGACCTCCAGCGACTTGTGGAACCCCGACGGAAATTTGTAGCGAGGTTCTGATCCGTCGATCGCTCTCCCTGCGTACGCGACAAGGTCTCCCTCCACGTTATGAATCGGAATCACGATCCGGTTCTGCATCGATCCCCTGCCAGAAAAAAATCCGACGCCAAACTTTTCTGCAGTTTCTCTCGTCAGGCCGCGTTCAAAAAGGTACGGGTGTGTGCAATCAATGTTTTGCAGTGCAAATGAAAGCGGTTTGTTAAAGATCCCCTCTCCTCCGCCATCAGTTTCTTCTGACACTCGTTCCCCTGCCATTTCCTTGTCAACGGAGATTTCCGTCCGAGGCTCTTTCCGTGCCAATCCGCGTGACCGATCAGCGACCGGCACAAGAAACCAAGTTTGCAACTTGACCGCCGCTTCACGAACGGTGCATTGCTCCATCGCGGCGACGAAGTCGAGCACGTTGCCTCCGACGCGGCCGCGTGCCTTGATGCATGACTGCGACTGGCACGCCCACGCGCCGCCAATTCCCTTGCTGAGCGTTGCCGTGAAACTTTCTTTGCTCGCTTCGGAGCGGTGCGTCGGCAGTGGGCACTTGCCACGAAACGTGTGCGCGTTCACCCGCCGCAATCGGATGCCGTAATGCTCGATTGCCACCTGCAGCGACACCTCTTTTTTGATTTCGTCAAAGCTTACCCAATCCATGAATGTGATCTCCTGGAAGATGTTGGTGAGGTACTGCGGTAACGCTAAGGCGGATAACAATTTCTGTCAATTGTGGTGAGTGGATTGTTGTCTTAATAACGACGAAGAAGCTGAAGGAGTAGCGTCAAACTTCAAGTGAAGTTTGGCTCTACAAACAGTGAAGTTTGACTCTACATTCGGTGAATTTTGACGCTACGAATGGTGAAGTTTGACTCTACACCCAGTGAAGTTTCACTCTACGGTTAGTGAATTTTGACGCTACATAAATCGACGGGAAGTGAGATATTTCGCAGGCTGTGAATTGCTTAACTCTTTAACTCTGTATAAGCTTAATAAGATCAACAACATAGATAGAGTAGTTGTTGAAATATTTTCAAAAAAGATATGGAGGTGGACAACCACAATGAAGCCGACAATCGTGAACCACTACCGCAACAACAGGCTGGAACTAGTGGCCTCGATCTCATTCGTACCGAAACCGTTCTCTCCCGATTGCCGGTTCATAACTTGGCCAAGCAGGGGAGAGTGAATATCCAGATCATCAAGCGCACTACAAGTGGTGACCTTGAACTGCAATGGGAAGTCTCGTACAGCGATCGTTATGGTCAGGCTCGGCAGCTAGCATACAAGCTGGACACGATTGTAATCAACCAGCGCATCGACGAGGCTGGAAGACCACTTCCAAGAATTCTCCGCATCGGTAGCTTGAACGAAATCTGCGCAGAACTCAATCTCGTCACGCACGCCGGTCAAAACACCAAAGACTTGAAGAGAGCCTTTCTTCAAAATGCGAGTGCTTTCATCACAGCGAAGTTTGATTACCCGGCGGTTGATGGAAGTCGTCGACATGTTGAAGCCGGCATCACTCGGTACGGCGTGATCTTTACAGGTGAGAAACTTCCCGACGGGCGAAAAGCGGACGCAGTATACATCGTGTTCAATGATCCGTTTTGGGAAGTGCTTAACAATGCACCGGTTCGTCCACTCGATCGCGCGTATATGAAAGAACTCCCGCCGGCAGCACAAAGGTTTTATGAAATCATCAGCCGCAAAATTTTTGCCGCACTCAAAAACAATTACGCACGAGCAAAGATTTCGTATTCCGAATACTGCACGTTCTCCGCACAACTTCGTCATTTTGAACGCCAGCGCGTGCAAGACCAAATGGCGAAGGTACTCCGCCACCACAAAGAGTCAGGGTACATTACGGAAGTTCGTTACGAGCCGACGATTGACGCCGAAAATCACCCGGACTGGATCATGTACTTCACACCTGGTCCAAAGGCACGCTCAGAATTCGCCGCAGCTCATCGTCCACGCAAGAGCAAACTCGCGAGCACCGATCCTTTAGAGACAGGGGAGCACGAAGTGAATCGAAATCAGTCGCTTATGTATTCCCGACGACGGACGGTATCACGGGCACCGCAGGTCCAAGTTGATCCGGCGCTCGTCGAACAATTCACTCGCCGGGGTGTAACGGAAACGAAAGCGCTTGCAGTCCTTGCAAATCTGAAGCCAGGGCAAGATGTGATGGCTCAACTCGAACTCGGAGATCACCACATCGCGTCCAATCCCGGCAAGTACACCAACCCCGCGGGCTTCTATATCCACCTTGTTGAGGAGAACACGCCGATCCCGGAACAGTTCGAGACGAGCGCCAAGCGGAAAGTACGCGAAGATGAGGAAGCCGAAAAACGCCGCCGCGAAGACGAGCGTCAGGCAGAACAAGAACTCGAAGCCGAGTACTTCTGGTATTGCAGCGAGGCAATCGATCGGTATATCGCATCACTTGATCCCACTGAGGTTGCGGAGCTCCGCCGGGCGAAGTGGCAGCAGATGCGCGAGACTTACCCATCCATGTCAGAAGAGCTGATCAACTCCTTCACGGACCGCGAGACCAGGCAGGAGCTCGGCAAGCGCGCGCCGGTTATGACGATCGAGGAGTTCAAGGTGAAGCGGGAGCAGGGAAGGCCCCCCTGCTCGGAACCAGGTCCCGACCGGCCAGCAGAGGCTATATCGGCCGAAGCCAGCGCTTCGTCTCCAACGACCGAAAATGATAAATTGCCACTCGAAACACCAAAGGACTCCGCGACGTCAGAGCCGGTATCCGCATCAGTGCCGGAGCCAGATCAGAATCCTGCAGCCAATTCGGTAGTTCACAAAGACGCGGCACACAACGCCGTTTTTGACACACCACATGATGCCACGGCAACACCGGTTGTGCCGCCATTGCACGTCGAGCTGCCAGACAATATGCCATCGCCCCCGGAGACCGTGCGCCATGATTCTGCCGAGCCCCTGCCGTTCTAGCAGGTCATAAGCCGCTTCAGCCAGGAACTGGAATTCATAGCGGAATGTTCCGGCACCTGGGGACCGCGCAGGATCTGGGGGGCCCGGGGTCTCTCCATAGCCTGAAAAACTACTTCGCCGCCGTATTCAGGCTGTTCCGGTGGCGCTAGCGCCCGCGACGCTGCCAACCGACAGGCCTCACAAGGCTCCGGCTCTCCCTTCCACAAAGGCAGGGGAACGAATGGCTTCTTGTAGACGGCAAACTGCTGATTTCGGTGATCCATCACGCTCTGCCACTCAGGTTTCACGTCAACTTATTTTGTACTGACACGGAGTCCGATTACTGTACGGACAGCGTCCATGGGGATTACAACTGTCAGCCCCGAATTCTCATCAAAAGAAACCCGCGGCCTCCCCGTCTGTGGGCTAAACGCCACATCAGAGTACGGCAGATAGGCACTTACTACTCCGATTACAAAAGCCTGTTGATGCTGCTGTGTACCTTGAAGAGCGGAGCTTTCGACCTGAAGAACGACTGGGCCTCCACTGTTGCCTGGAAAAACGAGTCCATCAACCAAAAACTCAGGCGTGATACCGGCTAAAGTATCCCGTATGCGCGCGATGCTTCCACGCCGCGCGAATGGAAAGTGCCTGTCACCAGGAAACAACGTCGCAGCCAAAGGGCCTGTGAATACGCCAATCGGGAATCCTAAAATAAATACACCGTCCCCCTCAGTAACTCCTAAAGTTCTCATTCTGGCGAGATCAGCCACCTGTGAATTACTAAGAATCGCATCGAAGGAGGAAAATCGTCCACGCGTTTCCTCTGGGGTCTGGAAAGGTGTAATGGCGATGTCTGGAGCGGTTGGTGGTCCATAAAACCATTTCTCTAGAGGTTGCTTGTATTCAATAACTTGCCCCGAGGCATTTGGACTAAATCGGATTAATGTTTCACAAACGCCAGTCTTTTGGATACCTTCGATAACGTGCCTATTTGTGACGATGTAGATACTGTAAGCGCCTTGCGTAGCTGAAACAGTTTCTCTGAAGTCGCCGTACAGGAAGCCAGTACCACTCCAACTATTTCTTCCGGACTGCGAACTTCCTATGGCCACGACGCTATCTAGGGCACCTTGGGGAATTAGTGCGAATGCCATAACAGAGCGTTGAGACAGACCGGCAGAAATTCCCAATAGCCCACTCAACAAATAGACTCTCACGTCGTTCATTCACATACCCGCCTCTCGAATCTCGACGATACATCCGAATGATGGCAGGATGCAACCAGGCACTGTCGATGTCTGATCTGTTCCCCCACAAAATCTCAGTCCCTTCGACCTCATCTAGCTTGATCTCATCGCCGGTTCGACTGTAAGACTTTCTCATCCGTCGCGATTCGTGGGCATCCACGCGGCGCGATTTCTCAAGATTCCCGCCGTTGGCCAGAGAGCCGTCATTCCCGTGGTTGGCTACGTGTGAGGTAGTCGGAGGTCGTCCAGCATTCTGGGCATCTGCTCCACGATCCGGAGCACGCATCCGCGTCATCGGATCGTCTGACGTAATTTTGCGCTATTCTCCCGAGGAGGATAGTAACGACCAGACCCAGCAGCCACTCAAATCTTCTTTTAGCTCCTGTTTTTCATTGACACGTCCGATGCGCGTATGTTAGTGTGGCGCAAATTCAACTTTGTTGGGACTGCTGGCGCAATCCTGCCCGTTGTGGAAGCGGATTGAGTTCCCCGGCGCGCTCTGTTCTTAGCGTCTCGGAAGTCGGATTCCCACCTGGAGCATCCGATGGCCAACTTAAACGTTAAGAGTTTTCTCTTAGTGATCTTGAGCACTGGAGTTTTGAAGGCTGATTGCGATAGCATTAACAAACGGCATTTCCAATTGACGTCATTGCCATCTTCAGATGTTGAGGTTGGCTATGTTTGGGACTTCAAGGGAGCGGTAGCTATCTGTGGAGGATGTGGCTTCGTAAATGCACCCGGTAGCCCTCCCCAACCGACCAACCCTTTCACAGTCAACATGGAATGGGGGGACGGTGTCGTTGAGCCGCTAACAGTCCAGGTTGGCGGTGCAACCGCTGCTAGTCATCGTTATATTCAGACCTCAGTCCCAGGGAAGCCTTTCACTCCAGCTGCGACTGCTAAAGCATATTGTGTAGCAGGCTGGGGACAATTTTGGGAATATGTTTCGAGCAACGGAGGATTCTGGTCGCAGTCCCCTGTAGGGCAGGCCGTAGGTGCAGATTATGCCAACCCGATCTCGATTAATGTTTATCCTGCTTCGCAACCAACATCGATCATTATCGATAATCCGATTCGCGTGGGGCAAAATATCAAAGAAGCGCTTACTCTCATTCTTCAACGCGCGGCACCGCCGTCCGGAACGGTCTTAAACCTAAGCTCCTCGAACCCAAAGGTTCTCCTCGAAGTGCCATCAGGACCTAAAGGGCAAAATATCGTGTTTGTTATGCCACCTAACAATTTCAGCGCAGTGTTTGATCTAGATACCCACGGTGCTAATCCAGGGACAAGCGTGACCTTTACTGTGGCTAATGTGGCCTTAGGTGGTACCACAAAGACAAAGGGTCCTGTTCCCTTGATTCCCTAAAAACAGTTTGCGCGCGGAACAAACAAGCATGGACACTCTCCTCCAACTTTAGGCAGCAGTTAACGAGGATCATCTCGGAAGGTATACCGCCTTAATCAGCATGTCACGTGGCCGGTCAACATCAAATCCCAATCCGCTCCACCTCATCGAGCGTGATCTCGTCGCCCGTACGGTCGTAGAGCTTCGTCGTCCGTGGAGACTCGTGTGCCGCGATGAGTTGCGCGTTCTCGATCGTGCCGCCGTTCTCCAGATACGCCGTGATACCTGTGGCCCGGAACGTGTGGCAGCAGGTGGAAGAGGGGAGTCCTGCTTCCTGCGCCCGGCGCTTCACCATCCGCAGCACATCCGTCCGCGTCATCGGGTTCGGTGTGATCTTCTTGTGCTTGTCGACGCTCCGGAATAGGGGAGAGTGGGGTTCAGTGCGGATGCCGGCCGCTTCGAGATAGGCTTCGAGGTAGGCCTCCGCGTTGTGGTGCGCCGGAACCTCGTGCCGTTTGCCGCCCTTCTCATGGAGCCGAATCCACCCGCGTTTGCCATTCTCATAATAGTCCTCGCCGCGCATGGTGACGACAGCCGAGACGCGCGCAAACGTGTAGCACATGAGACCGATGAGTGCCCGGTCACGCAGCCCGATGATGGAATCCGTCTTGATCGAGTCCAAGAGAAGCCGCGCTTCGTCTGCTCGAAGCACTGGCGTCTTTCCGCGCTTTACCACATACTTCGGCCCGCGGACCGAGGACGCTGGATTCACGGCGACGATCTGGCCGGTGACCAGGAAATCGAAGAGCATCCGGATCGCTGCGAGATGCTGCTTCACCGTGGGCGCCGCCGCAGGATGGTTCTCGATATACGCGGCGACGACAACGGGCTTGATATCCATAAGCCTTCGGATGCGATGCTTCTCGCACCAGTTGAAGAACTGCATGATCGCCTGGGCGTACGCTGTCCTCGTATTCCGGTTCCTTATTGTCGCGGTGAAAAATTCAACGAAGCGCCAAGCAGCTGCTTCACCGGCACGCGTGATCGCGGCCGGCAAATTGTCAAACCCTGCGCGTGAGAGATCCCGATGGGGGATTGGGACGAGACTCTCGCTCATGGGCGCAGCGATTCACGATACCTCCGGTAGCCAAATTCCTCGGGATCGAAAAAATCGGCAGGGTCAATATCGGTGTCAGTCAGAATATCGGCCTCAGTCGGCCTTTTCTCCGAACCAGTTTCCGTCTTCTTTAGCGGATTTATATGATTTTTATCCTCCCCGAATTGATGCCTCATAATTGCCTTTATGATACGTCGTGGGCAGGTGGCGTCAAGGCGCAGCTAGCAGAAAACAAGAGACTTGTAAAGGTGGGTTGTGCACAGAGGCATTACGTGTCACATCCACGATCGACCTGAACGTTCAGGGATGCGAAAGGCTGATAGCCGAGCTGAAAAAGCTTCACTCAAGCGAGCGTTCATTCCACACAGCCCAACCCATGAAGATCCGCGGACAACGTACGCGGGTTAAATTCTGCCTGGCGCACTTTATGATGCCCCGCCCCCCGTACTTTGTGGGGGGATACTCCCCCAAATGTGGGTGTTCATTTAGTACTTTTGTTGCTCGAAAAGTTCACAGAATTAAACCTTGCTTGAGCCAACCTTTATTCGAGTTGCTAAAGGAGACAATTGTGACGATCCGGTTACTGTTGGCCTTAGGATTTGTGTGCTCGCTTGCGCCGGCGCAGCACCGCGTTGATTCCCGAAACCTCTATGAACGGGTACTGGCGGTAGTACCCATGATTGGCTCAGGCACAATAGCCGATCCCATTCGCCCAGCCTATGCACCTGTGCCCGGTACATCTCCTATTGCAACCCCGGTCGCAACCGACGTGACATCTACGGCGGGATCTCCAGGTTTGATCCCACCACGTCAGGGAATCCTCGCTTACAGCTACGTCACGAGCGATGACGGCAAGTTTGCGCTAGTCGAGCTCGTGGCTGCCGATCGCGCCGCCTTCAAAGACCTGTTCGCCGATACAACTGTAACTACTTTCCTCAAAGGGCGCGACAGTATTGATACGGCTGTCGCAGCGTTCAGCAAGCTCAAAACGAATTTCACCCTCGACATGCTCGGAGCCATCGTCCCATGAGGAAACATCTCCTTGCTTCGGGGCTGTTTCTTGCCGTAGTTCCAGCATTCGCCGCGTTTACGCCCTACTATGGCCCCGACGCCCTGACCACTATCAACACAGCAAATTGGAACCAGAACGGCAGTGTAACCGCAACGAGCAGCGGCCTGACCTCTTCGAGCAGCCAAGGGGGGTCGTTGATCTCGAAGATCACGCCAATCGGGCCATCAACATGGCAATACGAAGTTGACGTCACCCTGGCACTCGCAGCGACTGGCGGAACGTTCGAGATTTATCTCGACGCAGGTCCAACAGCGTGGATATCACCCGTTGGATCACCCAGTACTTACTACGTTTACGTGCTGACTCCGACATTCAATGGCACTGCCTGCTCGGCAACGCTGGCAGCATCCAAGAGCATATCGGGCACCATCACCTCGCTGGGCAGCACGTCGGTTCCGTGTCACAACGGAATGGTGATCCGAGCTGTGCGGACAAGTCACAGCCAAATCTGCTTGTACATCGATGGTGCCCCGTACTCGAATATCACGGACAGCTCCATCAGCTCCGGAATGCCAGGTATTGGCGTTCAGAATACAGCTTCAGGGAACGCCATCAGCAGCGTTAGCTTCTACCCCGTCGACACTGTCGCGCCCACCGCGGTGAATGCACAAAATGTGGGCACGTCGGTATTCCCCACACGCGTGGATATCCAGTGGCAGGGTGTCACGGACGACGCGAACGGTTCTGGCCTGGCCTACTATGCGATCTACCGCGGCGCCACGTTTCTGGCCAACGTGAACAAGCCGGAATTCTCGGATGAGACCACGGTGGCATCAACCGCTTACACCTACAACATTAAGCCGACTGATTATCACCAAAACCAGGCAACGACAAGTATCAATATCACTACGCCGCCTGCAAGTGCCATTGACCCGCGCCGGGTAGGTGTGCGGCCGACTGGATCGTATTGGGGTGGAGCAGGAGAACAGGTCGATACGCTCTCGGGCAATCTCAATTATTCCACTCAGCTTTTCAAGGCGCTCGGTCGAGGCGGCACAGGTGTGGGCGTCACTCTTAGCTACAACTCCCAGCTTTGGCGACAGGATCCTGGCGGAACCTGGAAGCTCGATGACGATGTCGGCTACGGCCTAGGGTGGCGCCTGCAAGTTGGTGCTCTTGTGCCATTTTACAAAGGCTACTTGCAACTCGATCACTTCACGTTCATCGATTCCACTGGCGCCGAGTATCGCCTGGACCAGAACAATAATGGCATCTGGACTTCTCTCCAAAGCGCCTACATCACCTACGACTCCACCGTCACGCCAGGCATTCTTCACTTCAACGACGGCAGCTTCTGGACGATGGGGGCGACGTCCGCTGGGACCGAGCAAGACGCAGGCACTATGTATCCCACTGTCATTGAGGATTCGAACGGGAACCAGGTGCTCCTTTACTACAACACAGGCCTAGGTGTAACGTTCGCAAACTCGAGCGCCCGCATTAACTACATCGAAGATGTGCGTGCGATTCCCAACCCGACCACCCGTCAAACGTACGTCTTCACTTACAACGCCGATCCACTTCCGCACCTCAGCTCGATCAGCAATGTCCTCGGCAATGGTTCGGAATCCTATACGCTGAGCTACTTCGAAAACCAGCCGCTCTCGTCACCTTTTACGCCCGCGACTTCATACGGCACCACTACGATGCTGCAATCGGTCGCGGTCACTACGCTCGGTCTAACCACGTCCTTCACCTACGACACGGTTACCAACTCCGGCGAGATAACCTCAATGACGACGCCGTATGGTGGCAAGATCCGTTGGGCCTATGGTCCATTCACCTATAACGGCTCGCGCACTCTGCGTGAAGTGCAGAATCGGTACCTAACGATTGGTACCACCTACTCCGAAACCGGGGCATACGTCTTCACGCGTCCCTCGGGCGATTCCAACCTCACCTTGCACTCGGGTTTAACCATCGACGATCCGAGCGGCATCGGCGAAAAAGCTTGGACCTTTGCCACTACGGGCGACGCAGCCCTGCTGGGCACGGTCACGCGTTACGAAGATCGCCCCTCGTCTTCACAAGCTAGCTCACCGCTCCAGCGCAAGGACTTCACGTGGACCAAGGACATCCTCGGCAACCCCTATATCGGAACCGTCCTCACCACGCTCGATCCCACCAGCGCCAACATGCAATCGCAGACGACACAAATCCTGGACACCAGCGGAAACGTGCTGACCAGCAACATCTACGATTATCCGAGCCTCACCACGCCTGCACGCACGTACACCAACACGTACATTACCGATTCGCACTGGACCGCTTACTACATCAATAATCGGCTGCTGACAAGCACGGTGCAGAACGCATCAACACCCGCCATCACGCTGGTTACCAATACGTATGATCCCTTTCCTTCAGCAGTCTCCCCAACGATGAACGAGCATGATTCGTTCTACAACAACACGAATTTCCAATATCGTGGGAACGTCTTCACGTCACAGCGGGCTGGTGGTCCTGTAGTTACGACATACTACGATGTCGGAGGCAACCCCACATCGAACACGGACGGCACTACAACCACATCGATTTCCACAACATCCACGACCAACTACGCAGCACCGAGCACCATCACGCCGAACTCGAACGCCAATCTCCAGACTTCGGCGTCGTACACTTCTTGGCTTAGCATGAGTTCCGTTACCGGCCCAGATAGCGCCACAGCGTCCACCGTATACGACATTTATGGTCGTCCCCACACCAGCACCTCAATCTACGGGGCCGGCACTACCTACTCGTACTCCAGCACCTTGCCATATGTGATCACTGCCACCACAAACAACACGAACGGCACCAACCACTGGACCCAAACCACACTCGACGGCTTCGGCCGTGCGGTTCAGGTTTTGCGCGGCACTGGAAGCACGACGATCTCGGAAGTCGACACTACCTACGCTCCCTGCGCTTGTTCTCCTACCGGCAAGGTGCAAAAGGTTTCCATGCCATACGCCCCAGGTGGTACCCCCGTCTACACCAGCTACACATATGACGGTCTCGGCCGCACAGTCAGCGTTCTCCTGCCTGACGCAAACAGTACCACGACCTATGCCTACTCGGGCAACGCCACCACGATCACCGATCCTGCGGGAAAATGGAAAAAGCAGACCACGGATGCTATGGGCAACCTGATACAGGTAAATGAGCCGAATCCGGCCGGCGGGGCGGATTACATTACCCAGTACAACTACGACCTGCTCAACCACCTAACGCTGGTCACGATGCCGCGACCCACTGGAACAGAAACGCGGACCTTCGTATACGATTCCAATCAGCGGCTCCAAAGCGAAACGCATCCTGAAAGCGGCACAAAGACATACACGTACAACACTGACGGTACACTCGCTTCGAGAACTGATGCCAAGGGAATCACGACCAAGTACACCTACGACAGCTACAAGAGGCTGACAATGAAGGCGTACGGGCAAATCGTCAACGGTGTCTTTACAGAGGATACAACCCAGCGCCTGACATTGACTTACGACACCAATCCTCTGAACGGCACGTATTCTCAGAATGCCCAAGGGAGGCTGACCACAGCGCAGTGGAACTACCCGACTGCCGGTGCCTGCGGTGCCGAAACTGGGCCATCGTACTACATGTATAGCTACACGACCGCCGGGCAAGTGGCAGGTAAAACGTTAGACATCACACGCAATACTGCTGCTTGTCACTCTACGTCTTGGCAGCACCTCGATTTCGTTGGCACGTTCACATATGACAATGAAGGCCACATGTTGACGATGAAATACCCTTCTTATTCAAAGCTTCAAAACAACCAGGTTATCCTGCAGCCGCAACTCACCGACACCTACACCTACGACGGCATGGGTCGGCAGTACAGTTTGCTGAACAGTGTATTGAACGTAACCCGGCCGGCGAGTGCAACATATGGCCCGTCAGACGAATTCCTGACAGCATTTGATAGCAATGGATTTATTATCGAGCAGCACACCTACAACAGTATGCTTCAGGCCACCAATGTGAATAGTGCCCAATACAATTATCCGGCCACGGGCAACAACGGTCAGATGTCTTCCCGGGTCGATAGAGCGGGCCAGACGGTGTCCTTCGCATACGACAGCCTGAAGCGCCTGATTGCCGTGAGCGGCAACGGTGTTGGTGTGCCTACCGGCGGCGCTTGGTCGGAAACCTACTCGTACGATGGATTTGGGAATCTTCTCGCCAAAACGCCCACTAGTGGCACCGCGCCCACGTTGAGCGTCAACGTAAACTTGAAGAATCAGATCACCACGCAAGGCTACGACGCTAATGGCAACATGACGGGTGTAAACTACGATTACGAAAATCGGATCACATCGGCTGGCGATATGTATTCGTACGGTCCAGACAATCTCCGCATTTGGAAGGTGCGGTCAGACGGCAGCCAGGATGTGTATTTTTACGATACGGCGGGCCGCAAGTTGGCGGTTTACCAGGTATCAAAGGTTACTGGCGGGCAATACTATATCGGTGGATCGACTATGATTCCTCCGGAGCAACAGCCTCAATGGTTCGCGGGCATTGTACTAGCAAGAGACGGTCTTGGCTCAGGTGGCGCCAATGCGTACTACCCGTATGGTGAAGACTACCCAAACTGGGCGCCTGTTACCGACAGCGATAACTTTGCCACCTATTACCGCGACGTCACCACAGGCTACGATTACGCGAAAAACCGCTACTACTCCCCCAGCCTCGGCAGGTTCTTGACGCCGGACCCTTACCGGAGCGGGAGATTGGCCAATCCAGGTACGTGGAACCGGTATGTCTACACCCTCGGCGACCCCGTAAACAACAACGATCCCAGCGGACTTTGCGTTATCGATGGTCAGCAATACCCGGACGGTCAGCCGCCATGTCCCGATGTCACTAGCCAAACTGTCAGCGGTGGCACGCTTGATCCACTAGACATGTACTTACTCCTTAAGGGGCAGATGGGGGGACTCTCCGCGAATCCGGGTTCTAATGTCAACAGCATCAACCCCACGCAACTTCCAGTGAGCAATTGGGGTTTTATGGACGATGCCTACAAGACCGCCAGTACGGCATTGAAGAATAGCAAGTGCAAAGACCTCTTTGGAAATCCGACTGCTTGGAAAAACGGTTTTGACCCGCAAACCATCCTCAAAACTCTCGCGAACGGCGGAGGCAGCGTCCCGTCCACCACCCCCAATCTCAAAGCTTATGTTTCCCTGGGATTTACGATTCTACCTTTTGCCGCCCTTACTGTCGCGAGCACTGACGTGAGCTGGCAGGGCGCAAGCCTGACCGTGAATGTATTGATTAGTACTATCACGATACCGGGGTCCAATGCCTGGAATAACGGGGATTCTTTCATTAACGGGCTAACGCTGCTTCATGAACTTGGTCACGTCTTTGACATGCTGTCTCCTGCGGGCTCTGGCGGCTCCCAACTCACTACGCCAGACCTCCTCTATGGAAATGAGCAGAACGATGCGACAGTTATTAAGGATTGTTTCACTGTAAGTGGGAAAGGCGGTTCTTGATGAAAATCATTCAGGTGGCGGTCCCGTGGATTTGCTTGACAGCTTGCGTCAATGTCGATCTGGAATCTGTTATAAAGCAAAATGACCATAAAGCCCAAGGGCACGTACGCCAGATCAATGAAGCCGAAAGCACCTTTTTCCGAACATATGGAAGGTTCGCGCGGTTGCGGGAACTTGGACCCGAAAGTGCTGGCCTCTTAGATAAAAATTTGGCGCAAGGCATATCGGACGGCTATCGATTTGAAGTTGATGTGCAATCGGCAAATTACCAAGTAGGTGCAAGGCCCCTCCGTTTTCTCGCTACTGGCTGGCGGTCGTATTATTCGGACTGCAGTCGGATCATTCGGCAAAGTGTCAACGACTCGGCGGCGACCGCAACCAGCCAGGAACTTGTCCTCGCACACTGAACAGGAAAAAGCCGTGGAACCCAGTGACGACTGGAACCCAGTGACGGGGGAAAGACCGGGGGGCAGACAGCCCGTTTCCCTTAACCAGCTCGACGCTAAATACGGCTTGCGCGATATGAACTCCAGAGGGTTTTGCGCCCAGTCCCTGGCTAAAAATCCGCGCGTATCTAATTCGCAGCATTTACGATGCGCTGTGCCGTCATCGGCGAGACACGGATCTTGGCCGCAATCTTCCGAATGCTCCAGCCCTCGCGGCGCAATCGGCGCGCCTTCTCTCGGTCCATCACCAGTGGGGAACAGACAGTGCGTTTCCCTCGCTCGCTCATCGCAAAATCAAACGCCTCCTGCTCCTCGTCCCACAATCGGAATCGGCACCTTTTTGCTGCGCTAGGCGGCGGCACAGCGCGCGGTCTCTCGCACGAACTTCTCCCATCCCATGCTTTTGGCAATTAAATCTGGCCCAACAAGCACAACCTCAATCATCATTCGGCCGTCGCCATCGCGCCCCCCCGCCAAACAACTTCCACACAACTTTACCCGTCACCCTCGCTTAACGCATTCCCGCATCGCGCGCGAGCCCGCCCCCACTCCAACCATCCCGACTCCGCGCAACGCACGGAACGCCGACCCAGGGAGACTCACGGACAAACCGCCAGTTTCGCTTGCTCCGTCATCGCGTCGTCAAATACGTCTTGTGCGACGGATTATGCCAAGTCGGCGACCAGGACGACCGGCTTGACCCGGCTACAACTAGTGTTGTGTGTCTTAAATAGGTAGACTAATCGGACAATGCTACCGTGTCCGACTCCGCGTGGTGACCACACTGTAGTAACCTTCGTCCATGGCCGTGGGCTTGGCGTGGAGATTGTTCGTTAGCACGACGGGTGCAGTTGCGGCGCTGCTGTGCGGGTGCGCGCCAGCATGCGGCCAGTCAAAGGCAACTCAGTCGGTAACGGCGGTTTCATTCCCTTTTGTCGGCTGCCCATCATTTGGGCAGGTTGAGGTACTCGAAGCTCCGGCAAACCAGCCTTCGACCTGGTTAAGCCACGAGGAACTGGTCGGCGTGAAGTGAACGTGATAGCGCGACCTCGACGCCAGCCACTTCTTGACTTCCGGATGCTTATGCGCCCCGTAGTTGTCTAATACCAGATGAACATCGAAAGCACAGTCAACTGACTGATCGATTCGCTCAAGAAAGAGCAGAAACTCTTGGTGGCGATGCCGTGCCCTGCACTCGCCGATCACGGTCCTTTCCAGAACATTCAAAGCGGCGAACAATGTTGTTGTCCCATGCCGCGTGTAGTCGTGCGTCTGCCGCTCCGGCAAGCCCGGACGCAACGGAAGTACGGGTTGCGTGCGGTCCATCGCCTGAATCTGGCTTTTCTCGTCGACGCTCAGCACGATGGCCTTGTCCGGCGGATTCATGTAAAGACCCACAATGTCGCGGACCTTCGGGGCGAAATCGGGATCGTTGCTGAACTTGAATGATTCGTCCCGATGCGGCTGCAATTTGTGCTTCTTCCAGATGCGCAGCACTGTAGCCGGGCTGACTTTCTGGTTGGCCGCCATCGACCGGACGCTCCAGTGAGTCGCATCCCTCGGAACCGTTCTCATCGTCGCCTACACGATGGCGGCTTCCTTTGCGGCGGGAATCAGTTTGGGCCGTCCGCTACGCGGGCGGTCAGAGAGCAATCCGGCCAGTCCCTCCGTTTCGTAGCGACTCCTCCACAGCAATACGGTAGTCACCGTTGTGGAAAGTTCTCGTGCCAGCAGGTGATTAGCACGTCCCTCGGCAGCGGCGAGCACTATGCTCACGCGCAGGAGAATACCTTGCGGAATACTACGTTGCCGACTGAGCGAGAGCAGCTCTTTTCGGTCTGCATCGCTGACCGCAAGGCGGGGTGCAGGTGGAAGCGGCATGTCCACTTCCAGTATGCCGTCGGTCCCCCTATTGTTCCAGTTATTTCAGAAACAGGAGACTAGCTGCCACCCTTCCTGCTCTTCAGCTTCATTGATTTGCCCTTGCGCATCTCGCGGCGCGACCGACTCCTGAATCCTTTGCCGGCTTCGGCCGACGCAGGAATGGCAGGAATTTGCCGAGATCAACAACGCATCCTTCGTTACAGAGCGTCAAGCGTGCCATTAGCCAATTCTCATTCTTCGCCGAGCACGGAGAATGACTCTCGCTTCCCCGCGTGATAGACTTATGGTCCCTGACACGATGGCCGCGCCCGATCCATCGCCAGTGCCCCCTCCGGAACGGAAATCATTCCTTTCGAGACTCGGCGAACGGGTCGGCGACCTCGCGATCGAGTTCATCGCCACCTTCGTCGCCATAGGTGGAATCGCATTCGCGGATTTCCTAGTAAAATCGTGGGTAGGGCAGGACAAGAAATTCTTTGACAGAATCCCGGTCGCGTGGGTTTTCGACGTGGGCCATGTTTCGCTTGTCGGGCGTCTCATTTACCGGATATTTTTTCCGGAAAGAGTTGAATGATGGAACGGCTTTTTAGCGTCACATACGGTTACCTTAGGTTTACTTTCTTATCCGTGATCGCTGCGGCCAGTGTGTTCGCCCTGGCGAGCCTCGCTCCCACATCACCGACTTCTTTTGTAGCCATCCTTGTTCTCTGCGTCCTCGTATATCTGACCATTCGGAGCGAAGCGAAGGCCAAGCGCCGCCATCAGGAGCTCAGGCGGCAGCAAGAGCCCGAAGACCTGACACCGGAATCTCTGGCGCAATGGCTCGCGCTCGTTCAGGCTACCAGCCTCCTTTCCGCAAGCATCACCGATGCGATCCCCGCCAATTCGTTGCCGCTTCTGGTTCTGGACTGGTCGTATAATTCCGATCCTAATCTCGTCATTCTAGCGGCGCAGATGGGAAAACCTCTCAATGATAAAGACAAAATCGCCTTCGCAACAGCAGCCCTCCAGCGCCATCAAGAAGAACTCAAACTGCATGGATTCACGCCCGTTTTCATCTCGCCGAAGCCGGCAGAGAATATTCTGAAGCCCCTCTACGACAAACACCCGGGCCAATGTGGTCCAGCGACGGCGGGATACGATGAAAAACTTATCTCCATCGGTTTCATCCAACACAAAAAGACTGCCGACGCGCCCGCCACCGTCCTAGCGCGGATACTCCACGGATCTTTGACCCTTATCAGCAGACCCGATAGCCCCGAACTAAAACTATATTTCGAAGCAAATCGTTTATGATGCTGGTTGCCGACCGCCCAAATTCTGTTCGCGGCATCAACTGTAAAGGCGTCCTTCAATTCGATGAAACGAGGCCTTGGTTCTTCATCTCTTCGATTCCGCTGCCTCCTTTTCGCGACAGAACGCTACACAAGCGTTATCCCCAGATTTCCCTTGTACCTGGATGCGAGTTCATCTATGATGAACTAAGTTCATCGTTGGAGTGCGCTTAACCTTAAGTGAACTCAAACGAAACGCTTACAGCGTACGTTTCGCTGTAAACATTTTCTTCCCGCCGCGTGTTTTGCCGCACGCGGCGGTTTTTCTTTCCTTTTTCAAGACTAGGGCCTATAATCTATTTCCAACCTAACTGCGGTCCGTGACGGCAAACACGGAGCTAGGTGGAGAAACGGAGTTGGAAAATGTTTACTGAGAAACGAGCACTAGTGTCGGTAGACGGCAAGCCTACTGACCCACCGACTCGAAAACAAGCGTCAGTCGCCTTTGCGGTATTTAACTACGATCCTGTCGAAGCACCGGCGTGGCTCGCTACCGAAGAGATCGTGGAAAGACCCGAGGTGGAAATCCGCCTAGTCATTCAATGGCCGCGCTGACACTAAGACACATCATCCGTCGCCACTTCTGAAGTCTTCGTGGTGATAGCGTGAAAATGCTTGCGCAGGAATTCGTCCACGCGTTCAGCGCTCGCTTCAACGGTACTCGCGTAATCGCTGCGCTCTTTAAGTTTGTCTTCAATTTCCTGGGGAATGCCCAGCACTTCGTCCGCGAACTTAAGGACGCTCTCTCGCCCGTCGTCCGTTATCTTATGCCGCTTGCCGCGTTTGGAACCAGTGATCTCCACTTCATCAATCAGCCCCCGCCTTTTGAGGGCTTTCACGACCGCCGTCATCCGCGTTTCGCCCATGTAGAGAAGGTCGCCGAGCTCCTTTTGATTCAGGAGGCGACCGCCATACTGCTCCATCCACATGATCGCGGCAAGAACCGTCGCTTGCTGAGTGGTCACGTTTTCTCCGTGCTTGTCGATCTGGCGGGCTAAGAAGTACTTCAGCCGAACAATTGGAACTCTCTCTGACTCGCTTTCCATGTGGCGCTTCTGCCTATGATACTATACTGCACTTAACGTAAAGTGAAGTTCTCGACATCGCGTTCGTTTCCCGAAGGGCCAGAAGTTGGGAAGCAGAAGCTTGAGCGTTTCTTGCCCTCTCTGGAATCAACAAAGTCCTTGTTTTCAATCGTTTCTCTTTGTTCGAAGGCCTCCCCAAGGACAATCGCACGGTGCTCGCCCGTTCGCACCGTTGGGGCAAAATGCGCTTCTGTATTCTTGTGTATTGAACGCAATCAATTCCCTAGGATCTGCACGCTGTCTCTCCCGGTGTGGCGTTTGGTTTGGAGGCGCACGTGCAGCAAACTGTGCGTCACAGCACCAGCGAAATTAGTGCTGACGGAAGGAACTATGCAGGACCTAGATGTTGATGCTATTCGATTCTCTCCCACGCGCGTGGCTGCCTCGCAGGCATTTAAGGAATGATACGCGGTGAATAGATGCCGTCAAGTATCATTGGAGTTTAGGCGACAAGCGGAACACGTATTATGCATTTAACGCAACAGAACTCAAGATTCCGGCGATCTGAATGTTGTCTAACCTCTCATGTACATCCTTCGCCGGCACTAGATATCGCATTGTCGTCTCCAGCGATTTGTGCCCCATCCAGTGCTGTACCGTGCGCACGTCGAATCCCGCGCGAAGCATCCGCGTGGCATACGTGGAGCGGAACGTTTTGAGATTGAATTTATCCTCGTTCAATTCTCCCCGCCTGGCCACGGCTTTGCATTTGTCGAGCAGATGATATTCCCGGTTGCCGGCCGGCGATGGAAACACCAACCGGCACCCGTTCCGCCGCGGATGTTTTTCGAGCAGTTGGAGAAGCGGGCGCGGTACAGGGATTTCCCGTTCCTCCCACCGCTTCGGATAAAAACCGAGTTCCGGTTTTGCTGTCACTTTTATCGTATTGAGCGCGAAATTGATGTCGCTCCACGCGAGGTGCACGACCTCCTTGTCACGCATTCCTGTCAGAAGAAACCTCGTGAAGATCGCGCGCTCTTCCACTGTGCAAGCATCAAAGAGTTCCTTCAGCTCTTCATCCGTATACTCGATCGGCAGACTGGTCACCGCCTGCGGAAGATCGATCGTGCGCGTTGTTCCGCCACGGCCCTGCTTTTTAAGGAACTGGGCGACGATGATCATGTTGTGAATGACCGAATTGCTCCCGGGATTCTTCTTGCGCTTCAGATGTACCATGTAGTCGTTCAGATCGTCGGCCGTGATGCTCTTTACCGTCGCCCGATCCGCAAAGAAATCCAGAAACCGGTTCAAAACCGCTTTATATTTCCGGAGCGTGTTCGGTTTCTTCAAACCCTCGACGACATCGAGATAGCGCTTCACCGCGACGTGGAGAGGCGTTTTGGCAATCTCTTGGGCAGGATCTTGTGCGAGCCCAAGCGCCCGGTCTTCGAGCTTATGCTTTCGGCGGTGGGCCACTTCTCCGACCTCTGAAAACCCGTCTCTGAGCGGACCATGGCAAAAAGAAAGCGAAGTACGCCGTGACTTCGATCAAATACGTTTGCTTGTTTTCGCGTTACTGCCCGTCATATGATTAGTTGCCAGAAGCGCAGAGATTCATTAGGAGGCTCACAATGTATCGACGATGGTTACCTTTTCTCACCCTTGCCACCATATTCACCGGAATTGTCCTCGGTCAAACCACACCAACTGAAGCAGAAACGCTGCGGCTACTGTTGATGGAAGTTCGGCAGCTGCGCCAAACCTTCCTAACGACAGTTGCCACTACTCAGACAATTCAACTCAACCTTTATCACCTGCAGATCCAAGCACTCGCAGTGTCGCGGGCCACTCAGCGACTAGATGAGGCGCGTGCCAAAGTGGCCGAGGCAGAGCGGTGGCGGAAGAACTTGGCCGGGAGAGCCGAAGATCAGGAGAATCAACTCAGGCATGCACAAGATCAACGAGAGCGTGATAACCACGAGTTAACTCTTCACCAATTGAAGC
>Ga0209060_10001498_pt1 | contig 25346 bp, 15 predicted proteins | sample Coa_R1_8_FD_187155 | JGI IMG/M metagenome (GOLD analysis project Ga0209060, IMG submission 187155) | Surface soil microbial communities from Centralia Pennsylvania, which are recovering from an underground coalmine fire - Coalmine... | ecosystem: Environmental > Terrestrial > Soil >...
CTCAAACCGCCTGGTCGCCCTCCTCCTCGGCCTGGCCGTCCCAGGCCGCCCCCGGGACCTCCGGGGCCGCCGCCTATCTGGAAAAAGCGGACCTGCCCGTCTTCGACCAATTTGGCGAGGCGGGCCTTGATTTCGTCCGTCTCCGTTCCGAGCGTGGCCGAACCGGTGCCGAAGCCCCCGATAGCCATCACGGGGAGTCCGTCTTCGATGATGTAGGGACTGGCCTCCCGGTGGCTCGATACCGCTAACATCCAGCGCTCGCCTTGGTGGTTGGCCTTCAGGAAGTGGACCATCTTCTCCCGATTCTGTCGGGATCGCTCATCCTCGGGGGGAGGCATTCCAGGTCCACGGCCGCCTCCCGCACGAATGGGAAGCGGTCGCTGGCCGCGTATCAACAAGGCGAAATCACTGGCCACCACGTGTGCAGCTCCGGACAAATCGGGGGCAGCCGTACTGCTCGTCGTCAACAAGATCAGCGTGGCGACACGGCCCACCTCGCGTGCACGTTGTTCCCGTTCGCGGAGGACACGGGCGAACGTGGTCGGATCGGCCGCGGGGAGCATGGATGTCGTTCCCAACACGGGAGTCAGTGCCCATACGCCGGGACCGACAAACAGGGCCAGCAAAGCAATGGCCGCCGCAAGGGACGCGGCTTTGGCCACAATCGGCCGCCACTTCGCCACCATAAACAGGAGGAGCAAACTGCCGGCGGCAATCCCGCAACCCCAAAGCAGCGGAGGACTGACCAAGGGCGCCTGCCGTCGTAAGTCCGGCACAAGCGTGGTCATCTCCGGGCTTAGCTTCGTGTAGAGCTTGCGAAACACTTCCAATCCCGCCATGTCCCGGAGGCCAGTGCGGGCCTTGTCCAGCTCTCCGGCAGCCACTGCCAGGATATCTGGTGCCTCCGGCCCCCGCGACCAAAGCCAACCGACGCAAACCAATATGCCCAGAGCAATCACCACTCCTGCCCCGCTCCCGCGCAGGGCCAGCAACCCAATGCCCGCGACCGTGGCCACGATGAGCAGCATCGGCACTGTCCATCGGGAGAATTCGGGATAATTGAGCCAGATCAGGACCTGCCATGCCGCCGTCAAGAAGAAGGCCACTGGCAAGAGGAACGATCGCCAACCCGACCGCTGAAACAAGTTCCACAGAGCCGCACACCCAATGCCGGTCAAAGCCGCCATCGGTGCGGCCATGGTGCTGACATAGTAGTCGTGGAAGATGCCGCCGGCGAAGCTATACACAACGGCATACGTCGCCAGCCAGCCGGCCCACAATAGCAGCATCTGGTGCGCGGGTCCGAGCGTCCAGGTCCACCGCGCTTGTGCCACCGCAGCGAAGAACCCGACGAAAACCAGCGGGAAAAACCACATGAGCTGGCCCGCCAGATGGGGAGAAGCAAGTCGCCACGGTCCGACCGGAGCCCCGCCGCCCCAACCGACGCCACCCCGGCCACCCGGACCGCCGCGGCCTCCGGGAACGCCAGGGCCAAACGGTGTGGCGCCCGGCCCTGGGGGGCCGCTTCCCGGCGCACCTCCCCCAAAGGCACCGCGGCCTCCGGGAGCTTGGCCCTGGGCCCGGGCGAAGCCGCCTCTTCCGCGTCCCGGCCCTCGCCCGTCTGGTTGGCTTGGTTGAAGTGCGCTGTTCGGGCCACCCACGGTCTGCTGGGAGGCGGGCCCGAAGGGCTGCTGGGACGGTCCCCGAGCCGGGCGCGGAGCTCCCCGGCCGCGCCCCCGCCGGACGAACCGTTCGAGACCGTTGTGCTGCACGATTAGGGTCAGCATCGAGTTGTTCTGCGTGCTATCGACAAAGGGTCGATTCTCCTCGGGGGTGAGGTCATAGGCAATCGCCCAGGAAAGCGACACGGCGAACACCACAAACGTCGCCAGCGCGAGGTCGCCCAACCGGCTCCGCCACGTCACGGGCGCTCCCAGGAGATAGACCAGATAATAGGTCGGCAAGACCACGAATGCGGCCAACATTTTGGTGTTGAAGCCGATGCCGACCAGGAGCATGGAAAGCAACAACAGCCATAGGCTCCCTTTCTCGGCTGCGTGAATAAGGGCCCAGCCCGACAACAGCAACACGAACGCCAGGCAGGCATCGGTATTGTTGGTGCGATCCACGGCCACGCTGATGGGCGTCACGGCCAGGGCCAAAGCCGCCAGGAGAGCCGCCAAAGTTCCGAATTGGCGCCGTACCAGGTGCCAAAGGATGAGCACGGAGAGAATCCCCATGACTGCCTGGGGCATGAGCACACTGAGCTGGCTGAAGCCAAAAAGCTTGGCACTCAGCACCTGGACCCATAAGGCCACGGGCGGCTTGTCCACGGAAACGAATCCGCCCGGGTCAAAGGAGATGTAAAAAAAGTTTTGCCAGCTATCGAGGGCACTGCGGACGGCAGCAGAATAATAGGTCGTGCCCCAGCGGTTTTGTTGCAGATTCCACAGGCGAAACCAACCGGCGAGACCTAACACCAAAGCGAGGCAGGTCCATTCCGTGATGACATACCAGTGCCGCCACGGACGGGTCGGCACCCACGATACCGAGGAAGCACCGCCTGCATGAGATGCGCCGTTGGGACTCGGTGCCGAAGACGTGGTCGTAGCCACTTCCGCCACTTCAGACGCGGATTGGCCTGCAATGGCGAACTTGTCCTTCAGGACCATCGAGGAGACTCCAAGGGGCTCGATCCGCGGTTCAAGGCGGTGTCCGTCCACGCCAACCTTTTTGGTAAGTCAGCGCGGCACCGCCTCGATCGGTCCGGCACGGCAGCGTAACAGGCCGGCGATTAAGGTTCGATGAGAATAGCTGGGAACGGGGGCGTGCTCCCTACTGGGTCGCGGTTCGTCGCCACAGCCGGACCGTTTTGTCATGGCCACCCGAAGCGATCCATTGACCGTCCGGTGCGAAGGCCAGGCACGTGATGGTGCCGGTGTGGCCGCGAAGTGTTTGCACCTCATGCCCCGAAGCGGGATCCCACAGTCGGATCGTCTCATCATGACTGGCTGAGGCGAGCAGGTTTCCGTCTGGAGAGAAAGCGAGAGCGCCGATTTGGTCCGTGTGCCCACGCAGAGTTGCCAGTTCTCGGCCCGTGCGGACTTCCCAGAGCCTGATCGTTTCATCGAATCCCGCCGTGGCCAAGACCTTCCCATCCGGTGAAAAAGCCAGCGCCCAAACGAACTTTGCATGTCCGTGCAGAGTCAAGCGCTCGCGCTGGAGTGGGATTTCCCAGATCTGGGCAGTGGGTAGCTCGGTAGAAGCCCCGGTCGGAGCGAAGCCGGTGAAGTACTCCGGGTTGACTCCGCCCGTTTCTCCGTCTGCGGCAAACCGCCAGAAGGCCAAGCGGCTTCCGTCGGCGCTGAACCGAACCGGACCGGAGCCGCCCAGTGGACGGTGTTCTTCCTCCCCAGCGACCTCCCAAAGCCGTACGCCGGTCGGGTCTCCCTCCAATCCCGCCACCGCCAAGGTTTGCCCGTCCGGAGCCAACGCCAGCCCGGGGGAACGAGGCATGGGAACCGGCATCCACGCAATAGTGCGGCCCGTCGTGATATCCCACAAGTTCACGAGATGATCCGAGCTGACGGTTGCCAGGAGCCGCCCATCGGGTGAGAACTCCACGGCCGAAGTCCCTCTTGACTCGCCCTGGAAGGCAGCGCGCTCGGTAAACGCTGCCATGTCCCATAGTCTGATTTCGCCCGGAACATCCGAGAAAGCACCGCCCGTGGCCAACGTTTTTCCATCCGGGGCGAACGCCAGGCACCGAACCACCCATTCATGTTTGCCGAGGAGGAAGCTCTCCGCAAAGGAAGTGTGCGTAGACTCGGCTTCTTCCTTGGTGGGAAAGAATGTCAGCGTCCCTCCAAAGCCAAGTGCAAAACCCAGGAGCACGACTGGCAGAGCGCCCGGAGGCAGCAGACCGGCGAGCTTTACCATAGCAGGGGATCTCCTCTAGCGCGGGGCTCCGCGCGGACAGCTTTGTTCCTCTTCTCTCATAGGAACGGAACGCTGTCGATTCGTGCCGCGCTCGCGAATGCCTTGTCCAAGTGGTGCGAAACCCCTACCATCTTGGTGCGGTCGACGAAATCTCCCGTTGGGTTTGCTGCTCGCCTTCTTTTCGCGGAAGGAATCTTGTCATGCGCAAGATGGTGCTCGCCGGCTTCCTCTGGACAACCGCCATCGTGACTCTCCTCCCGGCCTGCTCTCGGACGCCCGCCCCCATTGTGGCCGTTCCCTCAGAGAGTCCACCCCGACCGGTAGCCATCGTGCAGCCCAGCACGGGTGCTACGCCAACCACCCCTCCCAACATCGCGGGCTCTGTCGAGGTCGCCGGGGCCGGGCAGCCGCTCCTTGTTTCGATTGCGCCTCCGGAGCTGAGTGCGCAGGAAAAATATGATGCGGCCTTGCTCGACGCACTGAATCTTGTCCATGACAAGAAATACGCCGATGCCCTGGTCAGTCTTGGCATTGCCAAAGCGGCGTTGAATAACGAGCGCGTGCAACAGGAAATCGACAAGGTCAAGGCACTGATTGGAAGAGAGCAAGCTGCTGTTCAGGTTGCTCAAGATATCCAGTCAGTGCTCAGCGATGGCAAAGTGGAGGAGGCCGGCAACTTGGCGACGGCAGGTTTGATGCAGTATGGCTCCGATGAGACCGTCGACCAATTGGTGCAGCTAAAACGCCAGGCTGACGCTCTGACTTCGCTGAACAGCCCGGACGACCGGACCCGCCAGGAACGGTTTCGCCGGGAAGGCGAAGCAGCCCTGGCCGACAAGAATTTGCGTGCCGCCGCGCTTTCCTTCGAACAGGCGCTTCAGTGTGGCGAAGATCCGGGCCTCCGCCGCCAGTACACCGAGATCCAGACCACCCTGGCACGCTACGATGACAGCCGCCGCCGGGCCGCAGAGCTTCGCCGCGATCCGGCCAATTTGGAAGACGCGCTGGCGGTTCTGCAGGAAGCGGCCCAGGCATGGGATACACCGGAGGTTCGGGAAGAAATCGAACTCTACACCCTCGCCTTGCAGAAGCGACGCAGCACCCTCAGCGTGGCCGATTTCGAAATCCGGGGTGAATTGGGCATTCCTTACGCCGGCCGAATGATTGCCGATGAGCTTCTGCCCGCGTTCAAAGCGCGGTTCGATTTGGTGGAACGCGGACAGCTCAACCGCGTCTTGAATGAATTGAAGCTCGAGGCGAGCGATTTGGCCGGCATCAACGATGGCCGGCAGGAGATTGGCCGGCTGGCCAGGGTTCAGTACCTCGTCCTGGGAAGCGTGACGCCGTCGTGTGGGATAACAGTGCAGGCTCGCCTTGTTGAGGCTCGCAGTGGATTGATTGTGCAGACCGCCAAGTGCGTGGCGCGGTCGCCGCAGGAGTTGGTGCAGCTTCTCCCGCAATTGGCGAACTTGCTCATGATGACGGACGAACAGAAAATAGCCTACGAGAACCAACTCGCCCAGCAAAGTGCATTCGTCGTGCCACCAATCGCCGAGGCGCCCCTACCCGCACCGCCGCCACTCCCGGTTGCGGGCCAACCGCTTCCGCCGCCCATCCTTGTTTATACGCCGCGTCCCCCTCCCTTGGGAGGACTGGTGGCTGCAGAACTCGCCGCCCTGCCTTTGGCCGGTGGATCTGCCGTTGCGGTCCAGCTGGTTTCTGAACGTGAAGAGCCGGTAAAGCGAAAGATGCTCCAGATTGCTGTCTCGTTGGGAGACGACCTCTTCCGGCGCGGTCGGTTTCGGGAGGCCCATCGTCATTTTGAGCTGGCCCTGAGTATTTCGCCCCGTGACCCGGACCTGCATGTCCGTCTGGATCGTTGCCAACCACATTTACCACCGGCTACTCTCTCGGCCGCCGTGGCTCGGCCACGGATCGCCGTGGTTGGATTTGTCGTGAACGCCGACGCACGCCATGCCCCACCCGGTTTCGGGGAGTGGGCCGCCGACCAGCTCGGTTCCTATTTTGCACCAACCTATACCGTGATTGATCGGGGTGAGCTGTATTGGTATATGGGCCGGCTTGGCGTCACGGTTCGCGATGTGGCCACGGATGTCTCTGCGCGGCGGTGGCTGGGCCGGGCTCTGAACGTACGTTATTTTGCCTTTGGAGTCGCACAACAGACGGCAGGTCTGAGTGTTTCAACCCACCTCGTCGATGCGGAATCGGGAGTGCAACAAGGCGTGGGCCAAATCCACGTGCAGGACCAACAGGACCTGAAGCTCCGCATGGCGGAGCTCGTTCAGCAAACGCAGACGAACCCGGCCGAACGCGACCGGCTCCAGCGCGAAGCCCAGGAACGCGAGAAGCAGCTCGACCAGGTCCGACAGCTCCTGGCGAAGGGCCAACTTGATCAGGCGATCCAGGTATGCCAGCAGGCTCTGAAGCGAAATCCGAACGATGTCGGCATGCAGGTTCTACTGGCAAAGGCCGAGAAGCAAGCGAAGGCCAATGCGTTGGCACGGCAACAAGCCAATCAGCAACGCCAGGCTCAGGCCGCCGCGGAACAGAACAAGCAGCAAGACTTGGCCCGCGCCGCCGCCCAGGCGAAACAGAAGGCGGTTCAAGAGGCAGCTGCTCGTCCAGGAGCCGTCCAAGGTGCCCAGGAGCAGCAACGCCAGGCAGCCCACGATCGACTGATGGCTCAGGGAAGGGCGGCCTTACAAAAACAGAATCTACCTCTGGCCATTCAGTGCTTCCAAAGCGCCATCGCACTGCGGTCCAGCGACGAGGATGTCCATGCTCTAGCTGAGGCACGGGCGTTGGCCGAGAAAAATGCCAAAGCCCAGGCCGTCCAGCAACAAGCCCGTCGCGCAACCGAGGCGGAGAAGCAGCGGCAAGCCGAATTGACGCGTGCCCAAACCCAACTCGAAGAGCAACGTCGTCGTCAGGAAGCTGACGCGCAAGCGCAGCGCAAATCCCAGGACGCGCGCGACCAGGCCAGCGCGGCCAAATTCGTCGAGGAAGGGAAGAAGTTGCTGGCCCAAGGAAAATTCGACGCCGCAGTCACGTCGTTTCAGGCCGCCCAGCGGCTCCATGCCGACAAGGCTGTCGAGACGCTCATAACGCAAGCTTCCGAGAAAATAGCCGCGGCCAAGCAAGATGCCAAGGCGCAAGCCGACCAGGCGAAATTGCTGGCTGAGCAGAAGGCACGCCGTGATCAGGCCGAAGCGCTGACGGCCAAGAATCGCGAACTGTATACAAGGACATTGCAGGACGCCCAGAAAGCGCTGGCCGAAAAGCGCTACGACCAGGCGACGGCCAAGTACCAGGAGGCAGACAAACTGTTTCATACGGACGCCGTCCTGAACGGCCTACGCCAGGTGAAAGAAGCTCAGGACAAGGAGCGTGCGGCGGCTGAGGCAGCTCGCCAAAAGCAGCTCCAGCAACAACAGCAGGCGGCAGCCGTCCAGCAGTACTTGAATGCAGGCCGAACTGCCTTGGCGGCGAAGCAATTGGATGCCGCAGCCAAAGCGTTTGCGGAAGCCAAGAAACTGGCGCCAGACAATGCGGATGTCCAAAAGGGCATCCTGCAAACCGAGCAGGCACAAAAGCAAAACGCTTTGCAGGTGCAAAAGCACCTAGAGGAGCAAAAACGCAAGGAGACCGAGGCCAAGCAGAAAAGTCCCACTCCTCCCAAACCTGCTCCTCCGACATCTACCGCCCCGGCCAAGCCGTCAGGACCGGGGACGCCTCCGTCACCCATGCCGCAACCATCTTCGCCCCCCGTTGTGCCAAAGGCTCCGCCCGCGCCGCCCACCAAACCTCCAGCACAGGCGGTCAATGTGCCGGCGGAATATGCCAAGCAAATGCAGCTGGGTACCACCCTCCAAAATGCTCAGAAATTTGATGACGCCCAGAATGCGTACAAACGAGCGCTCCAGCTGATGCCCAATGATGCGAAAGCGACGATCGCGCTCCACTTGGCGGGCGGCCAAAAGGCCCTGGCGGCCCGCAAATTCCCTGAAGCCGCGAAGGAGTTTGAAGAGGTGCTCCGGCTCAGTCCGAACCACCCGGAGGCAACGAAGGGACTCAAGCTGGCACGGCAAGGCCGGCCATGATTTTATGTCCCGTTGGGATGGTCCGTTTCGCGGCGGTTCGCAGAAGCGTGCAGGGCAAACCACTGCGTGGCTCCGCGAACCGCCGCGAAACGAAATGTGCCTTGCGACCTCTTGCCACGGACGGGGTTAAAAGGAATGAAAAGCAATCGTGCTGGTTGTCAAGTGGGCAGGGATTTACAAGGAGCACCCATGGATTACGCAAGTCGAATGGCCGGAGCAATCGTGGGCTGTGCGGCGCTGCTCAGCGCGAGCGGCGTCTACGCACAGGATTGGCCACAGTGGCGCGGACCCCACCGTGATGCCAAGGTGCAAGGCTTCAAGGTCCCGCAAACTTGGCCGAAAGAGTTAACCCAGAAGTGGAAGGTCACGGTTGGCACGGGCGATGCGACGCCGGCTCTTGTCGGCGATAAACTCTACGTGTTCAGCCGGCAGGGTAGCGATGAAGTCCTTCGCTGCCTGGACGCGACTACGGGGAAAGAAGCTTGGCAGGACAAGTACCCGGCGCCGACCGTCAGCGGACCAGCCTCCGGGCATGGAGGGCCGCGAAGCTCCCCAGCGGTGGCCGACGGTAAGGTGGTCACGCTCGGCGTGAGCGGAATCCTTTCCTGTTACGATGCCGCCACCGGGAAGAAACTGTGGCGGAAAGATGAGATCCAAGGTTATCCCCGCTTCTATACCTCGTCCTCTCCGATCATCGTGGATGGCCTGTGCGTCGCCCAGCTTGGCGGTTCCTCGAACGGAGCCATCGTGGCCTATGATTTGGCGACTGGCAACCCAAAATGGAAGTGGACCGGAGATAGCCCGGCTTATGCCTCACCGGCGTTGATGACCGCGGACGGCACCAAGCTGGTCGTCGCGGAGACACAGGGAAAAATCGTAGCCCTGAACGCCGCGGATGGTAAAGAGGTGTGGCAGGCAGCGTGTAACACCAAGTACAACGCCTCCAGTCCGATCATCGAAGGCCAAACGCTGATCTACACAAGCTCCGATGGCGCCAAGGATGTCAAACTGGAAAAGGAGGGCGGCGGCTTCGCGGCCAAACAACAGTGGAATAACAAAGAAAACAATGTGCTCTACAACACTCCCGTGGTGAAGGACGGGCTCATCTACGGCCTGAGCCAAACCAACCAATTCTTTTGCATCGACGCCAAGACCGGCAAAACGCTCTGGACCGCGTCTGCGGCGACGGCGGCAGCGGCGGCACCGCCGGCAGGCGGCGCACCCGGTGGACAAGGCGCACGCAGAGGAGGACGCGGCGGCATGGGCGGCGGATATGGGTCCATTGTCGACGCCGGCTCGGTCCTGCTGGCATTGACGCCAAGCATGCAATTGATCGTCTTCGCCCCCAGCGACAAGGAATTTAAACCGTTGGCCAATTACAAAGTGGCCGCGACGGGCACGTATGCCTACCCAGTCGTTTCAGGCAATCGCATCTGGATCAAGGATCAGGATTCGGTGACGCTTTGGACGGTTGAGTGATCGGCCGAATGCGGCAAGACCGGACTAATGTGCCGGCCCCAGCGTTTTCTTGACGCTGGGGCCGGCATGCTCCCGTTCAGGTCGCGGCCTGAAATGCTGCGAGCCCCTCGCCAACTTCCTTGGGGCTCGGCCGAACCATCTGCTTTAGGATCTTACCATCCCGCAGGAGCACCAGCGTCGGCCAGAGCTTTACCTGGAACGACCGGCCGAGTGGTTTCCCTTTGCCATCTTCGACTTTGATGCGTCGAACCTCGGGGTACTTTTGGAGCAACGCCGCCAACTGCGGCTCGAGGGCCCGGCAATAGGTTCACCACTCCGTGCCGAATTCGAGAAGCACGGAGCCAGGCATCTGGTCGATTTCCTGTCGCGTGGGCTCCCGCTCGGCGTCTCCGATTGGCATTTCGGGGGGCATGCACATCTCCAGTTCAGCTTCGTTGTTCGGCTTACGCTCGGAATCCAACGTCAAAGCCCGGGAATCGCAATCGGTTGGTCGGATTCTCGGAACGGATTGAAGAGCTGGAACCCCTTCATCCGCCATTGGTCGTCCGCGTCCAACGCGAACTCCGCCTCACAGAGGTAACCAGCTTCGCTGCCGCGCCAATTCCCGCGTGCCTTTACCATGAAACTGATCTTGGCCGTACGTTGCTCCCGTCGGATTTCACCGCGCTGGAAGTCCCAGACGATCACTTCCTCGACATTGCGGCTGCGCATCACCTCCTCTGCGCGGTGGCGGAAGGCTGCCTTGTCCAGGTTGCCGTGGCGGAAGTCTCGGGAAATATGGCCAAAGATCCGATCCAGATCATTTGTCTTGACCGCCGCGGCCATCTCGCGAACCTTGCGTTCAATCTGCTGGCTATCGCTTTCCCCGAACAGAAGCGGAGCGAGGTAAACCAGCAGGCCGACCACGCCAAGGAGAACAACCGCGACCCCGACTCCAATCGCATAAGCCCGGCGTCTCGTCCTCCACCAGCCATAGGCAAGCACCAGGACCGCGATGCTCAGGACGATGAGGATCAAGTCAAAATTATCGAGCAGCCAGCTTCGCATGGCACACTTCGATGGAGCCCCCGAGCGCGGGTCTTGTACCACCGCCTGAGGTTACCGAATCGCGACTACACCGGTACAAAAACGGCGCTGGAGCTCGGATCATAGTCGGTGGTGTCGGCGGAGTTTCCGTAATACAGGTTGAGGCCGAGGTTGCCGATCAGAAGATTGCCGCCGCCATTGCTGGTCACGGTGCTGGCATTCAGCGCCGGTACGCCGTTGCCGGCGAGCAAGTTGCCCACGCGCGAGGCATAATCGTCGGTGCTCCCCGACCAGTAATCCATGATGGCCATGAGCGAAGCCACGTCCATGTCGTAGGCGGTCGTGCCGCCGATCAGGATATCCTCATCATCGCCGCCATTCAGCGTGCTGGCCGTTGCGCCCGCGATCAGCAGATTCCGCCGGCCAATCCCTCCCGTCAGGATATTGCCGCCGTTGCCGACTAGGATGTTGTAGACCCCTGGCCCGCCGCCGGTGCCGCCCGTTACATTTTGGATATCGGCAATGCTGCCGCCGATACCGGTTGCGGATGCAGTCTGCAAATCGACGATCACGCTGGTGCTGTAGGCGGAATAGTCCAGCGACCCGGCCCCGCCGCCGTCGAGACTGCCGGAGATGCCGGCTCCATCGCTGAAGACGAACGTGTTGGAGGCGCTTCCACCAGTTAGATTTTGGAAACCGGTAAAGGCCGTGGTGCTCCCGGTTACAACCGTGCCGCTGTTCGTGCCCGTGATATTCCAAACCGTGGCCACATTGGGACCGGCCAGCGTATTGTTGCCGTCGCCGCCCGTAAACGTCTGGATGCCGGTGAAGGTGCCGCCCACTCCCGTGGAGAGGGTTTTCTGGAGATTGACAGTGACATCGGCCGTGTATGCTGAGTAGTCGAACGAGCCCTTCCCGCTGTCATGGATATTGCCGGAGACGCCCGCTCCATCGCTGAAGATGAATGCGTTGTTGCCTGTCCCACCCGTGAGGTTTTGCACCGAGCTAAAGCTCACCGTGCCCGCGATCGCAGCGCTGGAGAGTGTCCCCGCATTGTTACCCGTGACGGTCCACGTGGTGTCGCCGGTCGAACCCACCAACGTGTTATTGCCGGAGCCCCCGGTGACCGTGATCGGCGTGCCGGCGGCCGTGTTTTGCACCGTGATCATGTCGGTGCCGTTGCTCGTATCGATGGCGACCCCGGCCAATTTGTGATAGGTGACCGTAGCCATACCGAGCCGAGCCACGGTGCTGCTGGTGATGGTATAGGTTTCATTCGGATTGTAGCTTTGATCGTAGAAATTGAGCGAATCGTTACCCGAACCGCCATTCACCGTAATTCCGCCCACCAGGTTGCCCAGGTTTTGGGCTGTGGGGCTGAGATTGACCGTGTCGTCACCCGATCCCAGGTTCAGGGTGACCGGCAATCCCGAAACCGTTCGTTCCATGTTGACCGTATCGTTGCCGTTGCCGGAATTGATGGCAATGGAGCTGACCTCGGCCACTCGCGCGAAGAAATCACGGCTGTCAAACTGGAACACCTCACCGTTGAGGATGATCTTGTAGCCGCCGCTTACTTGATCAACGGTGATCGTATCATCCAGGCTGGACAATTGGTCGCCGCTGATGGTCACGGCCCGATTTGCCGTGAGTGTTAATTTCTGCGTATTTCCATCGTAGACATCGTAGGCATGGTCTTGCTGGGACAGGCTCGATTGTACGAGCACCCCGTTGATCCGATAACAGTACAATTGCGCCTGGCCATCGCTGCCGGTGCCGTCGCAAAGTTCGTTGCCGGTGCTGGGGACCCAAAAGCCGAATCGGTAATTGACTTGGGGATCCGTCACGCTCTCTGTCAGCTCGTGTGAAAAGAAATAGGTGATATCATCCAAGTTGGCGACGTTTTCTGTCCAGGCGAACTGATACCGGCCGAAATTCGAAACATCCGTACCGTGAGCGCCTCCTGCTCCCTCGGCCGGGTCGATAGTACCCGGTTGCGGAATCACCATGTACAGAATCTGGCTATCCATGTTCGGCGTAACAGGGAGCGCGCTGCTGTTGAGAGCCGCCTTCACAAAGGTATCGAATGCGGCATGCCGGGACTGCGCCGCCGGATTGGATGACGTGACGAGGTCGGTCCGCAAAAGCTGGCCGTTGCCGATTCCGCGATATTGCGACAGCCCACTGAGAAAGGGGCTGTCCATGATGGTTTGGACGGCGTTAGTCACATTATTCATCAGAGTTTGGGCGTTGTTCCAGCCGGCGCCCCAGAAAACCAAGTCCACATCGACATGCGTCAGCACGGGACCGCCACTGTCCACGACATTGCGGCTTCCGGCGCTCCCCCAGATCACGGTGGGGACGGTCCGTTCTTCGAGATACTCCACAGAAGGCCGGCACCGAAGCCGCTGCGGTTGGCGTAAACGGCGAGAGGACGTACGCAATGGATGCCGCAATTGTGCAAGGCGCATGTTTCAGGATCTCCCTGGGCAGACCGACCCCGTCGCGGGCCAGTCGTGAGCAAATGTGAGCTCTTCAGAGGATTACGCTCAGCCTGTGGCTTGAAGAACTCCTTTGTTCTGCAAGGCGAAAGAAGGATGCGGGGCACCGTCCGACGCCTGGGCAGCCGGGGCACGCGGGAGCTGCCATTCAACAGAACGAGTATACACGCCCCAACCGAGAAAATACAATCGCCGCTCTGAAATCCCATCCGCGCTGCGATTCTTGTTAGCTGTTTCGCGGCGGTTCGCAGAATGGCGTGGAGCCCGCGCGCTTCGGCGAACCGCCGCGAAACGAGTCTCACACGGGAATGAAGACCGCACAGGAAGCTGGGTCATAGTCGGTGGTGTCGGCGGAGTTCCCGTAATACAGATTGAGGCCGAGGTTGCCGATCAGAAGATTGCCGCCGCCATTGCTGGTCACGGTGCTGGTATTCAGCGCCGGTACGCCGTTGCCGGCGAGCAAGTTGCCCACGCGCGAGGCATAATCGTCGGTGCTCCCCGACCAGTAATCCATGATGGCCATGAGCGAAGCCACGTCCATGTCGTAGGCGGTCGTGCCGCCGATCAGGATATCCTCATCATCGCCGCCATTCAGCGTGCTGGCCGTTGCGCCCGCGATCAGCAGATTCCGTCGGCCATCACCTCCAATGAGCGTGTTCCCGCCATTGCCCACGAGGATGTTGTAGACACCGGATCCGCCGCCATTCCCCCCGACCACGTTCGTGATATTGACAATCGTCCCGCCGACGCCGGTCGCTGTTCCCGTTTGCAGGTCAACGATCACGGTGCTGCTGCAACCTGAGTAATCGAGCGTTCCCCCTTGGCCATCGAGGTTCCCGGAGATCCCGGCACCGTCGCTGAATGTGAATGTGTTCGCCGCAGACCCGCCGGTGAGGTTTTGAAAGGCCTGAAATGCGACCGAGCCGGCACCGTAAACCGTTCCGCTATTGCTGCCGGTCACGTTCCAGGCGTTGGTTACGTCCGCTCCGATCAGCGTGTTATTGCCGCTCCCACCCGTGAAGCTCTGGATGCCGGCAAATGTACCGCCGATCCCTGCCGCAGTGCTCATTTGCAGGTTTACCAGAACTTCGTTGGTATACGCCGAGTAATCAATGGCCCCAGCCCCACTGGCGCTCACATTGCCAGAGATGGTTGCCCCATCGCTGAAGACAAATTGGTCGTTTTCATTGCCGCCGAAGAGATTTTGGATCCGCGAGAATGTTACATTTAGAGAATTGACGGAGCTGGTCAGCGTGCCGGTGTCGGCGGCGAGGATATTCCAGATTTCAGCGGCGTTAATTCCGACCAGCGTATTGATCCCGCTGCCGCCCTGCAAAGTGACGGCGGCGGAACTTCCCTGGAGATTGAACACATTGCCACCGTTCCCGCCCAGGATCGTCAGACTGGACAGGTTGTTATACATCAGCGTGGCGCCTCCGGTGGCGTTGATCGTTCCGTTGCTGATCGTGAAGGTTCGGCCAAGGGTGCTGTTGTGGTCCCAGGCGACCAGCGCATCGGAACCGCTGCCGCCGTTGATCGTGATGGTTTCCGCGATTCTGCTGAGATCCTGAGCGGCGGGGCTGATGTTTACCGTGTTGTTACCGCCTCCCAGGTTCAAGGTCACCGGCCGTCCCGAAATCGTTTGTTCAACGTTGACGGTATCGTCTCCGTTGCCCGTGTTGACCGTGATGGAGCTAACCGCAACTCGTCCTGTGAAGAAATCGAAGGCATCGAACTGGGCGGTCTCGCCGTCGAGTATCACGATGTAGCTGCCGTTTTGCTGGTCGATGGTGATCGTGTCATCGGGATTGTCCAGCTGCCCGCCATCTACCGTCAGCACGCGGGTGGTCCGATTGCTGATCCAAAAGTTCTCAGTCTGCCCCGTGGGCACGACGTAGGCGTGATCGGCCTGAGAAAACCAGGACTGAACCAGGTAGCCGTTGAGCCGGTAGGTATAGGACTGCGCCTCGGTACCGTCACCGATTTCGTTCCACGCATAGTCATTGCGGGGATTGACCTGGATGGCGGTCCCTTCCGGATCCGAGACGGATTCCGCCAGCTCATGCGAAAAATAAACGCTAAGCCCATCGATGCCGCGGGTGTCGGTGGTCCAGAGGTAATGGACATTCTGGCTACCGAGCGTGAGATAACTGTGGAAGCCGCCAGCATTCGAACTGGAACCCGGTTGCGGAATGACTGCGTAGAGAAGCTCGGGATCGCTGGCCGGGTCGGGAAGTGTCTGGCTGACAATGTTGGCCGTCAGCAGATTCTCCACGTCCGAATCGTGGAAGACGGCGCCCGGGTTGGAACTGTCGATGGTCACCGAACCAACCCAGGAGCCGCTGCCGATGTCGGGGCGATATTGGCTCAGGTAGGCCAGATAGGGGCCGGCGGTGATGCTTTGGACCGCGGCCTCGGTCTGCGCGCGGAGAGTCGGGCCCTGTCCCGTGTCCCAGCCGCTCCCCCAAAAAATCAACTCGACGTGGACATGATCGAGGACCAACCCGCCTTCATCGTTGGTCGTGGTCGTCGCGGCCGTGTTGAAGAGGATCGAAGGGACGGTACGGTCCTCAAGCACCTCGAGCACAAGCCGCCGGCGATGAACCCGCGGGTTCATGAGGGGACGGAATCTGCGCAGGCAGGCGGTAAGACGCATGGCTTGGAGATCTCCTCTGTCCATCTGGGCGAAGGCGTTCATCCGGGTGCGATCCAGCGCACAGTCGATCGGCGGACCTCCAAGCCGCCTGACAAACCATGAGTATACCTGGCTGGCCAGAGAAAAAACAAGCAAATCCGTCAAAGTGGCGCTTAGCGCACCTCGCTGCCTTGCTATCCTGAATCGTATGAGGAACTCTCATTTCCAGCTCCGCGGTCTACAGGGGTTATGCCCTGTACTGATTCTCCTGGTCATTGGCTGCGAAGGCGAGTCGCGCAGCGGCTTGGACAAACCGGCGCCGCGTTCCGCCGAGCAGCTTGCACCAAAGGCGGAGCCGGCCGTAGAGCCGGTCGCCAAAGCTGCAGCCGGGCAGCCGGCCAAGGGTGCTCCATCCAAGCAGGTTCCGCTCGGCAAGGGCGTCTGGTTTGAGGCGGAGGGCAATCGCCGGCGCGTGCTTGTCGAGGCGACCGTTTGCCTCCGCGAAGGGGGCCTGGAGTGCCTGCTTTGCCGCCGGCATAGCAAGGAACACGAATCGATCTTGGCGACGCAGGCCGACGCTCGGGACATTCACGCCGCTCTGTTGGCCGCCGGAGCGAAGCCCGGTTCTCCGGTCCAGTACGTCGAAAAAAAAGGCGAGGTCGTCATCGTGCCGCCGACCGGCTCGCGCATCAAGATCCTTGTCCGGTATGAAGCGAAGGGCAAAGTCGTGACCGTTCCCGCTCAGTCCTGGATCTTAAACGCGAAAACGAAGAAGGATCTGGAGGATGAATGGGTATTCGCCGGAAGCCAGTTCTTGCCTGGTCTGAATGAGGAGAAACAAAAGCCGGTGTACGCCGCTACTAGTGATGGATCCTACATTTGCGTCTACAATATGCCTTACGCCATGCTCGATTTGCCGGTCAACAATCCCAACAAGGATCCCGAAATCCGCGAGTTGCAACCACAAACCGAACGCATTCCCCCGATCGATACCAAAGTCATTCTCATCCTCGAACCGGAAGGCTAATTCGGAAGCGGCTTTTTCATGTTATGGCCGCCGCTTGACGAAATGTTTATTATACTGATAAAGATAGTCGTGCAGCATGCGCCAAGGAGGCCTGTTGTGCGCTGGTCCGGGACCCGGCTGCGAAACTGAGGAGGAGGAATGGTAACGCAGACATTTTCCACGGAAGAGATTGCGGCCGCGAACGAGCTCCTGGACGGCCGGTCGCCCCAGGAAGTGTTGCAGTGGGCGGTTGAAGTTTTCCACCCTCGATTGACGATGGCGACGGCGTTCGGAGCCGAGGGATGTTGCCTGATCCACATGCTTGCCGCCATCGAGCCGGCAGTGCATATCTTCAATCTCGAGACCGGCTATCAGTTTCCCGAGACGCTGGAGCTTCGAGAACGGATCAAGGACCGCTACGGCATTGAAGTCGAGCTGGTGCGTCCCGAGTCGTCGGTGGCCGAATACGAAGCTGCCCACGGCGGACCGTTGTACATGAAGGCTCCGGATCGGTGCTGCCACGACCGCAAGATCGTCCCGTTACGGCGGGCTGTTGCTGGTTACGAAGCTTGGATCAGCGCCATTCGGCGCGATCAGACCGCTCACCGTGCGGCCGCGAATTTCGTACAGTGGGACGCCAAATTCGGCCTGGTGAAGGTCAATCCGCTGCTTGCGTGGACCAAGCGCGACGTTTGGAACTTCATCCTCGAGCATGATGTGCCTTATAATCCTCTCCACGACGAAGGATACCCGAGCATTGGATGCTGGCCATGCACCCAACCGGTAGGCGCCAGCGAAGATGACCGGGCCGGCCGTTGGGCGGGCAGCCAGAAAAAGGAGTGCGGTCTCCACATCCTCGAACATCAGGGAGGAAGTGGCATTTAATCCATGCTCGATCCTTGAACGACCAGGAAACCCATGCGAGTCTCTGCGAAAGCTGAATATGCGTGCGTTGCCATGTTGGAATTGGCCGTCAATCATGATAACCCCCAGCCGGTCCGCGTCAAAGCCATTGCCGACGCCCAGGGCATCCCGCTGCGTTTTCTCGTTCAGATCCTGCTGCAACTGAAGGCGGCCGGGCTGGTGGTGAGTACCCGCGGTGCGGCCGGGGGCTACTGCCTGACGCGCCATCCCTCAGCGATCTCCCTGGCCGACATCACCAACGTAATTGATCGCCCGGTAGCGTCCCGCCTTGACTCCGCCACGCCGGCCCTTGCCGCCATCCGGGGCGTCTGGCACGAGATACAGGCCAAGGAACAACGGATGCTCGAAGAAGTGACCCTGGCCGACCTGGTCCGGCAAATCCAAGGGGCTTACGAACCGACGTATCAGATTTAATTCGTCCGCCGTCCCGCCCCGGACAGTGGATTTATCTGGGAGAAGGAACTATGCAGGACTTGATTCCTCCGCATGGAGGCTTGACCGAGCCCGTCGATCGCACCGTTCCCACGGAGGAGGCCAATGATTTCCAGCATCAGGCCGCCACGCGGAAGCGCGTGCCGATCAGCGATGCCGACCTATCCAGCCTTTACCGCATCGGCGACGGCGGCCTGAGTCCGCTGACCGGTCCGATGGACAAGGCAACCTTCGAGCAAGTCCTGGATGGGGAAGTGTTGGTTCGCCAAGGAAAACCGTATGCTTGGACCATCCCTATCAGTTTTCCGGTGGAGCGCGCCTTGGCCAACACGCTCCGCACGGGCGAATCGGCAGCGCTCGTCAATAGCCGGGATGAAATCGTTGGCACCCTCGAGGTCCGCGACATTTTCCCTTTCGACAAACCTCAGTACATCAAGAGCGTCTACGGCACCGACCGCACCGACCACCCCGGCGGCCGGATGGTCCTGGGCGATCCGCGTGACATGCTTTTGGGAGGCGAAGTGCGAGTCTTGCCGCAGCCCAAGCACCCGGAGTATGGCCATCTCATTCTGTCGCCGCGACAGATGCGGGCGGTGTTTCGGGAGCGGGGTTGGCAGCGCGTGGTCGCCTTCCAAACGCGCAACCCTCTCCACCGGGCTCATGAGTATGCCCTCGTTGCCGGGATCGAACGCTTGACGCGCGCCGGAGCCTTTGCCGGTGCTGTGCTCAATCCCCTGGTTGGGGAAACCAAGGGCGATGATGTCGATGCCGCCACGCGCATGCGCACTTATCGGGCGTTGATCGACAACAAGGTCCTCGGCCAAGGAGATAAAGATGAAGCCTTGTGGAAGAAAGTTGGCTACGATTTGACCGATCAGCTCCTGCTGTTCGGAATGGATATCAAAATGTTCTATGCTGGGCCGAAGGAAGCGATCATGCACGCCATCTACCGGCAGAACTTCGGCTTCACCGATATCGTCATTGGCCGCAAACACGCCGATGCTCCATTCGACGACGGTAAGGATATCTGGGATGGGCTGGCCGCCCAGCGGAAGTTCGATGAACTCAAGGGAGAATTGCTCATCAAGCCGGTGAAAGTCGGCTTCGCAGCGTTCTACGAAGAGCTGGGCCGCGTCGGATTGGTGGACGAATATGGTCCCAAGGGTTACAAGCAACTCTCCATCAGCGGCCGGGAACTGAGGGAGAAGCTGCGAGGGGGCAATCTTCCCGATGCGCGCATCATGCGCCCGGAGACGGCCAAGGTCTTGATCGAAAGCATGCGCGCTCGCTAAGATCCACGAACCAAATGCTCTCTGGAACTTTGATTTTAACTCATCGCGCGGAATTCGGCAGCACACAGGCCCGAGGCGCCAGCGAAGATCGGCTCGGTCCTTCGCTGGCGCCTCGGGCCTGTGCACCAATCTCACGCATGCTGTGCTGGGGTTCCAGACACTTCGGCTTCGTGGTTCTTAGCTGCCTTGCTTCCGAGCCTTCGAGGACAGCGAGCCCGGTGCGCGCGAACCGTGCACCGAGGCTCATGATCGAGCATTCTGTTCGGTTCTACGACAAGTCAGTGGCTGAATTTGCTGCACGGTGATTCTCACGTCCATCTCCCCCTCATCAAGCTCCGTCCGATGCTGGGAAAGAGGTTGCGTTCGATAGAAACAGCGTTGGATGGCAGCTCGATTGAAAGATTGTGGCCCAAGAAAAGAACGATGCGGGTTTCGGGCATCCCATTTGCATTGAATCCATTCGTAAGATATGGATTGGGTAGTGGTTGATATCCCAGTGGAAGCCTCGCAACGGCTGTTTGACCCACCGTTAGAGCCTGCCTTCACGTGTGCTTGGAAGCAATCCGGATCTGAACCATGAGCGCAAGCATTTTCCACCCACTCCGACTGAGCCTGTATGCGATCCTGAGCGCCGCGGATTTGGGTCTGACCTATGTGCTGATCCGCCAAGGCCACGGCGAAATCTATGAAAGCAACCCGATCGCGGAAGCTTGGCTCAGCGCCTATGGCTGGGCCGGTTTGGCGGTTTTCAAGTCGTTGATCGTGTTGGTCGTCGCCGGCGTGGTGGCCTTCGTTTCGCTTTCGCGGCCACGAACGGGTGGGCACATCCTGACGTTTGCCTGCTTTGCCGTCGCGGCCGTGGTGGGGTATAGCGTCCATCTCACCTTCTCTCAACAGGTGCATGCCCGATTCCTCGCAAGCCCCGTCGCCAGCGCCGAGGTATCGCCGCAACCTCTCCTTGGAATCATGCCGGGCAATAATATGGTCGAGCATCACACGCGACCCCACAAGTAGCGTCCTTCGCATTACCTGGATCTGTGACCTACCATTAGGAGTAGGGGGCGACGTGGCTTTCGCACCCGGACTCAAGCCACGCCGCACGCTGTCCCCACTAACTCCCCACGGACCGGTGTACCGTGGGCCAAGGGTTCGTCAACGCGGTTATGGCAATACTTGCCGAGGCCTTGGCAGCTGCCATCCATGAACACAGGAACGGCAATCTTCCAGATGCGGAGCGGCTCTATCGCCAACTCCTCCAGGGAGATCCCAGCTGCGCCCGCGCCTGGTATCTCCTAGGTGCCGCGTGTCAGGTCCAGGACAAGTTACCCGATGCCGTGGCTGCGTTCGAACAGGCACTGCGCCTGGATCCCTATCTTGCCGCGGCTCATAATCACCTGGGCGTAACGTTGGCCCAGCAGCACCGCTACGAACGCGCCGTAGCGCATTTTTGGCAGGCACTTCAATTGCAGCCAGGATTTGCCGAAGCCTGTTTCCATCTCGGCAATGCCCTGGTCAGTCAGGGCAAGTACACGGAAGCCGTCGCCGCGTATCAGCAAGCCATCCGTTTGTGCCCTTCGGATCCCAATTACCATGTGGGCCTGGGAACCGTGCTGCTCCGCTTGAAGCGGACGGAGGAGGCGACACGCTGTTTCGAGCAGGCGCTGCGGCTTCAACCGGGCTCAGCCGGGCTGCACACATACTGGGCGGGAGCCTTGCTCGATCAGGGAAGAACGGAAGAGGCGATTGCGCATTTGCACGAAGCCCTGCATCTCCAGCCGGATTGGATCCCCGCCTTCACCCATCTCGGCGAGCTCGCCAAGGAAGGCCGCTACGTATTTACCACGGCCGAGTTGAGCCGGATCCGCGCCCTGCTGGGCGAAGACATGTTGGAACCGGCCCTGCGCAGCCAGTTGCACTTCACGTTGGCGTACACGCTGGACCGGCAGAGGAATTACGAGGAAGCCTTCGAGCACTATCACCAGGGGAACAACCTCAAGCGCCAGATACTTGGCCGCCGAGGGCTCGCGTGGAGCCCCGATGCGCATCACGAGAACATCAATCGACTGATTGCCGTGTTCACGCCGGAATTCTGCCGGCGGGTGGCTTCGTTTGGCCGGGAAACGGACTTGCCTGTGTTCATCGTCGGCGTTCCTCGTTCCGGTACGACGCTGGTGAATCAAATTCTGTCCGCGCACCCCGATCTTGCAGCACCGGGTGAGCTGATGGATATCCAAAACCTGGCGATGGAATTGTCCTCCACTCTGCAAGCACCGGAGTCTTACCCCGAGTGCCTTACCCGTATCGACCGGGCCACGACTCAGAAGCTGGCGCAGAGCTACCTGGAGCGGCTGGAGCATCTAGGCGGCGGTGCCCGGCGCGTCACCGACAAGCTGCCGGAGAATTATCTTCACCTTGGGCTCATTGCGTTGCTCTTTCCTGGGGCGCGGGTCATTCATTGCCGCCGCGATCCGCTGGATACGTGCGTCTCCTGTTACACGCACAATTTGAGGTTTGTCCGCTTTGCCACGTCTCTGGAAGACATTGGGCTGTATTATCGGGAGTACGAACGGCTCATGGCCCACTGGCGGTCCGTGCTGCCGCTGCGGCTATTCGAAATCCAGTATGAAGAACTGGTGGCGAACCAGGAAGACAGGAGTCGCGCGCTGGTGGCTCATTGCGGTCTCCCCTGGAACGACAGCTGCCTGGCATTCCATGAATCGGATCGTGTGGTCCACACGGCGAGCAAGCTTCAAGTCCGCCAACCCATCTATCGGGGATCGATTGCCCGCTGGAAACACTTCGAAGCGCATCTGCAACCGCTCCGCGATGCGCTGAATGGCCTGGTCGAGCGATGATTTCGCGTAGCAGGAACCTCCCGTCCCGGAAGATGCCGCGCGCAAATCCGAAATCCGTGGATAAAATCAGCTCCAGCGGGCAGTAGAGTAGTAGGGGAAGGAGATGTCTGCATGAAAAGTCCGCCGCTCAATCCGCTGCACATCTTCATGCAGCAGCTGCGCAGCGCTTTGCTGCTGCAGCACGGAGCAGACCTGACGGATGGCGAATTGCTGGAGCGGTTCGTGAGCCGTCGTGAGCCTGCGGCTTTGGAGGTGCTGGTGCGGCGGCATGGGGCGATGGTCTGGGGCGTTTGCCGGCGTGTGCTTGGGAATCGTCACGATGCGGAAGATGCATTTCAGGCCACATTTCTCGTTCTGGTTCGGAAGGCGGCCGCCATCCATCAGCGTGCCAAGGTCGGCAACTGGCTTTACGGCGTGGCTCTCAAAATCGCCCTCAAGGCCAGGACAAATCGGGCCAAGCGACAAGCACGAGAAATGCTGCTCACCAACCTTCCCGACACGGCCACGATCGACCAAAGCATCTGGAGCGAGCTGCAACCGATCCTGGATCAGGAGGTCAGTCGATTGCCGGATAAATACCGCACGGTGCTGATCCTGTGCGCCTTGGAGGGCAAGACAGGCAAGGAGGCCGCTCGGCATCTTGGCTTGCCACAAGGGACGGTCGCCAGTCGGTTGGCCAGGGCCCGAGGTCTGCTGGTAAAGCGGCTCGCACGGCACGGCATCGCATTATCCGGCGGCACGCTGGCTGCGATGCTTTCCCAGAAGGCTGCCTCCGCGTGTGTTCCCGCCGCCATATTGTCCGGTACGATCGAGGCGGCTGCGGCAGCAACGGTGGGACGCGCGGCCGGCCGCGTGTCGGCCGGGGTCATCGCACTGGCCGAAGGGATGCTGAAGGCGATGGCATTGACCCAACTCAAGACTGCAGTGACGGCATTGTTGATCGTTGGCGCGATCATTTGCGGTGGCGGAATGCTCATCCGGCACACCACGGCCGGAGAGCAAGGAACGGGCGAGAAGCGGGTCTATTCATCGCGGCTGGGCATCTTCCCGGTTGCTCAGTCACAACCCGATTCGATCCAATCGGATGATGACCTGCTGCAAGGCACCTGGTGGGCGCTTTCCCTGGCGTATGATGGGCAAACCAGCTACGACGCAGACAAAGCACCTCCGGGCAGCAAAATGAAGGTGACCCTCACCGGCGGCAAGATCGCTTTTGTGTGGGGCGAGACGACTACCAGTGTTTGGCCGTTCAAACTGAAAGCGGGCCAGACGCCCAAACAGATTGAAATGTTCCTTCCACAGTTCCCCTCGCTCTGGCTCGATCTCACTCTGCTGCAAAAGAGCATGAGTGCACAGGTTGCGTTGCCGGGGATCTATCTCCTCGAAAAGGATAGCCTCAAGATCTGCTTTGATCCGACGATGCGTGCTCGGCCAACGGAATTCGCCACGAGGAAAGGAGACGGGCTCTGGTTATGGCAATTCAAGCGAGCCAAACCAGCCGGTCCGCAGGAGAAACCGAAAGAGCCCAAACCGGACAAGACAGAAGCACCAGGCTCGGAACAGAACACGAAGACATCAATGGACGCTTACCTCAAGGACGTGAATCCCCAAGAACGCACCCTCTCCATCGAAATGGAGGGGGGCGGCGAGGTCGGCAAGGCCGAAAATGTTCCGAAGACCACGATTCTCAATCTCCCGGTGGCCCCGAACGCGGCCATCTCTGCAGACGGCAAACCGCTGCGTCTGGAAGATCTCCAACTTCAGAGCCAGAAGGAACCTGTTTACCTGCGTCTCCATCTCTCCGCCACGCCGGACGCTCCGTTGGTGGCCGTCGCCATCCAGCGGGTCGAAAAACCGATCGGTTGGGAGATCGTGATCAACGTAAAGCGGAAGTAACGTCCGTGAGCCGCAGGCACCGGCGGGGCAGCCAAGAGACACTCGTGAGATGGCGATTGCAAACGGACAGTTCGAAGCGTGGCTTGCTCTGTTGAAATCCTGAATCCCGGGGCGGCAGGACGGATGTAACCTTGTGGCATGACAATGCACATGATGCCCAAATCGCCACGGCCAGTGGCTCGAGAGGAGTTACGCCTCGCCCAGGGGATGCTGTCCGCCTACTCGTCCCGGTTCTCCCGCCAGGACTTCACGCAGCCCCAGCTGTTCGCGCTGCTGGCCTGGAAGACGTTCTGCAAGACCGACTAGCGCGGCGTCGTCCAGTCGCTGGAAGACTTCGCCGAGCTGCGTGCCGATAATGAATCGCCGCAATTCCGCCCCGCGTCCCCAAGCGGAAATACGGACAGCGCTGGCAAGCGGTAAGTGGCTTCTCGCGACACAAGCGCCGCCTGGGGTCCGCGCTGACGAGCCACTCCCAGCCCGCACGTGAGCGTGAATGTCGCCTACCGGTTTTGACCCCTAACCTCATGCTCCTCGCCAACACCGGCTGGTATCCCATCAACTCACGGAGTTCCTCTCTACGTTCGACTCAGTGCTCGCCTTGAGGTCCGCGTGCATATCGCCGAGGGTTGAGGCGCTAAAATGCTGGCCGTCCGCGTCAATAATTCCTTGGAACCGCCGCAACAGCGCTTGCAGTTGTTCGGGGTCCACCGGCTTCACCAAATGCAGGTCGATGCCCGACTCTGCCGAATGGCGCAGGTCGGCCTCCATCCCGAACCCGGTCACGGCAATGATGAACGGCCTTTTCTTGCAGTGGCATTCCCTCAGCCGTTTCGCCACCTCGTAGCCATCCATCCTGGGCAGACCAATGTCGAGCAGCAGCACGTCGGGATGGTACACCCGTGCCGTCTCCAGAGCGGTGAGGCCATCGCCGGCAACCTTTACTTCATGGCCGTACATTCGCAGCAGCAAGGCCATGCTTTCAGCAGAGTCGGCCCCGTCTTCGGCAAGTAAAATCCGTAGACCAGCCTCGGCGTTGCCTGGGGTCGCATGGCAAATTGGCGTCGATGGGGAAGACATCAAGAACCATTCCTGTACTGATGCAGCGACTAAAGTGGTTTGGATTTATGATTGCTAACGAGCCCCCTGCTGTCAGTCGGAAATCCGACCATCGGCACAATTTTTCGGCCCTCGCCGCCACGCACGCCACCTCATCCGCACAGTGCCCCCACCAGCTCGTATC
>Ga0209060_10001500_pt1 | contig 25336 bp, 23 predicted proteins | sample Coa_R1_8_FD_187155 | JGI IMG/M metagenome (GOLD analysis project Ga0209060, IMG submission 187155) | Surface soil microbial communities from Centralia Pennsylvania, which are recovering from an underground coalmine fire - Coalmine... | ecosystem: Environmental > Terrestrial > Soil >...
AACGACCATTGAGGCGCTCGATGGTCGTTTGTAGCTCGAGCAACCCTTGCGCGGTGAAGGTGTTGGCGGGGGGATTGTCGATGCGGATGAGGGCGAGATGCCCCTCGACGGTGAGCTCGATCATGCTTTTCGAACCAGATCGATGATGGAGGAGAAGTCCTTGCCGCCGGCCCCGGAGGCGCTCCACAGCTGATAGAGCTGCTGGGCGGCGGCGCCGAGCACCACCGACTGCCGCGCCTGGCGGGCGGCATCGGTGGCGAGGGCGAGGTCCTTGAGCATGAGGTCGGTGCCGAAGCCGCCCGTGTAGCCGCGGGCCGCGGGCACGTTGTCCATGACGCCGGGGTAGGGGTTGTAGGTATCCGAGCTCCAGCAGCGCCCGCTCGAGCTGTTGATGATGCCGGCGAGCACCTTGGGGTCGATGCCGAGGGCGGCGCCGAGGCTCATCGCCTCGCTCACGCCGATCATCGAGATGCCAAGCAGCAGGTTATTGCAGATCTTCGCCACCTGGCCCGTGCCGGGGCCTCCACAGTGCACGATGGCACGGCCCATGTGCTCGAGCACGGGTTTCAGGCGAGCAAACAGCGCCTCATCCGCACCGACCATGAAGGTGAGGGTGCCGGCCTCCGCGCCGCCGGTGCCTCCCGAGACGGGCGCATCGGCCATCGGCAGCCCGCGCTCGGCGGCCCGCTGCGCGACCTCGCGGGCCGTGTGCGGATCGATCGTGCTCGAATCGACGAGCGGCGTGCCGCGCGGGGTGTGGTCGAGGATGCCGCTCTCGCCCAGATACACGCTGCGCACGTGCGGCGAGGATGGCAGCATGGTGATGAGGAGGTCGACCCCGCTCGCGGCCGCCTCGCGCGCCGAGCCCGCAGGCGTTGCGCCCGCGGCGGCGAGCGCATCGAGCGAGGCGCGCACCACGTCGAACGCGACGAGGCGGTGGCCGGCCTTCAGAAGATTGCGCGCCATCGGCGCGCCCATGTTCCCCAAGCCGATGAACGCGATCTTCATGCGGCGCGCATCACTTCAAGCTGATGGTCGTATTGACGCCCGAGCTCACGCCGTCCTCGAACCAGCGCGCGGTGATGGTCTTGGTCTGCGTGTAGAACTGCACCACCTGCTTGCCGTAGGGCCCGAGGTCGCCGAGCTTCGAGCCGCGCGAGCCGGTGAAGCTGAAGAAAGGGACCGGCACCGGGATGGGCACATTGATGCCGACCTGCCCGACGTCGATCTCGCTCTGGAATTTGCGGGCCGCGGCCCCGCTCTGCGTGAAGATGCCCGTGCCGTTGCCGAAGGGGTTCGCGTTGATCATCGCGATCGCCTCATCGAGCGTCGCGGCGCCGGCAACCACCATCACCGGTCCGAAGATCTCGGTCGTGTAGATCTTCATGGCCGGCGTGACGCCGGAGAAAATGGTGGGTCCGATGAAGTTGCCCTGATCGTACCCCGGCACCTTGAGGTTGCGGCCGTCGAGCTCGAGCTTCGCGCCCTCGCGAATGCCCTCCTCGATGAGACCGAGGATGCGGTGCTTCGCGTTCTTCGAGACCACCGGACCCAAGTCCGCGCCCTTCTCGGTGCCCGCATTCACCTTGAGCGTCTTCGCCTTGGCGACGAGGTCGGGAATCCATTTCTGCGCCTCCCCGACCAGCACGGTCACCGAGGTCGCCATGCAGCGCTGGCCCGCGGCGCCGAAGGTCGCGCCCACGATCGCATTGAGCGATTGCTCCTTGTTGCAATCGGGCAGCACGACCGCATGGTTCTTCGCGCCCATCATGCACTGGGCGCGCTTGCCGTGTTGCGATGCGAGGTTGTAGACGTGGGTGCCGACCGCGGTGGAGCCCACGAAGGACACCGCGGCGACATCCGGGTGCGTGCAGAGCGCATCGACCGCGCGCTTGCCGCCGTGCACGATGTTGAGGACGCCCGGCGGGATGCCGGCCTCGAGCGCGAGCTCTGCGAGGAGCATGGGCGTGATCGGATCCTGCTCGGAGGGCTTCAAGACGAAGGTGTTGCCACAGACGATCGCCATCGGAAACATCCACAGCGGGATCATCGCCGGGAAATTGAAGGGCGTGATGCCGACGCACACCCCGATCGGCTGGCGGATCGTGTAGGTGTCGACCCCGCCCGCCACATTCTCGGCGAACTCGCCGAGCTGCAGCGTGCCGATGGAGCAGGCGTGCTCGACGACCTCGAGACCGCGAAATACATCGCCCTCGGCATCGGCGAGCGTCTTGCCCTGCTCGGCAGAGAGCGTCTGTGCGATGCGGCTCATGTGTTCGCGCACCAGCGCCTGAAGCTTGAGCATGATGCGGGCGCGCGCGGCGATCGGCGTGCTCTTCCAGGTCTTGAACGCCTGCTTGGCGCTCGCGACGGCGGCGTTGGTCTCCTCGTCGGTCGCAAAGGGCACCTGCGCGAGAACCTGCTGCGTGGCGGGATTCACGACGTCATGCCATTCGCCGGTCTTCGATTCGATGAATCGGCCGTCGAGCAGCATTTTCACCGTGGGTGTGGCAGCGGTGCGGGCCGCCGGTTGGGTGCTCATGAGGATTCCCCTTGTGTCGTTAAAGCGCGGGCGATGACCAGGCGCTGGATCTCGCTGGTGCCCTCGTAGATCTGGGTGATGCGCGCATCGCGATAATGGCGCTCCACGCCGTAGTCTTCCAAGTAGCCGTAGCCGCCGTGGATCTGAATGGCTTTCGAGCACACGCGCTCGGCCATCTCCGATGCGTATAGTTTAGCCTGACAGGCCTCCGAGAGGCAGGGCTCGCCCGCCGATCGCAGCCGCGCCGCATGGTGCGTGAGCAGCCGCGCCGCATTGATCGAGACCTGCATGTCGGCGAGCATGTCGCTGATGCTGCCGAACTCGGCGATGGGCCGCTCGAACTGACGGCGGGTGCGCGCGTACTGCAGCGCCGCCTCGAAGGCGCTGCGCGCGATGCCGATCGCCTGGGCGGCGATGCCGATCCGTCCCCCCTCCAGGTTTGAGAGCGCGATCGAAAGGCCCCGACCGCGCTCCCCGAGCAGCGCATCGGCCGGCAGGCGGCACTGATCGAGCGTGATGGGGCAGGTGTCGGAGCCGCGAATGCCGAGCTTGTGCTCGGGCGGCCCGACGATGAATCCGGGCGTGTCGGCTGGGATAATGAAGGCCGAAATGCCGCGCTTGCCGCGCTCCGGGTCGCTGACCGCGAACAGGATCGCCACCTTGGCGCGCTTTCCATTGGTCACGAACTGCTTGGAACCGTTCAGCACCCAGCCGCCGTCGCTTTCGAGCGCGCGAGTCTTGAGATTGTGGGCCTCGGAGCCCGCCTGCGGCTCGGTGAGGCAAAAGCAGCCGATCGACTCGCCACGCGCCATGGCCGGCAGGTAGGTGCGCTTCTGCGCCTCGCTTCCGTACTTGAGAATGGGTCCACAGCCGACCGAGCTGTGCACGCTCATCAAGGTCGCGCAGGCGGCGCAGCCGGCGGCGACTTCCTCGACGGCGAGCGCATAGGCGACGTAATCGCTGTAACTGCCCCCCCATTCCTCGGGCACCATCATGCCGAGGAGGCCCACCTCGCCCAGGCGGGCGACGACGCTCTCCGGGATCCAGCCCTCGCGGTCCCACTCGCCCGCGTGCGGAGCGAGCTCGGCGCGCGCGAACTCGCGCGCCGAATCGCGAATCATGCGCTGCTCGTCGGTGTAAAGATCCATGGCGGTCAGAGGCTCTCCGCGGCGCCCCGGGCAGCGCCTTCCTCGAGTAATATTAGAGGGTTGGCGCCCAACCTTCGGTGCCCAAAGCGTTCATCATGCGTGAGCGAAAATGCAACACGTGCCGGCTGCGTTGAGCGCCGCGGGCGTCGTCTCGCCGGTGGGGCGACCCGAGCCCGGCACGATCGCCATCTGCTTCGTCGCAGCAGCCCTGGAAGGGCTGCGAGCGCGCTCGCTCGACGTCGACTCGGCGCTCCTGGAGGTCGGGCTTGCCCCGAGCCTGCTCGAGAACCCCCAGGCACGGGTGTCGGCGCGTCATTACGGCAAGCTCTGGCGGCTGGTCGCCGAGCGTCTGGACGATGAGTTCTTCGGCCGCGACTCACGGCGCATGAAGAGCGGCACTTTCGCCATGCTGTGTCACTCGGTGCTCCCGTGTCCGACGCTGCGCCAGGCGCTCGAGCGCAGTCTGCGCTTCTACGGCCTGATACTCGATGACATCGGCGGCACGCTCGAGCGGGGCGCGGCCGAGGCGCGCATCGTGTTGCAGGACCGCGCGCCGGGATCCGAGCGCGCCTTCGCCCACGAGGTGCTCCTCATGCTGCTGCACGGGGTGTCGTGCTGGCTGGTCAATCGGCGCATCCCGATCCTCAGGGCCGAGTTCTCCTATCCCGAGCCGCCGTACAGCGCCGAGTACCGGCTGATGTACTGCACCGATCTTGCCTTCGAGCGCGCCGCGACGGCGATTGCGTTCTCCTCGGACTATCTCGAGCTGCCCGTAGTGCAGAACGAGCGCACCGTGAAGGAGTTCCTGCGCACGGCCCCGGAGAACATCCTGGTCAAGTACAAGAACGGCAGCAGCGCCGCCGCCCGCATCCGCAGGCGCCTGCGCCAGCTCCTGCCGGGCGAGGTGCCCGACTTCGAGTCGCTGGCGGTCGAGCTCCACGTGACCAGCGCGACCCTGCGGCGCCGGCTGCACGAGGAGGGCACCTCCTATCAGGAGATCAAGGACCAGCTGCGCCGCGATCTGGCCATCAGCTATCTGAGCCACTCGGACCGCAGCGTCATGGACATCGCGCTCGAGCTCGGCTTCTCCGAGCGCAGCGCGTTCCACCGCGCCTTTCGCAAGTGGACCGGAGCCTCGCCCGGCGAGTTTCGCCGCGGGCTGCACCCTTAAGCAGACGCACGCTCAGGCGCCCGCTCGAGCCGCCGCCCGAAGGGGGCATGTCCAAGTGCTCTGCGCTGTGGCATTTTTGCTCAGGGTGGTTGATTGGTTTGGTCATTCAAGCCGTTCGAGCGAGCACCTATAGTTTTCTGTCAAGGATGCGGTCATGAACGTTGCGATTTCCTCGCCCTCGAGCTCTCCCGGCGCCCGCCTCAGGGCCGCGCTCGAGGTGGAGCATCCCCTGCAGATCGTGGGGGCGATCAATGCCTACGTCGCGCGGATGGCGGCGGCCAGCGGCTTTCGTGCCCTGTATCTCTCGGGCGGTGGCGTCGCGGCCAACTCCCTGGGAGTTCCCGACCTCGGCATCAGCACGCTCGACGATGTGCTGATCGATGTCCGGCGCATCACCGATGCGTGCGCACTTCCCCTTCTCGTCGACGCCGATACGGGTTTTGGCGGGGCCTTCAACATCGCGCGCACCGTGCGCTCGCTCATCAAGGCGGGCGCCGCAGGATTGCACATCGAGGATCAGGTGCAGGCGAAGCGCTGCGGACATCGTCCCGGCAAGGAGATCGTCGCGCAGGAGGAGATGGTGGATCGGATCAAGGCGGCGGTCGATGCGCGCACCGACCCCCAGTTCGTCATCATGGCGCGCACCGATGCGCTCGCGGTCGAGGGACTCGAGCGCGCGATCGAGCGCGCCCGTGCCTGCGTGGCGGCGGGCGCCGATATGATCTTTCCGGAGGCGATGACGGAGCTGTCGATGTACCGGCGTTTCAAGGACGCCGTGAAGGTGCCGATCCTCGCCAACATCACCGAGTTCGGGCACACGCCGCTCTACGGCCGCGATGAGCTCGCGAGCGCCGGCGTCGACATCATCCTGTACTGCTGCTCCGCGTACCGCGCGATGAACGCGGCGGCGCTCGCGACCTATCGCGCGATCCGTCGCGACGGCACCCAGAAGAACGTGCTGGATCGCATGCAGACCCGGGCGGAGCTCTACGAGTTTCTGGACTACGACGCGTACGAGGCGAAGCTCGATGCCTTGTTCGCTGCAGGTAAAGAGGGGACAGAGCGATGAGCGAGAGCAACACCGGAACGAGCGCGATCAAGCCGAAAAAGTCGGTGGCGCTGTCGGGCGTGATGGCCGGCAACACCGCGATCTGCACGGTCGGGCGCACCGGCAACGACCTGCACTACCGCGGCTACGACATCCTCGATGTGGCGACCGGCGCGCAATTCGAGGAGATCGCCTACCTGCTCGTGCACGAGAAGCTGCCGAATGCACGCGAGCTCGCCGCCTATAAGATGAAGCTCAAGTCGCTGCGCACGCCGCCGCGCGCGGTGCTCACGGTGCTCGAGCAGCTCCCTGCCACGAGCCATCCGATGGACGTGCTGCGCACGGGCGTCTCGGCGCTCGGCTGCATCCTGCCCGAGGCTGCGGAGCATCCGATCGAGGGCGCGCGCGACATCGCCGATCAACTGCTCGCCTCGTTGGGCTCGATGCTGTGCTACTGGCACCACTTTGCGACCACTGGGCGGCGCATTGCGCTCGAGACCGACGATGACTCGATCGGCGGGCATTTCCTGCACCTCCTGCACCAGCGCCCGCCGCCGGCGGCGTGGGTGCGGGCGATGCATACCTCGCTCAATCTGTATGCGGAGCACGAGTTCAACGCCTCGACTTTCACTGCGCGGGTGATCGCGGGCACCGGCTCGGACGTTCACTCCTGCATCACCGGGGCGATCGGCGCGCTGCGCGGACCGAAGCACGGCGGCGCGAACGAGGTGGCCTACGAGATCCAGAGCCGCTACGCGACCCCCGATGCGGCGGAAGAGGACGTGCGCCGGCGCGTCGCCGCTAAGGAAGTCATCATCGGGTTCGGTCACCCGGTTTACACGATTGCCGATCCGCGCAACGAGGTGATCAAGAAGGTGGCGCATGATCTGGCGGTGGCTGCGCGCGACGAGCGCGCCTACCGCGTCGCCGAGCGCATCGAGAGCGTCATGCAGCAGGTGAAGAGCCTGTTCCCGAATCTCGACTGGTTCTCCGCGGTTTCCTATCACCTCATGGGGGTGCCGACCGCGATGTTCACGCCGCTCTTCGTCATCGCCCGCACCGCCGGGTGGGCGGCGCACATCATCGAGCAACGCATCGACGGCAAGATCATCCGACCGAGCGCGAACTACATCGGACCGGAGGGCCTGAAGTTCCAGCCCCTCGCCGAGCGGCCGTAGCTCATGCACACGATTCAGACAGGCTCCTGAAGGCTCCCATGTCCCACGATGTGAAATCCGCGCAGCGACCTGCGCCCGACCGCCTGCTCGCGGCGATTGCCGATTACGCGCTCAAGCCCGCCATCGACAGCGCGCTCGCCTACGAAACGGCGACCTACTGCCTGATGGACACGCTCGCCTGCGGCTTCCAGGCGCTGAAATATCCGGCGTGCACCAAGCTCCTGGGTCCGGTCGTACCGGGCGCAATCCTCGCCGGCGGCGCACGCGTGCCCGGGACCTCCTACGAGCTCGATCCGGTCAATGCGGCCTTCAACATCGGCGCCATGATCCGCTGGCTCGATTTCAACGACACCTGGCTCGCCGCGGAGTGGGGTCACCCTTCCGATAATCTCGGCGCCATCCTCGCGGTCGCGGATTACCTCTCGCGTCGCGGGGCACCGCTCAAGGTGCGGGACGTGCTCACCGCCATGATCAAGGCGCACGAGATCCAGGGGGTGCTCGCGCTCGAGAACAGCTTCAATCGCGTCGGCCTCGATCATGTGCTGCTGGTGCGCGTCGCCTCCACCGCCGTCGCCACGGCCCTTCTCGGCGGGACGCGCGATCAGCTGATCAATGCGGTGTCGAACGCATGGATCGACGGTGGGGCGCTCAGGACCTATCGCCATGCGCCGAACACCGGCTCGCGCAAGAGCTGGGCGGCCGGTGATGCGACGAGCCGCGGTGTGCGCCTGGCGCTCATCGCGCTCACCGGCGAGATGGGCTATCCCTCGGCGCTGAGCGCCAAGACCTGGGGCTTCCAGGACGTGCTGTTCAAGGGCCAGGAGCTCACGCTCGCGCGCCCGCTCGGCAGCTACGTGATGGAGAACGTCCTGTTCAAGATTTCCTACCCGGCCGAATTTCATGCGCAGACAGCGGTCGAGGCGGCGATGACCCTGCACCCGGCGGTGCGCGAGCGGATCGAGGACATCGAGCGCATCGTCATCGAGACTCAAGAGCCGGGCGTGCGCATCATCGACAAGACCGGGCCTCTCGCAAATCCCGCCGATCGCGACCACTGCATTCAATACATGGTGGCGGTTCCGCTGATCTTCGGCCGGCTCACCGCCGCCGATTACGAGGATGCGGTGGCCCGTGACCCGAGGATCGATGCGCTGCGCGCGCGCATGCAGGTGAAGGAAAATCCGACCTTCACGCAGGAATACTACGCGGCCGACAAGCGCTACATCGGCAATGCGGTGCAGGTCTTCTTCAAGGACGGAACCTCGAGTGCGCGCGTGCAGGTCGACTATCCGATCGGCCATCGCAAGCGTCGCGCCGAAGGCATGCCGGTGCTCGTGGAGAAGTTCGAATCGAGCGTGACGGCGCATTTCAAGCCCAAGCAGGCCGCGGCGATCAAGCGCTCGTTTGCCGATCAGGGCGCGCTGGCGGCGATGCCGGTGAGCGATTTCTGCGCTCAGCTCGTGAGCGCCGCGTAGGCGCCTGTCCGAGCCCGAGCGGCGCGAAACTCCGATTGCGTCGCGCTCCGTGGGGAGCCAAGCTTGAGCCACGTCGCGCTTGCAGGCACAGGCGCGGCGCGGCGACCAGAGATCGATTTAAAATAAATGCTCTGGATTATGACGAATCGAGCTTGCGATAGGCACTCCGCAATCTGGATAGTGGAGCGATGAAAACAATCATGCGACGGGGATGGGCGGACTGGACCTCCCGGCAGCTGCAAGGCGCGATTCCTGCGCCGCCCGAGACCGACGAGGAGCGGCGCAACCGACCGGATCGCCGGCGCCGTGTGCTCTGGTCGATTCTCTACGGAAGCTTCAATCCACGGCGCCGGCGACCACCCCGTCGCTCGGGAGATTCGCGTTTTCACGCCATGGACTGGCATGGGGCGCACCTGCTCGCCGTGTCGATCGGCATCTTGATTTTGAACGTCGCGGACGCATTGTTGACGGTGGAGCTGCTCTCGCGTGGCGCCGTCGAGGTGAATCCGATCATGGCGGCGCTCATCGACGGCAGTCCGGCCATTTTCGCGACGATGAAGATGGCGATGACGGGCCTCTCCGTGCTGCTGCTGGTGATCCTCGGATGCTATCGATTCATGCGCGTGCTCAGGGTCGAGCTGATTCTCTATGGGGTGTTGATCGCCTACCTGGTGCTGATCGGCCACGAGATCAACATGCTTCAGCGCCTCGTGGGCTCCGCTATTCTCTGAGCTCGGCGCACTGCGTCACATTCCCTAACGGGCCTCCTTGGGCTACACTAGCGGCCGTTCCGAAGGACGAACGTTCCTTCATATCCCCCTGATATGGCAAGGGTTTCTTAGCCCTCGATGCACTCATGAGCGAATCACTGGCGGAACAGCTGGGCGCGAGCGCGCTGTCGGGCGCGAATGCGGATTACCTGGAGAGTCTCTACCAGCAGTACCTGAAGGATCCGAAAAGCGTTGCGCCCGCCTGGGCGGCGCTGTTCGAGCGCTGGCCGCAGCCGCCCGCATCCGAAGTCTCACAGCAGCAGATCCGCGAGCGCCTCGCCGCGCTCACCGCTCGGCCACGTTCCGCGCGAGGCGCGGCCCCCGCGAGCGAGGCGGCCAGCGCCAAGCAGGCGGCGGTGTCGCGCCTCATCCAGATCCATGCCAATCGCGGACACCTGATCGCGCGTCTCGATCCCCTCGGCCTCGAGGAGCGCCCCCGACCTTACGTGCTCGATCTGGCGTACTTCGGACTCTCGGATGCGGATCTCGAGACCGAGTTCTATACCGGCAGCCGCAACGATGCGGTGCCGGCACGCGCCAAGCTCAAGGACATCCTGGCGCTGCTGCGCTTCATCTATGAGGATACGATCGGCGCGGAGTTCGCGCACGTATCCGATACCGAGGAGCGGCTCTGGCTGCAGGACCGATTCCAGGCGCAGCGGATACAGCACCGCTTCAGCGCGGCGGAGAAGAAGAACATCCTCTGGCAGCTCACCGCGGCCGAAGGGCTCGAGCGCTACCTGCACACCAAGTACGTCGGGCAGAAGCGCTTCTCGCTCGAGGGCGGCGACAGCCTGATTCCACTGCTCGACGATCTGGTGCAGCAGTGCGGCCGCGCGCGGGTGCAGGAATCCATCATGGGCATGGCACACCGCGGGCGCCTCAACGTGCTCGTCAACATCCTCGGCAAGTCGCCGAAGGACCTGTTCAACGAGTTCGAGGGCCGCTATGACGTCGCGAGCCAGCGTGGCTCGGGAGACGTCAAGTACCACAACGGTTTCTCCGCCGATCTCAAGACCGATTCGGGCAACGTGCACGTCGCGCTCGCCTTCAACCCCTCTCACCTCGAGGTCGTCGATCCCGTGGTCGAGGGCTCGGTGCGCGCACGCCAGGAGCGGCGCAACGACAGCCGCGGCGATCAGGTGCTGCCCGTGCTGATGCATGGCGATGCGGCGTTCGCGGGACAGGGCGTCGTCATGGAGACGCTGCAGCTCTCGCAGGCGCGCGGCTTCTACACCGGCGGGACGGTGCACGTGATCATCAACAACCAGGTCGGCTTCACGACCTCGGAGCCGCGCGATTGCCGCTCGACGCAGTACCCGTCGGATGTCGCGAAGATGATCGAGGCGCCGATCCTGCACGTCAATGCCGATGACCCCGAGGCGGTTTGCTTCGTCACGCGGCTCGCGCTCGAGTACCGCATGAAATTTCACAAGGACATCGTCATCGACATGGTCTGCTACCGCCGCCATGGGCACAACGAGGCCGATGAGCCCGCGGCCACGCAGCCGCTCATGTATCAGGCGATCCGCAAGCATCCTCCCGTGCGCCAGATCTATGCGCGCAAGCTCGAGGCCGAGGGCGTGGTGAGCGCCGTCGAGGCGGCGGCGATGATGGAGGCGTACCGCAAGGGGCTCGATGAGGGCAAGCCGCAGGCGCGGGCCGCGCTCGGCCTGATCGGCAATCAGTACAGCATCGACTGGCGCGAGTATCTCGACGCGGACTGGTCCCCGGTCAAGACCGCGGTCGAGCTGCCGCGCCTGCGGGCGCTCGGTAAGGCGATCACGACCTACCCATCCGACTGGACGCTGCAGCCGCGCGTGCTCGCGATCATGCAGGCGCGCGAGCGCATGGTGGCCGGGGAGCTCGCGCTCGACTGGGGATGCGCCGAGACGCTCGCCTATGCGAGCCTGATCCAGGAAGGCTATCCGGTGCGCCTCACGGGTCAGGACAGCGGGCGCGGCACCTTTTTTCACCGCCACGCGGTGCTCAACGACCAGGTGACCGGGCGCCGCTACATCCCTCTGCAGCACATCGCCAGCAATCAGCCGAAGTTCACGGTCATCGACTCGATCCTCTCGGAGGAGGCCGTGATGGGGTTCGAGTACGGCTTCTCGACCACCGAGCCGCGTTGCCTGACGATCTGGGAAGGCCAGTTCGGTGACTTCGGCAACGGAGCGCAGGTGATCATCGATCAGTTCATCAGCTCCGGGGAAGCGAAGTGGGGTCGCGTCTCGGGCATCACGCTGTTCCTGCCGCATGGCTACGAGGGGCAGGGCCCCGAGCATTCATCGGCGCGCCTCGAGCGCTACCTGCAGCTCTGCGCCGAGTACAACATGCAAGTGTGCGTTCCCTCGACGCCCGCACAGATGTTTCACATGCTGCGCCGGCAGATGCTGCGTCCGCTGCGCAAGCCCCTCATCGTCATGACGCCGAAGAGCCTGCTGCGCCATCCGCTCTCGGTGTCGAGGCTCGAGGAGCTCGCGACGGGGAGCTGCCGCAACCTCATCGATGAGGTCGATGAGATCGATGCGCGCAGTGTGACGCGCGTCGTGCTGTGCAGCGGCAAGGTGTATTTCGACCTGCTCAAGGCGCGCCGCGATGCCAAGCTCGAGCGGGTGGCGCTGGTGCGCCTCGAGCAGCTCTACCCCTTTCCCTCCGAGGAGTACGAGGCGATCATCCGCAAGTACGAGAATGCGCGCGAGATCGTCTGGTGCCAGGAGGAGCCGCAGAATCAGGGCGCCTGGTATCAGATCCGGCATCGACTGCAGGGACCGCTCGGGCCGCACGATGAGCTTCTCTATGCCGGCCGGCCCGGCGCGGCGGCGCCCGCGACCGGCATCGCGGCGCTGCACGAGCAACAGCAACGCAATCTCGTGACCGCGGCCCTGCAGGGTGTGCCACCGCAGGAAACCTCTCGCCAGACGCTGAGTGTGCCGACGGCTCAAAGCAGGACGGGATCATGACCATTGAAGTTCGCGTACCCCAGCTGCCCGAATCGGTCGCGGACGCGACACTCGTAGCCTGGCGCAAGCAGCCGGGCGACGCCGTGGCACGGGACGAGAGCCTGGTGGATCTGGAGACCGACAAGGTGGTCCTGGAAGTACCGGCTCCGGCCGCCGGCGTGATCAAGGAGCTCAAGTTCAAGGATGGCTCGACCGTCACGAGCGGCCAGGTTCTCGCTCTCATCGAGGAGAGCCCGCGAGCGGTGGCCGGCGCGGCGGCCACGGGCACTTTCGCAGTCCCGCCGGCGCCTGCTGCTGCGAGTACGGCCCAACCCCTGGGCGGCGGCAGCCCACCCGCCACCGTCGCCCCCGCGGGCGCCGCAAAGCTCAGTCCCGCCGCCAAGCGCGTCGTCGAGGAGAACCAGGTCGACCCCAAGGCGGTCGTCGGCTCGGGTCGCGACGGGCGGGTCTCGAAATCCGATGTCGTCAACTACCTCGAGAAGCGCGAGGTGCCCGTCAGCGCGCCCGCAGGGGCGGGAGCGGCGGGAACGGTGGGAGCAGCGACGGCGGCGGCGACGCCGGCCAGCGCGCTCTCGCGCGCCGGCGGTGCGCCGGGCGCTGCATCGGCGGCGCCGGCGGGTCCGGCCGCGCGGGCGGCGGGCGGCAGCGGCAGCGGCGGCGGCGCGCGCGGTGCGCGGCTCGAGCAGCGCGTGCCGATGACGCGCCTGCGGGCGCGCATCGCCGAGCGCATGGTGCAGGCACAGACCACGCAGGCGCTGCTCACCTCGTTCAACGAGGTGGATCTTGGGGCGGTGAATGCGCTGCGCTCGCGCTATCGCGAGGCCTTCGAGAAACAGCATGGCGTGCGCCTGGGCTACATGTCCTTCTTCGCCAAAGCCTGCATCGAGGCGCTCAGGAAATTTCCCGCCGTGAATGCTTCGGTCGAAGGGACCGAGATCATCTACCACGAGTACTTCGACTTGGGAATCGCGGTCTCGACCGATCGCGGGCTCATCGTTCCGATCCTGCGCGATGCGGATCAGATGAGCTTTGCCGAGATCGAGAAGGCCATCGGCACCTATGCCGAGCGCGCGCGCACCGGCTCGATCACGCTCGAGGAGCTCACGGGTGGCACCTTCACGATCACCAACGGGGGAGTCTTCGGCTCGCTCCTGTCCACGCCGATCGTCAACGCTCCGCAGAGCGCGATCCTCGGAATGCACAAGATTCAGGATCGACCGGTGGTCATCGACGGACAGGTGGTCGTACGGCCGATGATGTACATCGCGCTCACCTACGATCACCGCATCATCGACGGGCGTGAGGCGGTGCAGTTCCTGGTCACCGTCAAGCAATGCCTGGAGGATCCCGCGCGAATGGTGCTCGCGATATGAGCGAGGCCTTCGACGTCGTCGTCATCGGCGCCGGGCCCGCCGGCTATCCCGCGGCCATTCGGGCCGCGCAGAACAAGCTCAAGGTCGCGTGTGTCGATGAGTGGAAGAACCACGACGGCTCGCACACCCTGGGGGGCACCTGCTTGAACGCAGGCTGCATCCCCTCGAAGGCGTTGCTCGAGTCCTCCGAGCTCTACCTGCGCGCCCGCGAGGAGTTCGCGGTGCACGGCATTCGTATCGCCGACGTGCAGCTCGATCTTGCTGCGTTGCAAAAGCGCCGCGCGTCGGTGGTCAAGGCCATGACCTCGGGAATCACCGCGCTCTTCAAAGCCGCCGGGGTCACCGCGATCGAGGGCCACGGGCGCCTGCTGGCCGGTAACCGCGTCGAGGTCACGCATAGCACGAGCGCCGAGCGCACCCTCGAGGCCAAGCACGTCGTTCTGGCGCCGGGCTCGACGCCGATGCGCCTGCCGGCCGTTCCACACGATGGCCGATCGATCGTCGATTCCTGGGACGCCCTCGAGTTCGATGCCGTACCGAAGCGCCTGGGCGTGATCGGAGCGGGCATCATCGGGCTCGAGCTCGGCAGCGTGTGGCGTCGCCTCGGGAGCGAGGTCACGGTGCTCGAGGCACTGCCGACGCTGTTGCCGATGGTCGATCAGACGATCGCTCGGGATGCACAGCGGCACTTCAAGAAGCAGGGTCTCGACATCAAGCTCGGCGCGAAAGTGCTGAGCGCATCGGTCGTGGGTGGCCTCGTCACGCTGAAATACACCGATGCGAGCGGTGAGCACCCGCTCGAGGTCGATAAGCTCGTGGTGGCCATCGGCCGGCGTCCCTTCACCGAGGGGCTGCTCGCAGAGGGCACGGGCATCAAGCTCGACGCGCGCGGCTTCATCGAGGTCGACGAGCACTGCCGCACCGGGGTGCCCAACGTCTGGGCGGTCGGCGATGCGGTGCGCGGCCCGATGCTCGCGCACAAGGGCAAGGAAGAGGGCCTGATGGTCGCCGATCTCATCGCCGGTCATTACGGCGAGGTCAACTACAAGGCCGTTCCTTCGGTGATCTACACCGCCCCCGAGATTGCCTGGGTGGGGCTCACGGAGGAGCAGGTGAAGGCGAGCGGCCGCCCGTACAAGGTGGGCGCCTTCCCCTTTGCCGCGGACGGTCGAGCCCGCGCCATGGAGGCCGGGGTGGGAATGACCAAGATGATCTCCGCGCGCGACGATGACGAGATCCTCGGGGTGCACATCATCGGCCCGCTCGCCGGGGAGCTCATCGCGGAGGCGGTGCTCGCGCTCGAATACTCGGCGAGCACCGAGGACATTCAGCGCACGATGCACGCGCACCCGACACTCTCGGAGGCCATGCACGAGGCGGCGCTCGCGGTCGACAAGCGCGCCATCGACGCGATCAACCGCTGATCCGAGGGCATCCCGCCGCGGCTGCGGCGCGTGGCCTATTTGTCGGCATTGAAGATGTCGAGCTGCACCTTCCAGGCGCCGCCCGGCTGCTTTTTCCACACCACCACGTACTTGCCGACGCTCGAGACCGGGTTGCCGTGGTCATCGAGCATCTTGAACAGAAAGGTGCCCACGTCGTAGGCCATGTCCCTGGATCTGGATACCTCGATCTTCGTCGGCTTGAAGGTGAGTGAATACCCCGGGATCTTCATGGTCTTTGCCCAGGCGGCCTCGATTTGCGCGCGCCCGGTCGCGATCGGTGCATTCTGCGGGAGAAAGGAGCCCGTCTCGGCGTAGACGGATGCGCATTTTGCTGCATCCTTGCCGTCGGCCGCCTGCGACCAGGCGGCATCGAGGTCACGAATCTTCTGCTCATCGCCCCCTGCAGCGCCCGCGGATTCGCAAGCGAGCCAGCTTGCACCGAGCACACATACCACCCGCTGCATTCTTCTCATGGTCAGTCTCCTTTGGGTCGGTCGTTACTTGTGCCGTCGCGCCCCGATCACATTTGGGACCTGCGCGATGCGCGCGAGGACACGGGAAAGCTGCGGCAGGCCGCTGATCGAGATACTGATTTGCAGGTGGGCTACCTGATCGTGTGCGTCGGTGACGGTGTGCATTGCCTGAATGCTGATTTTCTCGTCCGCCAGCGCGGCGCTCACGTCCCGCACGAGGCCGCGCCGGTCGAAGGCGCGCACCTCGATGTCGACGGGAAAGAGCGCGCCGGGCCGCTCACCCCAGTCGACCGCCAGCACCCGGGCAGGCGAGCGCGCCGCAAGGCGCGCGAGGTTCGCACAGGCGCGCGCATGAATGCTCACACCACGCCCCACCGTGATGAAGCCCGCAATGGGCTCCGGCGGAACAGGGCGGCAGCAGCGCGCAAACGTCGATAGAAGATCACCGATGCCCTGGACCTCGACCTGCGCCTCGGTGGGCGTGACCGCACGGACGGGGCGCGCGGGCTCGGCAGGCGATTGCGTCTCGCGGGCATGCAGCACGCGCTGCAGGGCTCCGAGCAGTTGTGCCACGCTCACCTCGCCCAATCCCAGGGCCTCGTGCAGGGCATCGACACTGTCGAGCCGCAGCTCCGCGAGCAGCTCGGGCATCGGCAGCTGCTGCAGACCGAGCCGCTGCAGCTCGCGCTCCAGAAGCTCCTTGCCCGCACTTTCGTTACGCGTGGCATCGAGCTTGCGAAACCAGGCGCGTACCTTGTTGCGATTGCGCGGGCTCGCGAGGAAGCCCGATTGGGTCGCGAGCCAGTCACGGGAGGGTTGGGGCGTCTTGGCGGTGATGATCTCGACGCTCTCACCGTTCTTCAGAACGTAGTCGAGGGCGACCATGCGGCCGTTCACTTTCGCCCCCCGCGTGCGGTGGCCGAGATCCGTGTGCACCTGGTAGGCAAAATCGAGCGGCGTGCCACCGACCGGGACATCGACGATCTCGCCCTTCGGTGAGAGCACGTACACGCGGTCCTGGAACAGATCGACTCGCATGCGGTCGAGGAAATCGCGCGGCGGGTCATTGCCCTCGCTCGGCGCGAGCAGGGCGCGCAGCTCGTTGATCTTGCGCTCGTACGCCTTCTCGCTGCGACCGCCTTCCTTGTAGCGCCAGTGCGCGGCGACGCCATGCTCACTGTTCGCGTGCATCTCGTGGGTGCGGATCTGGACCTCGACCGGGAGCTTCTCCGGGCCGATGACGGCGGTGTGAATCGAGCGATAGAGATTGCCCTTCGGGGTGGCGATGTAGTCGTCGAATTCCCCGGGGATGAAGGGCCAGAGCGAGTGCACCACTCCGAGCGCGGCGTAGCACTCGCTCACGGTGTCGACGAGTACCCGAATCGCGCGGATGTCCATCAGTTGTTCGAAGTCGAGCTGCTTCGTTTGCATCTTGCGCCAGATGCTGAAGATGTGCTTCGGGCGCCCCTGCACGGTGGCCTCGACCCCCGTCTGCACGAGCGCGCGTTGCAGTGCGCTCTTCAGATCCTCGATGTAGCGTTCCCGGTCCTTGCGCCGCGCCTTCAAGGCGGCGGCGATGCGCCGGTAGTCCTCGGGCTGCAGATAGCGAAAGGCGAGATCCTCGAGCTCCCACTTCACCTGCCAAACACCCAGGCGGTTTGCGAGCGGCGCATACACCTCGCGCGTCTCGATCGCGAGCTTGCGCTTGACCTCGGGGGCGGCGGATTTGGCGGCGCGCATCCGCTCGAGCTGGGCGGCGAGTCGTACCACGACGAGACGGACATCGCCGATCAGCGCGAGCAGCATCTTACGCAGCGCCTCGGCTTGCGCGGCCTCGAGCTCGCGTTCCGGCGTCCAGTCGGCGGGCAATCCGAACTGGCCGAGCGGTATCAGCTCACGCGCCAGGCGGGCGGCCTCGGTCCCGAACAGCGTCACGGCTCGCTCGCGCTCGATCAGCCTCGCTTCGATGAGCGGCTGCAACAAGGCGGCAAGGACCACGTCCTCGTCGGCCTCGAGTCCCCGCACGATCTGCGCGACTTCCAGCGCGCTCGCGCGCCTGGGCTCGGCGGTGCGCTCGATCTCGAGCGCACGCACGGCGGCGAAGGCAGCATCGAGCCGCGAGCTCTCCAGACGTACGGGGCTGGTGGTTTCCATGGCGATCGGTCCGAAGCCGCAGTGACGGTCCCTCGTTGCGGTATCATACCGCCCCATGCCCGTGATCCCGACGGACTGGCTCGAGAGCCGCTGCGCCGCACGGCGTCTCCCGCGTGCGCCCGGTTAGCAGCACGGTGCGCGTGCTCGGCATCGACCCCGGATCCCAGCGCACCGGTTTCGGCATCGTCGATGCAACCGGGGCGCGGCTCTGTTACGTCGCCAGCGGCGTGATTCGCACCCCGCAGAGCGACTTCTCGGTGCGGCTGTGCGAGATCTTCCGTTGCATGCGCACCATCGTGGCCGAATATCGGCCGCAGGAGATCGCCGTGGAGCGCGTATTCGTCAACCGCAACCCGGACAGTGCGCTCAAGCTCGGGCAGGCCCGGGGCGCGGCCATCTGCGGCACGATCGATGGCGACGCCCCGGTCTTCGAGTACGCGACTCGTGAGATCAAGCAGGCCGTGGTCGGGTCGGGCAGCGCCGAGAAGCTTCAGGTCCAGCTCATGATGCGCAATCTGCTGCGTCTCGAGGGCCGCATCGCCGCGGACGCCGCCGATGCCCTGGCGGCGGCGGTCTGCCATGCGCTGCAGGGTCGCATGCGAGCCTCGATTGCCCGGGCGGCCGGCCGCGGATGATCGGTTACCTCAAGGGACGCCTCGCCGCGAAGCACCCTCCCTCGCTCATGATCGAGGTTAACGGCGTCGGCTACGAGCTCGAGGCGCCGATGTCGACGTTCTACGGCCTGCCGGCGGTCGGTGAGCCCGTGGCGCTCTTCACGCACCTGGTGGTGCGCGAGGATGCGCATATTCTGTTCGGCTTCGGCACCGAGAGCGAGCGGCGCCTGTTCCGCGGGCTGCTCAAGATCTCGGGCGTCGGACCCAAGATTGCGCTCGGCCTGCTGTCGGGCGCGAGCGTCGAGGAGTTCCTGCGCATCGTCGAGGCCGAGGATGTCGCGATGCTGACACGCATTCCCGGCATCGGCCGCAAGACCGCCGAGCGCGTCATCATCGAGATGCGCGACAGCGTGCAAAAGCTCGCCCCGAGCACGACGATGGGCGAGGCGCTCGCCGGGGCGGGACCGGCCTCGGCGCAGGGCGAGGCGTTCAGCGCGCTCATCACCCTGGGTTACAAGCCTGCCGAGGCAAGCCGGCTCCTCAAGGCGGCCGATGAGCCCGGCCTGTCGACCACCGATCTCATCCGCCGTGCGCTCAAGGCCGCGGCCAAGACTTGAGCACGGCTCTTGATAGAATCGAGCATGGGCATCGAGCAGGACCGTCTCATCACCGCCACCGCGACTCGCGACGAGGAGCTGGTCGACAAGGCGGTGCGACCCAAGACCCTGGCCGATTACGTGGGTCAGCCCACGGTCAAGACGCAGATGGAGATCTTCATCCAGGCGGCGCGCCAGCGTGCAGAGGCGCTCGATCACGTGCTCATCTTCGGTCCGCCCGGTCTCGGCAAGACCACGCTCGCGCATATCATCGCGAATGAGCTGGGCGTCAATTTGCGCCAGACTTCGGGCCCGGTGCTCGAGCGGCCGGGCGATCTCGCCGCACTGCTCACGAACCTCGAGCCGCGCGATGTGCTGTTTGTCGATGAGATCCACCGGCTTTCGCCCGTGGTCGAAGAAGTGCTCTATCCGGCCATGGAGGACTCGCAGCTCGACCTGATGATCGGCGAGGGGCCGGGTGCGCGCTCGATCAAGCTCGACCTGCCCGCCTTCACGCTGGTCGGTGCGACGACGCGGGCGGGGCTTCTCACCTCGCCGCTGCGCGATCGGTTCGGCATCGTGCAGCGGCTCGAGTTCTACTCGACGGAGGAGCTCACCCGCATCGTGACGCGCAGCGCTGCGATCTTGAAGCTCAAGCTCGAGCCGGAGGGGGCAGCACGGATTGCCGAGCGATCCCGCGGCACGCCGCGCATCGCCAATCGGCTGCTGCGCCGGGTGCGCGATTATGCCGAGGTGAAGGCGGCCGGCATCCTCACCGGGCCGGTGGCGCTCTCCGCGCTGGACCTGCTCGAGGTCGATCCTCAAGGCTTCGACACGCTCGACCGCAAGCTCCTCTTGACCGTGATCGAGAAGTTCGACGGGGGCCCGGTCGGCATCGACAGTCTCGCGGCCGCCTTGAGCGAGGAGCGCGGCACGATCGAGGATGTGATCGAGCCGTTCCTCATCCAGCAGGGCTTCCTGATGCGCACCGCCCGCGGCCGCGTCGCCACGCGCCTGGCTTATCTGCACTTCGGGCTGCCGGCGCCGAGTGCCGAGCGCTCGCTCAATCTCTCGCTCTTCAAGGATGCGCCGTGAGGGCTCGGCCGAGCTTCTCCATGCGCTGCTCCGTTTACTGGGAAGACACCGACGCCGGTGGCGTCGTCTACTACGCCAACTACCTCAAGTACCTCGAGCGCTGCCGCACCGAGTGGCTGCGGGCGCTCGGGGTCGATCAGCGCAGCCTGCGCGCCGAGCGCGGCCTGCAGTTCGCGGTCGTCGACCTGAAGGTGAGCTATCACAAGCCCGCGGTCTTGCACGATGAAGTTCTCGTCACGGCAGAGCTCGAGCAGCTCACCAATGCGACCATCGTATTCGCGCAATCGGTCCTGCGCGGCGACACGAAGCTGATCGATGCGAATGTGCGCGCCGCCTGTCTCGATTCGCAGACACTGAGGCCGCGCGGCATACCGAAGGAGCTGTTCAAGGAGTGGCGAGATAATGCCGAATGACCTTTCGGTCTGGACCATGGTGCTCGACGCGAGCCCCATCGTCCAGGTCGTCGTTGCGTTGCTGTTGCTGGCGTCGGTCGCCTCGTGGGCGATCATCTTTCGCAAGAGCCACGTGATCTCCCAGTCGCGCCGCCGCGCCGACCAGTTCGAGACGCAGTTCTGGTCGGGTGGGGATCTCACGACGCTCTATCGCAGCATCGAGACCAAGGGCCGCGCGGGCACGGGCCTGCAGAGCATCTTCGAGTCGGGGTTCGGCGAGTTCAGCCGGCTGCGCCAGCTCGGCACCTCGGCGGATCTGCTGCTCGAGGGTGCGCGCCGCGGGATGCGCGTCGCTCAGATGCGCGAGATGGACCGGCTCGAGCGCAATCTCGCGACTCTGGCGACGGTTGGGTCGACGAGTCCCTACGTGGGCCTGTTCGGCACCGTCTGGGGCATCATGTCGGCCTTCCATAACCTCGGGAACGTGCAGCAGGCCACGCTTGCCGCGGTCGCCCCGGGCATCGCCGAGGCCTTGATCACGACGGCGATCGGCCTTTTTGCGGCCATCCCGGCGGTCATCGCCTACAACCGCTTCGCCGATCAGGTGAGCCGATTGGAACTTCGCTTCGACACGTTCGTCGAAGAGTTCTCGACCATTCTGCAGCGTCACGGTCCGGCCCGGGCGCCTGCCTAGGGCCCAACGAGCCATGCCCGCACCGCTGCGCCGACGAAAACTGATGGGTGAGATCAACGTCGTTCCCTACATCGACGTGATGCTGGTGCTGCTGATCATTTTCATGATCACGGCGCCGCTCCTGAAGGAAGGCATCAAGGTGGATCTGCCGAAGGCGGGAGCCAAGCCAATCGATCCCGCGTTCCTGCAGAAGCACGAGCCGCTCATCATCACCGTCGATGCGCGCGGGCGGCTCTACATCAATTTCGGATCGAACCCCGACAAGCCGGCGAGCGAGTCCACGGTGAGCATCCGCACGACGGCGCTTTTGCATCGGGACCCGCAGACGCCGGTGCTCGTCAAGGCCGACAGCGCCGTGCCGTACGGCGTGGTCGCCCACGCCATGGTGCTGCTGCAGAGGGCGGGGGCGGATAACGTGGGTCTGCTCACGGACCCCGAGCGCTTGATCTTGCCCGCTCACGGGACGAGCGGCGCGGTGCGCTGAGCGGACGGCGATGGCGAGCGAGATCAAGGAAAATTCCTGGCCGATCATGTTGTCGATCGGGCTGCATGCGGCGATCGCCGCGGCGCTCCTGCTGATGACCCTCGTCTCGGCCGATCGAGTCAGCAGCGAGCGTCCGGCGGCACCGGTCAATGCGATGGTCGTCGACTCGCAGGTGCTCAAGTCGTTCCAGCGAGCCCAGGCGGAGCGGGCCGCCGCGGCCCAGGCGGCGGCTCAAGCGGCCGAACAGGCGCGCGCCGCCGAGCAGGCCCGCAATGCTGCGGCGGAAGAGGCGCAGAGCGCCCGGATTGCCGCCGAGGCCAAGGCCGCGACCGAGAAGCAGGCCGCCGCCGAAGCGAAGGCGGCCGAGGAGGCGCAGGCGGCAGCGCAGGCCAAGGCTGCAGAGGAGGCGCGGGCCGCCGCGCAGGCTCGCGCGCAGGTCGAGGCGCGCGTCGCCGCCGCGCGCGCCGCCCAGGAGGCCGAGCGACGCGCGGAGGAGAAGCGCGCCGCCGATGCGAAAGCCGCGGCGGATGCCAAGGCGGCCGAGGCTCGTCGGCTGGCGGAGAATCAGGCGAAAGCCGATCGCGAGGCCGAGCTCAGGCGTCAGATTGCCGAGGAGGAGCACGTCGATGCGGTCGAGGCCAGTCCGCTGCGCGACCGCTACCTCGCAAGCTTGCAGGATCGAATCCAGCACGCCTGGATCAAGCCCCCCTCGGCGCGCGTCGGCATCAAGTGCCAGGTGCAAGTGACCCAGGTCCCGGGCGGGGAGGTCACGAGCGCACGTGTCAGCCAGTGCAACGGCGATGCCGCCGTACGCCAGTCGATCGAGAACGCGGTCTATCGCGCCTCACCTTTGCCGGAGCCGCCGGATCCAGCACTCTTTCAGCGCAACTTCACGATCGAGTTCAAACCCGATGAATAAATCTCGCACGCTCGCCCTCATCGCCCTCATCGCCCTCATCGTCCTCGCGCCGCGCAGCTGGGCGGGTTTTGTCGTCGAGGTGACGCGCGGTCAGGACAATGCCATTCCCATCGCGATCGTGCCCTTCGCCCCCTCGGCAGGTGATGCCGGCGCTTTCGATGTCGCGCAGCTCGTCGCCGACGATTTGAATCATAGCGGGCGTTTCAAGCCGATGAGCCGCACCGACATGATCGAGCAGCCGCACACGGGGGCCTCGATCTCCTTTGACGACTGGCGGCGGCTCGGCAACGACTACATTCTCGTCGGACAGCTGCAGCCGCAGGGCGCCGACCGAATGACGATCAGTTTCGAGCTCTACAACGTGCTCAACCGTCAGCGCCTCCTCGGCTACCAGATCACGGCGAACCGCAGCGGCATGCGTCTCGCGGGCCATCAGCTCGCCGACATGGTGTTCGAGAAGATTCTCGGGATTCGAGGCGCGTTCGCCACCCGTATCGCCTACGTCTCGGTGCAGGGCCAGGTGCCCAATCGCGTCTATCGGCTCATCGTCGCGGACGCCGACGACGAGAACAGACACACCGTGATGCAATCGAACGAGCCCCTGATGTCGCCCGCCTGGTCGCCCGATGGACAAAGCCTCGCCTATGTCTCCTTCGAGGGACGCCTCTCGACGATCTATGTGCAGACCCTGCGCACCGGCGAGCGGCACGTGGTCTCCGCCAAGGCGGGCGTCAATCAAGCCCCCGCCTGGTCGCCCGATGGCAAGAAGCTGGCGCTCACGCTCTCGACCCGCGACGGCAACCTCGACATCTACGTGCTCGATCTGGCCTCCGGTGCGCTCAGCCGCATCACGGATGATCCCGGGATCGACACCGAGCCGCAGTGGTCGCATGACGGCAAAAGCCTGTATTTCACGTCCGACCGCGCCGGCGGACCGCAGATCTATCGCGTCGGCTTGCAGCCCGGGGACCACCCGCGAAGGCTGACATTCCAGGGCAACTACAACGCACGCGCCCGCCTCTCTCCCGATGAGTCGCAGCTCGCCTTCGTCACGCAGGAGGAGGGCGCCTACCGGATAGCAGTCATGGATCTCAAGGGCCGGGGCGACACTCAGATCATCACCAAGGGACGCTTCGATGTCTCGCCGAGCTACGCGCCGAACGGCGCCATGATCCTCTATGCGACGCGCGATCGCAGCCGCGGCGTACTCGCCGTGGTGAGCCGGACGGTCGAGTGCAGGAGAATCTGAGCTCGGACGAGGGCGAGGTGCAGGAGCCGGCCTGGGGGCCGTTCTGATAGGCTAGGACCATCGTAAAGAGGCGGGAAAATCAATGAAGAGAACCTTGTCGATTGCGCTGCTGGCGGCCGCGGTGATGCTCGCCGGCTGTCCGAAGAAGAACACGACCGTCGAGTCGCCCTCGCAGGGCTCGACCGTTCCCGGGGCGCAGGGCGAGGGAGCGGGAGCCAGCGGCGGCACCGGCACCACCCCGCTCGAAGGGGGCGCGGCCGGTGCAGGGGGCGCGGCGGGCCAGTTGGGCGGACCGCTTGCGAAACACACCGTGTACTTTGATTTCGACAAATCCGAGATCAAGCCTGAGTTTGCCGACCTGATCACGGCGCACGCGAAGAACCTGACCTCCCATCCGAATCTCAAGATGCGGCACGAGGGCAACACGGACGAGCGTGGCACGCGCGAGTACAACATCGGTCTCGGTGAACGGCGCGCGCAGGCCGTGCGGCGGGCGTTGATGCTGCAGGGTGTCTCCGAATCGCAGTTGACCACGGTGAGCTACGGGGCCGAGCGGCCCGCGGCGGAGGGAGACGACGAGAGCGCGTGGGCGCAGAACCGGCGCGTCGACATGGTCTATCTGCCGTGATGCCGCTGCGCCTCATCGTGCGCGCCGTCCCACTCGCCGCGCTCGCGCTCGGCGGGTGCATGACGACGCCGCCCGATGAGGACCCGGTGCAGATCAAGCTCAAGGATCTCGACGCCCGGGTAGAGCGCATCGAGCGCGTGATCTCGAACCAGAGTCTGCTCGATCTGTCGAATCAGCTCGAGGCGCTGCGCAGCGACGTGCGCGGCGTGCACAACGACGTCGATCAGATGCAGCACGATCTGGACAGTGGGCGCAAGCAGCAACGCGATCTCTATGCCGACCTCGATCGGCGGCTGAAGGCGCTCGAGTCCCGTACCGCGGGCCGAAGCGGCGGCGAGGGCTCGGGATCGGGCGGCGCATCCGGAGCATCCGGCGCATCCACCGCGGGTGCGGTTCCTGCCGGCGCCGGCGCCGCGGGCGCCGCCTCGGCGGAGGGGGCCGGGGGCGATGTGCCAGTACCCGGGGGCTCGGACACCGCGAATTACCAGGCCGCGTTCGGCTTGCTCAAGGACAGCCAGTACGACAAGGCGGTCGTCGCTTTCAAGCAGTTTCTCCAGGCCTTTCCCGACAGCGCCTACGCGGACAATGCGCAGTACTGGCTGGGCGAGGCATACTATGTGAACAAATCGTTTCCCGAGGCGCTTGCCGCCTTTCAACGGGTGGTCGACAAGTATCCGCAATCGCGCAAGGTTCCCGATGCGCTGCTCAAGGTCGGATTCTGTGATTACGAGCTCAAGCAGTTTCAGGCCGCGCATGAGGTGCTCTCGCAGGTCGTCTCGACCTATCCGGACACAGCGGCCGGCAATCTCGCGCGTCAGCGGCTCGACAAGATGGCGGCCGAGAAGCACTGAAGCGCGCTTTTGCCTCGTCGAGGCCGGTCAATACATCACGGGACCGCGCAATGGCTTTCATGGCTGAGACC
>Ga0209060_10001505_pt1 | contig 25295 bp, 20 predicted proteins | sample Coa_R1_8_FD_187155 | JGI IMG/M metagenome (GOLD analysis project Ga0209060, IMG submission 187155) | Surface soil microbial communities from Centralia Pennsylvania, which are recovering from an underground coalmine fire - Coalmine... | ecosystem: Environmental > Terrestrial > Soil >...
ATGTGAACTGCTCATGTGTGGTTTCGAGAGATGCATAATAAGAAAAAGGCTTTTGTGTAAGATAAGCATACAGCAAAGCACCGTTAGCGTCGTTGCCGCCCTGGTTGCGCCGCAAGTCGATCAATAGTTTTTTGGTGCCTTTCTTTTTGATATCAGTGAAAGCAGAATCTAAAAATGCATGGAAGTTTTCACCAGTCTGTTGCAGGAAGCCATCGAAAAAAGTTTTGATGCTGAGCACTGCAATACCTCCGGGATGATATGACAACTCAAGATATTTTTTTGGCCTGGGGAACGGGTTGCTACAAAAAATATTTTTAATGATGTCGGGCTGTAGCCTCGTTTTCCCTTCAGTTCTATCAGGCAGGCGATAATCAATATCAAAATGATTTTGTTCGCCATACAGTGCATTATATAAAAGATGAAAAAATTCAGGCAGCTCCCAGTTTTTTCTGGATGTGATGCCCGCATCTGATGGAATGAATGAAAACATTTTTTGGATGATTGCTGCTGCTGGTTTTCCGTTAATGGATAAAATTTCTGCACCAGTAAGTGCCGCGTTTTGTTTGCAACAAAAAATATAAGCACGGCTGTTGATGAACAGTACCATTGCCGGGAACACTTTTGCGTTGCTTACAAAATCATTCATCACAGGTTCTGGTAATTTGCAATTGCTATGGCCATCTTCGATAGATGCAATTGCGAATCTCGTGAGCTTATAAAAACCAATCATGCTCATGGAATCTTTTATGCTTGCATAGCAGCTATCAAAAACATGATCGATTTCTTTTTTTGTTTTATAACGATACATGCCGGGATGGCTTTTCTCAAGCGTGTCGCGCAGCAACAGGAAATCTTTTTTCAATAATGTACCAGGAATAAATGCTGATGAAGGATGTTCTGTTTGTGAAAAACAGGAAAGGGCTGAAATGCCAAGCAGTACTACGCAAACGAGCCTGCGGATGAATATATTTTTTTGCATAAGCTATGATATAAGAAAATGGATGAGACAATTTATGCGCAATATTGTTGCAACAGCCTTCATTAATTTTAAATCTTTCCGGCAACGTCTTGTTCTGCGTTAATTTGTATGGGACAATGAGCGTTGATGCAAAGTGAATATATAGTCGTAATTTTTCAGTCTCTAATAACTTCACTTATGCATGCAAAGAACATTTTCTTTTTATCCTGCTTTTTAGTGTTTCTGTTTTGTACTTGTCGTGCCGACAACAAACATGGGCTCGTAGCAAATAATTATTACAGCGACACGTCTGTTGAAACGAAATCACCCAACAGTGATTATAAACCTGCATTCAAAGGACAAACGAGAATTGATAAAGTGAAAACGACAACGGCATACAATGTCGAAAAGATAGCTGAAAGATTAGGTCCGCCATTTGCAATTGTCGGTATGCCGGATGGAAGATTAATGGTTACGATAAAATCAGGCTATGCAGAAATTCATGATGCGAATGGTAAACTAATTAAAAAGATTACAGGCTTTCCTGCGGTTGCGTTTGAAGGACAGGGCGGTTTGCTCGATGTTGCTTTCGATCCGGATTTCGCTAACAATAAAATGATCTATTGGACTTTTTCAGAAACTTACGCTCCCGGTAACTTAACTGCAGTTGCAAAAGGAAAATTGAATGAAGCAGAAGGAAAAGTAGAAAACCCGGTTGTTATTTTCAGGGCAACGCCTGCATTGAAAAGTGGTTTGCATTTTGGCTCACGATTAGTGTTTGACAAAGATGGAAATCTTTTTGTGAGCGCAGGCGAAAGATCCATTCTTGAAGGAAGAGCACAGGCTCAGAAATTAGAATCGCATCTTGGAAAAATATTCAAGATAACAAAAGATGGAAAAGCTGCTCCCGGTAATCCGTTTTTGAATACGACAGGCGCAATGCCAGAAATATATAGCTATGGCCATCGCAATGAACAAGGGCTTGACATTAATCCTGAGACGGGAGAATTGTGGGAAGTTGAATTTGGCCCCCGTGGCGGAGATGAATTAAATATCATTCACCCGGGCAAAAATTATGGATGGCCTGTTATTACTTATGGTATAGAATATAGCGGAGAAAAAATTGGTGATGCCATACAGCAAAAAACAGGAATGGAACAACCTGCTTATTATTGGGATCCTGTGATATCACCAAGCGGCATTTGTTTTTATAAAGGCAATGCCATTCCTGAATGGAAGAATAATTTATTTATTGCGGCGTTGAGCGGCATGCATATCGACAGGATAGTTATTAAAAACAATAAAGTGGTTGGAGAAGAAAGATTGCTCACCAATATCAATAATCGTTTCCGCGATGTCACTTATTTGAACAACATGCTGTTCGCGATTACTGATGGTGGGGATGTGTATAGGATTAGTAAAAAATGATGACAACAGTTAGTGTTTATTTTTATGCAAGATCTGTTCATCATATCCTCATATTTAGTCAGCATGATTTAGCCGTCCATAATAATTTGATTGCAAAACATTGTAGAAAATTTTAGTTTACTCTATATAAATAGACAGCCATGAAAATCTTTCTGGTAATACTGGTACTTATTGGCAGTACTTTAATTTTATCTTCATTTACGGTTGGCAAATATTCGAAACCATTATCAACAGCTTTTACTTTTAACGACAGCCTTGAAAAGGAACGATTGCGTTTTGCCAGAGCTGTGCTTGAATCGGTGAAAGACAAAAAAGATATGCCCGCATCAGAGGTTTTTAAAAATGTACAAACATTTACTAATAGCGAGTCGGTGAAAGCTGTTCATTTTATTGGAATAATGAATTACTGGGGCGAGGCACTTGGCGTAAGCTGCACCCATTGTCACAATACCACTGATTGGGCTTCAGACGAAAAAATGACAAAACAAATTGCGAGGGATATGTATGCTTTGCGTCAAACTGTAAATGGTCAAATACTACAAAAAATTAAAGGGCTTCAAACACCAAATCCTCAAATCAATTGCGGCACTTGCCACAGAGGCAAAATAAAACCTGAAGAATAAAGACAATGTAGATTTGCAAATTTGTAGACATTCAACGCAACGTCTGCGACTGACGCACAATACCTGTGGCAAGACGTGGCTGGGAAGTGAGAAAAAAATAACGACATGGACTTTTTAGAAAATATTGTCGGTTTTATTTTCTTGATTGTTATAGTAGTTGTCGTTTTCAGGAACGTGTTCAAAAAGAAAAAATGAAGATTAAAAGGAAACTTATACTTTTTCCAAGCAACGTCTCCTCGTGAACAGGTTTGTGCTTGGCAACGGACGTTGCGTTGTTTTCGCCAATTCATCTATATAGCACAACGTCCGCAGCTAACGCACAATGCTTGTGGCGAGACGTTGCTGGGAAGTGAATAAAGCTAAAATGAGGCGATGCTCAAAAACTAATAATAGCTGCACGATTATTATACATCAGTTGTATCGAAACCGCACAGCATGATTATTATTTTCTTAAGAAAACTGATGGAATTCAACTTAATGTAAACAGGCATATTTGTTGGCGCAAAAATGTATTCCCTCTTCAACAAATGCCAAATGTTTTTTTATGTTTAAGAACTATTTCAAGATCATCATCAGAAATCTCTTAAAGAGAAAAGCATTCACATTCATCAACCTGTTCGGTCTTGCAACCGGCATGGCGATATGCCTGCTTTTGGTTTTGTATATCCAAAATGAATTGGGCTATGATGATTTTCATGAGCGGGGCGACCGGATTTACCGGCTTGCTTTAGAGAGAAAATATCCTGGAAGAAGTGCATTTCGTGGCGGCATTCCGCAATCCATCGGGCAGGCTGTGAAAAAAGAATTTCCGGAAGTATTGGAAAGCACACGGGTGATGACGCTTAGAAATGATAATCAGGAAGCAATTAAAGTAATGGTTGGTGATCAATCATTCGCAGAAAAAGAAGCTGTGATGGTTGACTCAAATTTCTTTCGTGTATTCACCGGAAAGTTTTTGCGTGGAAATGCTAACACTGCATTGGAAAAACCAAACACGGTTGTGCTGACAGAAACGACTGCGAAAAGATATTTCGGATCTATTGACAATGCAATGGGAAAAGAAATAAAACTTGGCTTTTCTGATAAATACATGGTAAGCGGTGTGTGTATGGACTGGCCTGAGAAATCTCACTTCGGTTTTTCTTTTCTCACAACAACCTCCGGTATCAATTATCTGAATGAACCGGAATATGTTTACTTCGGGCCTTATACCTATCTTCTTCTAAACAAAAATGTATCTGCAGCTGCACTGGAAGCAAAACTCCCGCAGATTGTAGATAAATATGTTGCAGGAAAAATTGCAGGGCTTTTTGGCGAACCCTATGATAAGTTCGTCGCTGAAGGAAACGGCTATCGCTACTTTCTGCAGCCCATCAAAAAAATTCATCTGAACTCTTCGCTTGAAGATGAGCTAAGACCAACTGTGAGCATGCGCATCATTGTTTTATTCGGTGCGATTGCAGCTTTCATTTTATTTCTTGCATGCGTCAATTTTATTAATCTCTCCACTGCGCTCTCCGTTGAACGGGCAAGAGAAGTTGGCATCAGAAAAACATTTGGTTCACGCCGCAAGGAGCTGATTGGTCAATTCTTATCTGAGTCCATACTATTCAGTTTTGCAAGCTTACTCATTGCATTGTTGCTTGTTTATCTGCTGGTGCCTTTGTTAAATAAAGTTGCAGGCACAGCATTATCGTTTGCCTATTTCTTGACCCCAATGAAGATTTTATTATTGATTGTTTTTTCAATATTGATAGGTGTTGTTGCCGGTCTTTATCCTGCGTTTGTCTTGTCATCATTTGATCCGATCATGGTGTTGAAAGGACGGTTTAAATCGAGCAGGCGCGGTGTTGTTTTGCGTAATAGCCTCGTTGTTTTCCAGTTTTCTATTTCTGTGATACTGATCATTTGCACCATTGTTGTAAACAAGCAGATGCAATATGTCTTGGGCGATCAGCTTGGTTTTAAAAAAGACCACATCATTTCAGTTGACAGAGTTTGGCAATTGAATGATGGAAAGCCAGGAGACAACCGCCATGCTTTTGTGGATGAAATTTCAAAAATAGCAGGTGTTGAAAATATAACAGCTTGTAATGGTTTGCCAGGAGAAGATGAATCCGCCGGAGGAGCCACTTGGGTAGCTTTAGATAACAATGCATCCAGAACAGATAGAATCATGGAAGTGGATGGCAATTTTTTTAAGCTGCTGGGGCTTGAGCTGAAAGATGGAAGAACATTCTCAAAAGAGTATACAACAGATTCAGTTGGGGTTGTTTTAAACGAAGAAGCTGTGAAAGATTTCGGTCTTCAACACCCTATCGGCGCACGTTTGATCAGCAAAGAGCCATTCTTAGATTCCCGTGATGGCAAAGAACATAATATATTTACCGTGATTGGTGTTGTAAAAGATTTTCATTTTCAATCATTGCATAAAAAGATTGCGCCGGTGGTTATTATCAACTCCAATAAATTTGGGTGGGGCACAGTCGGCGTGAGCATTAAAAGCGACCATTTCAAAACAGCGCTTGAAGCAATTCAAAAAACATGGAGTGGCTTCGGTTCAAAGAATGATTTCCATTTTAGTTTCCTCGATCAGAACATTGCAGCATTATATAAAGCAGAAGAGAGCCAGCAAAAGATATTCACTATTTTTTCTATGCTCGCCATTTTGATTGCATGCATCGGATTGTTCGGGCTTGCCACTTACTCAACATTGCAACGGACAAAAGAAATCGGCATCCGAAAAGTGTTGGGCGCAGGAACAGATAATATTGTTTTTATCTTATCAAAGGATTTTCTCAGGCTGGTTATTATTGCTTCTCTTGTTGCTTTTCCCATATCCTGGTGGGCGATGGATTCATGGCTCAGAAATTTTGCATACAGGACAAATATGAGCTGGTGGATATTTTTCACGGCAGGATTGATGGCAGCAATTATTGCTTTTGCGACGATTAGTTTTCAAACCATAAAAGCAGCAATGGCAAATCCAGTCAAGAGCCTGCGCAGTGAATGATAAATAAAGTAGGCAAACATTGCACGATGTATTATAGTAGTTTATCAAACTCACGAACACTTGAATCACACACTTTTCAAAATATCAATCAGCTTATCAATATCATTCATGTCATTGTAAAGTGATGGGGAAATCCGGATCATGTTGTCGTACACTGAAATATTGATATCGGCTGCATCTAATTTCGGCTTCAGGATTTTCATTGCATCTTTAAAAGCAAAACAAACAATGGGCGAAGTGGAACCGGATGGCGTTAATGGAATGAATTTTTGATCCGGTATTTTTTGCTGAAGTTTATCGATCATTGGCTGCCTGTATTTTTGGATATTATCCACTCCAACCTTGTTCAGATAATTCAGGGAATAGCGAAGCGCAACAATTCCTTCATTAGCAAAAGTTCCTACTTCAAAATAACCGGGAATATCTTCTTTAGATGTAGTTTCTATCAAGCTATTGCCGGGAGGATCGAAAGGCAAAACATGCGAAACAAAATCTTTCATTTGCCTGTACCCAAAAAATGTTCTTTTGATCTGTGGCAGCAGTTCTTTTTTGGCATATAAAAAACCAATACCAAAATCTCCCATCAGCCATTTGTAAGTAGCGCATCCGCAAAAATCAACCTGCGTTTCTTTAACGTCAATGGGCACTGCGCCCGCAGCCTGAATAATATCTGCATACACCAACGCGCCTTTTGAATGTGCGAGCACGCATAATTTTTTAAGGTCATGCTGAAAACCGGTGGTTGCTGACACCAATGAAACAGCCACCAGTTTTGTTCCCGGTTGAATGGCTGCATCCATATCATTCAAATCAATCCTGTTGTTCCGTGGTTTTACAATTGTAATGTTCAGCCCTTTTTTTGCAAGCTGGTCATACATGAATAAAGAACCGTGAAAATGATAGGCATCGGTCACTACTTTTTCTTTCGAGCCCGGCAATCCCAATGCATGCAGCACCATATTTTCTCCAAACATCGTGCTTGGCACCCCTGCAACTTCTTCTGGTGATGCATGTATCAGTTTTGCAAAATGATTAAGCGCTTCAGATCTGTCGAACCCATCATAGCTTTTTGGATTTTTCCGGTTCTGCATTCGTTCATCAAGAAAATGTTTGACCTCTTCATAACTGCCTTTGCTCATCGGATGCGTGTATGCTGCATTGATATAAATGCCTTTGATATCAAATTCTTCTTTCGCAGGAAAGCCCATACTATCCTTCGCAGAAATACTATTTTGAAAACCTGATTTCCATGCAAGCGGAGCAGCCGCCATCAGAGAAACAAAATCTTTTCTCGATAAAGTATTTCCTTCGTTGCTCATGATTTTCTTTTTATCGTCAGTGTCTTCACCGACCGAGATTATTAGTGAAGAATAATTCTTATTCACTTACAGGAAGGTCTACCAACTTATCTCCAAAAACGTAATGGTTGAACCATGTCCAGTTATGCCAGGTTGCAGCGAGCCTTTCTTTTGGTTTTGAAATACCATGACCAAAACCTTTATAGATAATGAGCTTAGCGGGAACACCATTATCGAGCAAGCCACGATACAATTCATAACCATCCGGAACAGGCACACGTTTGTCAAACTCACCATGTTGAATTAGCGTAGGCGTTCTCGCATGTGTGATGTTGGTGATCGGAGATGTTTTTTGATAGATCGCAGGATCGGACCATGGAGTTGATTTCAGGTATTGTTTGGTGAAAGGCGTGATATCGGTGTTCACATAATAAGTCATCCAGTCGGAGATGCCTGCACCAACACTAATTGCTTTGAAGATAGTAGTGTTCGTTGTGAGGAACGCAGAAATATATCCGCCCTGGCTCCAGCCCATGCAACCCATTTTTGCAGTATCTACAAATCCTTGTTGAATGAGGTAATCAACTCCACTCACCACATCCCACATATCACCCACGCCGAGATTGTTCACATTCAGCGAACGGAATTTTGCTCCGTAACCTGCGCTGCCGCGATAATTAACCCGCAACACAATTGCACCTTTCTCGCACCATTGCATGATCGGATATACATAAGTAGGCACTGGTTCAGGACGATCAACGCCAGTTGGCCCGCCATGTATCACTACAAGCAAAGGATATTTTTTGTGCGGATCAAAATTTTTTGGTTTCAAGAGAACGCCTTCAATCATATTATCATCTTTGCTTTTCCAACGGACGATTTCATTCACAGGTACATTCCATTTCTCTATCTGTGCATTTAGTTTTGTTACTTGTTGCAATTCAAACTGATGGTTCACGAGATATAATTCATTCAACGAATTAAAATTTCTCCCTACAACTGCTGCTTGCTGATGATCTTTTGAAAAACTGATGCCACCGGGAAGATCAAGATTGATAGCAACTTTTTTATACTGGTTCTTTTTAACATCGTATATAAAAAGAGATGACTTCATTTTGTCAAGCGCCGTGAAATAAATAGATTCATCATCCCATTCCACAACACTTTTATCTTCATCAAAATCGCTTAATATTTCACGGCTTGTTTTTTTTTCGACATCATAAACCATCAATTTGTTATTGGTATAAAAATTACTGGTGGTATCCGCGAGATGTGTTGAGTAAATAAAATATTTTCCATCCCTGCTCCATTTCTGAAAATTATCGGATGAAGGATTTTGAACAAGCACTTCTGTTTTTTTATTAGCGAGATTTAGTAATGCAATATCAGCATGAAGAATAGAAGTTTTGATGCGGCTGTCTGGCTGAAAATCAAAAATGATATGTTTGCTATCGGGGCTCCACTCAAAATTGCTGATGTAATAATTTTCTTTGAGCAATTGTTCAGGCACCGGCAATACAGCGCATGGATTTTTATCTGCAGATTTAACGCTATCTTTTTTTTCATTATAACAGGGAAGCATACCCGCTTGTGTGAGACTGTCATAATTGAACCGTATCGACCAAAGGCTGTTTTGTTTGAAGCCTTCGTCTTCCACATCAAATCCGCCATAACGTTCGGTAGTATTTTTTTCTTTTTTTGAATCTGTATTGGTGATGATAAAAGCAATTTGTTTTCCGTCAGGGCTCCATTCATATCCATCCACGCCTGTTTCTTCTTTGGTCAATGGCATCGCTTCACCTCCCGTTGTAGAAATAAGATAGAGTTGATTTTTATTTCCCCTGTCTGCAAGAAAAGTCACCCATTTGCTATCTGGAGAAAATTGCCCGTTCGTGCTGCTTCCCTGGTTTGTTCTTGTAAGTTGAAAACGTAAGCTGCTGTCTTTTGTACTTGCAAGCCAAAGCTCATTATCATAACGATTGGCAGACCAATCAGTGGATTGGATGGAATAAAGCACCCATGCGCCATTGGGAGAAACAACTGGTTGACTAACCTGTTTCAGGCTGATCCATTGCTCAAAAGAAACAGAAGGTTTTTGCGCATTCAAAAAATAAAATGCAATTAGACATACGAGGAGAACAGTTAGTTTTTTCACGGCTTATGATTTAAAGTTGTTTTATTTTAATATTCCTGAAAGAAATTCCTTTTAACCAATACTGCAAACCGATGTGCCCTTTTGTATATTTCCCGAATTCAGGGTAATGGATAAAATTGGTTTTGCTGATCATGTCTGGCCATGCAGCTGATTTGAAATCCTGTTGCGTGGTTAGTGTCCCATTGAGATAAAATTCAATTTTGCCATCCTGCTGTTTAATTCTTGATTGATTCCATTCGCCCGCGGGTTTTGGGTCAACCGGATTTATCAGAGGAGCGAAACCAAACAAACAACCAGAGCGTTTATTAGCTGTTGCGTAATCAGGATTAGAAATATCCAGTAATTGATATTCCTCGCCAGAAGCCCAGGCAGCCGGTAAATCTTTTCTTTCAACTACATTCATAAATACACCGCTGTTGCCGCCAGGCGATATCTTCCATTCAAAATACAAATCAAAATTCTCAAACTCTTTATCAGAAATGATATCGAAGTGTACCAATTTAAAATTCGTGTCGCAATACAGCTCTCCGTTTTTTGCGACCCATACTGAATCTATTTTTCCATAATTGTATACATGCCATCCATTAGTGGTTTCCCCATCAAACAGCAATTGCCATCCTTCGCTTTTCTCTTTTTCTGTTAGTTGATTATTGTGATCTATTGTGCCATTGCAGGAAGAAAAAATAATTCCAATGAAACTTATTGCTAAAAAATTGATTAATCGTTTATTCATTTTATTTAGTTGAAAGTTTAAGTTAGTTATTAGATAAGAGGGAATCAAAATTTTTTGCTTTGATACTGTGAAACAAAGAAAATAAAGGCGAATTAAAAGAGAATTTTGTTTTTCGATATAAAACCCTGCTCTTATACAGATTACAGTATTGCTTACCATTATTACTGATTCGCCATGCAAAAGCAAAATGGGTTGAATACTTGCGCTAATTTTGAATCCTCAAGTCAAACATCATGGAAAAAATCATACAGCTTGAAACTGTTTCACAGTTCAACTCGCTCAGAGGGCAGGAAACACTTCACCCATTGGTAACAGTGCTCGATCAGTCAAAATCAAAACCGTTATATCCGGCACGTTTTGTTTCGGGATTGTATGTTGTTTTTTTGAAAGAAATAAAATGCGGCGAGTTGAAGTATGGGCGCAACACCTACGATTACGAAGAAGGCACTTTGGTTTTTATTGCACCGGGGCAAGTGTATGGAGTAGACGATAAGATGAAAGCCGTTCAACCAAAGGGATGGGCACTCGCATTTCATCCTGATTTGATTCATGGAACTTCATTAGGCAAACATATCAAAGAATATAATTTTTTCTCTTACGATGTAAATGAAGCGTTGCATGTTTCCGAAAGAGAAAGACAAGTAGTGATTGAATGTTTTAATAAGATACAATATGAGTTATCACATGCTATCGATAAACACAGCAAGACTTTAATTGTTAGCAATATCGAATTGTTCCTGAATTATTGCGTTCGTTTTTACGACAGGCAATTTATAACAAGAGACAATATTCACAAAGATGCGCTGGTAAAATTTGAAGAATTGCTAAATGGATATTTTCAATCGGATAAACCAAAAACGTTGGGCTTGCCTTCCGTAGCATATTGCGGAGGGCAATTGAATTTGTCGGCAAACTATTTTGGCGATCTCGTAAAAAAAGAAACCGGAAAGTCTGCACAGGAATATATTCAGGAAAAGGTAATAGACCTCGCCAAAGAAAAAGTTTTTGACATCAGTAAATCGATCAGTGAGATTGCTTATGAAATGGGCTTTAAATATCCGCAGCATTTTACAAGACTATTTAAACAGAGAGTTGGTCAATCGCCGAATGAATACAGATTATTGAATTAATAAAATTATAAAACAGATATTATGCAAAAAAGAAAATTAGGCAGCAGCGGATTAGAAGTTTCCGCAATTGGATTGGGTTGTATGGGAATGAGTTTTGGCTTTCCGCCTTTCCCCGAAAAAAAAGATATGATCATATTGTTACATCAGGCTTATGAAAGAGGCGTAACTTTTTTTGATACCGCTGAAGCTTATGGCCCTTATGAAAATGAAGAATTATTAGGAGAAGCATTAGCACCGATTCGTGATAAAATAATAATCGCTACAAAATTTGGGTTCAAATTTGAAAATGGGAAAATAACCGGAGTGAATAGCCATCCTGAGAACATCAGGAAAGTAGCAGAAGAATCATTGAAAAGATTAAAGACAGATGTGATCGATTTATTTTATCAGCACCGTGTTGACCCAGGCGTGCCAATCGAAGATGTGGCGGGAACAGTGAAAGATTTAATCAAAGAAGGAAAGGTGAAGTATTTCGGAATGTCAGAAGCCGGCGCAAATACGATTCGTAAGGCACATGCTGTCCAACCGGTTGCTGCATTGCAAAGCGAATATTCTTTATGGACAAGGAAGCCTGAAGAAGAAATTATACCGATGCTTGAAGAATTGGGAATTGGTTTTGTTCCTTTCAGCCCACTTGGAAAAGGTTTTTTAACAGGCAAGATGAGCGCAGATACAAAATTTGCAAGCAACGATTTCCGCAGTTTGCTTCCGCGTTTTACGCCTGATGCTTTGAAAGCAAATCAAACGTTGATCGATCTGTTAGGTAAAATTGCAACAAATAAAAATGGAACACCAGCACAAATTGCATTAGCATGGCTGCTCGCACAAAAACCATGGATCGTTCCGATTCCTGGTACAACGAAGTTGCATCGGCTCGAAGAAAATATCGGCGCAGCAAACGTTGAATTGACATCGGAAGAATTGAAAGATATTCAATCTGCGCTCGAAGAGATTAAAGTATTTGGCAATCGTTACCCGGATGCATTGGAAAAGACAACAGGGTTGTAAGGTTTATGAAAGAAAATTAGGCATGTAAATGAAATTTTAGAAAATGAAAGTAAAATGGTTTTATAGAAGCAAATGGATACTAATTATTATTATGACATCTTTATTATCAAACAATGTATCTGCACAAAACCATTACATGCGCATTGCAAAAGTCGTTATTGACTCTGCGCAATTGGAAAATTATAAGATAGCATTGAAAGAAGGCATTCATGCAGCAGTTACTAAAGAGCCGGGTGTTTTAAGCCTCAATGCAGTATATGATAAAGCGCATCCAACGCATGTAACAGTTTTTGAAATTTATGCTAATGAAGAAGCATATAAAGCGCATACGCAAACTGCCCATTTCAAAAAATATAAAGAAACAGTGAAGGATATGGTGAAATCTTTGGAGCTGACAGATGTTCTTCAAATTGCACTTGAATCGAAAATGAAATGATTATTTAAAACATTAAATTATGTCACAAAACACAGAACCAATATTTCCGCAAGGGCAAAAAGCTCCCGCAGATTATTTCACGGGCAATGCATGGGTGAAAAATTTAGTTGCGCCGGAAGACGGATTAAATGCAACAGCTGGTAATGTGTTTTTTGAACCCGAGGCAAGAAACAATTGGCACACACATTCCGGTGGCCAGATATTAATTGTAACAGATGGTAAAGGATATTATCAGGAAAAAGGCAAAGCTGCTCAATTGATTCAGAAAGGAGATGTTGTAAAAATTCCCGCAGATGTTGTGCACTGGCATGGTGCATCGCATGAAAGTTCACTCACACATATTGCCATCAACCCAAACATTCAAAAAGGAATTGTGCAGTGGATGGAAAAAGTTACTGACGAAGAGTATAATAGCTTACAATAAAATTCACCGAATTGAAAGCAGTTAACAATAATTATTACCATTCATCCAAAACAATTCAGACAAACTTGTCTGACTATTTTATTTTCGCGTCATGATTACTGCAGACACATCGGTACGTGAGCAAATTGTTTCTACGGCCGACCGATTATTTTACAAACAAGGTTACAACCTCACAGGTATTAATCAGATAATAGAAGAAGCCGGTGTTGCCAAAGCAAGTCTGTATTATCATTTTCCTTCTAAAGAAGATTTGTGTGTCGCCTACCTAAAACGCAGATATGAAAAATGGTCAGCGATGCTAACGAGATTTCTTGATGGGATTACTGATCCGAAAGAAGCCATTATCAAATGTTTTGAATGCCGCTCGGAATACTTGCTGGAAAACGATTTCAGCGGCTGCAGTTACATTCGCATCATTGCAGAAATGCCACAGCGAAGCGCAAAGATTAATAAGCAAGCCATTTTGAATAAAGAAAAGCAGCGCCAGTTTTTTACGGAACAGGTAAAGAAATTAAAAAAGATTCATGGCGCTTCTGTAAACGATTTTGCCAATACTATTTTTTTATTGTTTGATGGTGCTACTGTTCAATGTCAGGTTTATCGCGAGCTTTCGCCCATTGATAATGCGCTGAAAGCATTGAAAATTTTATTATAGTTTATCAAAACGATGCTGCTTGCCTGATTGATTACAATCGTTGGATTATTATTTATTGACAGGATTAACACAAAAGTTTTATCAGAAACAAATCGTGATGAAGAAATTTTTATTATCAAGAATATTTTTTTCAGGTTGCGCATGGCTGTTATTATTCAGTTTTTTAAAAGCTCAACCTGCTCAGCTAAATTTATCTGATGCTATCAGAACAGGATTGACAAATTATCAAAGCATTCAGGCGAAAAGAAATTTTGTCAATGCTTCTTCAGCGTTAGTGCAGAATGCAAAGAACCAATACCTGCCTGATGTTACTGCATCTATTCAGCAAGCTTATGGAACTATTAATGGTCAGTTTGGTGCTTACAGTTCATTGGCGGGGCCAAGCACTGTTGCATCTGCAGGACCAACTTACTCCAGCCAAAACTGGGCATCGGCATTTGGCTCTATCTATCTTATCAATACCAACTGGGAATTTGTTTCTTTTGGCAGATTGCATTCAAGAATTGAAACAGCAAATAAACAATTGCTGCTCGATTCAGCAGATTTGACGCAGGAAAAATTTGTGCAGAGCGTGAAGATTGCAGGAGCATATTTGAATTTATTGATCACTCAGCGATTTGTGCAAAATGCACAGGCGAATCTGGAAAGGACAGTGTTTGTTCAAAAAACAGTACTCGCCCGAACCAAATCAGGTTTGAATGCAGGCGTTGATTCTTCTATTGCAAATGCAGATGTGTCTTCAGCAAAACTTACATTGATTCAGGCAATAAATGCTGAGCAGCAACAGAGAAATCAATTGTGCCAATTAGTAAATATTAATCCTTCGGTTTTAAATCTGGATACAAGTTTTTTTGCTGTATCACCAACAATATACAATACAAATTTTGCGGTTGATAATAATCCGCAGGTTCGGTTTTTTAAAAGCAGGATTGATTTAAGTTCTTCTACTGAAAAATATATTCAGAAAAGTATCAATCCCGGATTGAATTTGTTCGGCACATTTCAGGGAAAAGGCTCGGGCTTTGATTATAATTATACGCCTGCTACTTCAGGCAACTATTCAAAAAGTTATTTCGATGGCATTAACCCGAATCGTTACAACTATGTATTTGGCATTGGCATCGGCTGGAATATTGTGAGCCTTGCAAAAATCAAACAACAAGTGAAGGCGCAGGAATTTGTGACTGCTGCTTATCAGAATCAATATGATTTGATAAGCACACAATTGAAAGATCAGTTGATATTAAGCGACCAGCAAATTGAAAATTCATTAAAGAGTTTGCAGGAAGTTCCGGTTGAATACAAAGCTGCATCAGATGCATATCTGCAAAAAACAGTGTTGTATAAAAACGGATTGACAAATATTGTAGATGTGCAACAGGCATTATATAATTTGAACAAAGCAGAAATTGATTTGAGTGTCGCATATATCAATATATGGCAGTCGCTGCTCTTGAAATCAGCAGCAAGCGGAGATTTTGATTTATTTATGAAGCAAGTGAAATAGTGAGTAGTGAATAGTCAATAGTGAATTAGAGGGAGTCTTTTATTGACTACTCACCATTCACTACTCACAAAAAATATTATTATGGGTTTAATCAAAACAGCATTACGAAAACCAATCACGATACTTGTGCTTGTGGCAGGTTTATTTTTCTTTGGTGTGAAAGCAGTGCTCACTGCGAAGATTGATATTTTCCCGAACATGGATTTGCCGGTGATTTATCTCTCACACCCTTACGGCGGTTTCACACCTGACCAGATGGAAGGTTATTTCGGGAAAAATTATGTGAACCTGATGTTGTTTGTTTCCGGAGTGAAAAGTATTGAGACACAGAATATTCAAGGGCTCACATTGATGAAGCTCACCTTCTATCCGGGAACAAATATGGCGCAGGCAGCAGCGGAAGTATCAACATTCAGTAACCGCGCACAAACGATTTTTCCACCGGGAACTAATCCGCCATTTATTATTCGTTTTGACGCATCAACATTACCTGTAGGTCAACTAATATTGAGCAGCCCGAAAAGAAGCAACAATGAATTGCAGGATTTGGGGAATGTGTATGTCAGAGCAAATTTCACTTCTATTCCCGGATTAGTTTCTTCCGCGCCATTTGGTGGCAATGCAAGAACGATTGTTATTAAAGCAGATCCCGAATTATTGCGTTCACATAATCTTACACCGGATCAATTGGTGACTGCATTACGCATCAACAACCAGTCAACGCCTGCAGGAACGGTGCGCATCGGCGATAAGAATTATTTTACGCCTGCAAATACAAATATTAAAAACGTAAAAGATTTTGAGAACATTCCGATATATACAGGGGGTGTACAAAATTTATATATAAAAGATGTAGCGACTGTCGAAGATGGCGCAGACATAACAACAGGTTTTGTATTAGTGGATGGTAAGCGTTCTGTATATATGCCGATTACGAAATCTGCATCTGCGTCAACCTGGGAAGTGGTACAAAACCTGAAGAAATCGCTTCCACGTTTTCAGGCATTGTTGCCGGATGATGTGACACTGACTTTTGAATTCGACCAATCTACTTATGTAATTAATGCAGTGAAAAGTTTATTGACTGAAGGTGTGATAGGCGCAATCCTCACAGGGTTAATGGTGCTTTTATTTTTGGGGGATGCCCGTGGTGCATTGATTGTTATTATAACTATTCCTACCTGTATTATTTCCGGTGTACTATTTCTCACATTATTCAATCAGACTATTAATATCATGACGCTGAGCGGTCTTGCGCTTGCGATTGGGATATTGGTAGATGAAAGTACGGTGACGATTGAGAATATACATCAGCACATGGATATGGGAAAGCCCAAAGCACTTGCTATTTGGGATGCGTGTAAAGAAATTGCATTTTCAAAACTGTTGATTCTGTTTTGTATTCTCGCAGTGTTTGCTCCGGCATTCACGATGGGCGGAATTCCGGGCTCATTGTTTTTGCCGCTCGCTTTGGCGATTGGTTTTTCGATGATTACTTCTTACTTGATGGCGCAAACATTAGTGCCGGTGCTTGCCAACTGGATGATGAAAGAACATCACCCGATTAATAAAGCAAAAAAAAATGTGAAAGAATTTTTTAAGAAAGGAAGAACTGAGGATGATATTGTTTTCATGGAATCCGGCATTCCAAAAGAATCGGAAAAAGATACATGGCAGCAACGCGATTTATTATTAGCGCAAAAAAATGAAAAGAAAAAAATTAAAGGCTTTGATAAATTCAGGTTGCTGTATGCGCATCAGATGAATAAAGTGATTCCTTATCGCAAGCTGATAGTAGTGGCTTATATCATCGGAGGAGTAGCATTGGCAGTTTTCTTTTTGAATATAATCGGAAGAGATGTGCTGCCAAAATCAAACAGCGGACAATTTCAGGTTCGCTTGCGTGATGAAGATGGAACACGTATTGAAAAAACTGAACGGGATGTTTTGAAATCATTAACCGTGTTGAACGATTTGGTCGGGAAAGAAAATATTTCTATTACATCAGCGATGGTTGGCATGCATGGTTCTACTTTTTCTACCAACCCGATTTATCTTTTTATGGCTGGTCCCCAGGAAGCTGTGCTGCAGGTAGCTTTAAAAGAAGATTATAAAACAAATATGGATGATTTGAAAGATAGGTTCAGAGAGAAAATGAAAGAAGCATTACCGAATGTAAAATTATCTTTTGAACCGATTGAGCTTACTGATAAAATATTAAGTCAGGGTTCGCCCACGCCCATTGAAGTGAAAGTGATTGGAAAAAACAAAAAACAAAACGAAGAGTATGCATACAAAGTTATTGATAAACTGAAACAGATTTCTTATCTGCGCGATGTGCAACTGAGCCAGGCAATTCACTATCCCGCAATCAAAGTTGACATTGACAGGGTGCGAGCTGCTCAGCTTGGCACAAACCTGAATGATATTTCACGCTCGTTGATTGCAGCAACTTCATCCTCGCGTTTCACAGAAAAAAATATCTGGCTCGACCAGAAAGTAGGATTAGGTTACAACGTTCAGATAATGGTCCCGGAAAATCAAATGACAAGTGTGAATGATGTAAATGAAATTCCTGTTACACCAAATCAGTCAAGACCAACTGTTGGTGATATAGCGACTATCAGTGTAGATAGTATTTATGGTGAAGATGATAATATTGGAGCCATTCCGGTTTTATCCGTGACTGCTAATTTGTATAAAAAAGATTTAGGTACTGCTTCACGCGATGTTGAGCAATCTATCAAATCAATTGGTGAATTGCCTCGTGGTCTGACCATTGAAACAAGGGGACTAACGCAGGTTTTGACAGATACATTAAATAGCCTTCAATCGGGATTATTGGTAGCAATTGTAGTAATATTTTTAATGCTTGCAGCCAATTTCCAATCGTTCAAAGTGTCACTGGTAGTGCTTTGTACGGTTCCTGCGGTATTGGTCGGTTCGCTTGGGCTATTATTATTAACAGGTTCAACTTTGAACCTGCAATCATACATGGGCATTATCATGTCGGTTGGTGTTTCAATTTCTAACTCTGTTTTATTAGTAACGAATGCAGAAGAATTGAGAATGAAAAACGGTAACGCATTGCTGTCGGCAAGACAAGCAGCAGCAGTTCGTATTCGCCCAATCATAATGACAAGTGTTGCAATGGTGGTTGGTATGATTCCAATGGCATCCGGACTTGGTGAAGCAGGCGACCAATCTGCGCCATTGGGTCGTGCAGTGATTGGTGGATTGATTGCATCCACATTTGCAGCATTATTAATTTTGCCAATGGTGTTTGCATGGGTGCAGGGAAAAGCGAGCACACAATCTGTATCGCTTGATCCGGAAGATAAAGAGAGTGTTCATTATATCGCATCGTTATACGATGATGAACAAAAAGAATCTCCGGCGGGAAATTAAAATTGAAGTGAATTGATTCAAAATAATTAAAAGATAAAAGATGAAATGGTTATTGAAATTTATTGATGTGAAAAGCTCCATCGCATTTATCATATTTGCTTCAGTGATTCAGAGCTGCAGTTCTTCAAGTGCGAAAGATGAAGCAAAAGAAAAGAAAAAAGAAGTAGTGGAAGCGCCTGCATTAGAAACATTCAATTTGAAAAGCGGGCAGTTAAATTCTTCTTTGCAAGTGCCCGGAGAACTGGTCAGCTATCAGCAAGTGGATTTATACGCGAAGGTGAGCAGCTTCATTAAAAAATTATATGTGGATGTTGGCAGCGAAGTGAAAACAGGACAATTGCTCGCAGTGATGGAAGCACCCGAAATTAATTCGCAATTGTCAGCAGCAGAATCAAAATTGAAATCGCAAGAAGCTGTTTATATTTCCAGCAAAGCCACTTACAACCGATTATTAGAGACAAGCAAAACTCCCGGAACAATTTCTCCGAATGATTTGGATATTGCGCTTGCCAAACAAAATTCCGATTTGGCTCAGCTCGATGCAGCAAAAGCATCTTATCGCGAAATTACCGACACAAAAAATTATCTGGAGATACGTGCACCATTCAATGGTGTGATCAGTGCAAGAAATGTAAGTGCGGGTGCGTATGTTGGTCCTGCCGGCAAAGGTTCTGATTTGCCGATTTTCACGTTGCAGGAACAAAAAAAATTGCGTTTGGTAATCAGCGTGCCTGAGGCTTACGCAAGTTATCTGAATGAAAAAAATCAGGTAAGCTTCACCGTGAAAGGTATGCCTAATCAAATATTCAAAGCAAAAGTATCAAGGCTTGCAGGCGCGTTGGATTTAAGACTTCGTTCACAGCGAACAGAAATGGATGTGATCAATGATAATAAAAAATTGCTTCCTGGAATGGTGGCAGAAGTTTCCGTTCCATTGGATGGAAATGCAAATACATTTATCGTTCCGAAAACTGCGGTGGTGAATTCAACCATAAAACCATTTGTGATAAAAGTGGTGAACAACAAAGCACAATGGGTAAACGTGCAACTTGGAAGAACTGCTGATAACAAGCAGGAAATTTTTGGGAATATTACGCTCAACGATACATTGATAAAAACAGCAACGGAGGAAATCAGAGATGGGGCAGACGTGAAAACTGTTTTGAAGAATTAAGTTTTTTCACGCAACGAGGCAACGAAAGCAAAGAGCGCAAAGTATTTAGATTAAGAGGTGTCACCTCTTAATCCAATACTCACAATTAAAAAAACTACAAAGTATTTTGGTTGTATCGTTGCACTCTTTGCTTCGTTGTGTGAAACTTTCCTATTTTGCGAAAAAGATTTTCATGCCATCTGAAGTTCATTACAGGGATTATCTGCAATTAGACAAAATCCTTCACGCACAATTTCCTGAAAGCGAAAAGTTACATCAGCCTGCTCACGATGAAATGCTGTTCATTATCATTCATCAGGCTTATGAACTTTGGTTCAAGCAATTGTTGTTTGAAGTAGATTCTGTGTGTGAAATCATGCAGAAACCTTCGCTTAACGACAACTCTCCCGAATTGCAAACTGTTGTTCATCGCCTGTCAAGATGTGTTACGATTTTAAAATTATTGGTTCATCAGATTGATGTGATGGAAACTATGAACCCAATGGATTTTTTGGATTTCCGCGATATGCTTCGCCCGGCTTCCGGTTTTCAAAGCTGGCAATTCAAAACGCTGGAAGCGAGATTGGGATTGAAATATGAAAATCGTTTTGGGCAGGAATATTATATTTCTCAATTGCGAAAAGAAGAAGTTGATGTTGTGAAAAAAGCGGAGCATGAAAAATCATTATTGCAATTAGTGAATAACTGGCTGGAGCGAATGCCATTTTTTAATGAAGAAGAAAACTGGAAAAATTTTCAGCACACAAAAGATGAAAATAGTCTTCATCCATTCTGGAGTGAATATAAAAGCCGATACCAGCAAAGTCTCGCTGATGCAGAAAAAAATAATCTGAGTTTGTTTGATGAAGTTTTTATAAATAATAATCAACAAAGCTCTTTATCGAATTCGGCAAATCGTTCTGCATTGTTCATTATGTTGTATCGCGGTTATCCTGTTCTTCAATTGCCTTATCAATTATTAAATCAATTGCTTGAAATTGATGAGCAGCTCAGCACATGGCGCTATCGGCACATGAGCATGGTTCATCGGACAATTGGAACAAGAATTGGAACCGGTGGAAGCACAGGAAAAAATTATTTGCAATCGGCATTGAATAAACATTATATCTTCAAAGAAATTGCTCAGCTCACTAGTTTTTTGATTGAGAGAAAAAGATTGCCGCAGTTGAGTAATGAGATGGAAAGAAGGTTGGGGTTCATTGTCTGAACTTGGATTTATGTGATTTGAATGATTATTCTGATGTGATATTTTTTAATCGGAAGAATCAGATTAATAAGGCTAAAATCCCTGTTCTGATAATTTCTCTAAAAAAATCTTCCTTCGCCAGAAATTTTTCTATAAGGCTGCGAAAAAAAGGCATCAACATTTTTATTGAAATCATCTTTATAAACAACGGGCGTGCTGTGACCGGAGTTTGGCAAAATCCACAGATCAGCATTTGGAATGTTTTGAAAAATCAACAATGTGTGAGCTGGTTTGATGACTTCATGGTCGCCGCCAATTACCAATGTCGGGATTTTTATTTTATTTAAATCTGTGGTTGGGATGTGAGGCTGGTTGGCTAATAGCTGCATTAAATTCCATTGATTTTTTTCTTCTGCATTTTTAGAAGCCTTGTTTTTTAATGCTGTATATTCAGGCATCACCACATCCCATATTTCCTGAAATACTGCAGTTGTATCAGGAATAAGGTTAGCTCCGGTCACTGCGAGCTTCTTCACTTTTTCAGGATGGCGGATAGCCAGCATCAATCCTTCAATGCCACCATCGCTCCAGCCAATCACAAATGCCGAATCAACTTTCATGACGGTTAACAACGCGGCATAATCATCAGTTATCATTTCATAAGTAAGGGAATCGCCTTCATCTTTCGATTTCCCCTGCGCTCTGCTGTCGGCAATAATCACTTTATATTTTTTTGAGAAATAAGGAATCTGATAAATGAAATTATTGATAGAGCCGCCATTGCCGTGAATAATTAATAAAGGTTGTCCTTCGCCATAAGTTTCGCAATACATTTTAAAACCGCGGATATCATAATATTTTCCGGCAGCAGGGTTGTTGCCATAAGGAACTTTTCCATTATTCATTTGCTCAACAAAATCTTTTTTAATCTGAGCTATATCTTGCGAATAGAGGAATGAATGCAAAAAGAAAAAGATAGAAACGAATGATAAAAATTTTCTCATAAAAAATTGTTGGTAGTGAATAATCGAATAGATTTCAAAAAAGTGCAGTTAGTTAATCAATAATACGCATTCAGGAGAATGTTGGATTTAAGTCGAAACCGCTCTAAAAGATAGGATTATAAGCAATACAATCCAAAGATTATCGTTGTTAAGAGGTTCTTCACCTGCTTTTTGAAACCTTTGAGAGTTAACATTATGCGAAAAGGCTGCTTGCCAAAATGCTACTTTGTTAATTCGGATTAAATACATCAATTTTGCAGGCATTACTTAAAATCTGACTTTCCACAAAATGGGCTTATTCAACTTCCTTACGCAAGAAATCGCAATGGACCTTGGCACTGCGAACACTCTCATAATACATGATGACGAAATTGTTGTGAACGAACCGAGTATTGTTGCACTTGACCGCAACAACCCGAAAACGGTTCTGGCTGTGGGCAAACGCGCATTGATGATGCACGAGAAAACGCATGAGAGCATCCGCACGGTCCGCCCGTTGAAAGATGGTGTGATTGCGGATTTCAACGCAGCAGAGCTGATGATTCGGGAAATGATAAAAATGATTTACCCAAAGAAGCCGCTTTTCCCGCCAAGCTGGAGGATGATGATTTGTATTCCATCAAGTATTACTGAAGTAGAGAAACGTGCGGTTCGTGATAGTGCTGAACAAGCCGGAGCGAAAGAAGTTTATCTGATTCATGAACCAATGGCTGCTGCGCTTGGTATTGGAATTGATGTGGAAGAGCCGGTTGGAAATATGATTATCGATATTGGCGGTGGAACAACCGGCATTACTGTGATTGCTCTGGCAGGTATTGTGTGCGACCAATCCATCCGTATAGCAGGTGATGAATTTACAGCAGATATTATGGAGGCTTTGCGCCGTTATCATAGTTTGTTGATAGGTGAAAGAACAGCAGAGCAAATCAAGATTCAGGTAGGGGCTGCGATGAAAGATTTAGAAAACCCACCGGATGATTTTCCGGTGAATGGTCGTGACTTAGTAACTGGTATTCCAAAGCAAATTATGGTGAGCTGTCAGGAAATTGCTGAAGCTTTAGACAAAAGCATTTTCAAAATTGAAGAAGCGATATTGAAAGCTTTGGAAACAACGCCTCCTGAATTAGCTGGAGATATTTATCGCCGTGGATTGTACCTCACCGGTGGTGGTGCTTTGCTGAGAGGGCTTGATAAAAGATTAAGCCAGAAAATTAAATTGCCGGTTCATATTGCAGATGACCCTCTGAAAAGTGTTGTTCGCGGAACAGGCATTTCGTTGAAAAATTATGACAGGTATCCTTTTGTGATGCGATGATAAATTCTAAATTCAAAAAACTAAATTCTAAATATTAAAAACTAAAATGAAAGTTTCTGTTTTAGTTTTTAGTTTTTAGTTTTTAAAATTTTCCAATAGTGCGTAATGTTTTTCTCTTCATCAAAAGGTATTTCAATTTCCTCTTCTTTTTGGTGTTGCAGATAATTGCCCTCTCTTTTTTATTCAGATATAATAAATTTCATCAGGCTGCTTTTTCAAATGTTGCGGGCGAAGTGACAGGAAGGTTCAGCGAAAAATATAATGGTATTGAATATTACTTTCGTTTGAAAAGCACGAACGATGCATTGGTGAAAGAAAATGAAAGATTGAATCAGATGCTGAAAGATAATTATGAAGCACCTGGTCAGTTGAACAGGTTAATGACGGATACGGTGATGATTGATTCGCTCAAAAAAATCCAGAAGTATATTTATCGCGACGCGAAAGTGGTTGCAAGCTCAGTTTCTTCCCAAACAAATTATCTTACCATTCATAGAGGTTCTTCACAACAAATAAGACCGAATATGGGTGTGATTAGCCCTTCAGGAATTGTAGGGACAGTTGTTAGCACCAGCCCGAATTTTGCAGTGGTGATGAGCATGCTTCATCGCCAATATACAGTTGTGGTGAAATTAAAAAATGGGGGCGAACGCGGAAAGGTGGAATGGGATGGTGTAAACCCATCTTTTGTTACGTTGAAAGATGTGCCCAAAAGCGCTAAGATTAATAAAGGTGATAGCATTGTTACCAGTGAAACATCTTCGCTATTTCCGCCGGGCATTTTGGTTGGAACAGTGAGTGAGATTGTGGAAGATAAAAGCAGCAGTTTTTATACAGTTAAATTAAAAACAGCTACCAATTTTTATAATGTGCAGTTTGTGTCTGTAATCGATAACACACAATTGGACGAGCAAAAAAAATTAGAAGATTCAACCCGCAAAAAATTTCAATGAGTGAACTGCTGAAAAATATTATCCGTTTTTTTTTATTTATAATAATACAGGTTTTCGTGCTTTTCAAAGTGCCGCCGTTGCACCGTTTCATCGTTCCTTATTTATATTTCTTATTCATACTCTGGCTTCCTTTCAGTTTACCAAGATTCTGGCTCACTTTCATCGGGTTTGTGTATGGGTTGACGCTTGACTATTTCACACATACTCCGGGCTTGCATGCTGCAGCTTGCACGCTCATTGCATACGTCCGACCTTTTATTATAAACCTGATGATTTCGCAGGAAGGAACGGATAAGAACTATGCATCGCCTTCTGTAACCAGCATGGGCTGGGCACCTTACGCAACTTATGTGCTGGTATTAACTTTGCTCCATCATGCATTTCTTGTTTTTCTCGAATGGATGAGCTTTGGCACTTTTTTCTTTTTCATCGGCAAAGTGATTGGCACTTCAGCTATCAGTTTGCTGTTGATACTCCTCACTGAGCTTTTGTTTTTCAGGAAAGAACAGTTCAGGACAAATACAGCGTAAGAGATACGAGATAACGGATACAAGATTCTCTGCGCCTCTCTGCCTGTGGTTTATATCAAGAAATACAAAGAATCTTATGAGGTTAATTGATATTAGCCCGTAGAGAGCCGCAAAGAAGAACAGAGAACCGTGGAAAGAAATAAAAAATAATAAATTTTCTGTGGCTGTCAATTTCCCTCTGAGGTTCTCTGTGGGCTAAAAATTATAAATTCTTTTTCGATTTTACTATGCAGCACAATTCCGCCGTTATATCTTTACTCATTGTTTCAAGAAAGTTGTTGTAAATCGTATTCCTTAGATGTCTGTTTTCAATCAATCACGCAGTAATATCGTTCGCCTCATTTTCGTCGCAATGTT
>Ga0209060_10001507_pt1 | contig 25277 bp, 23 predicted proteins | sample Coa_R1_8_FD_187155 | JGI IMG/M metagenome (GOLD analysis project Ga0209060, IMG submission 187155) | Surface soil microbial communities from Centralia Pennsylvania, which are recovering from an underground coalmine fire - Coalmine... | ecosystem: Environmental > Terrestrial > Soil >...
GAAATTCCCAATTTCAAATATTCGCCGAACATTCCCAACAACAGCACCGGCAAACTCAACGCCCCGCTTACCCAAAATCGCAAACGCATCGAAACAAGCTCCGGGTCCGGCCCAACTTCCGCCACCACGTCCATCGGCTCTAGCGCCATCCCGCACTTCGGGCAAGCTCCCGGCCCAATCTGCACAATCTCCGGATGCATCGGACACGTGTACCGAATCCCCGCGCCTTCTCCGGCTTTTGTCTGCGACGTAGTAGAAGCAGTTGTAGAGGCCGCCTTCCGGGCCGGGCTCTTTTCACCCAGCGCATTCGCCGCCGTCACCACTCCAATCGAAACCAATCCGCCGCCACGGCCTCGCTCCGCTCCCTGCATTCCTTCGGGCACTCTCGCAGCTAAATATTTCCCTGGCTCTTTCTCAAACTTCGCCGCGCAACTCTTCGCGCAAAAAAAATACTTCTTCCCTTCGAACTCCGCCGTTGCCGCCGCTTTTTCCGGCGTCACGTTCATTCCGCACACTGGATCGCGTTCCACCCGTCCCCCAATCTCGTTCTTTCCTACTTTCTGTTTCCTCTGCGTCCTCTGTGAAACTGCCGCAAGTCTTTCTTCTATCTCTGCTGCAACTCCATCAACCCCAACAACTCCTCATACATCGCTTCTTTCTCTTCTTTCTGCCCGCTCCCGATTGCCTTCGCCGCGCAATGCCGCATGTGATTCTTCATCAAATTCCGCGCCACGCCACGCAGCGCCTCCTGCACCGACGCAATCTGTACGATCACGTCCGCGCAATACCGGTCCTCTTCCACCATCTTCTGCAACCCGCGCACCTGCCCCTCGATCCGCCGCAGCCTCTTCTGATTTGCCTCTTTCAGCTCCGCATCCACGCCAACCGCCTTCTTCCCACTGCCGCCACCCTGCTTCATCGCCTATACCCTCTCCCCCTATTTATACCCCTACCCCCTATTCTTGTCAACGCATTCGCCTTTGAGCTCTGGTTTGCCGACTCTCGGCCTTGAACCTGACGCGACGCGCAGCCGCTGCCCTTCAAGACCCACGCCTTAGGATTCGTCTTCAGCGTTTTGCTATACTTGCCCCATGACGCTCCTCGAAGCCAAATTCGAATTGCAATCTCCTCTCACGCACGACCAGCTCCGCTCGCTCGGCGAATTCGCAAACACCTACGGCCTCCGCCGCTTCCAACTCGACGACTCCAAGCGTCACCTTTCCTTCGAATACGACGCCTCACGCCTCCGCGTCACCCAGGTCACTCACGTGCTCGGCCAGGCCGGCATCGCCATTGCCCGCAAGCTCAACTAGATTCGCGGCATCTCGTCGTCGCCGGGCGAACCGGCATTCGAAATAGTTCGTTTTGACGAACGATTTGTTTCCACCCCATAATCCCGCCATGAAAACCGCCACTCTCGCCGAGATTCTCCTCGTCCAGCGCTGCTATCCTCAGATCTATCTCGCATGTCACGCGGACCACGTTCGCGCGAGAAGCACCCCTTACTGGCTCTCTTCCCAGGACTCCTCCATTCTCGTTCACGTCGATATCCCATCGGGCATTTCGCCCCGCCGGCTTGCATCGCACCTTGGAATCCTTCCTTCGACCCTCTCGGCAGCAATCCGGCGCCTTACAACACTCGGTTACCTCTCAAAAAAGGTGAATCCTCGCGATCTTCGTTCCTTCACCCTGCACCTCACGCCTCTCGGCAGCAAAGCCATGTCCGCCACTTCTGTCCTCGACTCACGCCGCGTCTCTGCTCTTTTGCGCCGACTCACACTTGCGCAGCGCCGCCGCGCGCTTCAAGGATTGCAATTGCTGGCATCTGCTTCGTTGCAAATCTCCAAAGGAAAGAGGAACTGAAAGCGCCATGATAAAGATCATGATCTACTCCGCCCTCGGTATCGGTTCGATCATCGCGCTCGTCATCGCGATCGGCGCAGCGCTTCCCGTCAGGCATGTGGCCGCCAGCAGAATCTCCCTCCATCGCTCTCCCGCGGAAGTATTCGCGCTCATTTCCGATTTTCAGTCGGCTCCAAGTTGGCGGCGCGGCGTCAAACAAGTCACGTTGCTCCCGCCCGAGCAAGGTCACCAGAGATTCATCGAGATCGGCGAGAAAGAATCCATCACCATGGAGGTCCCCGAAAGCAGCGGTCCGGGGCGTTTGGTCACGGCGATTGCCGACAAATCGCTGCCCTACGGTGGATCCTGGATTTTCGAGATCTCACCAACTCAGGAAGGCAGCATTCTGCAAATCACCGAACGCGGCGAAGTCTATAACCCGTTCTTCCGTTTTGTTTCGCGCTTTGTTCTTGGCTACAAGAAAACGATGAACAACTACCTGTCGGACGTCGCTAAACACTTCGCGGAGAAAACCCAGCCTTCGGACGCAACACCTTCCAATTCATGATTCCGAAGCTGGCGCTCTGTAAGCCATCTGTCTGGATTCAACTCGGTGGGCAAAAAAAAATGGGGCCCTCGCTTGGGATCGAGAGCCCCGGAAGGTGCGTCTCATTTCCGGCGTCGTTTTCACACCGGAGCGTGGGGTCATCCATCCTAGCTTCCCTCTCAGAGGCAGGTGGGAACGATCCGCAAAACCGGCAAGCAAGCCCCTTCCCCCTCGCTTTGCCAATTCCTACGAACCGTCTACTGAGACGCACCCAACACCTACCCCTCTTGCAACCGCTACGCCAATAGCTCGTAAACCGCCCAGTTTTCTATCTACTTGAAAATACACGCCTTAACATAGCGTCAACATAAATCAACTTGCACCAATCTTGCTCCCGAGTTTCGATTCGGAACTCACCCGTTCTCTTCCAGCACTCTCGTCCCGCAAGACCGGTAGGCCGCTCCTTCAGACGCAATGCTTTTCGGACCCCACTTTCATCACTAAGCCTCTCGGTCCGGTTCCAGTCCTATTACCACCCCGTTCTAGAACCCAGGTAACAAATTCGACTAGCCCGACTGCGCCAGTGGTTTTTTTTCTCTCCTCGCGCAAACTCCGCCCATGGTTGCGCCGTTCCCTCTCCAATCATTCGTCCGCCGCGCGTTCCTGTGGTTTGCATTTCTTCTCGCGCTCGTTCTCGCTTCCACCTTAATCCTTCGCGCGGACACACCCGGCTCAACCCGTACCGTTCCCGTCGGCGGCTGCTACTGCAAATGTGCCCAGTCCAAAACGAAATTGGGCTGCACGAAAATGTGTGAAATGCCCCGCTATGCTTCCCGCTGGTGGGCAACTACCTGCGCTAAACCCCGCGCCTCTGCTCCCTCCGACAACCACGGCGCCGGCCCGCGACTTCCCCACCCGGACCACGCCGAACGCGCCAGCAGATAGCTCGCTTCACCCCGCGCGCCGGCATCGTTCCGCGAGATACGCGACCAATTTACCGTAGCCCAATATCTCACCGGTGTACCGCTCCCACTTCGCCGAACCGACGGGAACCTTTTCGCGGTCGCGTGTCGTACCGGCACAAACCCAGTAAATCTGCTCCAGAAGCTCTTCCCACCTGTTCTGATCGCGGGAACCCTTCAGCGAATGCCTTCCTGCCAGACTGCTCAACGCCAATTCGAGCAACTCCGCAAGTTGCACCTCGCGTTCTTGCAACTGGTCCTCCGCGGCTCGACATTTCATCGCCATATCCCGCAACCTTGAGCACTGCATAGCAAGGGCGCCAAGCCACTGGGGCGCGATTTCGCTGGGCGGATTGTCTAACCCCTCTGGAAACACTCCATCGTGCTCGTCACAAATGTCGCAAAACCCGGGAACCGAACGATCCTCAAAAAACACCGAATACGGGTACGCGCATCGCAAATCGAAGGAATATTCCGGTTTTAGATCATTCCAGCAGCGCTCCAGAGCGAGCGCAGACTTCAATTCGTTTCTTTCGGCGAGCAGCGCCACGAGTTCCCCGAAGACGCGACATCTCCGCGCTCCGAAGGTGCCGAGCGAATTGTGAACGGCACTCCCGAGCACGGCCCGAACTTTCCTCGCATCGAGTACGCCTTTTCTCTGGACCCGTTCCAGCGCCTCATTTGCTTCCATAAACAAGATCCTTCCCTCATCGGCCCAGGCATCTGCATCCACTTCGCGGGCCGCCAGGCATTGCTCGATTTCATCTCGGTGCGCTTTGGTCGCAAGAATCAGCGCGCTTTCTTGTTTTCGGAATCCGCAGGCGAGGTATTCAGCAATTTCCAGGGCTGGAAACTTGTCCGAAGAATAAAGATACAAACCGTGCTGCACTTGGGCCTCAGTGCACGCCAGCGTTGAACGGTTGTCAGAATCGGCGCGTATTAACTGCAACGCTACTCTTTTTTCCCGTTCATGGCAACATACCCTGCGGGAGCAATCGTCTGACTCTCTTCGCTTCGACGATTCAGTGTTCAACGATATTTGCGACTCGGGCTGTGCCGTTCAGCCGTCTACGCCACCTCGACGCTCTCGTTCGATCGGATCTCATCGGAAACGGGCCGTCGCGAGTTCAACAATCGTTCGAGGACCTCCATGATCTCGAAAATTGCTCTGTTGTCTAATGCGCCGACATTCTTCCTGAATTCCGCCAATTTCGCCGGCTCAAGCATCTGCTGAACACCGCTCACCGCGTCGTCAAAACTCTTCAACACTACGCCAACTTTTTTCTCTTTCACCCATTCCGTATTAAATCGCTCCTGCGGCAGCGTCCAAGAATTGCATTCCACAATCACCGGCAATCCCCGCTGCATCGCCTCCGCAATACTTCCCGGCCCCGGCTTTCCAATCATAAAATCCGCCGCGCGCATCAACTTGTGCACTTCTTTCGTAAAACCGAGCACGGCCGTCCCGATATTCCACTTCTTCGCCTTCAACCGCGCCGCAAGCTTTTCATTCTTCCCGCAAATCAGAATCAGCTGCACAGGCAGGCGCGCCGCATCCAGCTTCTCCACAATCTTGTACATCACTTTCGATCCAAATCCCCCAAACAGCACCATCGCCGTCGGCAAATCTTCCCTCAATCCCAACTCACGCCGCACTGCCGGCGCGTCCACCGCGCTCTCTTGATAAAACTCCGGCCGCAGCACCATTCCCGAAACACCAAACACATGCGCATCATCTTTCCCAAACGACCGCGCCTGCTCCACCGCTTTTTCCGTTCCCGCAATCACAATCTGATTCTTCGCCGGCTCAATCCAGAATCGTGGCGGAAAATCCGCCAGGTCCGTAATAATCGTTACAAATGGGCGACCCGGATAAACTCTTTCCCAGCTCTCCGCCATCTCGCGATCAAAATGCGGTATCACCGAAATCAGCATATCCGCCGGATGCTGCCTCCAGAATTTGTCCAGCAACTTCACCAGCGGCCCATGAAATATCCGGATCGTCCACTGCAACACTCGCAGCAGATACTCGCTCCCCCACGTCCACCCATTCCTCAGAATAATGTTGTATTGCTCCTGGATCTGGATCCCTGTAACTTTTCGTAACACATCCAGCCGGTTCGTCACGTCTTGAAACTGGATCAGCTCCACTTCCCAGTCTCGCCCCTGCGCCTTCGCCGCCGTTTCCAATGCCACCGCCGCGTTACGATGTCCCCCGCCCGCGTCGTGAAAAACCACCAGTATTTTTTTCATGTTGCGATTCTGTCATCACTTTTTAACCAATTCTGTCCCGCATGCTACATGCCTTGTGGATAACTCAGGAAGTCCCTTTTGTTCAATAAGTTACATGAGCACATTTATCCACTTTTCTCGACCTCTTCATAGACTGTTCATATCGCCCTTTCATACTTTCCCCATGCGTTGCGACCTTCACGTCCACACCAAAGCTTCCGGGATGTGCAACTCCGCATTCGTCCGTCACTTTTGCCGCGAGTCCTACAACGATGCCGAAGCCGTCTATGAACGTTGCAAGCGCCTCGGCATGTCCATCGTCACCGTCACCGACCACGATTCCATCGATGCCGTTGAGATTCTTCGCGGCCGTCCGGACTTTTTCCTGAGCGAAGAAGTCACCTGCACCATGCCTACAGGCACCGAACTCCATCTCGGCGTCTACGGCATCTCCGAACGTGATCACGTCGAAATTCAAAAGCGCCGCGCAGATTTCCTTTCGCTCCTTATGTATCTGACCGAACGCAGGATTTTCTACAGCGTCAATCACGTCTTCTCGGGCCTCACAGGCAGCCGCAAGCTCGAAGACTTTGAATGGTTCGCCTCGTACGCTCTCGCGCTCGAAACTCGCAACGGCCAGATGTGGTCTCGCGCAAACAGCGAAGCCGAACGCCTCGCCACGGTCTACGGCAAAATCGGAATCGCTGGCAGCGACTCTCACACCCTGGCCGGAGTCGGCCGCACTTACACCGAAGTTCCCGGCGCTCGCACCACCGAAGAATTTTTCTCCGGCCTTCGCGCACGCCGCGGGCGCATTCGCGGCGATCACGGCAGCCTCGCAAAAATTACCGCCGACGTTTTTCGTATCACCGGCTCGCTCTTCGCGGAAACGCCCTGGACGCTCGCGATGTCTCCGCTCGCCGTCTTGCTTCCTGCGATCACCGTCGGTCACTGGTTCAACGAGATTCGCTTCTGCAAAACGTGGGCCAAGAAAGTGAACGCCGGCGAATCCGCTCCGCGTCTGCTTTGGGACCTGGACCCAAAGTTTTTGTAGGCACGCTTTTGTAGGGGCCGCTTTCCGAAGCGGCCCGCAGTAGAACGAGCAACATTTCGCAGCAGCCGTTTCTTAGCTCCAGCTCTGCAACGGCAAGGTGACAACAATGGCCGTCGCCCGCAACGTCTGGGGATTCATTGAACGCCGCGATCATCGCTTGATGCGGCGCTTGAATCGCTGGCGCGCGCCTCGCTGGATTCGTTATTGGATGCTCGCCGCCACTCGGCTCGGCGATGGTTGGATCTGGTACTCGACCGCAATCCTTCTTTTGATTTTCGGCGGACCGCAACGTTTTGCTGCCGTTGCTTCAGCTGGACTCGCCGCCGTCGTCGGCGTATTCGTATTCAAAGCGCTCAAGCGCCTCAGCCAGCGTCCGCGCCCCTGTCAGATCGAACCGCACTGCTGGTCCAAAGTTCTGCCGCCCGATCGGTTTTCCTTCCCCTCCGGTCATACAATGACGGCGTCATCGATCGCGCTCGTGCTCACGTATTTCTACCCGGGGCTCGAAGTCCCTCTCATCTTCCTTGCCATCAGCATCGCTCTCTCGCGCATCGTCCTCGGCATGCACTTCCTCAGTGACGTCCTCGCCGGCATCATTCTCGGCGTCGCTCTCGGCTGCTGCTCCCTCACCACCTTCGCCTCTCTCGGCCTCTTGTAACGGTCTAGCTCATTCGCCGTCGCGTGGCGTCTCTGTGTTCCTTTGCGACCTGTGTGTTACCTTTCTTCCCTTGCAAGCGCCCTCCCCATCCACTGCAAAGTTTCTCCTCCAGGTCTCACGCCCCGGTCTTTGGACCACCACGATCCTCTTTTATCTGATGCCTCTCGGCAAAACGATCGACTGGCACACGGCGAACTTCTGGCTCGGTCTCGTCTACATCGTTTTTCCGCTAAGTCTTCTGCTCTACGGCGTCAATGACATCGTCGACGCCGAAGGTGACCGCTTTAATCCGCGCAAGGGCACTTATCTTTTCGGTTCGCGCGGCGACGATCCGCAGCTCAAGTCTCTGCGCTGGCAAATTGTCGTTTCGCAAATTCCTTTCCTCTATATTTTCTGGCTGTTCTGCGGCCCGCGAATTTTTCTTTGGTTCTTTGCTCTCATCGTCGCGGTTTATTTCTATAACGCGCGGCCTCTCGCGCTCAAAGGCCGTCCGCCGTTCGACGTCCTCATCCAATCCAGTTACCTCCTCGTCTTTGTTCTCAGCAGCTGGCTCAACCGCGTTCCGCAACTTCCCTGGCAAACTTTTCTCTTCGGCGCCCTGTTCGCCATGCACTCTCATATTTTCGGCGAAGTCATGGACATCGAGCCGGACCAAAAATCCGGCCGCCGCACTCTCGCAACGCAAATGGGCCGCGTCCCCGCAAAATTTTTCATCGCAGCGCTTCTCCTCGTCGAATCCATTCTGATTCGCTATTACTTCTCTGATCTCGTCGTAATCGCGTTCCTCATTTTCGGCGCGTTTTTCTTTGTCGCCGACGCTCTTCTCCTCTGGAAAGCTCGCGCCTACTCTCCGCAACAGATGCGGCTCTTCTTGTGGGGCTGGAATATCGCCGCGGCCCTCGGAATACTCTGGAACGCCATGCACGGCTCGCTCCTCTTCCTTCACCAAGGCACCTAGCCGTAACTGCAACGCGCCCTATTGCAAACCCGCCCGGGAAACGATATAAACTTCCTGCTCTATAGCAGACAAAGAGAGGACCATGCCCCTCACTTCAACCGATTGGGTCGTCATCGTCGGCTATCTCCTTATCAATCTTTTGATCGGCATCTATTACCGTCGCCGTTCCAGCGGCAACACCGCCGAGTTTTTTATCTCTGGCCGCGATGTCTCCTGGTGGCTGGCCGGCACCTCGATGGTCGCAACGACGTTCGCCGCCGACACGCCTCTTCTCGTCACGGGCCTCGTCGCCACGCAAGGCATCGCCGGCAACTGGCTCTGGTGGAACCAATGCCTCACCGGAATGCTCACCGTCTTTTTCTTCGCGCGTTATTGGCGTCGCGCGGAAATCATGACCGACGTCGAACTCACCGAGCTCCGTTACTCCGGCAAACCCGCGGCTTTCCTTCGCGGCCTTAAAGCCATCTACCTCGGCCTGCTGATGAACTGCCTTATTCTCGGCTGGGTCACACGCGCCATGGTGGACATTATCGCCGTACTTCTAGGTCCCGCAATTGCACCGGGAAAAATCTGGCAGCTCGCGCTCGGTAGTCACGTCTTATTCAGTTACACGCTCGGCGAGCCGCATCACACTGCGCTGCTCATCTGCATCTTCGTCCTGATTCCCTTCACTGGAATTTACACATTCATCGGTGGCCTCTGGGGCGTGCTCGTCACCGATCTTTTCCAGTTCATCCTGAAAATGGGAATGGTCATCGTTCTCGCCTGGATCGCCGTCTCCAAAATCGGTGGTATCGGCGCGCTCACGTTGCGCCTCAGCATCGTCAGCGCCGAAACCGCAAAAGCCGGCGGTGCTGTCGCCAATCCTCTCAATTTCCTTCCAGACTTTTCGCACGGCTTCACCAGTGAAGCTCTCTGGACAATTCCGCTCATCTCCTTCGTTCTCTTCCTGGGCGTCCAGTGGTGGAGCAGTTGGTATCCGGGCGCGGAGCCCGGCGGCGGCGGTTATGTCGCGCAGCGAATTTTCTCTGCCAAGGACGAAAAAAATTCTCTCGGCGCTACGCTGTGGTTCAACATCGCGCATTATGCGCTGCGTCCCTGGCCCTGGATTCTCACGGCGCTCGTTGCTCTCGCGCTCTATTCTCCCCATGGCGGCCTAACGCCCAGCGAAGCCTTCGCCAACAATCATGAGCAAGGCTACGTCATGGTTCTGCGCGATTTCCTTCCGCCCGCTTTGCGCGGATTGATGGTCGCGGCGTTTCTCGCAGCGTTCATGTCCACCATCGGCACGCAACTCAACTGGGGTACTTCCTATCTGGTGAACGATTTCTACCGCCGCTTCCTCGTCAAAAATTCCACCGAAAAGCACTACGTCAACATCAGCAAGATTTTTACTGTCCTCCTCGTTCTCTGCGGCGGCTGGGTTTCCAGCCAACTCGTTTCCATTTCCACCGGGTGGACCATCGTTCTCGGCATCGGCGCGGGCACGGGCGCCGTTCTGATCCTTCGCTGGTATTGGTGGCGCATCAATGCGTGGAGCGAAATCGTCGCCACCATCGGCGCCGCCGTTCTTACCTTCGTTCTCGCCAACATGAAATTTTCCGGCAACGGCGCCGTGGTCACTGCAAAAACCACACTTCTCACCGCCGCAATCACTACAATTCTCTGGGTGGTCGGCACGTTCATCACAAAACCAGAGCCGCAGGAGAAACTCATCTCGTTTTATCGCCGCGTCCATCCCAGCGTTTATGGTTGGGGACCCATTGCCAAACTCTGCCCTGACAAACCGCAAGTCCGCGACTTCGGTACCAATTTCGCCAACTGGGCCGCCGGTGTTGTCATGGTCTACTGCGCGCTTTTCAGCATCGGCCACATGGTCTTTCACCGATTTGCCATCGGCGTGCTTCTCGCCGTCATCAGCGCTTCGTCTGCGTTTTTCATTTTCAAGAATCTCGCGCGACAAGGCTGGTCCACTCTCTCCGGCACCGAGAATTCATGACGATGCTCGAAATCTCCGTCGAATCCCTCGCTTCCGCTGTCGCCGCCGAACGCGGCGGCGCTCATCGCATCGAACTTTGCGAGTATCTCGCCATCGGGGGCGTCACGCCGGGCGAAGACCTCATGCGCCAGGCGCGCGCGGCCGTCAAGCTTCCCATCTTCGCCATGATTCGCCCACGGGACGAAGATTTCGTTTACTCCGACGCCGAACTTTCGCAAATGCGCCGCGACATCGAAGTTGCCAAGTCTTGCAAAATGGACGGCATCGTTCTTGGGATTCTCCACCCCGATAATTCCGTCGACGTGGAACGAACGCGTGCGCTCGTAAAACTCGCGCATCCGCTCCCCGTCACCTTCCACCGCGCGTTCGATGAAACTCCCGATCTCTGCGCCGCTCTCGAATCCGTTATCGTCACGGGTGCCACCCGCATCCTTACTTCTGGGGGCAAACCCACCGCCGCCGAAGGCGCCGCCATCCTCGCCGATCTGGTCGCCGCTGCCGACGGCCGGATCATCATTCTTCCCGGCGGGGGCATCAACGCCTCCAACTTCGCGAACATTATCCGCACCACCCGTGCCTCCGAATTCCACTCCGGCCTCGGCACGACCCTCCCCTACGGCCAAGCGAGCGAAGAGGCCTTCCATTCCGGCGTCCGCGAACTTGCGGAGATACTTCTCGTGAAGAACGGATCTCGCTAAGAGGTACACCCCCCATTGTTTTTGCAAGTGTGCGGAAGCCACTGAAAAGAATCGAGTTATGGAGATTTTCGGTGCGCCGGTTTGTGCAAAGTGTGCGCAACGCCATGAAAACAGGGGAGTTAACCGTACAGGAATGGGGTCAACGGCGAAAAGATTCGCAAGTCGATGAAATGAGGGAGGTTAAGTACGAATTACAGCGTGGCGCGATCAGCCGGCGAGTTGACATGGAGGTCCGTCCTTACCCTCCATATTAATTACTTGATATAATACCATCGCAGGTACCGGAAGTCAAGAAAAAACGCACGATTCAGGCTAGCGAGTGACAAGAGGTTCACTCTGAGCGCCGTGAGAGGGGGATGTAGGGACTGGCGCGCCGAGTTGTTGGGTATTGGGCGGCACGGCGACCGGCCCGCTGCGCATGATTAGCGCGCCGGCAACGCAAACAGCGCCGCCGAGGATGGAGACCCACGCGACGTGCTCATGGCGAAAAATGACTCCGAGCACCAGCGCTTCGGCGGGAATCAGGAAGGCGGCGGACGAAGCGCGCGTGGCGCCGAACTTTCCGGCGGAAATAGCCATAATCGCAAACGCGATGCCTGTGCTTAGAACACCAAGCGCAAGCAGCGCTGCGAGTGGCCCCACCGCCCACCGAACCTGAGCAACATCGCGCACTCCGATCGGTGCCACCAGCAGCATCGCCACCCATTGCGCGCGCAAAATCACCGGCAGCGCGCCATTCCTCTGTTGCAATGGGCTGGCAAGATTCAGCGCAACGCCGTACGAAACCAGCGCTGCCAGGATCATGCCGACTCCGGCGATGGTGCTGTGGCCTTCATGCAGGGTCGGCAGGGCAATCACAACGGCGCCAGACAAGCCGATGACAATGCCCATCATGACGCGCCGCGATGGCAGCGTCCACGCAATCAGCGCCGCAACCGTTGCTGTAAAAAGCGGATTGGCTCCGTTCAACATTCCCGTCAGCGCCGAGGAGACGTACCGTTCCGCGAATGGAAACATGCTCAACGGGAACGCCATCCAGAACGCGCCGAGCGCCACAATCTTCGGCCAATCGGAACGCAACACCGGCTTTCGCGCAGATGGAAACAGAGAGAGCGTCAAAAAACCAATTGCGAGCCGCACAAATGTCACACCGCCCGGGCCGATCGCTCCCAATGCGTCCGCAATAAACAGATACGACGCGCCCCAAATTAATCCGGGAAGAGAAAGAATCACCCAGTCCGCTGCGCCTGAATGGTGCGGGGATATATTCGAGTTAGAACTTGCGGTTGCGGCCATAGGCGCCTGGATGAACTAAAGACTACGTTTGTTACCCACTCAGACGAAGAGCCATTTTGGAGACCCCGGATGGTTCCCTGCTGCATCGACAAGCGATCTAAACCGCGCTTACAACGAACCGAAGAAGATGCCAGATAGCAGCGAGCAATTGGAAAGGGCAGAACGGAAATCCGTGCGGAACGAGACCGAATCCGAAGACGGCTTGAACCGCCACGGGAAAGAACGCAAACAGCAGTCCGTTGGCATACTGCGTGAGCGTGCCGAAAAGCAGGCAAAGCAGCCAACCCGGGCCGTCGACCTGCCAGGAGAACGCGACGGGCGCACTGAATCCAAGAATCGTTCCGACGCCACCAAGAACCTTCACGAAAAGACTGTGCTCGATTGCCATGACCGCCTCCTGCAGAGCGTTCCCCGCTCTATCTATTTGTCGAACGAGAGGCGGTCAAATAGACACTGAGAGACGTTTTTTTTGCAGGCAAATATAAAAAGGGGCGCCTGCCGTGGCAAACGCCCCTGGAAGTCGATGATGTGGAACTACGCTTTGGAAGCCTGACGGCGCAGGAACGTGGGAACGTCGAGGTCGTCGCTGGGAACTTCGCGGGCGACTTCGCGGACGTTTTGTTGAACCTGCTGGACAACGTCTTGCCTGGCGGCGTCTCGATTCACCGTGGAACTCGCCGCACCGGCTGCGGCGGCCATCGAAGCGGGCGTTTCTTCCCTGCCAGCTTTCCACGTTTTCGGCATGAATTGCGGACGCTGCACCGTGTTTTTCTTGTTGGCTTCCTTGAAGCCGGCGGCAATGACGGTAATTTTCACGGCATCCTTCATCGTTTCGTCCTGCACGGCGCCGAAAATGATGTTGGCGTTTTCGGCGGCGGCCTTCTGGATGATGGAAGACGCTTCATGGACTTCGTGAAGCGAAAGGCTCGGGCTGCCGCATATGTTGATGAGAATTCCCTGCGCGCCCTGAATGGAATTGTCTTCGAGGAGGGGGCTGGCGATGGCGCGATTCGCCGCGTCGACCGCGCGGTTGGAGCCGGTGGCGACGGCGGTGCCCATCACGGCGTAACCCTGGCCGCTCATGATCGCTTTCACGTCGGCGAAGTCGCGGTTGATGATGCCGGGCACGGTAATAATGTCCGAAATGCCCTGAACGGCCTGGCGCAAAATATCGTCTGCAATACGGAACGCGTCGAAGAAACTCGTGCCGCGTTCGACGGTCTCCATCAAGCGTTCGTTTGGAATGACAATGACCGTATCGACGGCGCCGATCAGATCCTGCAGAGCTTGCTCCGCTTGCAGCATGCGGCGCTTGCCTTCAAAGGCGAAAGGTTTCGTGACGACCGCGACGGTGAGCGCGCCGAGTTCGCTTGCGAGCGAAGCTACCACGGGCGCGGCGCCGGAGCCGGTGCCTCCGCCGAGACCGGACGTGATAAAAATCATGTCCGAGCCTTCGAGCGCTTCAATAATTTTGTCCGTATCTTCGAGCGCGGCTTTGCGGCCGACCTCGGGATTCGCGCCCGCGCCGAGACCTTTCGTGAGTTTCGCGCCGAGCTGCAACTTCACCGGCGCCTGCGACAGCTTCAGTGCCTGCAAGTCGGTATTCGCCGTGATGAATTCGACGCCCTCGACTTTGGCGCGAATCATTCGGTTGACGGCATTGCAGCCGCCACCGCCGACGCCGATTACCTTGATCTTTGCAGGAGACAACTCCTCGCTAAAGCTCATGCGGATCCCTGCATCTTTTGCCGTCATGCGTTCCCCCCATTTCCGGCTGGTAAGACCATGTGCGAAGCGTGTTGCGTGCTTCGCGAAATTTTTGACTACAAAACCTCAGGCTCCCGCGAACATCGCTTTCAATTTCGAAACAATGCCGCCGGAACGTGCCGGCGCGTTGCGCCGCGCTTTCGCTCCGTACAAAACCAGGCCGATTGCCGTCGCATATTCCGGCTGCGCGACTTGCTCGGGCAAATCAAGAATTCCCTTTGGCTCGGCGATGCGAACGGGCAAATGAAAGAGCTGCTCGGTCATTTCGTCGAGGCCGTTCAAGCGCGCGCCGCCGCCGGAGAAAATGAAGCCGGCGGGAATTTGTTTGAGCAGGCCGGCACGCTGCAAATCGTCGCGAATCAAAGCAATCAGTTCCTGCGCGCGCGGCTCGATAATTTCCGTAAGCGAGCGTGAGAAAATCGTACGCGGCGGACGATCGCCGACGCTGGCGATTTCGATGGAGGCATCTTCGCGGAGCAGCGCCGCCGCGGCACAGCCGTGGTGCCGCTTGATGCGTTCGGCTTCGGGAATCGGAGTGCGCAAGCCGACGGCAAGATCGTTGGTGAAATGATCGCCGCCAATCGCGACGGCGCTGGTGTGGCGAATGACGCCACCGCCGTAAACGATGATTTCGGTGGTGCCTCCGCCGATATCGAGCAAGCAGCAGCCGAGGTCCCGTTCGTCCTGCGTGAGGCACGCTTCAGAGGACGCGAGTGGTTCAAGAACTGTGTCGCTGATCAAAATTCCCGCGCGATTCGCGGCGGTGACAAGATTTTGCGTGGCAATGATGGAGGAAGTGACGATGTGCACGTTCGCTTCGAGATGCTGGCCGACCATGCCGATGGCGTCGCGAATTCCATCGTGCGCATCGACGATAAATTCGTGCGGAAGAACGTGCAGGACTTCGCGGTCTTCGGGGAGTGTGACGTTGCGCGCCGCGTCGATGGCGCGCTTCACGTCGTCGCGTTCGATATCGCGAGGACGATTTCCGAGCGTGATGCCGCCACGGCTGTTCACTCCGCGAACGTGGCCGCCCGCGACGCCGATGAGCGCGGACTCGACGGGAACTCCGGAGACGGATTCGGCTTCTTCGACGGCGCGGCGAATCGAGCTGACGGTGGAATCGAGGTTGACAATGAGTCCTTTGCGCAAGCCCTTCGATTCCGCGGCGCCGAGCGCGAGAAACTTTACCTGCTCATCGACAACTTCCGCGATGAGCACGCAGGTCTTCGTGCTGCCGATGTCCAACCCAACGATGTATTTGTCCTTCTTCGACAAGCCGCCGCTCCCACAGAAACTTTGCTTCGACTACTTCGCTTCGATGCGCTGGCCACAACCGGAATTATCCGGATTCAGCACAATCTGGCGCGTAAACTGCAAATCCACGGAATGCACACAACCGTTGTCCGCCTGCCAATGCGCAAAATTATCGACGAGCATCCGGTACTTCGACGTGAAATCGCCGGAGCCGAATTTGACGGTGACCGCTTGTGTCGCGGTGACGCCGGGAACTCCCGCCATCACGACGCGAACATTTTTCGGATTCGCAAGATCGACTTCGCTGAGCAAGTTCGAGGAATCGGCATTGACGGTATTCAAATCGCGCACGAGTTCCTGGTAAATGCCCATACGGCGCTCGCGTTCGTCGCGCGGAAGCGCATCGGCGACGCCGGAAACGATGGGGAAACGCATGTCGAGGTCGCTTGGACGATCGAGAATGACGCCGTGGGCGTCGATAAGAGCGACTTCGTTGCCGTTGCGAACGAACGCGATCGGCGTGCGCTCCGTGATTTCCACGCGGATGCGATTCGGAAGGCTGCGCTGGACGCTGGCGGACTCGACCCAGCCAATCTGTTCGATTTCGCTGCGGCGCCTGGTGAGCGGAATGGTCAACACGCTTTTGCCGCGATCGTTGTAAAAAATATTGACGAGAGGCTCGCGCGCGACGATGCGATTGCCGGCGAGGTCGATCTGGTCAGTCTTAAGCAACAACATTTGCGGCGAATAGAGGGCAAAGCGGGCGGCAAAAACGGAAACGGTAATAGCCGCGGCCGCGATCAAAATCCAAAGAGTCAGGCGGCGATAGAACGACCAGCCCTTCGAGCCGAATTTCTTGCGGCGAATTTCGACCGGCTTTTGGCGGCGCAGGTAGCGCGGCTCGTCTTCCACCAGCTCCGGACGGTAGGTCTCGGAGTCGGCGGCGGCCGTCGCGTTGCGCTGGATGGCCTTCACGCGTTCCACACGACCACCTCGTTTTCAAGTTTGACGCCGAACGCCTTTTCGACGCGGTCGCGCACATCGGCGACGAGCGAAAGCATGTCTTTGGCGCTAGCTTTTCCGGCGTTGACGAAAAAATTGGCGTGGCGATCGCTGACGCGCGCATCGCCGACGCTGAAGCCTTTGAGGCCGAGTTCATCAATCATGCGACCGGCGGATGCGCCCGGCGGATTTTTGAAAATGCAGCCCGCACTCTTCTGCCCGAGCGGCTGACTGGCCCGGCGCTTTTCGTTGCAGATGCGAATTCCTTGAATTATTTGTTGATACGACTTGGAGGGTAGTTCGAGCTTCACTGCGAGCATCATATCATCAGGCGCAAAAGAAGTGTGACGGTATTCGAAGGAAATCTGGTCGCCGCGAAGGATTTCAATCTTGCGGGCGCCGGCCCGGTAGAGTTTGACTTCGCGGACGTAGCTGCCGATCTGCATGCCGTAAGCGCCAGCGTTCATGCGCAGGGCGCCGCCGACGGTGCCGGGAACGCCGATGAGACCTTCCATGCCGCCGAGGTCGTGCTTGGCGCAGTAGGTGACGGTGCGGCCGAGGTCGGCTGCAGCATCGACCTGGGCAAAATTGCCATCGAGGACGACGTCGGGATCGGGTTTGGCGAGTTGGAGAACGATCCAGGGGAGTTCACCATCGCCGACAAGGAGATTCGAACCGCCGCCGAGAAATCTGTGAGGGATGCGGCTCTCATCGAGAAGCTGCAACAAGCCGGGAATCGACTCGTGCTTCCTGATAAGAAGCAGGTCCGTGGTGCCGCCGATGCCGAGGGAGGTGTATTCGGACAGGGCGATGCCGGGCGTGCGCTCGACGCCGAGTGACGCGATAGCGGCAAGGAGTTGGCGATCCTCAAGTCGCATGGGGGGAGGGATGCTCCGTTCCGAGTAAGACCATAAATTCGTTGCTGGCGCGGCTGATGTTTCCGGCACCGATGGTCAGAATGGCGTCGCCGGGTTTCGCGTTCTTTAACAGAAATTCAATTCCTTCCTGCATGGTGCGGAAGTAGTGGACGTTTTTGTGGCCGGCTTCCCGAAGGGCGGCGGCGAGGGTTTCGCTGGTGATACCGGGAATAGGATTTTCGCTAGCGGCGTAGATGTCGGTGAGGACGAGAATGTCGGCTTGATTGAAAGCCTTGGTGAAGTCGTCCCAAAGATGTTTTGTGCGCGTGAAGCGGTGTGGTTGAAAGAGAACGAGGAGGCGATTGAATTCGCAGCCGCGGGCGGCGTCGAGCGTGGCGCGGATTTCGGCGGGGTGATGGCCATAGTCGTCAATGACGGTGACGTCAGCGACGACGCCCTTGATGTCAAAACGGCGGCCGACGCCGGTAAATTTGGCGAGACCTTCGCGGATTAGATCGGACGGGACGTTGAGATAAAGCGCGACGGCAGCAGCTGCGGCGGCGTTGCGAACGTTGTGAATGCCGGGCGGATGGATCAAATGGAACATGCCGAGGTCGTCGCCTTTATAGGTGAGGCGGAATTGGCTGCCGAGGCCTTCCATACTGATGTCGCTGATGACGAGATCGGCTTGCGTGGAAGTGCCATAGGTGATGATGGGGCGCTTTACGCTGGGGATTATGGCCTGAACGTTGGGCTCATCGAGGCAAAGAATGGCGGCGCCATAAAACGGAATGCGATTGACGAATTCGACGAAGACGGACTGAATTTCCTCGAGCGAACTGTATTGGTCGAGATGTTCGCGGTCGATGGTGGTGACGACAGCGACGACGGGCGCGTAATAGAGAAAGCTGCGATCGCTTTCGTCGGCTTCGACAACGAAGTATTCGCCTTTGCCGAGGCGGGCAGTCGTTCCCGCTTGATTGACTTTGCCGCCAACAACGAAGGTCGGGTCGAGGTGGGCGGCGGTGAGAATACTAGCGACCATGGAAGTGGTTGTCGTTTTGCCGTGAGCACCTGCGACGGCGATGCCGTATTTGAGGCGCATCAGTTCGGCCAGCATTTCCGCCCGAGGAATGACGGGGATCTTGCGTTTGTGGGCTTCGATAACCTCGGCATTTTCGTTTTTGATGGCGGACGAGATGACGACCACGTGAGCGCCTTCGACGTTTGAGGCTTTGTGCCCTTCGTGGATGGTGGCGCCAAGATTCTGCAGGCGTTCGGTGATCGGAGAAGGTTTCATGTCCGACCCGGAGACGGAATAGCCGAGCGTGAGCAGGACTTCGGCGATGCCGCTCATGCCGATGCCACCGATGCCAACGAGATGAATGCGCTGAAAATTCCTGAAGGTGACCATCATGACGCACGCCCTTTGAGGCGTGAACCTGCCGCGTGTTCGATCAAGTCCACGATGTCGCGCGCCGCGTTGGGTTTGCCCAGGTTGCGCGCGTTGCTAGAAAGCTGCTCGATCTGCTGGGGCGAGTCGAGAAGAGAGAATACTTCGTTCGTCAGGCGCTCAGAGGTGAGTTCATTTTCGACGATGAGCCGCGCCGCTTGCGCCTTGACCATTTCCTGCGCGTTGCGCAGTTGATGGCTGTCGGTGGCGTGGCCGAAAGGGATGAAGATAGCGGCGCGTCCGGCGGCGGCGATTTCCGCCGCGGTGATGGCTCCGGCCCGGCAAACGATGAGATCGGCCCAGGCAAAGCGTTCCGCCATGTTCGAAAGAAAAGGAACGACCTCCGCATTGAACTCGCGCCGCGCGTACGCGGTACGCACCGCATTATAGTCGCGTTCGCCGGTTTGATGCACGACGCTCAAGTCGGATTTGCGGGCGGCAAGAAGGTCCATGGCGTCGACGACGCAGCGGTTGATGGGAAGAGCGCCCTGGCTGCCGCCGGTAATGAGGATGCGAAAGGGTTTCTCAGGCTTGCGCGGGGCGATGGCGAAAAATTCGGAGCGGACGGGGTTGCCCGTGAGGACGGCTTTTGAGCCAAATTTTTCGGCGGTGACGGAATAGCCGGTGGCGACTTTGCGGGAAACGCGCGCGAGAATTTTGTTGGTGAATCCAGGTTCGGCGTTCGGCTCAAAGATGACGTTGGGGATTCCACTGAGCCAGGCGGCGAGCAGCATCGGGCCAGCGGCGTAGCCACCGACCCCGAACGCGGCAACTGGTTTGTGTTTGCGGAGGATGGAGAATGCGTCGGCCATGCCGGGAAGCAGGGTGGCTGTATTTTTTACAAGTGTAAGGCCACCTTTACCCTTCAGCCCGGCGGCGCGCAAAGTTTCGAGCGGCAGTCCGGCCTGCGGGACGAGCTTCATTTCGATTCCGCGTTGCGTTCCCACGAGCACAACTTCCCTTTCCGTTCCCCGCGAAAGCCATTCGCGCGCGATGGCGATTGCCGGAAAAACGTGGCCGCCGGTGCCTCCGCCTGCGATGAGTAACTTCACAGACTTCGCCACCCGATCGAGGCGGCCCGAAATATCGCGACCCTACTCGAAGAAAGTCCTATGCGCGTTGGCTTTCGCGAAATCATTCCGGGCGCGCTTGCTGCGAAATATTCAGGAGCACGCCGGTGGCCAACAACATCACCAACAAACTCGATCCGCCATAGCTGATGAACGGCAGCGGGATGCCTTTCGTCGGAACCAAGCCGAGCACGACGGCGAAGTTGATGAGCGCCTGGCAGAGGACCATTGCCGTGATGCCGAGCGCGAGAAGACGGCCGAAACTATCCGGCGCGGAGAAGGCAGCGCGAATGCCGCGCCAGCCGTAGATGCCGAAGAGCGCGATGACGATGAGCGCGCCGATGAAGCCAAGTTCTTCGCAGATGACGGCGTAAATAAAATCAGTATGGGCTTCGGGGAGATAGAAAAGTTTTTGTTTGCTCTCCATGAGGCCGACGCCGGTGAACCCGCCGGAACCGACCGCGATGAGGGACTGAGTGAGTTGAAAGCCTGCGCCTTGCGGGTCGCTGTCCGGATGCAAAAAGGCCATCAGGCGGGCCATGCGGTACGGTGCGCTGATGATGAGGATTGCAAGCGCCGGAACGGCAACGGCGGAGCCCGCTGCAAGCCAACGCCAGGAAAGACCAGCGACAAAGAGAACGGCGGTGGCGATCAATACGATGTCGACCGAGGTGCCGAGGTCCGGCTGCGCAAGGATGAGCGCGATACAAATGAAAATCGGGCCAATGGCAGGCAAAATGTTATGCAGAAAATCTTTTTTTGTAAATTCGAGATGCGAAGCGGTTTTGCGCTTGAGGTCGAGGAACCAAGCGAGATAGAGGATAACGGCAAGCTTGGCGATTTCAGACGGTTGAATGCCGACGGGACCGAAGCGAATCCAGCGATGGGTTGCGTGGGATTTGTCGAGGAAAAACGCCCCGACCAAAAGGAAGACGACGACGCAGAGCGCGCTGTAGACAACGATGGGCTCGCGGAGTTTGCGGTAGTCCATGCGCATGAGCGCGAACATTCCGGCGATGCCAAGGACGAGCCAGACAGATTGGCGCAACAGGAAATAATAAGAATGGCCGTAATCGTGTTCGGCGGTGACGGCGGATGCGCTGAAAATCATGACAGCACCGAGCAAACACAGGCCAAGCGTGACTCCAAACAGCCAACGATCGCTTTCAGAACGTCTCGGCATCTCTACCTCTTCCCCGATGCGGAATGGACCGCGTGATTCGCAAGATCATGGACAAGCTGTTTGAAAACGCGGCCGCGATGTTCGTAATTTTCAAACTGGTCGAAGCTGGCGCAGGCGGGCGCAAGAAGGACGATATCGCCCGCGTGTGCGGTGCGCGATGCGATTTCTACGGCGCGTTCAAGCGTTCCGGCGTGTTCGATGGCGACGCTGCCCGCGATTTGGCTTTCGATTTTTTGTGCAGCGGCGCCGATGAGCAGCGCGAGGATTGCTTTTTCATGAAGCGGGGTCTGGAGAACGGTGTAATCGCTGCCTTTGTCTTTGCCGCCCAGAATGACCAGGATGCGGCCGGGAAATGCGTCGAGCGCCTTGAGCGTAGCGTCGACGTTGGTGGCTTTCGAATCGTTATAGTAGCGGACTCCGTTTTGTTCGGCGACGAATTCGAGGCGGTGCTCGACTCCCGCGAAGGAGCGCACTGCTTTGGCGATGTCTTTTGGCTGGGCACCGGCGAGGCGGGTGGCGGTGACGGCCGCAAGAACGTTTTCGAGATTGTGAGATCCGGGCAAGGGAATTTCGGATTCTTTGAGAATGACTTCCTCTTCGCCGTCGTGACGGAAGACAATTTCTTCTCCGCGGAGAAACGCGCCTTGCGCGACACGCTGCTTGCGGCTGAACCAGAAGATTTTCGGCGTTGTGGGAGCGTAGGGCGTGCTGGCCGGATCGTCGGCGTTGAGCACCGCGAAGTCAGCGGCGGTCTGCTTTTCGAAAATGCGCGCTTTGGCTGCGCCATAGGATTCCATCGAGCCGTGGCGATCGAGATGGTCGGGCGTGAGGTTGAGAAACACGCTGATGTTTGGCCGGAAAGTTTCGATCAGTTCGAGTTGGAAGCTGCTGAGTTCCGCAACGGTGATGGTCTGATCGGTAGTTTTTTCGACGACATCGATGAGCGGCGTGCCGATATTGCCGGCGAGAAGCGTGGAGAAGCCGGAATTTTTTAGAATGTGGTCGATGAGAGAAGTTGTCGTCGTTTTGCCGTTGGAGCCGGTAATGCCGATGAGGCGGCCATTGAGAAAGCGGTCGGCGAGTTCGATTTCGCTCCAGACCGGAATGTTGTGAGTTCGCGCGGATTTGAGAATGGCGGCATCGGCGGGAACGCCAGGGCTGGGGATGACAAGGTCCTGACCGGCGAGAACCGTTTCGGTGTAGCCGCCGAGATGAAGCGCAGCGCCGGCTGTGAGAAGTTTGGCGGCGGGTTCGGCGAGTTCGGATTTGGGGCGAGCGTCAACGGCGGTGACGATGGCGCCGTGCCGCATGCAAAAGAGCGACGTGGCGACGCCGGTGCGCGCGAGGCCGATGACTAAAACTTTTTTGGCGTTCAGATCGAACATTCTTCCCTTGGTCCTAATTCCGTTTCTTGTCCAACACGCTGCGCCACTGCAAAGAACGCGTTAACGCAATTTCAAAGTCGTTAGTGCGAACAGCGCAAAAACGAGCGCGGCGATCCAAAAACGGACAATGACTTTGGATTCGCTCCAGCCCATCAATTCGAAATGATGGTGAATCGGCGCCATGCGAAAGATTCGCTTGCCGCGCAGCTTGAACGAGCCGACCTGCAGAATCACGCTGAGCGCCTCGATGACAAAAACTCCTCCAACGAAAAAGAGCAGAACTTCCTGCTTGATGATGACGGCAATGACGCCGAGCGTGCCGCCGAGAGAAAGAGAGCCGACATCGCCCATGAAAACTTCCGCGGGATGCGCGTTGTACCAGAGAAAACCGAGGGAGGCGCCGACGAGTGCGCCGCAAAAAACGGTGAGTTCGCCAACGCGCGGAATGTACTGAATTTCGAGATAGTTCGCCCATCGGAAATTGCTGCTGACGTAAGTGAGCACGGTGAGAGCGCCCGCAGCGATGACGGTACAGCCGATGGCGAGGCCGTCGAGGCCGTCAGTGAGATTGACTGCGTTCGAGGAGCCGGCGATGACGATCGCGACAAAGATCAGAAACGGCAAAAACGCGAACGGCCAAAAATGCCGGGAGTGGATGAGCGAATAAATGACAAGGTCGGGATGCAACCGCTTCAAAAACGGAAGAACGAGTTGGGTCGAGTAGGCGCTATACGTCGCCAGGACGAGCAACGATGCGCCGACGATTAGGCTGATGAGAATCTGCAGCGAAAATTTGCGTTTGGCGGTGAGGCCAAGATTACGTTGCTTGGAAACTTTGGCGTAGTCGTCAATGAAACCGATGGCGGCGAAGCCAAACAGCGCAAATAGAGCTATTAACACGAAGGGATTGGAGAGATCGGCCCAGAGCAAAACAGGAACGGCGGTGGAAAGAACGATGAGGACTCCGCCCATCGTGGGAGTGCCGGCTTTTTTCTTGTGCTCCTGAGGGCCTTCTTCGCGAATGTACTGGCCAATTTGCAGCTCGCGGAGCTTGCGAATGAGCCACGGGCCGAATACCAGCGCAAGAAACATCGCGGTCAGGCTCGCGTAGACCGTTCGAACGGTGATGTAGCGGAAGACGTTGAGCGGGCTGAAATAGCGCTGAAAAACGTGATAGAGGAGGTAGTAGAGCATCTTAGTGCCGAACCTCCTCGCGAATCGGTTCGCTGGCTGCGTGAGTGGCGATCAGCGCTTCGACGATGCGTTCCATCTTCACGCCGCGCGAACCTTTGACGAGCAGCAAATCGCCGGGCTGGAAAAATTTTTGGACGAACGCGCCGGCTTCTTCGGATGATGCAAAGAATTTTGTGTGTGCGCGATTGAAACCAGCGGCGACGGCGCCTTCGATGATTTGCGCAGCATCGCCCGCGACAGCGATGATCCAATCGACTTTGCCTGATTTTGCGGCGGCGGCACCGGCTTCGCGGTGAAGTTCGCCGCTCGTCGCGCCGAGTTCGCGCATTTCTCCGGCAGCAAGAATGCGGCGCTCGAATCCAGGGGTCGCTGCGAGAAGCGCCGTCATCGCATGCAGCGCCGCGGGACTGGAGTTGTAACTGTCGTTGATCAGAGCCGCTCCATTCGAAAAACGCAAAAGTTCGCCGCGCATGGACGGGGCGTGCATTGTGCTGAGCACGGATTGCGCTTCCGCCGCGCCGATGCCCCAAACACTCGCCGCGGCAAGCGACGCGAGCGCATTCGCGATGACGTGCCGGCCCGGCAACGCGAGTTCCAGCCGGACGCGCCCTTCCGGACTGACGTAGTCAAACGACGAGCCGAGCGCACCGCGGTCTTCGATCGCTTGCGCCATAAAGAACGCGGTCTGATCGACGCCGTAGGTCAACACGCGACCCGGCGCGACCGCGCCGAATGCTGCAACGCGCGGATCGTCCGCGTTCAAAACAGCGGTCGAGTCGCGGCCGTTCAGTCCTTCGATCAACTCGCGCTTTGCCAGCGCAATTTCGTCCACCGAGGAAAAAAATTCGAGGTGTGCGGGCGAAACGCGCGTGACGACGCCAACATCGGGCCGGGCAATTTCCGCAAGACGTGAAAGTTCGCCGCGCCGCGACATGCCCATTTCGAGCACCGCCGCTTGATGCGTATCTTCCAGTTTGAAAAGCGTGAGCGGCAGCCCGTATTCGTTATTAAAATTTCCTTCTGACTTCAAAACGCGGAGCCGCGTGCCCAGCAATGCCGCCAGGATCTCTTTGGTAGTGGTTTTCCCGACAGAGCCCGTGATGCCGGCAACTTTGCCGGCCCACGCTTCTCGAACTTTGCGGCCGAGCTGTTTGAGCGCGACAAACGTGTCTGCCACGGCGATGCAGCGCGCGCGTATGCTTTCGGGATAGCTCGCCAAACGGTCCTGCGCCACCACGGCCGCCAGGGCACCGCCCGCCAGCACGTCGGCCACGAAAGTGTGTCCATCGTGACTCGGTCCGTGAATGGCGAAGAACAGCTCTCCGGGACGAATCGAGCGAGAATCAATCGAGACGCCGGCCACCCGGGCCACGGGGTCGAGCCCCGTTCCCGGCCGGGAATCCAAAGCGCCAGCCACCTGTGCAATCGTCCACCGCATAAGTGCCTCAAAAGGTTCGACTTAAACCAACTGCCACGGGTTCGAGTGTGAGTCACCGGATTGAGGGCTCCTCCTTTTCGGAAGTTGACTGCTGGCATGTTCCGCAGGTACCGGAACCCCAGCGCCCTCGACCCAATATCCCCTATCCATGGGCAGTGCGCGCTAGGTGCCAAACCCCGTGCCCGGGCCGCCGGTCGGTGGAGGCTCTTCTCCAAAACCGCGGTCGCGCAAAGCTTTGCGCGCCTGTTCGCGGTCGTCCCAAGGCAAAGTCGAATCGGCGAGCGCCTGATAGTCCTCATGGCCCTTACCGGCGAGGAGCACAATGTCGCCTTCGCGTGCTTCATCAATCGCCATGCTGATCGCTTTTTCGCGATCAGGCTCGATCAAATATTTTCCGCTGGTTTTTTGCAACCCGACGACGACGT
>Ga0209060_10001510_pt1 | contig 25219 bp, 28 predicted proteins | sample Coa_R1_8_FD_187155 | JGI IMG/M metagenome (GOLD analysis project Ga0209060, IMG submission 187155) | Surface soil microbial communities from Centralia Pennsylvania, which are recovering from an underground coalmine fire - Coalmine... | ecosystem: Environmental > Terrestrial > Soil >...
GCGCCGAATAAATACCGCGCCAAGCAAATCGATCCGGAAAATCAGCTGCACAGCACGGTGGGGCAGGCGATGGTTTCTCCGATGTACCAGATGCCCGGCTCCGGCGGCGTCGGGATCGGGAACAATTCACCGTTCGGTCAGCAATTCGGCTGGTACGCGAATCTGCTGAAGGATAAAGTGGCGCGCAACTGGCGGACCAGCGAGTTGGATCCGCGCCTGCATTCGGCGCCGCAGGTAGTGGTGACCTTCACGATCGGGCGAGACGGCTCGGTGCCTCCCTCCTCGGTCCGCATCGAACAGAAGAGCGGGAATGCCGCGCTGGACTACTCGGCGCAGCGGGCGATTCTCGATTCCATTCCCTTCCCGCCGCTGCCTCCCGGATTGGGGCGAAGCTCGGCGGATATCGAATTCGTTTTTGAATTAAGGCGGTGACCATGAAGAAGACCATCTGGTTCGCAATAGCAGTCTGCGCCGGTTTGTTAGTGGTGAGAGCTCAGGATTTTCGGATCGTGCTTCAGGAAGGGCAGCGGCCGAACATGGCGGTTCCGGATCTACGTGGGTCCGGCGCGGCGCAGCCCCTGATGGGTACGTTCAACCAGACGCTGTGGAGCGACCTCGACAGCGCGGGTCTGTTCAAGATGATTCCCAAAACACTGTATCCGACGATGATTCCGCAGCAACCGTCGGACTTCCGGCAGGCTCCGGCGGAGGAGCCGCGCGGGCGGTCGCGCCGGGAAACGGCGCCGGCCGGCGGCGGAGGCTTGTGGATGACAGACTGGTCCGGCCCTCCGGTCTCGGCCAATTACCTGGCCTTCGGCTACACCGCCGTGCAGAATGACGTGCTGGTCCTTTACGGATGGCTGTTCGATTTAAGTCGGGGAACTCCGGCCAACGCGCAGGTCATCGGCAAGCGCTATCTGGGATCGGTAGACGATGCGGGTGCGCGAAAGATCGCGCACGAGTTTGCCGCCGACATTCTGGCTATCTTTGGACAACAGTCACTGTTTGGGACCAAGATTATCTTTGTCTCCAACCGGAGTGGTCACAAAGAAGTCTGGATGATGGACTGGGACGGCTCCAACCAGCGGCAGGTCACTCAATTCAAATCGCTGTCGATCATGCCGGCGATTTCGCCGGACGGCTCAAAAATTGCGTTTACTAGCTACGTTCGCGGCAATCCTGGTATATTCTTGTTTTCGGTGGATCCGATCCGGCAGTTGAATTTTTATAACCAGGTCGCGTCGCTGAATGAGACACCGGATTTTACGCCGGATGGAAAACAGATCGTTTACTCCTCATCGGCGAGTGGCTGGGCCCAAATCTACATTGCGAACCTGGATGGAAGCAATCTGCGGCGGATCTCCTCGTCGCGTGCCATCGAAGTCGAACCCAAGGTAAATCCGAAAACGGGAGCTGAAATGGTGTTCGTCTCCGGGCGCTCCGGCCCGCAGCAGATCTACAAAATGAATATGGACGGCGCCGATGTCGAGCGATTGACGCCGGGAGAAGGCGAGGCGTCCAATCCATCGTGGAATCCGGATGGGCAGCATATCGCGTTTTCCTGGACACAAGGCTACGCGACAGGAAATTTCAATGTCTTCGTGATGGACGTAGCCAGCCGGAGTTACACGCAACTGACGCACGGCGAAGGACGGAATGAAAATCCAAGCTGGGCGCCGGATGGGAAACACCTTGTATTTATGTCGACGCGGAGCGGGCCGCCGCAGATCTGGTCGATGCTGGCCGATGGCACGCAGGTTAAACAACTGACCACGCAGGGCAGCAATTGGACCCCCGTTTGGGGCAAATAGCTTTTCGAGAGTTGAGGAGGGCAGTTCATGTTCAAGACTAGGAATTTGACCGTCATCGCAATGGCGGTGACGCTGGCGGTATTTGCCGCGAGTTGCAAGAAGAAGGTACCCCCGCCACCACCCCCACCGCCGCCGGAACAGCCGGCTCCGCCGCCGCCGCCCCCGGCCGCGCCGACCATCTCGCAATTGACGGCGGAACCCGCGTCGATTCAGCGAGGCCAGTCTTCCACGTTGCGCTGGCAAGTGAACGGACAGGCAACCAACATCTCCATCAATCAGGGCGTGGGTACTGTGCAAGCGACCGGCAATACCCGAGTCACGCCGGACAATTCGACGACGTACACTCTGACCGCCACCGGGCCCGGCGGAACGACGACCGCATCGACGAGCGTGACGGTGACCGCTCCACCGCCGCCGCCCCCGCCGCCGCCTCCGGCTGCACCGACTGTCACGCTGGAGCAGCGGATGAGCAATGAAGTACAAGACGCTTTCTACGACTACGATAAAAGCGATGTCCGCGCTGACGCCCGCGACGTGCTAACCAAGGACGCCGAGGCCCTCAAGGGCATCTTCCGCGATTTCCCCAACGCCACCGTGATGGTGGAGGGGCATTGCGACGAGCGCGGTTCGGCGGAATACAACCTGGGATTGGGCGACCGTCGCGCCACATCGGCCAAGGACTACCTGGTTCAATTGGGCGTGCCCGCAGATAAACTGCGGACGATCAGTTACGGCAAAGAGCGGCCGCAGTGCACTGAATCGAACGAATCGTGCTGGCAGAGGAACCGGCGCGCCCATTTCTCGCCCGGACAGTAACCATACCAAGTAGTATGGATATAGACGCGCTAACCGGAGAGCGGGGCCGCAGGACCCCGCTCCCAGTCAGGAGGATGGCATGAAGCCCCGCTCTCTGAGTGTACTGGCTTTGTTGGCGTTGCCCGTCATGGCGCCGGCAGCCAGCCGAGAAATCCAGGAGTTACAACGTGACATCGGGATGCTGCAGGACCAGGTGAAAACGCTGCAGAAATCTCAAGACGACAAGATGATGGCGCTGACGGAGAAGCTCACGGCGCTGCAGGTGCTCGCTCAACAGTCATTGGATGCCGCCAACCGCGCCAACACCGGCGTGGCGGTGATTCAGAACGGCTCGTCGCAAAACCTGAAGGATCTGGAGAACAAGGTAGTGGCTCCGGTCGCCGGGTTGAGTGCCCGCGTTGACCAGATGTCCACCGATTTTCGGACTCTGCAGCAGGCCGTCTCTGATCTAACGACCCTGATGGGCAAATTACAGGCGCAGATTACGGACCTGTCGAACGCGGTCAAGGTGATTCCCACGCCCTCCGCGCCGCCCCCCGGCGCATCGGGAGGAGGGCCCCCGGCCGCTGCCAACGATACGCCGACCGAGTCCGCCAGCCAGCTCTATGCCGACGCGATGCGCGATCGGGGCAGCGCCAAGTACGATCTGGCGTTGGATGAGTTTGCGAAATACCTGCGATGGTATCCGGATACGAGCCTGGCAGCGAACGCGCAATATTGGATCGCGTCGATTCACTACCAGCAAGGGGATTATGAAAACGCCTTGAAGGAATTCGATACGGTGCTCGAGAAATACCCGGAGAAAACCAACAACAAGATTCCCGAAGCCCTCTACTATAAGGGTATGTCGCTGGTGAAGCTGGGTCGGCGGACGCAGGGCGCGGACGAGTTTCTGGAATTGCTAAAGCGTTATCCCAACCACGATCTGGCTCGCCAGGCTTGTTCGCAGCGGGTTTCGATGGGGCTGAAGTGCGTGAGTTCGCGCGCGGCAGCCCCGCGGGGCTCCCGCAGCAAACGTTAGTTCTTCCCTCCGTTTTTCACTTCCTCCCTCCCCCGTTCCACTCTCCCATTTGAATTCTCCCGGGCAAATCCGGTCTTCGGCTCCGTGGTATTCTGAATAAACTTATTTATACAAACGATGCCGCCGACGAGGTCGTTTCCCCGCATTTGCATCGCCTTGGGCCTGCCGGATACGGGAACCCTTCTGGATCACGCGCGCCGCGAGGCGCAGGCCGGTGAGACCTTCCTGGAGTTCCGTCTCGACTATTTGCCCGAGCCCTGCAAGGGCGCGGACTTGATCCGGGGATTCCTGGAACAATTTCCGGACTGCATTATCGTGGCGACGTGCCGGCGTCATCAGAACCGCGGGAAATTCAACGGCAGCATCGAAGAACAGCTGGCGATATTGGATCGGGCGGTTCATCACGGGGCGCACGCGATCGACGTTGAGATCGAAACCGCCGAGGTCGCTCCCGAGCGTCTGAGCCAGTTCCGCGGCCGGGCGCAGGTCATCCTCTCTTACCACAATTATGAAGCGACGCCCCCGATGGACACGATTGTGAACCGGATGCTGCGGGTTCCGGCGGACGCGTACAAGGTGGTGACGACGGCGCGCAAGCCGTCCGACAACGTGCGCGTGCTGGCGGCCGCCAAAGCTCTTCCGAGACATCGGATGGTTGTGCTGGCGATGGGGGAACTAGGTTTTCCCACGCGGGTGCTGTCACCGGTGTTTGGCGGGATCTACAGCTACGCCGCGCCGCTCTACTCGGAAGGCACGGCCGCCGGCCAGGTGAGCGCGAAATATCTTCGGCATCTTTACCGCGTGGAGAAACTGACGAAGGCGGCGAAAATCTTTGGCGTGATCGCGGATCCGGTGCGGCATTCCATTTCGCCCACCGTGCACAACCGCGCGTTTCAAGCGCGGCGCATGGATGCGGTGTACCTCCCGTTTCTGGTTTCGCCGGCGCATCTGCGGGACTTCTTTTCCATGGCGGAAAAGCTTCCGCTCGCGGGCTTCAGCGTCACGATCCCGCACAAGCAGAAGATCATCCGTTATCTGGACGCGGTAGACCCGCTGGCGAGGCGGATCGGGGCGGTGAACACGGTATGGCGCAAAGCGGGCAAATGGCGCGGGGCCAACACCGACGCGGCGGGCGTCACCGAGCCGCTGAAACGGATGCTTCGCCTGCCCAAATCGTCGGTTCTGATCGTGGGAAATGGCGGAGCGGCGCGCGGCGCCGCCTGCGCGCTTTCCGACGCCGGCGCCAAAATCTGCCTGGTGGGCCGCAACGCCGACCGCGTGCGGGCGCTGGCGAAAGTTTGCGGGGCTGAGGCGCTGCTGCGCGAACAACTGACCGGCCGTCACTTCGATGCAGTCGTGCACGCGACCCCGCTCGGTATGTTCCCGAATATCAAGGAATGTTTCTTCAACGGCACGATTCCGGCCGAGATCGTCTTCGACATGGTCTATAATCCGCTGGAGACCGAACTGATCAAGCGAGCCCGCCAACAAGGTAAGAACGTGATTCCCGGAGTGGACATGTTTATCGAGCAGGCGGTACGCCAATTCGAAATCTTCACCGGCGAGGCGGCGCCGAAGGCGGTTATGTCCAAGGCTGCCTCCGAAGCGCTGGAGCAGAGACACGCATGAAAATAACACGCCGCCAATTGGCGTCGGCCCTTGCGGCGGGGGCAGCGCTGGCCCAGACGCCGCCTCAGCCACGGACTCCCGAAGCCGAGCTTCAGGCCGCGCGCGATCAGCTCAAAGCCACGCTCGCGCGGCTCTCGGCGCAAGCCGTGCCCATGAGCACCGAACCGGCGTTCCAGTTCAAAGCTTGAGCCGCCATGGCCGAGATTGCCAGCGAATTTTTTTTCGCGACGATTTCCGAATTAAATCAGCGCCTGGTATCGCGCGAGATTTCGACGGTCGAGCTGGCGCGCGCTTTCGCGAACCGGCTGCAACAGCTCGGGCCTCGCTACAACGCGCTGGCCTTGTCTCTCCCGCAGCAGGCCATCCGTAAAGCGGAGGAGACCGAGAAGGAAATCAAGCGCGGGCGGACGCGGGGGCCGTTGCAAGGCATTCCGTACGGAGTCAAAGACCTGCTCAGTTTCGCCGGCCAGCCGACCACCTGGGGCGCGCAGCCCTACGCGGGCCAGGTGTTCGATTATGATGCCACGGCGATTACGAAGCTGGCCGGGGTCGGCGCGGTGCTGACGGGAAAGCTGTCCACGGTGGAGTTGGCCGGCGGCGGAGGTTACCGGTATGCCACGGCCTCTCTGCAAGGACCGGGCAAGAATCCATGGGACGTGACGAAGTGGAGCGGAGGGTCATCCAGCGGGCCCGCGGCGGCGGTTGCGGCGGGATTGGTTCCGTTCGCGATCGGCACCGAGACTTCCGGTTCGATCGTGACGCCGGCTTCGTACTGCGGAGTGACGGCGCTCCGGCCGACCTACGGCCTGGTGAGCCGGTATGGCGCGATGGCGCTCTCGTGGACTCTGGACAAGCTCGGGCCGTTTGCGCGCAGCGCCGAAGACTGCGGCTTGATTCTGCAGGTGATCGCCGGCAGTGACGGCAAAGACGCCGGGTCGGCGGGGCGAAGCTTCTATTACACGCCGCAATACGGACGCCCGGTTCGCGGCATGCGCGCCGGTTATGCGCCCGTTGACTTCAATGAGTGGGCGGATCCGGCGGCGCGGCCGGCGTTCGGCGCCGCGCTCGATGTGCTCAAGCAGTCCGGCGTCGAGTTGCAGGAGGCCCGGCTGCCCGATTTTCCCTACGGCGCCGTGATCTCGGCCGTCATTGGCGCGGAGGAGGCCTCGATTTTCGAGCAGTTGATCACCAGCGGCCGCGTGGACCAACTGCAGGACCAGGCCCAGATCGCCGGCCTTAAAGCCAACCTGGAAATTCCCGCGCTCGCGTATTTGAAGGCCATGCGAGTACGCCGCCAAATTCAGGAAGGCTTTCAGGATCTGTTTGGCAGGGTGGACGTGCTGGTGGCGCCGGGCCGGCTCGGACCCGCAACGCCGCTCGATCAACCGCTGGATCAGGAGCGCGGCGGGCCGCGACCCCAGGACCAGGGCATGACCGCCCTGATTCCGGCGGCGAATCTTGCCGGCTTACCGGCGCTCGTGCTGCCTTGCGGCTATGCGGGTAATTTGCCGGTGGCGTTGCAGATCGTCGGCGCACCCTTTACGGAGAACCTGCTGCTGGCGATCGGCCGGGAATTTCAAGCGCACACGGATTGGCACCGGCGGCGTCCGCCGGACACCTAGAAACGAAGAAGATCGAGGCCCGCTCGTTTCAAAATAGTTTAATCCGCAGAAACTTCTTCGGGTCCTGGCGAAAGTCGTGGAGGCTGGTTTGCAATTCGTGAAGCGAGCCGCTCAGATTGTCGTACGCCATCGAATTGCGAAGCATGGGGCTGGCGTCGAACTGATCGATGCGCGCTGTCAACGAAGCGAGCCCTTGATTCCAGGAAGTATACAGGTCGTCGGAAGTCAGAAACGGAGCCGCGCGCACATCGGCGATGGATTTGCGCAGGCTGGCGGCTTGATCCCGCAGTTCATTGTACTGGCCGTCTTCGCGCAGCAGGCGTCCGAGCTCGCCCTGTCCGGCCTGAATGCGGCTCAGTCGATCGTCGAGCTCGATCACGGGATCGCGAATGCGGCGGTACATCTCGTCCGTTCGCAGGAACCGGCCCGTCTCGCTGGTGACGCTTACCGCTGCCTTGAAGCTGCGGTCGATATCCGCCAGGCCGCGGCGCAGATCGTCGTACATCTCAGTGCCGACCACAAATTGGCCGACCAGGCCCTTGCCCTGTTCGATATCGGTCAGGGTGGCATCGACATCGCGCAACTGCTTGGCGAAGGATTGGACGTCTAGGGTTTTCAGCAGTTCGGGTGCCGCGCGATAGGTGATCTCCGCATTGGGCCGGATGCGCGTGGCGGCAGTCCCCTGGGTAATGGCGACAAACTGATTCCCGACATTGCCTTCGATGGTGATCTGAGCGGTGGAGTCGGTTGGAATATCCGCTAATTTTTCATTTTCAATTTTCAAAGTGAGGCGGACGACGCGGTTAGGCACGGAGGATCCCGACAGCTCCACCCTGTCGACTTTGCCGACGCCGATGCCGTTTACGCGAACGGGTGAATCGGATTCCAGGCCGGTGGCGTCGGGAATGTACAAATAGAGGGTGACCTTTTCGGTGAGGAGGGTGCCGCCAGTCAACAGGTACACGAGAACCGCGATAATCGCCAGGGCCGCGATCGCGACCACCGTCACGCGAAATCGGGCCCACGCAACGCCCCGACCTAATGGCATCCACCCGGATTGTACCGCGAGAGTCGCTGCACCAAAGACCGTGCCTGCTAAGGTGTAATGATGGAGCTCGGTTGAAGATTCGTTCACGCAAATTCGACGGACGTTGCAGCAAGCACAAGCGGTACAATCCGGCGATCGACGGGTTGGGCGGAATCCGCGGCGCGTGCCGGCGATGCACGCTGCTGTTCGAAATCTGGGAGGCGTCGCTGCGTCTCAACCGGCTCATCCGCGACTTCGATCCGACTCATGACGATATGGAACGACCGCGCAAGGACACGGCCGGCGGGGATCCCCGCCAACTGAGTCTGATCGAGTAACCCGCCGCCGACAAACCCTCGGCGTTACTGCGGTTTGAAGCGGAGCGTGATGCGATTGTCCCCCGGCGGGCCGTAGGTCAGCTCCAAGTCCTTCAGCTTTTGCTTTTCCATGGAAAAGTAAAGCAGCCCGGAAGTGGGCTGGTCGGTTTTCTTTTCCGGCAGAACTTTGTCGGTCAGGATCTTCTCTTGCGCGGCGGCGGCGGGGGATTTGCCGCCGTCCTTGACGACGACCCCGCCGTTCACGTTCGGCGCTACGCCTCCATAGAGGATGGAGCCCTGGTTGCCGCCGATTCGCTGAGATTTCAGCACCAGCGTGGCGCTGCCGGCGATCTCGCTGGGTGCGAACGGAGAGGCCTTTTCGCCGTCCTTGTCGGTCCGGAGCACGAAGTCGTCGCGGTTAATGGTGATCTCTTTACCGTATTTCGGCTCGATTTTGACGTCAGCGACAAAAAAATGGCCGCCCAGATCGGAACCTACCGCCTGATTCACGGATTCCGCATCGAGATACAGCGTGACCTTCATGACGAGATCCTGATTCTCGCCGCGCGCGGTTCCGACGATTCGTTTGTCCCTGGCTGCCGGCAACAGCAGCGCTGTCGCCATGAGGAGAGCGAAAATCCGCCCCTTCATTGTGAGAAAACCTCTGCCCAAATTATACTCCTGGATGTGAGATGCTCTCGCGTTACAATGAGGTTTCGCGAACCAAAGAGGTGCCTTCCATGGACGAAAAAGAGCGCTCCCGCGCTTTAGACCTCGCACTTGGCCAGATCGAAAAGCAGTTTGGCAAGGGCTCCATCCTGCGTCTCGGATCAAAAGACGCCATTGTTCCGGTTTCCGTGATTTCGACAGGCTCGATTTCGGTGGACGCGGCCCTGGGTGTCGGCGGATTCCCGCGCGGCCGGGTCTGCGAAATCTACGGGCCGGAATCATCCGGGAAAACGACGATCGCCTTGCAGGTGGTGGCGGAGGCTCAGCGGAAGGGCGGGATGGCCGCGTTCATCGATGTGGAGCACGCGCTCGATCCTGGCTACGCCAAGAAGTTAGGCGTGGATGTGGACAACCTGCTGGTATCGCAGCCGGATTACGGGGAGCAGGCACTGGAAATCACCGGCGCCCTCATCGGTTCGGGCCAAATCGACGTGCTGGTAGTGGATTCGGTGGCAGCCCTGGTTCCCAAGGCGGAGCTGGATGGCGAGATGGGCGATAGCCACATGGGGCTGCAGGCCCGGTTAATGTCGCAGGCGCTACGCAAGCTGACCGGCGTCGTCTCCAAATCCCGCACCTGCCTGATTTTCATCAACCAGATCCGCGAGAAGATCGGGGTCATGTTCGGCAATCCGGAAACCACTACCGGCGGGCGCGCTCTGAAGTTTTACGCCTCGGTGCGGCTGGATATCCGGCGGATCGCGGCCATTAAAGATGGCGACACCGTCATCGGCGGCCGGACCAAGGTGAAGGTGGTCAAAAACAAAGTGGCGGCTCCATTCCGCGAAGCCGAATTCGACATGATCTACGGCGAGGGCATTTCGCGCGAGGGCGACCTGATCGATCTCGGCGTGGCGCAGAACGTGATCGAGAAGAGCGGGTCGTGGTTCAGCTACAAGGGCGAGCGGATCGGACAAGGCCGTGAGAACGCGCGCCAATTCCTCAAAGATAATGCCGATATCCGGCAGGCGCTGGACACGGAGTTGCGCAAAGCGCTGGGTCTTTTGAAGCCGGAGCCCGCTCCGGTAGCCGCCGAGGCAGCCGCGGGAAGCAATGCGTCGCCGCGGCCTGTACCGGCACGGCGGTAACGCCGGCGTTCTGGTGGCCGGCGCCACTCGATGAAGGAAACCGAGCGGCGGCGCAATATTCACCTGCAGCTTTCCGCCATGAACCCGGCGCCGGCGCGCCAATCGTTGCCTACGGGCTTCGCGGCGCTCGACACCGCCCTCGGATCCGGCGGCTTCCCTCGCGGCGCGATCACGGAAATTTTTGGGCCGGCCTCCTGCGGGAAAACCGCGCTGGTGTTACAAGCCATCGCGCATGGGCAGCGAAGCGGGGCCACCGCAGCGTGGATCGACGCCGAGCACGTGTTTGACGCGTCGTTCGCGGCCCGCCTGGGAGTGGATGTTGGCCGCATGCCCGTCACGTCCCCCGAAAGTGCGGAGGAAGCGTTGGAGATGGCGCGGAAGTTCGCGTCGTCCGGCGCCGTGGATCTGGTGGCGATCGATTCGGCGGCGGCTCTCGTGCCGCGCCTCGAGTTGGAAGCGGCGCTGGGACAATCCGGCGCCGGCTTGCAAAGCCGCGTCTTGAGCTCGGAGCTGCGGCGGCTGTCGCAGGCCGCGGCGCGGAGCGGAACCGCGATCATTTTGTTAAATCAAACGCGTTACCGGCCGGGCACGCCCGGCGAAGGGGAGACCAGCTCCGGCGGAGCCTCCCTCAAGCTGCACGCCGCAGTGCGGATCGCCCTCTCGGCTTCCGGCCGACGCGTGCGTGTTCGCGTGATGAAGAACAAGCTGGGCGCGCCGTTCGCCGAAGCGCACCTGGAGTGGCGGCGCGACCGGGGGTTCACGGAACCAGCGTAAAAAGGGGCGTCCACGCACCGCATACGAAAAAAACCCTGGAAAATCGGGCTTTTTTTGAGGTTTTCTCTTTACATCATTCCGACGTTCCCTTATTATGGAATCGAATTGAGACGGGCGTGGCAGCCAAGGCCGCTTCATTCAACCTTGTTCAATGGTGATGGTCGCGACCCCCGCGCGATGTGCGGACCTGCTCCATAAAATCAGAATTCAAGAGTCAGACGGCAGAATCAGTAAGGAGAGATATGGCGAATCAGAGAATGACCCAGACGCAACTGGTGCGATCGTTGGCGGAAAGCTGCGAAGTCAATAACAAGACGGCGCGCGCCTTCCTGGACGGCCTTTCGAACTTGGCGATCGCCGAAGTGAAGAAGAGCGGCGTTTTCGTGCTGCCGGGAATCGGCCGGCTGGTGCGCGTCGACCGCAAAGCTCGCATCGGCCGTAATCCGGCTACCGGCGAGAGCATCAAAATCCCGGCGAAAAAGGTCGTGAAATTCCGGGTGGCCAAGGCCGCCAAGGATGCGATCGTTCCGCCTAAGAAAAAGTAAAGAACCTCAAAAAAGCGAAAACCCCGCGGCCGGAAACCGGTTCGCGGGGTTGCATCGTTTAAAAGCCGATGAACTCAGCCCAACGCGCGGGCTGCCTTCGGAAGCCGCTTACTTCTTCGCTTCGACCTTTTCTTCCTGTTTTGTGGATTCTTCGTCGCCCTTCAAGGCAGACTTGAAGTTGCGAATTCCTTCACCTAAACCCTTCGCTACTTCTGGGATTTTCTTGCCGCCAAACAGCAGCACCGCAACTCCCAGAATGACGAGAAGTTCGGGAAAGCCAATAGACCGCATACGGCCTCCTTGTAGACCATTGTAAGTTTCCGTGCGGAATCCGTCAACTTGGGCAAGGTCTCAGGAGGGCGCGGCGCCGGCTTTCACTTTGGCGCGGGTTTTCAAGATAATCGGAGTGCCCCGGAACCCGAAGCGCTTGCGGATCTGGTTGATCAGCTGGCGCTCATGCGAAAAATGCAGCGGGCCGCCGCGATTGGTGAAAACCACGAAGGTCGGGGGCCGCACCGAGGCTTGAGTGATATAAAAAATCTTCCGTTCCTCAAACCTGAGCTGTTCGACAAAGCGGTTTAATTCGCCGGTGGGAATCCGTCGCGCCGCCGCGGCGTCCACTTCGCGAATGAGACGGAACAGCGGCTTGACGCCGACGCCGGTTTTCGCGGAGAGAAACACGAGGGGTGCGTATTCGAGAAATTTGAACCGGTCGCGGGCGTCGCGCTCGAATGCCCGTTTTTTCGGTTCCTGGATCTGGTCCCATTTGTTCACGCAGAGGATGAGCGCCCGGCCCCCTTCGTGCGCATAGCCCGCAATGGTCGCATCGAGACCGACTATGCCCTCGGTTGCATCGAGCACCAGCAGCACCACCTGCGCCATACGGATGTGGCGGCGCGCCATCACCACGCTCAGTTTCTCCGCCATTAGCCGGGTTTTGCCTTTGCGGCGAATCCCGGCTGTGTCGACGAACAGGTAGTCGACGCCGTTATGCGTGACCAGTTCGTCGACGGCATCGCGCGTGGTGCCGTCGATTTCGGAGACTATGGACCGGTCCTGGCCCGTCAGTGTGTTGAGCAGGGTCGATTTGCCCACGTTCGGCCGGCCGATGATCGCCACCTTGATGGGAGCGGCGGTTGTGTCCGGTTCCTCCGGCGCCGCCGGCAGGGTGGCGGCGATTTTATCCAGCAGCGCATCCACACCGACGCCGTGCTCGGCCGAAACCGGGTAAACGTCGGCAATCCCCAGATCGTAGAACTCATGCGCGAGCGATTCGCGTGCGGCGGCGTCAATCTTGTTCACCGCGAGCGTGACGGGTCTGCCGAGCCGCTGCAGCATCTGGGCCAGATCGCGGTCGGCGCCGGTGATTTCGGCGCGCCCGTCGACCAGCAGGATAATGTGAGCCGCATTCTGTAGCGCGACGCGAGCCTGGCGCAGGATCTCGCTGGGGATGTAATCCTGATCGTGGACGACGATTCCGCCGGTATCGATCAGCTCGAAGCGGGATCCGTCATGCTGAGCCAGCCCATGAATGCGGTCGCGAGTAATCCCCGGCTCATCGCCGACGATGGCGCGGCGCTGCCCGGTAATGCGGTTGAACAGCGTCGACTTTCCGACGTTGGGCCGGCCCACAATCACTACCGTGGGGAGTGCGGCCGACATGCACCCTCATCATAGCGTGCTACATTTCGAAAAGTTGAAATACTACCCGATATTTCTGGATCTGCGCGGGCGGCGGGTGCTCGTCGCCGGCGCGGGGAAGGTCGCCTTGCGGAAAACCCGGGGGCTGGTGGGCGCGGGCGCGCTGGTTACCGTGGTCGCGCCGGTAATCCGCCCGGAATTTCGAGAGTTGCCGGTGCGGCTGATCGAGCGGCGCTATCGGGTATCCGATTTGCGAGGCGCCGCTCTGGTGTTCGCGGCAACCGACGATCGGGCGGTGAACCGCCAAATCGGCGCCGCGGCCCGGCACCGCGCGATTTTGGCGAACATTGCGGACGCCGCCGAAGAGTGCGATTTCATCGTGCCGGCGCGTGTGCAGCATGGAATCGTGGAGATCGCCATTGCGACTGGAGGACGGAACCCTCGCGTTTCGGCCGAACTCCGTCGCAAATTAGAGAGTAATGCCGGCGGTCTTGTTGCCGGCCCGTCGAGACCGGCTCGCAGCGGGATTGCCGCCTCGACGCCGCGCGGTAAAATCAAGACATCCTGATGCCCATCGAGGCCCGCAGCGCGTCCGCCCGCCAGTTCTTTTCCCGGCAGGGCGCGCTCTCGCAGTGGCATCCCAATTACGAATACCGGGCCGGGCAGGTGGAAATGGCCGAGGCGGTGGAGGCGGCTCTGGGAGAGAAGCGCCACCTGATCGTGGAGGCGGGGACGGGCACCGGCAAGACCCTCGCCTACCTGGTGCCGGCGCTGCTTTCGGGCAAGCGCATCGTGGTTTCCACCGGCACGAAAAACCTGCAAGAGCAGCTTTTCTTCAAAGACGTGCCTTTTTTACAGCAGCACTTCTCGCGGCCGCTCAAGGTCTGCTACATGAAAGGGCGAAATAACTACGCCTGCCGGCAGAAGATCTATGACGCGGAAAAGGAGCCGATCCTCACCGGGCTGGAAGAACTGGCCGACTTTCAAATCATCCAGCAGTGGGAGAAGGCCACCGAGTTCGGCGACCGCGCCGAAATCGCCACTCTTCCGGAAGGCAGCACCGCCTGGGCCAAAATTGATGCGCGCTCCGATCTCTGCACGGGCCAGAAGTGCTCGAATTTCGAGCGCTGCTTCATCACGCTCATGCACCAGCGCGCGCTGGAAAGCGACATCATCATTGTCAATCATCACCTGTTCTTCGCCGATCTCGCCCTCAAGGACGAAACCTACGAAGGCGGTATCCTGCCGGAATATCACGCGGTGGTGTTCGATGAAGCGCATGAGCTCGAAGACATCGCCGGCCAGTATTTTGGCGTTTCCGTCAGCAATCATCGCTTTCAGGAACTGCGCCGCGACCTCTCGGTCATCAGCCGTCTGAAAAAATTCGGGACGCCGGAATTGGACCGCATTCTCGAGCGGCTGGACGAACTGACGCTGCGCTTCTTCGCGCTGTTCGGCGCCGGTGAAGGCCGTCTGCCGTTCGTGGGCCGCGAGGCCTTTCGCGAGGACAATGACGAAATCTACACCGACCTCATTGGCATCCTGGAGCTCATCACCTCGCACCTCAAGCTGATCCACAATCCCCCGGAAGAGATCCTGCCGTTATTCCGCCGCACCGCGGAATTGATTCTGGGGCTCCGCTTCGTGATGGAGGAGGACGACGACCGCTACGTGTACTGGGTCGAGAAGCGCGGGCGCGGCTGCTTTATCCAGGCGACGCCGATTGACGTATCCGGAATCCTGACGGAGCGCCTGTTCGACCGCATCGAGACAGCCGTGCTGACCTCCGCCACTCTCGCCGTAGCCGGCGGCTTCGACTATGTGCAGAAGCGCCTGGGCCTCGATAACGCCCGCACCCAAATCGTGCCCGGCCATTTTGATTACCAGAAGCAGGCGCTATTATATATTCCGCAGCAACTGCCCGATCCCCGCAGCCCAGCATTTTCCAAGGCCGCCGCGATGGAAGTAGCCCGCATCCTCCGCCATAGCCGGGGCCGCGCCTTTGTGCTGTTCACCAGCTACCAGCAGATGCGCCTGGTGTATGACACGGTATCGCTCGAAGTAGAATATCCGACGTTGCTGCAGGGCACCGGGCCGCGCCGCGCCCTGCTCGAGGAGTTCCGCGCCACGCCGAATTGCGTCCTCTTCGCAACCGCCGCGTTCTGGCAGGGCGTCGACGTACCGGGCGAGCAACTCAGCTGCGTTATCATAGATAAGCTGCCGTTCGCGGTCCCCTCGGATCCGGTGGTGCAGGCCCGGATCGAGAGCATTCGCAGAGCCGGGGGAAATCCTTTTTACGATTACCAGATTCCGCAGGCCGCCATTGCGCTGAAACAAGGGTTTGGGCGGCTGATTCGCAGCCGGTCGGATCGCGGCGTGCTCGTCCTGCTGGACAACCGCATCACCAAACAGCGGTACGGCCAAATGTTTTTTGACAGTCTTCCGGACTATTCGTTCACCACCCGGATCGAAGACGTGGAGAGCTTTTTCGATGTTTGAAGTGACGATTGAACAGACATTCGCGGCGGGTCACGCCTTGCGCAACTATCACGGCAAGTGCGAAAACGTTCACGGGCACAACTACCGGTGCGAAGTCACGGTAGAAGGTGAGCAACTCGACAATGTGGGCCTGCTCGTAGATTTCGTGCTGTTGAAGAGAGTGGTGCAGTCCGTGATCGACCGTATGGACCACCAATGGCTGAACGATTTTCCGCCTTTCGACGTGCTGAACCCGTCGGCGGAGAACATCGCGAAGTTTATCTACGACGAAGTCAATAAGGGCATCAACGCGGGTCCGGGAGTTCGTCTCGGATCAGTCAAGCTTTGGGAAACCGACACTTCCTACGCCACTTATAAACCGTAACGCCGGCGCTGTTGCCGGCGGTGACCTGTTTCAACGATCGAGAAAGTCAATTGCCTGCGCCAGCGTGGGCGCGCCGCAAGTTTCGTGGCCCATGCCCTCCACATCGAAAAGTATGGCGTGAAATCCGTGCGCGACGTAGCCGCCGTAATAAACATCGAGCACGCTGCCACGCTGGAAGTCCCGGCTTCCCGTAATTATCGCGAACCGCATCCTGCGCCTCACGGCATCCAACCGGCGCGGCGCCAGCCTCACCATGCCGGGCCCTTCAGGAGCGCCGGCCGTATCGGCCTTGGCCCGGACTCGCGGGACGCGCTCATAGAATTCAACGCCGGAATTCATAATCGCGCCGTTAAACAGGCTCGCGTTATAGAACCCCAGTTCATTGGCCACGCGGGCCCCGCCGGAGAAGCCGGCCGCATAGACTCGCGCCGGGTCGATATTGTAGAGCTTCTTCATCTGGTGTGCTCCGAGCGCCGCCAGACCCAGTCGCCGCAGAATATTTTGGGAATTTTCCGACCCCTGAGCAGCCACGAACAGAAGTCTCTTTTGCTCCAGAACTGCCGCCCAGCCGTCCGGAAGTCCCGTTTGATGTTCCCCGTCCGAATAGACGAGCAGGCCGAACGGTTCGCTTCCGGTATAGGCACGGGGCACGTGAACGAAAAACCGCTCCTCGGCCGGCCGGACCTGCAAAGCACTCCAACTCGCCGCGGGCGGCGTGCCATACGGTGGCTGAAACGTGACTAGCGCATCGCCAGTCGGTGCTCCTGAGGCGCCCGCACGGTAAAGTCCGAGTGAGGCGCCATCCGGCCCGGCCGTTACCACGCCGGAATTGGCGGCTTCTGTTTTTTCGGCGTCCACTTCCTCCACCGCAACGCGGTGCGGCTCGCCATTCTGATCGAGGAAGGTGTACGCGCCGCTCGTGATGAGGAACGGATTATCGCATTGGATGCGCGAACCGTCCTTGCGTACGATGACCCAGGAACTGGCGCACGAACACCACGCCAGCAGCAGGGTTGTCATAACCAGCCGCGGGACTCGCCAGGGAACCAGCCTGTTGCCAAACGCGGGCACAGGTTGATCTTATCCGCGGTCGCCGCGACTCGAATAGCCGTAGAAGGTTAATTCACCCGCGGCTCCGCGAAACCGGCCGGCGCCGCGCCGTCCGGGCCGCGGTTCCCATGAGTTTAACTGTCAGGAGGGTTCCTACCCGTTATTTGCCGTAGTGCGCCGCGTTCTTTTGGGCGAATTCCGCCCATTTTTCCGGCAGATCATCGAGGGCGAAGATCGCCGAAACCGGACACACCGGGACGCACGCACCGCAATCAATGCATTCCACCGGGTCGATATACAGCATTTCGCTGTCGGCGAAACCGGCTTCATCTTTTTTCGGGTGGATGCAATCCACGGGGCAGGCGTCGACGCAAGCCGTATCTTTCGTGCCAATGCACGGTTCTGCTATTACATATGCCATCGGAGAGTTTTTCCAGTTTTTCTATAGATAGCACAGCGGAGTTACCGGATACAAACCGCATCTTGCCAACGGTGCCTTTCAGGCACCAAACTGTAGAAGATGCCAGCCAAAGTACGAAAAGCTGTTTTCCCTGCTGCGGGGCTGGGCACCCGCTTCCTTCCCGCCACCAAAGCGCAGCCCAAGGAAATGCTGCCTATCGTGGATAAGCCGATCATCCAGTACGGAGTCGAAGAGGCGCTGCACTCCGGAATTCAGAACATCATCATCGTGACCGGGCGCGGCAAGTCCGCCATTGAAGACCACTTCGATGTCAGCTTCGAGCTCGAAAACCTGCTCGAGACTCGCGCCAAGAAGGACCTGTTGGCCATCGTCCGCAACATCTCGGACATGATCAACGTTTCCTATATCCGCCAGAAAGAAGCCCTCGGGCTGGGGCATGCCGTTCTCCGCGCTATGGAACTGGTGGGCCAGGAACCGTTCTCGGTGGTCCTGGCCGATGACGTGATCGAGGCCGAGACGCCTTGCCTGCGCCAGTTGCTCGACGTGTACAGTTTTTTCAGTTCGCCCGTGCTCGCCGTGATGGAGGTGCCGAAAGAAAACATTTCCGCTTATGGCTGCATCGATGCCGAACCGGTCAGCTATCACAATACGAACGATCGCGTCTTCCGCATTCGCGACCTGGTCGAGAAGCCCAACCCGTCGGAGGCCCCTTCCAATCTCGCCATCATCGGGCGCTATGTCCTGACGCCCGACATATTTGATTCGGTCCAGAGCATCGACCCGGGCTCGGGCGGCGAAATCCAGCTCACCGACGCCATGCGGCACCTGCTACGGTCGCGTCCTATTTACGCGTGCCGCTTCGAAGGCAAGCGTTACGATGCCGGCGACAAACTGGGCTTTTTGAAAGCCACGGTCGAATACGCGCTGCGCCGGCCCGATCTGGGCGGACCTTTTCGCGAATACCTGAAGGGCCTTAAGCTGTAAACATGCTGCCGGCCGGTTGCAAAGAACGAATCGCTGCTGTTGTGGGGCCGAGCGGGTACCTCGACCGGCCGGAAGATCTGGCGATTTACGAATACGATGGCAGCATCGACAAGCACCGCCCCGATTTGGTGGTGTTTCCGCGCAGCACGCAGGATGTCGCGGCAATCGTAAAGATCGCGCATGAATTGCAGATCCCGGTGGTCGGCCGGGGGTCCGGCACCGGGCTTTCCGGCGGCGCGATTCCGCGAGAAGGCGGCATCACGGTCGCGTTCGCCCGGATGAACCGCATCCTCGAAATCGACCTTGAAAACGAGCGGGCGGTGGTGCAGCCGGGTGTGGTGAACCTTGACCTCACGCTGGCCGTTCAAAATGCCGGCTATTTCTACGCGCCCGACCCTTCCAGCCAGCGCGCCTGCACCATCGGCGGCAACGTCTCGGAAAACGCCGGTGGACCGCATACGCTGGCGTACGGCGTTACTACCAATCACGTGCTCGGCCTGGAGTTGGTCCTGCCGGACGGTTCGATCGTCGAAACCGGCGGCAAGGAACCCGATCTGCCCGGCTACGACCTCACCGGCCTGCTCACCGGCTCGGAGGGCACCATGGTGCTCGTCACCAAGATCATTGTCCGCCTCATGCGCAAGCCCGAGCAGGTGAAGACCGTGCTCGCAATCTTTGAAACCAGCGCCGATGCCGGTCGCACGGTGGCCGAGATTACCGCCCGCTCCATCACGCCGGTCGCGGTCGAAATGTTGGACGGCGTCATGCTGCGGATGGTCGAGGAAGCCACCCACGCCGGCTATCCCATGGATGCCGAGGCTGTGCTGCTCATCGAGCTGGAAGGCCTCCGTGAAGTGGTTGAAGAGCAAACCGAGCAGCTGCACCAGGCGTGCACTCGGTGCCATGCGCGCGAATTTCGCGTGGCGCGGACGGCGCAGGAGCGTGATTTGCTATGGGCGGGGCGCAAGAACGCGTTCGGCGCCGTGGGCCGCGTCAGCCCCAGCTACTACGTCCAGGATGGCGTCGTGCCGCGCACGAAAGTCGAGCCCACGCTCCGCTACATCGGCGAAATCTCGAAGAAATACGGTCTGACGATCAGCAACATTTTTCATGCCGGTGACGGCAACCTGCACCCCATCATCCTCTTCGACCCGCGCAAACCCGGCGATCTCGACAAAGCCCGCGCCTCCGGCGAGGACATCCTGACCTACTGCATCCAGGCCGGCGGATCAATCACGGGCGAGCACGGCGTCGGCATGGAAAAAAACGAAATGATGTCCAAGCTGTTCAGCGCCGAGACACTCGACCTGATCCGCCGGCTCAAAGTTTTGTTCGATCCCGACGGCCGCATGAACCCGGGCAAGCTCTTGCCAACCGGCAAAGGTTGTATGGAAATCCGGCAGCCCGCGCTGACTCCGGGAAGCCCCATTTACTAGGCAGATGCTGCGGCGGCAGGTTTGAAAACGCAACGAGGATAGCCGACTGGAAGAGGAGACGCAATCGCCTAGTTCAGCGGCGATCCTGCCCCGGATCGGGCGGACGGACGCCTCTTCGGTAATGCTTCTTCCGCAATTCGGCAGCGTGCTTCACCGCCGCCCGCTGATCGGCTTGTTCCTTCATTAGCTCTTCGCCGAAGGTTATGGCTGTCAGGGCGGAGCCCGGACTCTGCTTTTCCAGGAGGTTGCGGCACAGTAAAGGAAGTTCCTGCAGCGTGATACCGTATTTTCGCAATAATCCTAAGTCGGCTTCTACCGTAAACTCAGTCGTACTCCCGTCATGCTGCTGGCACTGGTACAGGAAACAACGGATTCCGTGCGCCTCGTGAAATCCGGTCAATTTGAAATTCGCATTTTGGTCGCGATGCCGGACTCGATCGCGCGGGCCGGCCGGATCGACTTTTGAGTCGGTGAAGTCGCCGGGCATCGTGACCTAGCCCTTGACGACTGTCTGGTTTCTTGTAATCAACCACATGCGCGCTAATTCTTCAGTCTCGAACCACTGACCGGGATACTCTTTAATGGCCCATTTCCGAGCTGAGTGGTGTAGGTACACCGCTCCGAGAAACTGTTGCGTGTGACTGTATACTTCATGGAAAGGCATTTGATCCTTTTCCTGACGGGAATACATTTCAGTCTCCTTCTGATCGCGCAGAGGTGTTGAGGAACGGGGCATTAAAGAGCTTGATTTCGCTCCGAAGCGCCTGGCTATTCTCGGCCAGGCAGCGTGCGTCTGCAAACGCCAAACGCGCCTCCGCAGTCCGCGCCTGGCACATACTTTTCAAATTATTTAGTGAGGGAGCACTTCTGAGGGCTGCACGCTCGACCATTTGGGCTCCTCACTCTGCATGAAAGAGAGCCAGCCGGTCCAAGCGGTTTAGACGGCTCTTTGGTGCAGCCTCACTATAGCACCAAAATGCCGTTTGAGGCGGGCTCCCAAGCCGAGATTACGCGCGCCGGCGCATCTCGGCGCGAGCTTCGGCTTCGGCCGTGCGTGCGCGCTCGGCTTCGCGTTTGTCGTGCAGCTTCTTGCCCTTCGCCAGCGCGACCTCGCATTTGATGCGGCCGCCCTTCAGATAGATTTTCGTCGGAATCAGCGAGAGACCTTTCTCGCGCGTCTGGCCGAGCAGTTTATCGATCTCGCGCCGGTGCAGCAGCAGTTTGCGATTTCGGATCGGCGGGTGGTTCTCGCGATTACCGTGCGAGTATTCGCTAATATGCGCGTTGAGGAGCCACGCTTCGTTGTTTAAGACGGCCGCGTACGCTTCCTTTAACTGAATTTTGCCGTCTTTTGCTGCTTTGACTTCGGTTCCGGTAAGTACCATCCCTGCTTCGAACCGCTCCAGCAGGAAATAATCATGCGCGGCCCTGCGGTTATCGCTGAGGATTTTCAGGTTGGCGTCTTTGCCGGCCAATTTTCCACTCAACGCGCAAAAGCCGTATCTCGTCAACTGCTTTAGATGGCACTGGCTCGCGCAAACGCAACTCATCTTAGCATAGGGCATCGGAGCAGCCTTGGTTAATAGGGAGAACATGCTTTTTTTCAGGCGGTTAACGGCTGTACTGGTGGCTGTCATGCTGGCGGCGCCCGTGGCTCCTCTGCAGGCCAAGACTCGAAAGGGAGACAAATTCCTTGCCGAGGGTCGTATCCATGAACAGAAAAAGGAATGGGATGCCGCCCTGCAGTCGTATGAGCAGGCGCTTTCAGAGGATCCGGCGGATATCGTGTACCAGATGTCGGTCGAGAAAGTCCGGTTCCAGGCTGCCCAGGCGCATTTGAATAATGGTCTGAAGATCCGCGATCAGGGCCAACTCGGCGAAGCGCTGCTGGAATTTCAAAAGGCGTATGCCCTCAATCCCGGCTCTTCGGCGGCCGAGCAGGAAATCCGCCGCACGCAGGAGATGATCCAGCGCGAGCGCCAACGCGTGCAGCAGACCGGCAAGGAGGCTCCTCCGGAGGAGCGCGCGCTGACCCCGGTCGAGCAGATGAAAAAAGAAACCGAAGAGAAGCTCAAGACGCTCCTCCCGGTGCCCGAGCTCAAACCGCTCAATACCGAGCCGATCAATCTCAAGATGAACAACCAGTCGCCGCGGGTGCTGTTCGAAACCGTGGCGAAGGTGGCGGGCATCAACATCCTGTGGGATCCCGACATGAACCCGCCTCCGAACACCGGCCGCAACCTGTCGATCGAAGTGAACAACTCGACTCTCGACCAGGCCCTCGATGACCTGGCCACCTTGACGAAATTTTTCTGGAAACCGCTGTCCGCCAACACCATCTTCATCACCAACGACAACGTGAATAAGCGCCGCGACTATGAAGACCAGGTGATGAAAGTCTTCTACCTGTCCAATGTCAATACGGCGCAGGAGATTCAGGAAATCATCAATGCGGTTCGGACGCTGACCGAACTGAACCGCATCATGCCGTATAACTCGCAGAACGCGATCATCGTGCGCGGAGAGGCGGACCGCGTCTCGCTCGCGGAACGGATCATCAGCGACCTCGATAAGCCCAAGTCGGAAGTGGTCGTGGACATTGTGGTGTTGCAGGCCAGTTCCAGCTTCAGCCGGCAAATTACGGCCGCGCTGGCGTCGACCGGGTTAAACGTGCCTGTGAATTTCAGCCCGCGTAGCGGCCTGCAGGTGGTCCAGAATACAAACAACAATAACAATAACAACAATAACAACAACAATAATAATCAGAACAACTCCACGCAAAACACCATTTCCGGGACGAATACGACGACGAACACGTCCGGCAACTTCATTCCGCTTTCGAACCTGGGGCGCCTGTCCACGTCGGATTTCTCGATCACGCTGCCCGGAGCTCTGCTGCAGGCTGCATTGAGCGACGCCAACACGAAGGTTCTGCAATCGCCGCAGATCCGCTCGGTGGACAACGTAAAGGCCTCGCTTAAAATCGGCGACCGCGAGCCGACTGCTACCGGCAGCTTTCAGCCCGGCATCGGCGGTGTCGGGATTAATCCGCTGGTCAACACGCAGTTCACGTATATCGATGTCGGCGTCAATGTCGACATTACGCCGCGCGTGCACGATAACGGCGACGTCTCGATGCATGTGGAGCTGGACATCTCGAACGTTAGCGGCACGGTCAACCTGGGCGGCCTGAATCAGCCGATCATCAGCCAGAAAAAGGTGATCCATGATATTCGCATGCGCGAAGGCGAGGTGAACCTGCTCGGCGGCCTCATCGTACAGCAGGAGGACAAGACCGTGACCGGCATTCCGGGCCTGTCCAGCATCCCGCTCATCCGGCGCTTGTTCTCAGGAGAAAGCGTCGATCACAGCCGCAACGAGCTGATGATTGCCCTAATCCCGCACATCATCCGCCGGCCCGAGATTACCCCCGAGAACCTGCGCGGCATCTCGGTCGGCAATGCCACTACGATCAAACTGAATTACGGACCGCGAGCGGAAACCGCGGCCCCTCGCCCGCCAGTGGTCGCGCCGGCGCCTGGTGCGGCGCCGCTAGCGCCGGGCGTCGTCCCTCCCGCGACCGCGCCGCCGGCTCCTGCGCCGCCGGCCACCGCGCCGCCGCCGCCGCCCGCTCCGAATGCCCCGGCTCCCGGGAATGCCGCGATCCGCTTCATTCCGGACCGTGTCGATGCCAATCTCCCCGGCACGTTTTCGGTAGCCATCGCGGCCACGGGCGCCGCCGATGCCATGTCCGTGCCCATGCAGATCCAATTCGATCCGAAGATTCTGCGGCTCAATGATATTTCGGCCGGAGACTTCCTGGCGCAGGGCGGTGTACCGCCTGTCTTTGCCAAAAACATCCAGAACGACGCCGGAATGGCAACCGTGCAGCTGAGCCGTCCGCCGGGCGCTGCCGGCGTTTCTGGATCCGGTGTGTTGGTAACGCTCAACTTCCAGGCGGTCGCGCGCGGCACGACGACCGTCACTCTTTCCAACGTGAGCCTGAGAAACTCACAAAATCAGGTGATCGGGGACGGCAATCCCGGCCTTCCGGTTCGCATCCAGTAGCGCGGAATGAGACGACGCAACCAGCGCGGATTGACCTTGGTCGAGCTGATCGTAGCGTTCACGATCATGCTGATCCTGACCAGTATGGCCGTCCCTTTGGCGCGCGCCAAGGTCCGCGCCGAACGCGAACGCGAGCTCCGTTTCGCTCTCGACGACATTCGCCGGGCCATTGACAAGTATAAGGACTACGCGGATGCCAACGCGTTCGGTCCGATCAAGCAAGGGACCAACGGGTATCCCGAGTCGCTCGATATTTTAGTGGAGGGGCAGAAGCTGGCCGGTAGCGCCAAGGAACAAAAGATCCGGCTCTTGCGACGGATCCCGCGCGACCCCTTCACGGGCAAAACCGAGTGGGGGATGCGTAGCGATCAGGATGCCCCCGACTCCACGAGCTGGGGCGGTCAAAACGTTTTTGACGTCTTCAGCAAAACCACCGAAAAGGCTCCCGATGGGACTTGCTACTGCCAGTGGTAGGCGCCCGGCGCGGCGCGGCCTCCGCGGCTTCACCTTCGTCGAATTGATGGTCGTGGTCACGATCATCGTCATCCTGATCACCATCGCCATCCCGGTCTACCAGAAATCGATCGTGCGTACCAAGGAGAGCGTGCTCCGCAACAACCTGTTTACACTGCGTCAAGTGATCGATAATTACACCTACGACAAGGAAAAGGCGCCGCAATCGCTGCAGGACCTGGTGAGCGAAGGTTATTTGCGGGAGGTGCCGGTCGATCCGATGACGGGTTCTAACCAGACATGGAAGACCGTTATGGAAGACGCCGGCCAGGCTGTGGACCAGAACAACCCCGGCATTTTCGACGTAAAAAGCGGTTCCGATAAAACGAGCCTCGATGGAAGCGCCTATTCGGATTGGTAGCGGGTGTCTCAGAGCCGTGTCGAATTGATCCACTTCTTCTCGCGCACAGTCAACACAACTCCCGAAAACCAAGTGAATCTGCGGGGCGTCTTTATAGATCAGCCGCGGTATTACAATTGCACAGCGGCTCTCGCTTATGACTCCAATCCACACCAGCCCCCGTCGTCTGGCGTTGAATCTTGGTTTCAAGCTATTCCAGGTCCGATTTTCTCCCATTTTAGTCTTGTTCCCGCTGATTATCTCCGCTGCTCATGCTCAAAGTTCATCGGCTGGCGCTTGCCAGGTTTCGACCCAGTCTCCGTTTCTCCGCGCCGAAGGCCTCACCGAGGTACTCGGCGACATCGTCATGTCATGTTCCGGTTTCGGCTCCGGCGCCGTGCCCAGCGGCAGTTTCACCATTTTTCTTCCGGTATCTGTCACGAACCGGATTGATGCCAATGGATTTACCAGCCAAGCCACGCTTTCGGTCGATACCGGTGGCGGCGCGACCCCGTCGGGAATTTCCG
>Ga0209060_10001514_pt1 | contig 25156 bp, 23 predicted proteins | sample Coa_R1_8_FD_187155 | JGI IMG/M metagenome (GOLD analysis project Ga0209060, IMG submission 187155) | Surface soil microbial communities from Centralia Pennsylvania, which are recovering from an underground coalmine fire - Coalmine... | ecosystem: Environmental > Terrestrial > Soil >...
GGGGTCGCGGATCGAGGTGACGGAGGGGTTGGCGACGGCGGTGGAGGGGGTGATCCGGGAGGTGATTCCGGCGGGGGAGCTGGCGATGGTGGTGTCGAACCTGGGGTTGGCGCCGGGGTTTTCGGCCATCTACTCGCCCAACTCCGCGAGCGACTCGGGCTTCGTCATGGTGAACCTCACCCCGCGGCACCGGGGGTCCACGTGGTCCTACATCCGGCGCCTGCGCAGCGAGATCGCGGCTCGGGTGCCGGAGGTGCAGACGTTCTTCCAATCGGGCAGCATCATCGACGCGGTGCTGAACTTCGGGCTCGCCGCGCCGATCGACGTGCAGCTGAGCGGCCCCGAGTACGAGGTCCTCGGGCCCACGGCCGAGGAGGTGGCCCGGACGGTGCGGGCTCTGCCCGAGGTGGCCGACGTCTTCATTCCCCAGGAGCTCGGCTACCCGACGCTCCACGTGCGCGTCGATCGGGTGAAGGCGGGGCGGCTCGGACTCAGCCAGCGCGACGTGGTCACCAACGTCATCACGGCGCTCACGTCGAACCAGATGATCGCGCCGTCGATCTGGATCGACCCCAAGACCGGGAACGACTACTTCCTCACCGCGCAGTACTCCGAGGCGGCCATCCGCTCGGTCGACACGCTGCTGAACATCCCGGTGCGCGGGAGCCGTAACGACGGCAACCCCGTGGACGCGGTGCTGCTGCGCAACGTGGGGGGGATCGAGCGGACGACGGAGCCGGCGGAGGCGGATCACTACAACATTCAGCGGGTGGTCGACGTGCTGGTGGCGCCGCGGGGGGACGACATGGGGGGGACGCAGGCGGCGATCGAGCGGGCGCTGGGGGGGCAGCGGCTGCCGAAGGACGTGGCGGTGACGTACCGGGGGTCGGTGTCGGCGATGGAGGCGTCGTTTGCGAGCTTCGGGTTCGGGCTGGGGATGGCGTTGGTGCTGCTGTATTTGGTGATGGTGGCGCAGTTTCGGTCGTTCTTGGACCCGTTCATCATCATGTTTTCGGTGCCGATGGGGCTGATTGGGGTGGTGGGGGTGCTGGTGGCGACGGGGACGACGCTGAACATCGAGTCGTTCATGGGGACGATCGTGATGGTGGGGATCGTGGTGTCGAATTCGATTTTGCTGGTGGACTTTGCGAACCAGCGGCGGCGGGAGGGGGCGGGGCTGCGGCGGGCGGTGGTGGAGGCGGCGCGGACGCGGATGCGGCCGATTCTCATGACGGCGTTGGCGACGGTGGTGGGGCTGCTGCCGATCGCGCTGAAGCTGGGGGCGGGCTCGGAGGCGTCGGCGCCGCTGGCGCGGGCGGCGGTTGGCGGCCTCGTGGTCTCGACGGTGCTCACGCTGGTGCTGGTCCCCGCAGTCTACGAGCTCTTCTACGCGCGGCACGAGGTACAACCGTGAAACGGACATTGCTCTGGTGCGCAGGCGCGGCCGTGCTGGTCGCGGTGGTGGGATGCGGGGACCGGAACGCCGACTCGGCGAAGGGGACGGCGGCCGCTCCGACCGTGGTCGTCACGCGGGTGTCGCGGGGCGAGATCACGCGGGCGATCACGCTGCCGGGCGATCTGGCCGGCCTCAACGAGGCCGCGCTGTACGCCAAGGTGACCGGGTATCTGAAGCAGATCAACGTCGACAAGGGCGACTGGGTCAAGCAGGGGCAGGTGCTCGCCGTGATCGAGGTGCCGGAGCTCGAGCAGAAGCTCAAGCGAGCGCGCGCGCGCCTCCAAGTCCGGCGGGTGACCTACGAGCGCCTGCAGCGCGTGTGGAACACCGACAAGCGCCTCGTGGCCCGGGAGGACGTGGATATCGCGCAGGGGCAATTCGAGCAGGCGCAGGCGGACGTCGAGGAGCTCGAAGCGCTGGTCGGGTACACGCGCATCATCGCCCCCTTCGACGGGGTCGTGACGGCGCGCTACGTCGACCCGGGCGCGCTGATCCAGGCGAGCGGACGCACGGGGACCATCGACACCGGGGACCAGTCGCTCGGGCGCGCGGGACTGGCCCCCGTCGTGAGCGTGGCGGACATCGACACGCTGCGCGTGTACATCTACGTGCCGGAGAACGAGAGCAGCGAGGTGAGGCAGGGAATGCCGGCGACGCTGCGCCTGCGGGAGTTCGCCGGGCGGGAGTTCACCGGGACCGTCACCCGGTTCGCCACCAGGCTCGACCTCTCCACGCGCACGATGCTCACCGAGGTGGACATTCCCAACCCCAAGCACGAGCTGTATCCCGGTATGTACGCCGACGTCACGCTCGAGCTCGAACGGCACGCGCAGGCGCTGCGGGTGCCGCCCACGGCGGTGGGCGCCGAGGGCGACAAGCGGTTCGTGTTCGTGGTGAAGGACGGCCGGCTCGCCAAGACGCCGGTGACCGTCGGCATCGTCGAGCCCTCCTGGGTCGAGATCACCTCGGGGCTCTCCGGGGCGGAGCAGATCGTGAAGAACGTCGGCCCGGCCCTGATCGAAGGAGGCGCGGTGCACGCGGTGGAGGCCGAGGGCCCGAAGGCCATGGCCAGTGAGGGCTGAGGTCGTGCGGCGGACCGCTCGAGGCCTGATGCTCGGGGTCGTCTGGTGCTGCGCGCTCGGCGGCGCGGCGCGGGCGATCGCCGACGGGCCGATCGTCCCCGGCGAGGAGCTGACGCTCGAGCGGGCGATCAGCCTGGCGCTGCAATACCACCCTGCACAAATGGCCGCGGCGTCGCGGGCCGACGCGGCCCACGAGCGCATCGGGCAGGCGCGCTCCTACCTGCTGCCGCAGGTCTTCGGCGTGAGCGAGTACCTGCGCGCCACCGACAACGGGATCGGCGACACCGCGTACCTTCCGACGCTCGGCGTGACGCGCGCCCCGACCGCGGGCCGCCACGAGAACCAGCTCACCGATACGTTCGACAACTACCTCGCCGGGATCGCCGCGTATCAGTACCTTTTCGACTTCGGTCGCGCGCGCGGGTTCGTGGAGCAGCGCGACGCGGAGGCCGACGCGCAGCGTGCGCGCCTCCAGCTCGTCCGCCTCGACCTCGTCTACGGGGTCACGAAGACGTACTACGACCTGGTGGCGGCGAAGCAGATCGTCAAGGTGTTCGAGACCGCGGTCACGCAGCGCACCGAGCACCTGCGGGAGGCGCAGGTGAAGGCCGAGGCCGGCCTCAAGCCCGACATCGACGTGTACACGGCACAGGCCGACCTGGCGCGCGCGCAGCTCCAGCTCGTCAACGCGAACAACGGGGCCGCGACGGCGAAGGTCGCCCTCGACACCGCGATGGGGCTCGGAGGGCAGGCTCCCGAGTACCGGCAGCCCGATCGTCTGTCCTGGGGCCCGATCAGCGACACCATGGAGACGTACCTCGAGCGGGCCTTCGCGAAGCGCCCGGACCTCATGATGCTCGTCGACGACGCGCGTGCGGCGGGCGCCGAGATCAAGCAGTACCGCAGCGACTACCTGCCGACCTTCGGCGCGACGGCCGGGTACAACGTCCGCGGCCAGAACGCGACCCCGGGGAACAACTACTACGCCGGCCTGCTGATCACGTGGCCGATCTTCAACGGCTTCCTCACCGACCACGAGGTGACCGAGGCCAAGCTGCATCAGGACGCCATCCGCCACGACATCGAGGACCTGCGGCAGCGCATCATCCTGCAGGTCAAGCGCTCCTTTCTCGACTGGCAGGCGTCGGTCGACCGCATCCACCAGGCGGAGAAGGCGCTGGAGGCGTCGCGGGTCGAGCTCGACCTCGCCGAGAAGCGCTACGAGACCGGGCTCGGGTCGATCATCGAGCTGACCGACGCGCAGCGGGAGTTCACGAGCGCCGGGGCCGAGGACGTGCAGGCGCTCGCGGGCTACTCGATCGCCAAGGCGGCGCTCGATCGCGACACGGGCAGCGGGGTGCCGCCGCCGTGAGCGAGGAGCGGTTCGAGCTGCTGCGGGCGGCGGCGTTCGTCCTCGCCGCCGCCGCGGCGGCGACCCTCCAGCGGCTGCTGCCGCACGCGAAGCGCCGCGGGAGCCTCCGCGTGAACGTCGCCCTCTGGGCGATCGACGCGGCGGTCGTGGGCGGCGTCTGCGGCGCCTGCGCATGCACGGCGGCGCGCTGGGCGGCGCGCGCCGGCGTCGGGGCGCTCAACGTGCTGGCGGCCGCACCCTGGGTCGCCGTTCCCGTGAGCGTGCTCGGCCTCGACCTCGTCTCCTACCTCTGGCATCGGGCGAACCACGGCGTCCCGGCGCTCTGGCGCTTCCACCGCGTGCATCACTCCGACGCGACCTTCACGGTCTCGACGGGGCTGCGCTTTCACCCGGGCGAGCTGCTGCTGTCGCTGCCGGTACGGCTCCTGGCGGTGGTGCTCCTCGGCGCACCGGCCGCGGCCGTGCTGGTGTTCGAGGCCGTGTTCGCGTTCGCCAACCTCGTCGAGCACGGGGACATCGACCTGCCGCGGGGCCTCGAGCGCGCGGTGGACCGGCTCCTCGTCACACCGGCCCTGCATCGCTTCCATCACTCGCGCCTCCCGGCCGAGCGGGACCACAACTTCGGCACGATCCTGATCGTCTGGGACCGGCTCCTCGCGACTCATCGGCCGAGCCGCTCCGGCGCGCGGGTCGATGTCGGGCTCGGCGAGATCGACGCGGCCCTCGGGCTGCGGGCGGCGCTGTTGCTGCCGCTCGTCCCCGCCGGCGCGCGGCGCTAGAAGGCCTCGCCCTCGGCGGGCACGGCCGTCACCGTCCCGTCATGGCCGGCCGTCATGCCCGCCGGCGGAGCACGCGTCAAGGGCCGGCCGCAGAACCGCGTTACCGCCCTGTTACCGCCACGCGAACACTTTACGAATCAAGCATCTTGCTAAGTACTTCCGTTGACGGTCCCCGCCGTACCGGGATAGAGGCGTCACGACTTTTTAGGAGGGAGACGCATGCGACTCGTTTGGGGCTTGATCGTGGCGCTGGTGGTGTCCGGCGCACCGTCACGGGCCGGGGCACAGGATACGGACGCGCGGCTCAAGGCGCTGGAGACGCAGCTCCAGCAGGCGCTCAAGGCGCTCGCAGAGCAGCAGAGGCTCACCCAGCAGGCGCAGAAGCAGATCGACGAGCTGCGCCGCCAGGTGCAGCAGACGCGGACCGTGCGCCGGGGCGGCGCTCCCGCCGAGGCGCCGACGGCCCTGTCGGAGCCGGCGCTGCGCAAGCAGATCGAGGAGCAGGTGCGCAGCGAGGTCGCGCGCTCGCAGGAGGAGACGCGGCAGCAGAACGCCGAGCTCGAGCGCAAGGTCGAGGCGATGAAGCCCGCGTGGGACGACTACGCGCAGAAGTTCTTCAAAAAGGTGAAGATCGGCACGCTCGTCTACGGCGACTGGGCCTACTACTGGAAGACCGGCTTCGGCCCGCAGTTCCTGACCCAGATCAACCAGCCGGGTCCGCGCAACGACAACTTCAACTCGTTCGACATCAGCCGCGCCTACCTGAACCTCTTCTTCACGCCGACCGACGACATCACCATGCGGGTGACGCCCAACGTGTTCCGCGCCGTCGGCACATCGAGCTCGGACAAGTTCGGCAAGAGCGGCGGCGTCGGCACCAACCTCGACGGAAACCTGGAGTACCGGCTCAAGTACGGCTACCTCGACTTCAACACGCCCTTCGCGCGCCTCGAGCAGTGGGTGCCGGCGGTGGCGCCGCTGCACGACGACAAGATCACGCTCGGCCAGCAGGCGAACCCGCTGGTCGCCTGGGAAGAGGACCTCTACGGCTACCGCTTCACCAGCCTCACGCCGTGGAACTACACGAGCCTGAGCTCGTCGCAGACGGGCATCTCGATGCACGGGCCGGTCAAGTTCAGCAACCGCCAGTACATCGATTACGACATGGGCATCTACGACAACGCGAACTTCCACCAGTTCGAGCAGAGCGAGACCAAGCAGGGCATGGCGCGCGTCTCGGTCTATCCGCTCGGCGCCCGCTCGCGCTTCGACGGCCTCGGCCTCACCGGCTTCTACGATTACGGCTACCCGAACAAGACCCCCGACGCCGGCCGCACGAGCAACGTGACGCGGCTCACCGGGCTGGTGCACTATACCGGCGACGGCTGGGGCGTCGCCGGCGAATACGACCAGGGTCGCAACGCCTTCTCGAGCAACAATCTCTTCTCGGGCAGCGGGCCCGCCGACCAGTTCTCACTCGGGGCGACGCCGTTCGCGGGCTTCGACGGCCTCGTCAAGGCGCTCCAGGACAAGCACGACACCGTGCAGCAGGGCTTCGCGTTCTTCGGCCACTACGACATCCCGCGCACGCCGCTGAGCCTCTTCGCGATGTGGCAGCGCTTCCAGCCGAACACCAACGTCTCGACGAACCCGATCGACTTCGATCGCGTCGTCGGCGGCATCGGCTACAGGTACAACCAGTACCTCCGCTTCGCCCTCGACGTCCAGGACCTCGACTACTACCACAGCCAGTTCACCTTCCCGGCGGGCGAGGCGAAGGCGTTCGGGCTCAAGGGCGCGGTGCCCAACGCCGTGCCGAACGGCGTCAAGGCCGTGTTCCTCAACTTCGAATTCAACTACTGACGGCGTACATGGACGATCACGGCCGGGAGGTGTCGTCGCTCGGCCGGCCCCCTATCGCCCGGCTGAGCCCATATTGCGCCTTGTTGTACTCGGCCATCGTCGTGAAGAAGTCGACTCGCGCTTGGTTGAGCGCCTGCTGAGCCTGGATGTCCTCCAGCACGATGCCCACACCGTATTGCTTCCGCGCGCGCGTCAGACGCAGCGTCTCCTTCGAGGTGACGAGGTTCCTTTGGACCAAGGCCGCCTGGTCGGCTACCGACCGCAGCCGAGCCAGGCTCTCGACCACTTCGGCGGTGATGGCGTCTCTGAGCTTTGCGCCGGCCAGTTGGGCCGTGGCCAGCCGAGCCTCGCTGGCGTCGATCCTCCCGAAATCGAAAAGCCCGCCTGGGCCGATGCGCCAGTTCAGACCAACCAGATAATCCTCGGATCCGCCGAAGCTGCCGAGCGCGCCATCGGGGCCGCCGCCAAGGCCGCCGGCAAACACCTGGGTGCCGATCGACGGGATCAACGGCCCGTAGATCGCGCCCGTCTTGGCGTATCGTGCGGCCGAGATCAGCGCCCCGTTCTGCTTGAGCTCGGGGCGTGCTTGCAGGGCGCGTTGGATCAGCACGTCCTGCGATACGTCCGGTTCGAAGAGGTGAAGCGGCAGCGTCCCGCTTTCCTCAGGAGCCAATTCGACGGCCGGATCCAAATGGAGCGTCTGGGCGAGGCTCGCCGCCGCAACGCGCTCGCGTTCGAGGGCCTGACGCAGGCCGATTTGATAGAGCTCGGTCTGCGTCTGCACGCGCAGCTCGTCGCCCTTGAAGGCAATTCCGACGGAGACTGCCTCGTGCAGTTGTCGCTGATATTCCTGAGAGATGTCCAGCGTCTGCTTGGCCACCTCGATGAGCGCCTGCGCCGTGGCGAGGTCGAAGTACCCCTGCGCCGCGCGCAGAATCGCATCCTGGCGCTGCGCCTCGAGCCCCTGATCCGACGCTCGGACCAGTTGCTTGGCCGCAAGGGTATTGTAGATCGCGTCGCCCAGCGCCACTTGCGCCGCGACCGTGACCCCAGGGGAGTACGATTGGAAGTGCGTGTCGGAGATCGTTCCGGCGGGAACGGCCTGGGCTCGGCCGTCGCGGCGATGATACGAGGCCCCCGGCCCGAACCACGGGAAAAACTGCTCCATTGCGCTGAGTCGATTGGCTTCGGCTTCCCGGAGCGCTTCACGCGCGATTTGAATGTCGAGGTTCTGTGCGCCGGCCAGCCGCAGCGCGGCGGGCAGATCGATCGGATACGGACTGCCGTCGGGGGCTTGCGCGCGGGCGCCGCAGACGCCGAGGACGAAGGCGACGAGCACCGTGCACGGACGGATCAATGCTCCTCCGACGTCGTGACCGCCTGGCCGTCGCTGAGCGTTCCGCTCCCGGTCACGACGATCGCCTGATCCGGTGCCAGCCCCTCGAGGATCTCGACATTGACGCCGTCGCGGAAGCCCGTGCGCACCGGCGATCGTCTCGCCTTGCCCCCGCTGGCGACGAACACGAACGAGCCCGCCTTCTCGACCATCAAGGCCGCCACGGGGATCAGCAGCGCGTCGGACTTGCGCTCCACCTGGAGTTGGACGCTCGCATACATGCCGGGCCGTAGATCGCCGGTCGGGTTCGGCAGCTCGATCTCGGTCAGCATGGTCTTCGTGGCCTCGTCCAGCGCGTAGGCAAAGCGCGTGACGGATCCCGAGAACGTCCGCCCCGGCAGCTCCTCGACGGTGACCTCCACCGGCAGCCCGGTTCTGATGAAGGGCACCTCCGCTTCGGGAACGAAGACCTGGACCCGCAGCCGGCTGAAGTCCATGAGGGTGACGAGCGCGGTGTTCTGCACCGGCGTGCCCGCCGTGGCGGCCGGGATGAAGGCGCCGGGGTCCACGAAGCGCGCCGTGATGACGCCGGCGAACGGAGCGGTGATCCGCGCGTACGCCAGCAGCGTCCGCGTTCGCTGGAGCTCGGCGCTCGCAACGTCCCACTGGCCGCGCAAGTCGTCGACCGTCTGCGGCACGACCAGGTCCGGGGCCTTGCGGCGGGCGGTTGCCATCCGCTCGTAGTTGATGCGAGCCACTTCGGTCTCGGCGCGGAAGCGGACCTCGTCGGCCAGCAGCTCCGGGACCTCGAGCTCCGCGATCACCTGCCCTTCCTGGACTCGGTCACCCTTGTCGACGGTGAGCGTCTTCAAGTAGCCGGACACCTTGGCGTAGAGCGTCGCCTCCTGATACGGCAGAATACGGAACGTAGGCAGCGTCACGCTGCGGGTGATCTCGCCTCGACGGGGATGGACCGTCTGCACGCGCACCGGCGGCGTGGCCGTCGGCGGTGCCTCCGGCGCCGGTCCGCAGCCGCACGGCGACCCGAGCGCGACCATTGTCACCGATGCCACGACGAAAGGGAGGAGCCCTCGCATACGCTCACATCTCGCGAGCGCTGGGGGACGGCAACTCGTCGGGATCGAGCGATATCGAGCGCCGATGCGCACGTGCCTGGACGAGGGCGAACACGGCGGGAAGCACGAGCAGCGTTGCAACCGTGGCTACCGCGAGCCCGCCCACGACGGCCCGGCCGAGCGGAGCCGTTTGCTGCCCGCCTTCACCCAGGCCGAGCGCCATCGGCGCCATGCCAGCGATCATCGCGAGACTGGTCATGAGGATGGGCCGCAGCCGGCTGCGTGCCCCTTCCACCGCGGCGTCGCGCGCCGGGGCCCCCGCCATCCGGCCACGCTCGGCGAAGGTGACCAGGAGGATCGCGTTCGACACGGCCACGCCGACGGCCATGATCGCGCCCGTGAACGATTGAACGTTGAGCGTGGTGCCCGTCATCCACAGCACGAGGACGACGCCCGCGATCACCGCGGGCACGGTCGAAGCGACGATGAGCGACAGCTTCACCGATTGGAAATTCGCCGCGAGGAGCAGGAAAATCACCACCACCGCGAGGAGAAGGCCGGTTCGCAAGCCGTCCATCATCTCTCGCAGCGGCACGACCTGCCCGCGCACGGCGACGGCGACCCCCGGAGGCGGCGTGCCGAGCCGCCGGAGTGCGGCCGTCACCTCGGCTGCCGCGGTGCCCAGGTCGGCGCCGGCGATGTTCGCCGTCACGGTCACCAGTCGCTGCATGTTGTAGCGTGCGTACTGGCCGACGGCCGTGCCCTCGTTGACGCTGGCGACGTCACGGAGCAGGAGGTCGTGGCCGTTGCGGTTGGTAACCGGCACGTTTCTCGCCTGTTCCAAGGAGGCCATCCGTTCCTGAGGAACCTGCACTTGAATCTGATAGGCGACGCCGCTGTTCGGATCCGCCCAGAAATTGGGGACGACGAAGCGGCTCGACGACGTCGCCGGGACGAGCGAGCGCACCACGTCGGCCATCCGTACCGCCATTAGCCCCGCCTTCTCCCGATCGACACGCACGTTCACGGTCGGATAATCGAGCGATTGGCCGAACTCCACGTCTCGTAGGTCGGAAAGCTGCTTCAATTCATCTCGGATGATCCGCGCGAATGCACGATCGGCATCCAGATCGAGGCCGCTCACCGCGACTTCGATCGGCGTCGGCGCTCCCTGACTCATGACCTGGCTGATGATGTCGCTCGGTTCGAAGGAGACGTCGACGCTCGGCATCTCCGCGGCGAGCGCGCTCCGCAAGCGCTCCTTGAGGGCTTCGATGTCGATCGGCACGCCGGCTTTCAACTGGACCTGCACGACGCCTTCTTCCGGGCCGCCGTTCCACAGATAGATGAAATTGATGGGATACGCCGACGAGTGTACGCCGACGAAGCCGAGCGTGATCGCGACGTTGTCCGGCCCCACCTCTCTCTTGACGATCTCCAGCGCCCGTAGGGCGGCGGCTTCGGTCCCGTCGATTTGCGTTCCCGCTGGTGCGCGCAGGCGCATTTGGAGCTGCCCTGTTTCCACCCGGGGGAAGATGTCCGTACCGAGGCGGAACCCGAGGACACCGACGACCGTCGTCGCTGCCAGCAAATAGCCACCGACCACCGGGACGGGGCGACCGGTGATCCGCCGCGCGAGGCTCGCATACCGCCGTTGGAATCTGCCGAACCCTGCGTCACCGGGCACGCCGTCTTCGGCGGGGCCGCCGTGCGCGCGAAAGGTCCAGATCGACAGTATCGGCACCAGCGTACTCGACAGCAGAAACGAGAAGACCATGGAGAAGCCGACCGCCAGCGACAATGGGAGGAACATCGCTCTCGCCGCACCGACCATGAACAGGGTCGGCGTGAAGATCGCCAGCACGCAGAGCATCGCGAGCAGGCGGGGCCCGGTCGTCTCGACGGTCGCGTCCAGGGCCGCGCGGCGCATTGTCTTCCCTCGAGCGAGATGGACGTGGATGTTCTCGATCGTGAGCGTGGCCTCGTCGACCAGGATGCCCACGGCGAGGGCGAGCCCGCCGAGCGTCATGATGTTGATCGTCTGCCGACACGTCCACAACGCCAGGAGCGCCCCCATCAGGGCGAGCGGAATGGTGACGACGACGATGAGGGCACTGCGCCAATCGCGCAGAAACAGCAGGATCATGAGGCCCGTCAGCCCGGCGCCGAGAGCCCCCTCCAGGGTCAAGCCCGCGATGGCACGGGTCACGTAGGGCGACTGATCGAACTCGTAGGCGATCCGGACGTCGGAAGGCAGGACGGATTGGAACTTCGGAATGCTCTTCTTGACGAGATCGACCACCGAGAGCGTCGAGGCATCGGCGCGCTTCGTCACCGGCACGTAGACGGTTCTGCGCCCGTTGACGAGGGCGTAGCTGGTGACGATGTCGGACCCGTCCTCGACGGTGCCGACGTCGCGGAGGAAGACGGTGGGATAGGCGCCGATGCGAATTGGTACGCCCGCGAGGTCTTGGATGTTTCGGGCGATCGAGTTCACGGGGACCATCGGGTACTTGCCATCGATGGGCACGTTACCCGAGGGGCTGATGAGATTCGCCGCCGCGATGGCCGCGACGACCTCGTCCGGCGACATGTCGAACGCGCGCAGCCGTTCGGGCTTCAGATTGACGACGATGGTGCGGGCGCTGCCGCCGAAGGGCGGAGGTGCGGAGACGCCTGGCAACGTCGCAAACAGCGGACGGACCCGATTCAACGCCAGGTCCTGCATCTCGCCCACCGTCCGGGTCGCGCTCGAGAAGACGAGGTCGCCAACCGGAACGCTCCCAGCGTCGAATCGCATCACGAACGGCGGTACCGTGCCGGGCGGCATGAAGGCCCGTGCACGGTTCACGTAGGACACCGTTTCGGACATCGCCTGCGACATGTCCGTTCCGGGGTGGAACTGGAGCTTGATGAGTGCCGCGCCCTGGATCGACTTGGACTCGACGTGCTCGATCCCCGTGATGTAAAGGAAGTGATACTCGTAGTAATAGGTGAGGTATCCCTCCATCTGCGCGGGATCCATGCCGCCGTAGGGCTGCGCGACGTAGATCGTCGGGATACCGAGGGTCGGGAAGATGTCGCGCGGCATGTCGCGCACCGCCAGAACCGCGCCCATCATCACCCCGACGAGGAGGACGATCACCGTCAGCGGCCGGCGCATCGCTACGCGAACGAGGTTCATCGCCCGATTCAGCCGTGCTGCTGCCGACGACGAGCCCCGTCGCCGCATCCGCCCGTGGCGACCGGAAAGACCTTCACCGATCACCCACGCTTTCGACGGTAGTATGCATACAGGCCGTCGAACACGGTGGCCCCGCGTTCGAGCCGAGATTCGTCATCCGGATGCCCCATGGCGATTCCCGCGATCAGTCGGTCGATGCCGGCAGTCTCGGGACGAGCGAACTTCGTGTCCTTCAGATCGATGTCGTGTACGATCTCCGCAATCGGCCCGAGGGCACGGTCGTCGAGCCCGAGTCGCGCGACGAGCACCTCGAAGGTGCAGAGATCGCCCTCATGCGTGAACTCGGCGTCGAACATGTCGAAGCGGAGCTCGTTGGCCTCTCGGCTGTAGCCCTTGGCGGGCACGAACTTGAAGCGGGCATTGGTGTCGACAAATCGACGAATCAACCAGGCACTCGCGATGCGGTCGACGTGGATGCCCTTGCGGGTGACCCAGAGCCGGCCCTGCAGGTCCTCGAGGCCGCCGGGGCGAGCCTTCGTTCTCTCCGCTACGGCCGGCGGGCGAACGCGTGCCTCGAGCTCGTTCACTCGCCCCTCTGCCGCCTCGCGGCCGGGAGCGTCGAAAAAGTCGATTCCCCCGACTTCCGTGAGGCGGCGGCGGAGTCGAGCGACCTCTGTCTCGACGTGAGGCCGGCGGTCCTCGGAGATTCCCTTGCGAGGAAGCTCCGCCTCGAGCTTCCGGGCCGCTTCGGCGATCTCCCGGTAGTCAGCCTCTCGCGCGGCGTGGAAGGATCGCTGGACCTCTTCATCGGTCAGCCCGTCGATGAGCCGTGCTTCGCAGAGGGTTGCCTCGCCACCCTCCCTGACGATCTCTCGCAGCACCCACTCGAAGTCCTCCCGGGTCTCGTCGGTGTTCGGGAGGGCATAGACGGAGTTCTTGATGGGCACGGCGCCGAGCGCCTGTAGCCGCCGCCAGACTTTCACGCGAAGGTACCCGGGCTTCGGGGGGATCTGGTGGATCAGCAGAAGCCATGAGGGAGCCGTCGGCGGAGACACGGCCGTCTCCGGCTACCAGGACCGGACGGCAACGTCGTGACGAGGCGACCTGAGCACCAGGACGCTATAGAGCAGATGCATCTCGCGATGCAACGGCTGTATCAGCCAGCCGAGGCGGGTGGCGCTATCCGGGGGTCGTGCGCGCCATCGCGTAGGTCATGACGAGGTGCGCCACGGCGGGCTCGGCCCCCGGGTTCGTATAGCCGTGGGGGACGTCGGCCCGGAAGAAGAGTGCGTCGCCCGGCTCGAGGCGGGCCTCCTCCTCGCCGGCGCGCACGAGCAGCGTGCCTTGCACCACGACGAGGTGCTCGAAGGTCTCCGGCGCGTGCGCGGCGGCGCGCTCGACGCAGCCGGGCTCGAGCGTCAGCTCGTAGACCTCCGGGGCGCGCGCGTCGCCCTCGAGGAAGAGCACGCGCGAGCGGAACTGGTTGGAAGCGGACGCGATCACCCGCCCACGCGGCGCGCGCTGCACGCGGAAGTCCGGGTTCGGCGTCGTCGAGAACGACGTGTGCTCGAGCAGCGCGCCGAAGGGGACGCCGAGGGCGGTCGCGAGGTGCCAGATCGCGCGCAGGCTCGGGACCGTCCGCCCGGCCTCGATCTCGCGCAGCAGTCCGACGTCGATGCCCGCGCGCGCGCCGAGCGCGTCGAGGTCGAGGCCGCGCGCGCCGCGGTGCCGCGCCACGTTGGCGCCGAGCACCGCGGCCAGCTCCCGCCCCTCGGGGCTGTCGGGGCCGCGCAGGGTGCTCAGGCGCTCCGCGCGCGCCTCGTCGGCGAGCGCCTCGGAGAGCGGTATGCGGGTCACCCGGGCCTCCTCCCCGCCATGAGCCGAGAAGAGCAGCCCGGCGCGCCGGATGCAACGCCCCGACGAGCGACGCATCGCCGCCGCCCGTCACCGCGCCGACGCGCGCCCGCCGAAGCCGCCCCTATGTGTGGGGGGTGCGGCAGCCCGTCCATGCAGCGGGACATTTTCTGGCACGCTTCCCGCACGAAGAGGCACGGCGCCGGAGGGACGGGGCGGGGAGGTTCACATGGCGAATGCGAGGCGGTGGCATGCGGTCGTGGGAAGCCACGTGCTGGCGATCCTCGTGGCCCTTCCGCCCGGCGGCGCCGCGGCGCCACCACCTCCCATGGGGGGGCGCGCGCTCGCGCGCTGCCAGCAGACCGTCTCCGGCGAGGGGCTGCGCTACTCCTTCCAGCTCGGCTGGCGTCTCGCGCGCTGCCTGCGCGCGGTCGACGCCTGCGCGGGCTCGACGGACCCCGGCTGCAGCGCGTCGGTGGCGAACGGCTGCCGGATGCTCGCGTCGGACGCCACAGGCCTCGAGGCGCGGTTGCGTACGCGCATCGACGCGGCCTGCGCGGGCGTCGGGCTCGATCAGTTGACCGGCAGCCTCGGCTTCGCGCCGCTCGCCGCAGGCTGCCCGTTCACTTCGGTCGACGGCTTCGCCGGCTGCCTCGCCCTCGGGCTGCGCGAGGCGCAGGGCGCGGTGTTCGGGCGCCTCGAGCCGACGGCCTGCCAGACGCTGCTCGCGCTCGGCGCGGCGTCGCCCGTGCCCGCGGAGTGCTGCACGGTGCCTGATCCGCCGAGCGCCGACCCGACGACCACCAGCACCACTACCACGACGACCACCACGACCGTCCCGCTTGGCCCCCTCTACTGCGGCGGCGCCCAGCAGGTGGCCTGCCCGGTCGGCTTCGTGTGCGACCGGACCGATCCACTGTGCACGATGCCCGACGTCGCCGGGCAGTGCGCCCCCGCGCCGGCGAGCTGCGCCGCGGCGACGCCGGTGTGCGGCTGCGACGGCACCACGTACACGTCGGACTGCGCGCGGCTCGCGGCGGGCGTGACCAAGATGCACGACGGCGCCTGCGATCCGGCCACCCCGGTGGCCTGCGCCAGCAACGCGGACTGCCCGGGCGGCTTCTTCTGCCAGTTCGCCTCGGGTGACTGCGGCGAGAGCGGGCACGGGACGTGCGCCCCGATGCGCTCGGCCCCGTGCGACCTCTGCGCCGCGTTCGTCGACGGCCCGGTCTGCGGCTGCGATTTCGTCACCTACGCCACGGAATGCGACCGGCAGGCCGCCGGCGTCTCGCAGTATTTTCTCGGAAGCTGCTTCTGACCCCTGCGTCCGGCGCGCCCCATCCCGCGCCGGACGCCTCCGCGAGGGTCCCGGTGGCCGGCCGGGGCCCTCGCGCTCTCAGGATCTGCGCCGCGACCTTGACCGGTCGCGGCGCCGTCTGTTAGCGCCAGCATCGTGCGTTGGCCGCCGGCCGCCGAGGAGATCGTCCGGCTGCGCGAGACGCTCGCCTGGGTGTACGAGCGCGCGCCGTACTACCGGCGCGCGCTCGACGCGGCGGGCGTGCGGCCGGCTGCGCTCGAGAGCTACGAGGCTTTCCGCACGCGCGTGCCGCGGCTGCTGAAGGCCGACCTCGTCGCCGAGCAGCGGGCCCGCCCGCCGTTCGGCGACCTGCTGGCCGTGCCGCGCGCCGAGATCGCCTCGCTGCACACGTCGCCTGGGCCGATCTACATCCCGCGGATCGCCGCCGAGCCGGGGGGCACCCCCGTGCTGGCGGCGGCGATCGGGGCGATGGGCGTGCGCCCCGGCGACGTCGCGCACGTGACGCTCTCCTACCACATCATGCCCGGCGGGCTCCGCCTGCATCGCGCCTTCGAGGCGGCGGGCTGCCTCGTCATCAACGGCGGGACGGGCGCGAGCGAGCTGCAGGTGCAGATCGCGCACGACTACGGGGCGACCGTCTACGCCGGCACGCCGAGCTTCCTCGCCCGCCTGGGCGACGTGGCGCGCGCGATGGGGCTCTCGCTCCGCTACCGCGTCGGCTTCTCGACCGCCGAGGCGCTCACGCCGGCGCTCCGCCGCGACCTCGAGGCGAGCCTCGGGATCGAGCTGTTCGACCACTGCGGCGAGGCGCAGATCGGGCCGCTCGCGGGCGAGTGCCGGGTGCACGACGGCATGCACCTCCACGCGCGCGACCTCTTCTGTGAGTTCCTCGACCCCGAGACCGGCGAGCCCGTCGGCCCCGACGGCACGGGCGAGCTCGTCGCCACGCAGCTCGGCCCGCACGCGCTGCCGCTGGTACGCTACGCGCCGGGTGACGTGTTCCGGCTCGTCCCCGAGCCGTGCCCCTGCGGCGACCCGGCGCCGCGCGTGCGCTTCGTCGGGCAGGCCGGCGCGATCCGCAAGATCAAGGGCGTGCTCGTGCACCCCGCGCAGGTGCACCGCGTGGTGAGCGAGTTCCCCGATCTCGGCCGCTTCCAGATCGTGGTGGACCACCCGCCGGGCGAGCGCTTCGACCGCGCCGTGCTGCGCGCGGGCACGGTGCGGCCGCCGGGCGACCCTGCGGCGCTCCGCCGCGCGCTCGTGGAGCGGCTCAAGGCGACGATCCTGATCGGCGTGGACGTCGAGCTGGTGCCCGAGGCCGAGATTCCCGAGGACGCGGCGCCGCCGCGGTTCGTGGTCGCGATCGTCGACCGGAGACCCAAGGCGTGAACCCCGAGCGGCGCTGGTACGACCCCGAGGTCCAGACGATGCCGCGCGAGCGCCTGTGGGCGCTGCAAGAGGCGCGGCTCGCGCGCCAGCTCGCGCGCGTGTGGTCGGTGCCGGTGCCGTTCTTCCGCCGGAAGCTCGAGGCCGCGGGGGTCGCGTGCGCCGCCGACGTCCGCGGCCTCGACGACCTCGCCCGCGTGCCGACCACCGTCAAGGCCGAGCTGCGCCGCAGCGAGGAGGAGCACCCGCCGTTCGGCGACTACCGCGGCGCGCCGCTCTCGGCGTGCGTGCGGCTGGGCGCGTCGACGGGGACGAGCGGCAAGCCGACGCTCATCCTCTGGACCCGCAAGGACCTCGAGGTCGACCACGCGGCCTCGGCGCGCGGGCGCTGGCGCTGGGGGCTGCGGCCGGGGATGAGCCTCGCCAACGCGCACCCCTTCGGGATGAACGCCGGGGGCTGGCACTTCAGCCACGGCGTCGAGGCCCTCGGCGTGCTCAACATCCCCTCGGGGCCGCCGGTGGGCGAGCAGCACGTGCGCGACGTGATCGAGGTGTGGCGGCGGGTGCGCCCCGACATGTACCGGCTCTTCGGCAATGTGGCGCGCACCTACGCCGACGCCGCGCGCGCCATGGGCCTCGACCCGGCGCGCGATCTGAACCTCACGCTCGCCGGCGATCATCCCGCCGAGCAGTACCTGATGGCCAGCTCGGGGCTCGAGGCGCTCCCGCTGCTCGGCAGCGCGTGCGAGGAGCGGCAGGGCGCGCACCTCGCCGAGGATCTCGCGATCGTCGAGGTGATCGACCGGCGCAGCGGCCGGCCCTGCGGGCACGGCGAGCGCGGCAACCTGGTCGTGACGGTCCTCGAGAAGGACAACTTCCTCCTCCGCTACGACCTCGAGGACGTCGTGCGCTGGAACCAGACGCCGTGCCCCTGCGGCGAGACGCACCGGCGGCTCTTCTACGAAGGCCGGGTGCGCGACGTGACGGCGGTCGGCGGCCGGGAGATCCTTCCCATCGACGTGGCGCTCGTGCTCTACGAGTTCCCCGAGGCCTCCACGCCGTCGGCCGAGTACCAGATCGTGCGCTCCGCCGCGCGGGCCGACACGCTCCACGTGCGCCTCGAGCACGCCGCGGGCGTCGACCCCGCGCACCTCGCGCGCCGGCTGGGCGAGCGGCTGCGCGAGCGGCTCGGCGTGCCGGCCCACCTCGAGCTGTTTCCCCCGGGCGCGCTGCCGCGCTTCGCGTACAAGGCTGCCCGCGTCGTCGACGAGCATTGACCGCGGCCGCGGCGGCGCCTACGGTGAGGGCAAACGCCCCGAGGAGGTTCGCCATGGGCATCGCCGTGCGTCTCGAGTCGTCGGTCGAGCGCTTCGTCAGCGCCCCGGTCCGCAAGATGCTGATCGACGGGAAGTGGGTGGAGGCGGCCTCGGGGAAGACCTTCGAGACCCCGAACCCGGCCACGGGCGAGGTGCTCGCCCGCGTGGCGGAGGGGGACGCGGAGGACGTCGACCGCGCGGTGCGCGCGGCGCGACGCGCCTTCGACGGCGGCGCCTGGCGGCGGATGCGCCCCGCCGAGCGCGAGCGGCTGCTGCTCCGCATCGCCGATCTCATCGAGCAGCACGCCGAGGAGCTGGCGGAGCTCGAGACGCTCGACAACGGCAAGACGCTCGCCGAGAGCCGCAGCGTCGACGTTCCGGCGGCGGCCGAGACGTTCCGCTACTACGCCGGCTGGGTGAACAAGCTCTGCGGCGAGACCAACCCGTCGGACGAGGCGTTCTTCAACTTCACGCTACGCGAGCCGGTGGGCGTCTGCGGGCAGATCATCCCGTGGAACTTCCCGCTGCTGATGGCGGCGTGGAAGCTTGCGCCGGCGCTCGCCTGCGGCAACACCTGCGTGCTCAAGCCCGCCGAGCAGACGCCGCTCACGGCGCTGCGGCTCGGCGAGCTGCTCCTGGAGGCGGGCGTCCCCGCCGGCGTCGTGAACATCGTGCCCGGCTTCGGGCCGACGGCGGGCGGCGCGCTCGTGCGCCACCCGATGGTGGACAAGATCGCGTTCACCGGCTCGACGGAGGTAGGCAAGGAGATCCAGCGCGAGTCGGCCGCGACGCTCAAGCGCGTGTCGCTCGAGCTGGGCGGCAAGTCGCCGAACATCGTGTTCGCCGACGCCGACCTCGAGGCGGCGGTGGAGGGCGCGCTCCTCGGCGTGTTCTTCAACCAGGGGCAGGTGTGCTGCGCGGGCACGCGGCTCTTCGTCGAGCGGAAGATGCACGACGAGTTCTCCGAGCGGCTCGCGAAGAGCGCCGCGGGCATGAAGCAGGGCAGCGGCCTCGACCCCGACACGCGCATCGGCCCGCTCGTGAGCCAGGAGCAGCTCGAGCGGGTCACCGGCTACCTCGAGATCGGCAGGCGCGAAGGGGCGAAGGCGCTCGTCGGCGGCGAGCGCAACACGGCGAAGGGCCTCGAGAAGGGCTACTTCGTCAAGCCGACCGTGTTCACGGGCGTGCGCAACGACATGCGCATCGCGCGCGAGGAGATCTTCGGCCCGGTGGTCGCCGTGATCCCGTTCAAGGACGAGGACGACGCCGTGCTTCAAGGCAACGACACGCTCTACGGGCTCGCCGCCGGCGTCTGGACGCGCGACGTGAGCCGCGCGCACCGGGTGGCGCGCGCGATCCGCGCCGGGACGGTGTGGGTGAACTGCTACAACGTGTTCGATCCCGCGTCGCCCTTCGGGGGCTACAAGGAGAGCGGCTACGGCCGGGAGCTCGGGCGCTACGCGCTCGACCTCTACACGCAGGTGAAGAGCGTCTGGCTCAGGGTCTGAGCGCGCCGCGCAGCGCCGCGGCCGCGTCGGCGAGCGCGGCGTTCGCCTGCTCGAACATCGCCCCCAGGCCGAAGAACCCGTGGATCATGCCGGCGTAGCGCGTGTGCTTCGCCGGTACGCCGGCCGCGCGCAGCTTGGCCGCGTACGCCTCGCCCTCGTCGCGCAGCGGGTCGAACTCGGCGGTGACGACGGCCGCAGGCGGAAGCCCGCGCAGGTCGCTGGCGCGCAGCGGCGCCGCGTAGGGATGCGTCCGGTCGGCGGCGCGCGGCAGGTAGTGGTCGAAGAACCAGATCATGTCCGCGCGGGTGAGGAAGTAGCCGTCGGCGTTCTCCCGGTAGGACGCGGTGTCCATGGCGGTGTCGGTCACCGGGTAGACGAGGAGCTGGAAGGCGAGCCCCGGCCCGCCGCGGTCGCGGGCCATGAGCGCCGTGGCGGCGGCGAGGTTGCCGCCCGAGCTGTCGCCGCCGACGGCGACGCGGCGGGGATCGGCGCCGATCTCGGCGGCATGCTCCGCCACCCAGCGCGCGGCCGCGTGCGCATCCTCGGCGGCGGCCGGAAAGGGGTGCTCGGGCGCGAGCCGGTAGTCGACCGAGACGACGAGCGCCGGCACCGCGTTGGCGAGCGCGCGGCACACGCCGTCGTGCGAGGCGATGCCGCCGATCACCCAGCCGCCGCCGTGGTAGTAGACGAGCGCGGGCCGCGGCGCCGCGCCGCCTGCCGGGGTGTAGACGCGCACCGCGACGTCGCCCGCCGGCCCCGGGATGTGGCGGTCCTCGACGCGCGCCACCTCCTTGACGCTCCCGCCCATCGCGACCATGCCGTCGATCGCCGCGCGCGCCCCTTCGACGCCGAGCGTGCTCAGCCCGGGGAGCCCGGAGGCCGCGAGCTGGTCGAGGAAGAGGCGCACCTTGGGGTCGAGCGGCATGGCGTCGTCGTAGGCCTAGGGACGGCGCGGTGTCAACGCGGCGGCGGTGGCGGCAGGCCCACCGACGCGTGGTCGACGACGTAGAAGGTCCTGCCCCTCCCGTCCTTGCGGATGATCTCCGTCGTGCGGACCTCGGCGGCCTGCGTCTTGCCGTCGGCGTCGGTGAAGGACTCCGCCCAGTGCCCGACCGTGGCGACGTATCCGCCGCCGAGGGGGATCGCCGTCTGCGACACGAGGCGGATCCGCGCGTCCTTGGGCAGGTCTTTCAGAAACCCTGCGACGAGCTTCTCGATCGCCGCCTTCCCGGTCGCCTCGTCGCCCTGCCCGGGCCACACGACGTGCGCGTCGGGGGCGTAGAGCGCGAGGATCGCTCGCGCGTCGCGGGCGTTCACCGCCCGCTCGAAGGCCTTCGAGTGCGCGGCCGCGTCGTCGGCGGGTGCCCCGAGGGCGGGCGCGGCGGCGAGGCAGAGGATCGCGAGAAACCACCAACGGGACATGGGAAACCTCCTGCTTCCTACCCGACGACTGCCGCCGCCAGGGAACTGGAGAATCCAACCAGAAGCGCGACCTGGCGATAGCCGAACACTGCGAACCACTTGGATCGATAGTCCTCCCAGTCCTCGGGGTAGTTCGTGCTCGACCACCGATCCACGACGCCGTTGATCGGCACGTTCTCGCACAGCATCAGGACGATGTCCACGAGGAGGCCGAGAAGCGCGACGGTTGCCGTGACCAGAACGCTCCAATTACGGCTGCGCAGAGAGAGCACGAGCAGCAGGAGCCCCGTGGCGATGGTGGCCCCGTAGATTACCGGCACGCGCCTGGTCATCACGGGGTTTATGCGCTGGCGCAGCTCGACGTACGCTGGTGCCGAAAGCGCTCGCTGTGCCTTGCTGAGGAAGACGAGGTAGGCGAGCGGCTGGCTTACCACGACCGAATACGCGACCAGGTTCATGAGGATTGCGAGGCGCATCACTCGTCCCCTTTCGGTGAGGCATCTGATCCCCCGTCTGCTGCCCGTGTGCTGAACCGCGTCCGGATGTATTCCCGCGCGCTCTGGGGAGGCAGCTTGACCGTGCCCGGTCCGCTGCGCACGAAGAAGTCGCCCTTGAGGAACACGGGCTCCGGGCTCCGCTGGCAGCTCACCACGCACACGGTCTTCCCCTGCACGATCTGCGTCTTGGGATCGATGCACGTCCCGGCGCGATCGCCGAGGCCGTTGCGAACGACTTGGGCGAGGTGGCGCATGAACTTGTCGTCGCTCTCGAGCTGATCCGTCTCGATCCCCACGATGGACCCATCGTCGGCGACCCCGATCAGCAGGTCGCCCCCCTCGGTGTTGAGGAACGCGGCGATGGCCTCGAGTACCGCGTGGGTGACGCCCTTGTCGTCCTGCCGGTTCGACGATCATCGCCTTCGCCTTGCCGGCGATCTCGCCCTGCGCGATCGCGGCGAAGTGCTCGACGCAACCTTTGACCTTCTCGCCGATCGCGTGCGGGTGCAGCTCGGCGAATGACTTGAGCAGAGACCTCGGGGCTCATGGCCGCCTCCCGCGGGGCCTCGTGCGTCCGCTACGGGACAGGCGCGACGGCTCTTCGAGAATCTCGAGAATCGCCCGCGCGCAGTAGACGCGATTGCGCTTCGCCTGGCTCGCGAGCGTCACCACGCCCGCGGCTTCGAGCCGGTCGAGCCCGCGCTGCGCAGTGGTGAAGGCGACGCCGAGTCGCTCGGCGAGCTTGTTCACCGTCCAGAAGGGGTTCTCCACGAACAGATCGAGCGCGCGTTCCGGCACCCGCGAGGGCGCTCCCGCGATCCGCTCGCGCCATCCGGCGACGAGCGTATCGATGCGCTGGATGCGGCTGAGGGCATCCTCGGCCTGCCCGGCGACGCCGCGCAGGAAGTAGTCGAGCCATTCCTCCCACTCGCCGCGCTCGGTCACGCCCGACAGCCGCGCGTAGTACTCCGGCCGCGTCGCCTCGAAGAAGGCGCTGAGATACAGGAGCGGCGTGGGCAGCACCTGCCGTTCGACGAAAAGCAGCGTGATGAGCAGCCGCCCGACGCGTCCGTTGCCGTCGAGGAAGGGGTGGATCGCCTCGAACTGCGAGTGCGCCAGGGCGGCGTGGACGAGCGGAGGCAGCGTTTCGTCGTGGAGGAACTTCTCCCACGCGCCGAGGCAATCCATCAGGCAGTCCGGCGGCGGCGGGACATACGTGGCGGTGGCCAGCGTGCAGCCCGCCGGCCCGATCCCGTTCTGCGAGCGGCGGAACTCGCCCGGCGTTGCCGTGTCGCCGCGCACGCCGCGCATCAGCTTCTCGTGGAGCTCCTTGACGAGGCGCAGCGACAGCGGCAAGTCGGCGAGTCGCGCAACCCCGTGCTCGAGCGCGACCACGTAGTTGCCGACCTCGCGGAGGTCTTCCGGGCTGCGCTCGACCACGGCCCCGGCCTCGGCCGCGAGGAGCTCGCCGAGCGTCGCCTGCGTTCCCTCGATGCGGCTCGACAGCACCGCCTCGCGCCGGACGAACGGCCGGATGAGCAGATGCAAATTCGGGAGCCGCCGGCCCTCGCCGGCGAGACGTCCAACGGCCAGGTCCGCCCTCGACAGCGCCGCCGCCAGCGCGTCGCTCCACGCCAGGCGCGGCGGCAGTGCGTCGGGCACGTACGCCCGGTAACCGCCGGGGCAACGGATCGTGCGGCCGTGCGGCTGGCGTCTGGGTGGGACGGTCATGCGCTCCCTTGTTTGCGGCCGCGAAAACAGCCGGTGGGCATATTAGCGATATCACCATGAATCGCAAACAAGGATCAGCCGCCCCCGGCAGCCGCTGCGCGAAGGCAGTCGGGCGCTGCGCGCCGGCCAACGGGTGCGCCTGCGCGATTCGCTGCTCTCGACGTCCGACTGGTTCCAGCTCCCCGGCGTCGCGATCGTCGACCGCGGGGGCGCCATCCGTTGGCTCCACCGCGCGCGCCACTCCGCCGACCTGCCGCCGCCGGCCGAGGTGCTGCGCGCCGACGCCTGCCTGTAGCCGCAGCGCGCTTGCCCGCCACAGGATGGCCATGTGTTGTGGCCATGGCCGTTTCTGGAGGTCACATGAAGGACCACACGATCCCCGCGGCGAAGTTCAAGGACGCCTGTTTGAGGCTCATCGACGAGGTGTCGAAGCACGGGATGCCGATCACCGTGACCAAGCGGGGCAAACCCCTTGTACGGGTGGTCCCCGTTCGCGCCGCCGAGGGGCCGCGGACGTTGCTCGGCACCATCGTGCACGAGGACGAGGACATCTTCTCCACGGGCGAGGTGTGGGACGCCGGCCGCTGATGGTCGTGCTCGACACGTGTGCCTGGCTGTGGACGTGCTCCGCGCCGAAGAAGCTCTCGCGTGCGGCCCGTGAGGTCATCGAGCGCGATCGCAAGCACGATGGGCTCGAGGTGTCGATCATCTCCGCGTGGGAGATCGCGAAGCTCGTGCAGAAGCGGAAGCTGACCTTCGCGATCCCCTGTCGGGAGTGGATTGCCGGGGCGATGACCGTCGCCGGGATCACGATCCACCCGCTCACACCCGACATCTGCATCGAGAGCACCGAGCTCCCCGGATCGTTCCATGGCGACGCCGCCGACCAGCTCATCGTCGCGACGGCTCGGCTGCTCGGCGCGCCCCTCGTTACGGCCGACCGCAGGATCCGCGACTACGCGCACGTGGCGACGCTCTGGTGAGCGCCGTCACCCCGCGGCCTCGCGCGCGAACGTCTCCCGCAGCCCGGCGTGTACGAGCGGGAGCCGCAGGAGCACGGGCCGCACGCTGACGGGCAGGCTCATCACGCGGCGGATCACGAAGGCGCCGTAGACGGCGCACGGCCGCACCGCGGTCGGCGAGGTCCGCCTGCCGCAGCTCATCAAGGCGCGGCCGCGCGGATCGTGCTAAAAGTCGCAACGATGGTGCAGCTCGTCTTCTGCCTCCGCCGGCTCCCGTCGCTCTCGCGCGCCGAGTTCCAGCGCTACTGGCGCGAGACGCACGCGCCGCTCGTGCGCGCGCACGCGGTGGCGCTCCGCATCCGCCGCTACGTGCAGGTGCACACCGCGGGCGGCCCGATCGACGACGCGCTCCGCGCGAGCCGGGGCGGGCCCGAGCCCTACGACGGCGTGGCGGAGCTGTGGTGGGAGAGCCGGGAGGACCTCGCCGCCGCGCTCGCCACCGAGGTGGGGCGCGCCGCCGGGCGCGCGCTCCTCGAGGACGAGCGGCGCTTCATCGACCTCGCGCGCTCGCCGCTGTGGCTCGCCGACGAGCACGTCGTCGTCGGGTGAGCCGTGGCCCTCCTCCGCTTTCCCGACGGCTTCCACTGGGGCGCGGCGACGTCGGCGTACCAGATCGAGGGCGCCGAGGCCGAGGACGGCAAGGGCGTCTCGATCTGGGACGTGTTCTGCCGCCAGCCCGGCCGTGTCTGGAACGGCGAGAGCGGCGCTGTCGCGTGCGATCACTACCACCGCTGGGCGGCCGACGTGGCGCTCATGGCGGAACTGGGACTCCAGGGCTACCGCTTCTCGATCGCCTGGCCGCGGGTGCAGCCGTTCGGGGCGGGGCCGGCGAACCCGGCGGGCCTCGCGTTCTACGACCGGCTCGTCGACGCGCTCCTCGCCGCGGGCGTCGCGCCGTGCGCGACCCTCTACCACTGGGACCTGCCGCAGGCGCTTCAGGATCTCGGCGGCTGG
>Ga0209060_10001521_pt1 | contig 25042 bp, 19 predicted proteins | sample Coa_R1_8_FD_187155 | JGI IMG/M metagenome (GOLD analysis project Ga0209060, IMG submission 187155) | Surface soil microbial communities from Centralia Pennsylvania, which are recovering from an underground coalmine fire - Coalmine... | ecosystem: Environmental > Terrestrial > Soil >...
GCCCGGAATGAACGTGTCGCGCGGGCCGATGCCGGCAAGCTGGAAGCCTGGGAACGAATCGCCGCCTTTGAAGAACCTCTCCTGGATCGGAATCCCCTGTCCGCCATAGCCGATAATGTCGCCTGCGCTTCCCGTGAAGGAAGCGACAAAGCCGCTCCAGAGGACCGGACGATAGATCGCAAATTCGGTGGTCGTACTCAGGTATTTCAGGCTGCCACCGAGGCCAGCGAGATCCTGGGAGAAGGAGAAGGAAATTCCCGTTGTCGGCCTGATCGTATCGTCGAGCGTGTTGTATCCGAAGGTATAGCCGAACGCCGAGCTATACGTCGTGCCTGACGCTTGCAGGACAGCGAGCGGAGCGCCGGCCAGAGGCGTCACATCATTGACCTGATATGTGTAGCGAAGGAGCACAGAGCCGAATTCGGATGTCGGAAATCCGAACCTGATGCCCGCCGACGTCAGATTGCCCTGATAGTCCGCCTGCACGAAATTCGTCAGGACCTTGTAGATATCGAAGCCGGCCTGCAGCGGACGATCGAGGAACCATGGTTCGGTGAAGCTCAGCTGGGCCTGCTTGGAAATCGAAGACACCTGGATGCTCGCCCGGAGGTACTGGCCGCGGCCGAAGAGATTTCTTTCGGTGTAGCTGAATTCGCCGACGAGCGAACTCGTGGACGAATAACCAGCCCCCAGCGAGAGCTCGCCCGTCGATTGCTCGGTGACGACGACATTTAGGTCCGTCCGGTCAGGCTGGGATCCGGGGGCGCGCTTGATATCGACATCCTTGAAAAAGCCGAGCGCGCGAATGCGCGTGCGGGAGCGGTCGAGCAAAACCTGGTTGAAGGCATCGCCTTCGGTTAGACGCATCTCGCGCCGGACCACCTTGTCGAGCGTTCGGGTATTGCCCGTGATATTGATCCGCTCGACGTAAACGCGCGGGCCCTGATCGATCTTCATGATCACATCGATCGTGCGCTTCTCGCGATTGCGGCTGATGCGCGGATGAACTTCCGCAAACGCGTAGCCGTGGGTACCGGCCGCGTTGGTGAGGGAATCGATCCCTTTCTGGATCAGGTCGGCGTCGTAAATATCGCCCTGCTGGATCAGGACCAGAGGTCGCAACTTTGCGGGCGGCAATTCCTTGATGGCGGAGTCGATCTCGACTTTCCCGAAACGATAAATCGGGCCCTCGTCGACTGTGAACGTGATGTAGAACGCGCTCCGGTCCGGGGCCAGCTCGGCAACTGCGGATACGACATGAAAGTCAGCGTAGCCATGGCTGACGTAAAAGCGTCTCAGCTGTTCGCGATCGAAGGTCAGCCGATCGGGGTCGTAGTTGTCGTTGGTGGCGAGAAACTTCCACCACGCGCTTTCCTCGGTCGCAACCTGGCCGCGCAGCGTGTTGTCGTCGAAGACGTGATTACCTATGAAGTTGATGCGCGCTACGCCGGTCGTGCGTCCCTCGTTGATAGAGAAGATCAGATCCACCCGGTTCTGCGGGCGCTGGATGATTTGGGGATCGACCGTTGCGGCGAATTTGCCGTTGCGGCGGTAGAGTTCGATGATTCGCTGCACGTCGGACTGGACCTTGGCGCGCGTGAACACTCCGCGGGGCTTCAGCTGGACTTCCTTCGTCAGATCCTTGTCGCTGACTTTGCTGTTCCCCTCGAAGACAACCTGGTTGATGATCGGGTTCTCCACGACGTGCACGGTGAGTGTCGCGGTCGCTTCCTCGAAATTCATCTTTACGTCGGCGAAGAGCCCGGTCGCATAGAGGGTCTTCAGCGCCGTATCGATCGCCTGCTCGGTGTACGTATCGCCCTCGTGAATGGCGATATATGTCAGGACGGTCTCGGGTTCGATGCGCTGCGTTCCCCGAACGTCGATATGCTGGATGACCTCAGCCTGCGGCTGGACCGCCGGCGTCGGGCGTGCCGGCGTCTTTGCCCAGGCCGCCACGGCCACGCTGCAGAAGAAGGCAACGCCGACGGCACGCAGGAATTTGGCGAACATGATGTTCATGCCGTCTTGGACGCTCATTATTCTGGCCTCGGGGCTAGTCGCCCCGGGCCGTTCGTTTCAGAAGAGATTGAGTCTGACGAGATCGTTCCAGGTCGCCAGAATCATCAGCCCAAACACCACCGCCAACCCGATGCGAAAACCCACGTCTTGGGCGCGCTCACCGAGTGGCCGCCCCAGCACTGCCTCGAATGCATAGTACAGAAGATATCCGCCGTCGAGCGGAGGAATCGGAAAAAGGTTGACAAGTCCGATGCTTACCGAGATCAGCGCCGCCAACCCGATGAGGTCGAGAAGGCTTTCTGACGCCACCTGACCCGACAGTTTTGCGATGCCGATCACGCCGCTCAGCTGGCTTGTATTGCCGGCAAACAGCTGGTCTCGGGACCGGAACGTCATACGGACAATCGAGGCAACTTCGTCGCAGGCGGCTGCCACGGCGCCGAGCGGCCCGTAGCGGACCAGTGTCGCACGCCCCTTGGTCTCGATTCCGAGACGACCCATCCGGTACTTGTTGCCGAACCGGTCGGTGACGTCGGTGAGCCGGGGCGTCGCGTCGACCGTGAGCCTGTGGCCCGCGCGAACGAGTGTCACCGCAATCGTGCGCCCGCCGTCGCTGAGCAACACTTGCTGCAATTGCTCGTAGCTTGCGACGTCGTCGCCTTCCACGGCAACAATCATGTCGCCCGGTCTGATGCCGGCCGCCGCAGCTGCGCTGTTCGGCAGAACCCTGTCGACGCGCGGCGGTATGACAAATCGGCCAGCCGTCATGAAGAGTGCGCTGAAAATCACGATCGCCAGCAGGAAGTTGGCGAGGGGGCCCGATGCCGCGATCAGCGCGCGCTGATAAACCGGCTTTCCGAGGAATGAGCGCGCGCGTTCCTTATCATCGAGTTTTGCAAGCGCCTCGGGATCCGGAGTGCCGAGGGCGTCGGCATCGCCGAGGAAGCGCACATATCCGCCGAGCGGAAGCGCGGAAATTTTCCAGCGCGTGCCGTGGCGGTCCATCCAGCCGAAGATTTCGCGGCCGAAGCCGATGGAAAACGTCTCGACCCTCACGCCACAAAGGCGCGCGGCAAGAAAGTGGCCGAGTTCGTGAAAGAAAACGATCGGCGTGATCATCAGGAGAAAGCCGGGAACGACCCAGGCAATCCACGACGGAATGTGAGAAAGAAAACTCAACCCGGTAACCCCCTACGCAGCACCCGATGACCGGGCCGGCAGGCGGCCACAGATTTCGGCCGCCAAATGCCGCGCTCGCGCATCGATCTGCAGAACGTCCTCGAGATCATCGGCTGCCGTATTCCTGCCCTCGCGCGCCCCGGTCTCAAGCGTTTCCTCCACAACCCGCGGAATATCGAGAAAACCGATGCGGCTCGAAAGGAAGGCCTCGACGGCAACTTCATTTGCGGCATTCAGGATCGTAGGGGCCGCCCCCCCACTGCGCAAGCAATCGAAGGCGATATTGAGGCAGGGAAAACGCTCATGGGGCGGAGACTCGAAATGAAGCTCACCAATGGCCGCGAGATCGAGCTTCCGTGACGGAGAATTAATGCGGCGAGGCCACGCAAGTGCAAAGGCAATCGGCGTGCGCATATCGGGGGCGGAGAGATGCGCGATCGTCGTCCCGTCTTCGTAGCTCACGAGGCAATGGACCACGGATTGCGGATGAACGAGAACGGCGAGTTTTTCAGGCGCAAGCGCAAAGAGGAAATGGGCTTCGATCAGTTCAAGACCTTTGTTCATCAACGTCGCACTGTCGACGGAAATCTTGGCACCCATGGACCAGTTTGGATGGGCCACGGCCTCGGCCGGGGTCGCGCGACGCATCTTCTCGAGAGTCCACTCACGGAACGGGCCGCCCGACGCCGTCAATGTCACGCGCTCGACGAGCCGCGCATCGCCGCCGTTCAGGACCTGGAACACCGCATTGTGTTCGGAGTCGACCGGGATGACGGCGGCATTCGAACGAGCGAGTGCGTCGCGGAACACCGCGCCGGCGGCGACGACGCACTCCTTGTTCGCAAGTGCAATGGTCGCGCCCCGTTCGATCGCAGCCAGTGCGGGTTCAATCGCGGCTGCTCCCATTATCGCAACCATCACGACATCGCTTTGACGGGAAGCAGCCTCGATCACGGCAGATCTTCCGGCTCCTGCTTCGATGCCGGTTCCTGCAAGCGCCGCCTTGAGTTCATCAAAGCGCGTCTCATCGCCAATGGCCGCAAACGCGGGCCGGACCGCCAACGCCGCCTCTACGAGTTTTTCGACGCTTGATTGCGCCGTCAGCGCCGCGACGGGAAGCGCATCGGGACCGTACTTCGCGCGCGCATGGCGGATCACATCGAGCGTCGATGCTCCGATGGAACCCGAAGATCCCAAGATGCTGATGCTGCGCCCGAGAACGGTCTCGAGGTCCGGAAGACTGCCGCCATTGGCGATCGTCGCCGCAATGGGATTCATACGCGTGCACCGAACGTTGCGTCGACGCCGCCGATCACAACAAGAGCCGCCATCGCGGCCGACGCTGCAAGCATGGAGTCGATCCGGTCGAGGACCCCGCCATGGCCCGGAATGAGCCCACCACTATCCTTGAGGTGGAATCTTCTCTTCACCCACGACTCGAGCAGATCGCCTGCGTGGGCACACACCGAGAGAACAAGTGCGAGCGACATCGCTGCCAGCACGCTTCCCCTGATCGAAGCAATGTAGGCACCCATGACGATGCACGCCAGGGCGACACCGCCAACGGCACCCGCCCAGGTCTTGTTTGGAGATAATGTCGCGAAGAGCTTGGGCCCGCCAATGAGCTTTCCGCACATCAGCGCTCCCGTATCGGTTGCCCAGACGACGAGGAAGAGTCCCATGATCACCCACGGCGCGTGAGGCACAGATGCACGCAGATACGTAAGAAGGAGCGCGGGAACACCAATATAAAGGACGCCGGAAGCATGCCAGAAAGGGCGGGCTCCACGTGCAAACGCTCCGACAAATACGAGTCCTGCCGCCACGGCTAGTACGGCCCACGGCACAAAAGAGCCCGGACGCCAGCTCATCAACATCAGCGCAGAGACTAGAAAAATCGAATCCAGCAATAGCTCCCGGGCAAATCCACCTTGTTCCACGATCCGGTGCCATTCGCGCAGTGCTGCCACGCAAACGGCTCCGACGAGGATTGCGAAGGGAAAACTCCCGGCAATGGTGGCCGCTGCAGCGACCGCGGCCAGCATAAAACCGAAAACCGCCCGATTGACCCAGACTCTGTCGAACCGCGAGCCCGAAATTGCGGCGCCACGCGGCGGCCGGCCGCTTGCGATCTCGCGCGCGCCGCTCAAGCGACCGCTTCCGGAACCGCGCCGAAACGGCGTTCGCGCCGCGTGAACCTCTCGGTCGCTTCGACGAATTGTTCGCGTGAAAAGTCCGGCCAAAGCGTATCCATGAACATCAGTTCGGCATAGGCCGATTGCCAAAGCAGGAAATTGCTGAGCCGGTGCTCGCCCCCGGTGCGAATGATGAGATCGGGTTCAGGAAGCGCGCTCGTGAACAATCTCGAGGCGAAAAGCTCAGGCGTGATGGTTTCGGGGTCCAGCCGCCCCTCCTTCGCGGCGCGCGCGAGCTCCCGCGCGGCATTCACGATCTCCTCCTGTCCGCCGTAGTCGAATGCGAAGGTGAGATTGAGACCTTTGCAGCCGAGCGTCAGACGCTCTGAATCTTCGATCATGCTTTGGATATCGCGAGCGACACGCGAGCGATTGCCGATGATCCGGACGCGCACGTCCCGTTTCACCAGATCGTCCAGATCCGATTTGAAGTACGCGCGAAACAGCCCCATCAGCGCGCCGACCTCGGTGGCCGGCCGTTTCCAGTTCTCGGACGAAAACGCGTAGAGCGTCAGATTTCCAATTCCGAGTTCGTGTGCGGCACGCACGATCTCGCGAACGGTCTGCATCCCGGCCGCGTGGCCAGCCTCGCGCGGGAGGTGGCGCTTGCGCGCCCAACGGCCGTTTCCATCCATGATGATCGCGATGTGACGGGGAAGTGCGCGTTGATGCAGATCTTGCATACTCACCTACTTTTCGGAGCGCAGGAAACTAGACCTGCATGATCTCCTGTTCCTTGCCGTGCAGGGCCCCGTCGATGTCCTTGATGTTGGCATCGGTGAGCTTCTGCAGTTCGTCACCGAGCTTGCGGTGCTCGTCCTGACCGATTTTGTGGTCCTTTTCGAGGCGTTTCAGGACCTCCATGCCGTCGCGGCGAACATTGCGAACGGCGACGCGAGCCTGTTCGGCATATTTTGAAGCCAGCCGCGCGAGCTCCTTGCGCCGCTCTTCATTGAGTTCCGGAACCGGCACACGAAGAAGCTGTCCGTCCATCTGCGGGTTCAGTCCAAGTCCTCCGTCCCGGATGGCCTTGTCCACGGCCTTCACGAGCCCCTTGTCCCAGACTTGTACCGTCAGCATGCGCGGCTCCGGAGTGGAAATCGTGCCGACCTGGTTAATGGGCACGGAATTCCCATAGGCTTCGACCCGGATGGGGTCGAGCAGCCCGGGACTTGCCCGCCCGGTTCTCAGCCCGGCGAATTCGCTCCGGAGGGTATCGATCGCGCCCCGCATCCGGCGCGCCATCTCGTCCTTGCTGTATTTGTCCGTCATAGCCGTCCCTGCTGCGCCCTGCCCAAAGCGCCCTAGTTGCGCTCCTCGATAATCGTCGCCGGCCCCTCCCCGCGCAACACGGCGGGAAGCGCGCCTCGCTCGTGAATCGAGAAGACGATGATGGGGATGCGGTTTTCCCGCGAGAGACTGACCGCCGACGCATCCATCACACGAAGGTCACGAGCTAACACCTCATGATAGCTCAACGAATCATAGCGTACGGCATCCTTGTGGACCCTCGGATCGGCGCTGTATACGCCGTCAACTTGAGTTCCTTTCAGCATGGCATTGCAATTCATCTCCGCTGCCCTGAGCGCTGCCGCCGTGTCGGTCGTAAAGAACGGATTGCCCGTTCCGGCGGCAAAGATGACCACGCGGCCCTTCTCCATGTGGCGGATGGCGCGGCGCCGGATATAGGGCTCGCAGACACTGCTCATGGGAATGGCCGACTGCACCCGGCTGGGGACACCCACGCGTTCAAGCGCGGCCTGCATGGCAAGCGCGTTCATGACCGTGGCGAGCATTCCCATGTAATCGGCGGTGGCCCGGTCGATCCCCCGCGCGGCGCCTGACAGGCCGCGGAAGATGTTCCCTCCGCCGATCACCATGCAAAGTTGTGTCCCGGCGGCGGCGGCGTCTCTCACATCGGCCGCAATCCGGTCCACGGCCTCGATGTCGATGCCGTATGCCTCCGAGCCCATCAGCGCCTCGCCGGAGACTTTGAGCAGGACCCGGCCATATTTGAGAGGCACTGTCATTGTCTGACCCGTAGCGCCTTTCGCGCAGAACTCAGTGCGTGAGCTTTTTCACCTCATCGGCGAAGTCGCTATCGGCCTTGTCGATGCCCTCGCCGACCTGGAAGCGGACATAAGCCTCCACCTCGATTGACGCGCCAAGCTCCTTCGATATCCGCTCGATGACTTTGGCGACGGACGTATCCTGGTCTGTAATATATTTCTGATTGAGAAGCACAGTTTCCTCGTAGAACTTGCGCATTCTTCCTTCGACCATTTTTTCGATGACCGCTTCAGGCTTGCCCGATTCACGTGCGGCAGCACTTTGCACGGCACGCTCGCGTTCGACCACGTCGCGCGGCAAATGCTCGGGTTTGAGCGCAAGAGGTGCGGCCCAAGCAATGTGCATCGCCAACTGACGGCCAAACTCGGCGAGCTTCTTTTTGTCGGCGGTCGACTTCAGGGCAACGAGGACGCCAATGCGGCCGAGTTCGGGCGACGACGCGTTGTGAACGTAGGAAGAGACGATGCCGGGGTCGACCGCGAGCGCCGCGCTCCGCCGCACACTCAGATTCTCGCCGATCGTGGCAATGAGCTGGGTCAGCGTATCCTGCACGGTGGCGCCGGCCGAGAACTCGCGTTTGACGAGTTTCGCAACGTCGCCCTCTTCCTCGAGCGCAAGCTGGGCCGCCCGCTTCACGAAGTCCTTGAACTTGTCATTCTTGGCGACGAAATCGGTCTCGGCGTTCACCTCTACTAGGGCGCCTGCGCCATCGCTTCCCGATATGCCGATCAAACCTTCGGCGGCGACACGATCCGCTTTCTTGGCGGCCTTCGAGAGCCCCTTCTTGCGCAGCCAATCAATAGCCGCCTCAAGGTCGCCCGAGGTTTCATTGAGCGCGCTCTTGCAATCCATCATGCCCGCGCCGGTCTTGTCGCGCAGTTCCTTGACCAGCGATGCGGTGACCTCAGCCATGCTTTCGCTCCGCTCTTGCGTCAGGCGCTTGCTGCTTCGGCAGCTTCTTCAACGGCCGGAGCCGGTTCGCTCACCTGCTCCGCTGCGCCCGTATCGATTCCGGCCGCCGATTGGCCCTCCGACAAACCGTCGATCACGGCGCGCGCCGTCAGATCGCAATAGAGGGCAATGGCCCGTGCGGCGTCATCATTCCCGGGGACGGGATAGGTGATTCCGTCCGGATCCGAATTCGAATCCAGGATTGCTGCCACGGGAATGCCAAGCTTCCTGGCTTCCGCGACGGCGATCGCCTCCTTATTCGTGTCGATCACAAAGAGGATGTTGGGTAGCCCGCCCATCTCCTTGATGCCGCCGAGCGAGCGTTCGAGCTTGTCACGTTCGCGAAGGATCTGGAGGAGTTCCTTCTTGGTCAAACCGGAACTCTGTGCCGACTCGAGCGTCTCCTCGAGACTGCGCAGACGCTTTATGGAATTCGAGATCGTCTGCCAATTTGTGAGCGTGCCACCGAGCCAACGGTGATTGACGTAGTACTGCGCGCAACGTTTCGCCGCGGCTGCAATCGGCTCCGATGACTGTCGCTTGGTCCCGACAAACAGGATGCGCCCGCCTCCGGCCGCAACGTCGCGCAATGCGACCAGCGCCTGGTGGAACAAGGGCACAGTCTGCGTGAGGTCGATAATATGGATATCGCTGCGAGCGCCGTAGATGTAAGGCGCCATCTTCGGATTCCACCGCTGCGTACGGTGTCCAAAATGGGCGCCGGCTTCCAATAGCTGACGCATGGTGAATTCTGGCAAGGCCATGAGGTACGTCTCCTTCTCCGGTTAGCCAGACGCGAGAAGAGAACCCCTTTTGGGGCACCGGACGGGGATGACGCCTCTCGCGTCATAACCCACTCTCGCGTGCGGAATGGCGGGGCTTATAGGGCGGCCAAGTCCACCACGCAAGCGTGGGAAACGGGAGGGCCGTTCCGCCCGGCCGGTCCGGTTCCATAGCGCCGGCATTATGCTAGGTGACGCCGATGAGACCATTCCGGGACGACATTCTTAGACTGAAGTCCAATGGCATCGCGCTTGTCGCCTATGAGGGGCTTGGCGAGCTGGACCTCATTCCCCTCTGGTTTGGGGAGACGGACCTCACAACCCCCGCCTTCATCCGCAACGCGGCCAAGCAGGCGCTCGATGAGGGAAAGACCTTCTATGTGCACGGCCGCGGCATCGCGCCTTTGCGGAAGGAAATCGCAGCCTTCCACCAGCGCATGATCCGGGCGGATATCAGTCTCGATCGTATCACGGTCCCCGGTGCCGCGATGCTCGCCGTGACGACGGCGCTGCAATGCGTAGTTGGGAAGGGTTCCAATGTCGTAATCGTTTCGCCGATCTGGCCCAACATTTTTCAGGCGGCGGAGATCGCGGGGGCCAATGTGAAGCTCGTACCCCTGCGTGCGAATTGGTCCCTCGATCATCCGCGCTGGCAATTGGATCTCGATCGCCTGTTCGCGGCCTGTGATCAATCGACCACAGCAATCTTCATCTCTTCGCCGGGAAATCCGACCGGCTGGACGATGACGAGAGAAGAGCAGCTAAAGGTGCTCGCGTTTGCGCGCGCGCGGCGTATCGCAATCATCAGCGACGAGGTTTACGGAACGCTTGTGTTCGACGAGCGCAAGCACGCGCCGTCCTTTCTGGAAATTGCCGGGCCTGATGATCCTGTGTTCGTCATCAACAGCTTCTCCAAACCTTGGGCGATGACCGGCTGGCGCATTGGCTGGCTCGTCCATCCGCGGTCTCTCGACGAGCCGATGAACGTTCTCTCCGTGGCCAACAACACGGGAGCCACGACTTTTGCACAATATGGCGCGCTGGCCGCACTCTCACCGGAAGGTGATCGATTCCTGGGAGAAATGCGCCATCGCTGCGCGGCCGGTCGCGTAGTCGTTCAAGAGTTCATCGAAAGCGGCAATCGTGTCCGGTGGGTGCCGCCCGAAGGCGCGTTCTATGGATTTCTTCATATTGATGGACTGACGAACAGCCTCGCCTTCTGCAAAGGCCTGGTGCACAGCGCGCGCGTGGGCGTCGCACCGGGCTCGGCCTTCGGAGCCGAAGGCGATCCCGAAAACGAAGCCTTTGTCCGTATCTGCTTTGCGCAGGATCCGGCCCTCCTGCGCGAGGGGCTCGCGCGGCTCGAGCGCGCTGTCCGCGACCTGGATTAGCGCAGGAGTTTTTTCGATCTACATCACTTGTCATCCCCGGCGAGGCGCGCGAAGCGCGCCGGGGAAAGGGGCCCAGAACACCGCGCGTCAGCGCGTGAACGACTCTTGTGCGAGCAGATGTTCGCGCACTGGGTTCCCTTCCCGCGCGCTAGAGCGCGCGCGCCGGGAATGACAACCTGTTTCAAAGCGGCTCGATCGCCGCCACGCCTGGCAGCGACTTGATCGCGCTTCTCAGCGCCGGCGTAATGTTCTGGCGCTTTGGAAGTTCGATCTCCACCTCCTCACCCGGCGCACCCGGCACAACAATACGAACGATTCCTTTTCCGGGCTGCCGAAGCTGGGATGCAATGGCGCCGAGTGAATCCGGACCCTCCAGTTGAATCAGCAGTCCCTCCCCCGCATTGGCCGCCGCTTCCTCCAGAGGTGCTGCGCTCGCGGCCCGGATTTTCAGCTCATCCCCTTCCCAGATCGCGCTCGCCTTGAGGAGAAGAGATTTTCCCGACTCGAGCAGAGCCCGCGATTGCGCGAGAGTTTCGGGAAAGAACATGACGTCGAACATTCCCGAAGGATCCGAGAGCGTCACGTAAGCGTAGGTCTGATCGCTGCGGCCGCGCCGCTCGTATTTTTTTACGACGGTACCGGCCAGCGTCGCTTGAAAGCCCGCCCGGCGACGGTCTTCGAGGAGAGCGGCATAGGTCGCGACGCCGAGTCTTTTCAGCGCCGTTTCAAAGGCATCCAGCGGGTGCCCCGACAGATAGAAACCGATCGCGCCAAACTCCTCGGTCAGGCGCTCGAGCGGCAGCCAGTCGGGCGTGTCCACCAGCCTCACCTCGTCCGAGATGGCAACCGGACCGCCAAATAATGTCGCCTGCCCTGTTTCGCGCTCGCGTGCGTTTAGCGCGGCGCCTCCGAGGATACGGTCGGCGGATTCCGCGAGCTGCTTTCGATTCGAATGAAGTGAGTCGAATGCGCCGGCGCGAACGAGGCTCTCATAGGCGCGCTTGTTGACCAGCTTCGGATCGATTCTGCGCGCAAAATCCGAAATCGACGAGAACGGACCGCCTTCATTGCGAATGGCAATGACGTGATCCATCGCCTGCCGGCCGACGCCCTTGATCGCGGAAAGCGCATAGAAAATGGCACCCTTTTCCGCGTCGCAGGCGAAGGTCGATTGGGACCTGTTGATGTCTGGGGCGACGACCGTGATGCCGAGACGCTTTGATTCCTGCCGGAACATGTTGATCCGGTCTGTCGAACCAATGTCGAGCGTCATCGAGGCTGCAAGAAATTCGATCGGATAGTTCGCCTTGAGAAAGGCCGTCTGATAGGCGACTTGTGCATACGCCGCGGCGTGGCCCTTGTTGAAGCCGTAGCCTGCGAACTTTGCCGCCTGCTCGAAGATCTGTTCCGCCTTGTCGCCGGCGATTCCCTTTTTCTTCGCCCCCTCGATGAACCGTTTGTGATGGGCAGCCATCTCGGAGGGGATCTTCTTGCCCATGGCCCGGCGCAGGAAATCGGCCTCACCCATCGAATAACCCGCAAGCTCGCGCGCGATGCGCATGACGTCTTCCTGGTACGTCATGACCCCGAAGGTCTCGCGCAATATCGGTTCCAGCAGGGGATGCAGATATTCCGGCTTCTCCGTCCCGTTCTTGCAGGCGATGTATTTCGGAATGGAGTCCATCGGCCCGGGCCGGTAGAGCGCGACGAGCGCGACGAGGTCGTTGATGTGATCGGGCTTCATCTTGCGCAAGAGGTCGCGCATCCCCTGACCTTCAAGCTGGAACACGCCCGTACTGTCGCCGCTCGACAGCATCTCGAATGTCGCCTTGTCGTCGAAGGCGACATTTTGTGTGTCGACTTCGATGCCTCGCTGCCTGAGCAACGCTTCCGCTTTTGAAATGACGGTGAGCGTCTTCAGTCCCAGGAAATCGAATTTGACCAGTCCTGCCTTCTCAGCGTCCTCGTAATCGAATTGCGTGACCGGCATATCCGCGCGCGGATCGCGATAGAGCGGTACGATTTCCGGCAGCGGCCGGTCAGCGATCACCACGCCGGCGGGATGCGTGGAGGCGTGCCGGTAGAGCCCTTCAATTTTTCCGACGATGGAAAAGAGTTGCCCCGCCATGGGCTCCTGCTCTGCATACGCCTGCAGCCGTGGTTCTCCGGCAATCGCATCGGCGAGCGCAACGGGCTTTCCCGGCGGATTGGGAATGAGCTTGGCAATCCTGTCGACGAGTCCGAGCGGCATTTGCAGGACACGCCCGACATCGCGCACCGCCGCGCGCGCCTGGAGAGAACCAAGCGCGATGATGTGGGCGACGCGATCACGCCCGTACTTTTCCCGGACATAGCGCACGACCTCGTCCCGCCGCTCCTGGCAGAAATCGATATCGAAGTCCGGCATCGAGACGCGCTCGGGATTGAGAAAGCGCTCGAACAGGAGACCGAACCGGATGGGGTCGAGATTTGTGATCTCGAGCGACCAGGCGACAAGCGAGGTCGCGCCCGAACCGCGGACACCGACGGGAATGCCCTGGCTCCGCGTCCATTTCATGAAATCCGAGACGATCAGGAAATAGCCGGGAAAATCCATCCCGGTGATGACGTCGAGTTCGTATTCGAGCCTTTCAAGATAGATTTGCTCTTCCGCAGCAGGAACAACACTCTTCAGGCGGCGCGAAAGCCCTTCGCGCGCGAGAGCTCGAAGTTCATCCGCAGGCGAGCGGCCGGATTCCGGAATGAATTTCGGCAGGATCGGCTCGCGTCTGAGCGGCCGGAATGCGCAACGCCGCGCGATCTCGATGGTGCTTGCGAGCGCTTCCGGAACGTCTGCGAACAGTGCCGACATCTCCGCGGCGCTCTTGAAGCGATGCTCCTTGGTCAGCCTCCTGCGGTCCTGCTGTCCGACAAAGGTACTGTCTGCAATGCAGAGCAGGGCATCATGCGCGGTAAAGGAATCCTCGGCGGCGAAATGCACATCGTTGGTGGCGACGAGCGGCAGGCCGAGCGCGTAAGCCAGATCAACGAGCGTACCCTCCACCGCCCGTTCATCGGCAAGCCCGTGTCTTTGAAGCTCGACATAGAGGCGCCCTGGAAAATGGCCGGCCAGGATTTCAAGCAGCGACCTTGCCGCTTCCGCCTGCCCCTCGAGGAGCAGCCGGTTCAAGGGCCCGCCGGGGCCACCTGTCAGCGCGACAAGTCCGTCGCCATGAGCGGCCAGCGCTGACAGGCTGACGTGAGGCCAGTCTCCCTGATCAACCTCGAGATAGGCGGCGCTGAGAAGCCGGCTGAGGTTGGCGTAACCCTGCTCCTTCTGAACTAACAGCGGGAGAAGCGGGGGCTTGCGCCGGAACCCGGCGGTCGCATCCCGCTTGGCATCCGTTTCCACAGAAAGCAGCGCACCAGTGATGGGTTGCACGCCGCGCTTGGCGAGCGTCTCGCTGATTTCGTACGCGCCAAAGAGATTGTTGACGTCGGCGACGGCCACCGCGGGCATGGCGCGGTCGTAAGCCAGATCCGCCAATTCCTTCGGCCTGATCGCTCCTTCCAGCAAGGAGTACGCGCTCTTGACGCGCAGATGGATGAACGATGCCCGTGATGGATTGCCTGGCATTGAACCGCCGGTGTCTTCGAGACGCCTATTGGACTAAAGGCACGCGTCCTTAAACCGAACGGGAATCTCGCGACCGTCCACAGATCTCTGACTAGAAATGACGGGCGAGCACAGGAACGGCGGAGAGAAACGCAAAGGCGCCGACGTAGAAAAGGCCGAGCCCCAGTCCGTCAATCACGTCGCGCCACCGCATCGCCGTCTCCCCCGCATCGAGGTATGTTCTCTATATGTTCTTTGTGGCTGAGTCAAGAACAAACCATGATCAGTTCTGATCGGGCGGCCGGTCCGTCAGGCGCCCCTGATCGAGAAGGACCTGGCGGTCCATAGCCCTGGCGAGTTCGTAATTGTGCGTGGCGATCAGCGCGGCCGCCCCCTCGTCACGGACCACCTGGAGCAGAACCCCGAAGACGGATGCGGCGGTTTTGGGGTCGAGATTGCCGGTCGGCTCATCTGCAAGCAAAATCTTCGGCGCGTTGGCGAGAGCACGCGCGATCGCAACACGCTGCTGCTCGCCACCGGAGAGTTCAGCCGGCCGGTGTATCAGGCGCTCCGTCAGCCCGACCTTGTCCAACAGGGCTCGCGCCCTCGTCTCTGCGGTTTTGCGTCCGGCTCCGGCAATCACTTGCGGAATGACGACGTTCTCGAGCGCACTGAACTCCGCGAGCAGATGGTGGGCCTGATACACGAATCCCATGACATCGCGACGTAGGCGCGTTCTTTCGGAATCCGCGAGTCGCGCGGCCGCCTTGCCGGCAATCGTTACATCGCCCTGCGTCGGCGCTTCGAGCAGTCCTGCGATATGCAGCAGCGAGGATTTCCCTGCGCCGCTTGGCCCGACCAGCGCCACGATCTCTCCTGCACGGAGATCGAGATCGACACCGCGGAAGATTTCGAGCGTGGTCGAGCCCTGACGATAGCTGCGATTGATCTGTTTCAGCTGCAGAAGTGGTGCTTCGTTACTCATAACGGAGCGCTTCGACCGGATCGAGGCTTGCAGCGCGCCAGGCCGGATAGATCGTTGCAAGGAGCGTCAATGCGAGCGCCATCACGACCACGGCGGCAACCTCGTTGGCATTCATCTCGGCGGGCATGTGGCTCAGGAAATAGATCTCAGGATCGAACAGCGTGGTTCCGGTCAACGACGACAGGAATTGCCGGATGCTCTCGATATTCCAGCAGAAGACCACGCCGATCAGAAAGCCGATCGCAGTGCCGATGACGCCGATGCTCATTCCGGCAATCAGAAAGATGCGCAGCACCGCGCCGCGACTCGCACCCATTGTCCGCAATATCGCGATGTCGGCCGATTTGTCCTTCACGAGCATGATGAGGCCCGAGATGATGTTGAGAGCGGCGACCAGAATGATCAGCGTGAGGATCAGGAACATCACATTGCGCTCGACAATGATTGCGTCGAAGAACGTGGAATCGAGCTGCTGCCAGGTATAGACGCGCGCATCCGGTCCGGCGGCGCGTTGAACGGATCCGGCGAGCGCGGCGGCGCGGTCCGGATTGTCGATCGTGATCTCCACGTCACTCGCTGACACACCAAGATTGAAAAACAGTTGCGCCTCATCGAAGGGCATGAGGACGAGGCCCTGGTCGTATTCCGTCATGCCGATGCAGAAGGTTCCTGCAATGGCGTAGGTCTTTACCCTTGGTGTTGTCCCGAACGGTGTTACATTGCCGCGCGGCGCAATCAGCGTGATGGCGCCTCCGGGATAAAGCGCCAACTTTCGCGCGAGCCGGCCGCCGATGATGACGGCATCTCCCTTCGCGAACGCGGTCATTGCGCGCTGCTGCTCATCGCGCGGTGTTGCATCCACTCCCTGCGGCATCGGGCAGAAGACCGTGTCCGTCAGCGTGCGCGCGAGAGTCGGCAGCGCCGCGATGTCTTGTGTGCGAATACCTCTGACCGCGACGCCGGAAGACATCCCGTTTGCCGTGATCAGGACCTGTCCTTCGACCAAGGGCACGGCATGAACGACGCCCTTCACTTTGCGCACATGCCCAACAATCGATTCGTAGTCGGGGACGGGCCCTGCCATGCCCTGAACCACAATGTGGCCGCGGATTCCCAGAATCCGCGACAGCAGTTCATGCCGGAAGCCGTTCATCACGGCCATGACAATGATGAGGACGGCGACACCGATTGCGATCCCGAGGAGCGATATGATCGAGATCACCGAGACGAACCGCTCCTTGCGCCGTGAGCGCAGGTACCTGAGCGCGATCATCCATTCGAAGGCCGCGAAGAATCGCGGGCGCGCGTTCCCGTGCGGCGCCGATGCGTCAGCCACGCGCGCGCCTCCTTTCGAATCTCGATGAGCCCTTCAGCAGCGGAATTGACTTCCAGATCGTCCCGTCACAAGGAAAAAACCGTGACCGGCCTCTACTTAAGGAACCGGGGTCCTGAGGGCAATCAGACGAGATGCAGCGCGCTTTGAGCGTGAGCCGGTCGACCGGCAATCGCAGCACTTTTCCGCAATGGTACCAGGCCGTCGTCCGCGAAGCCGAACTCGCCGAGCCATCGCCCGTCCGCGGCTCGATGATCATCAAGCCCTGGGGTTACGGAATCTGGGAGGAGATGCAGAAGAACCTTGACCGCAGGATCAAGGAGACCGGGCACGAGAACTGTTACTTTCCGCTCTTCATTCCGCTGAGCTTCATCGCGCGGGAAGCGCAGCACGTCGAAGGTTTCGCTAAGGAGATGGCGGTCGTCACCCATCACCGGCTGAAGATGATCGCCGGCAAGCTGATGCCCGATCCGGAGGCCGAACTCGAGGAGCCGCTTGTGGTGCGCCCGACGTCGGAGACCATCATAGGCGATGCCTTCGCGCGCTGGATCAAGAGCTATCGCGACCTTCCGCTCCTGATCAATCAATGGGCGAACGTCGTGCGCTGGGAAATGCGCACGCGGATGTTTTTGCGGACCACGGAATTTCTGTGGCAGGAAGGACACACGGCGCACGAAAATGCGGACGACGCGCTCGAGGAGACGCAGCGGATGCTCGGCGTCTACAGAGCCTTTTCCGAGGACACGCTGGCGGTGCCGGTGATCGCAGGCGAAAAGCCCGAAAACGAGCGCTTCCCGGGCGCGGTCCGCACGCTCTCGATCGAGGCCATGATGCAGGACGGCAAGGCGCTCCAGGCCGGGACCTCGCACTATCTCGGCCAGAATTTCGCAAAGGCCCAGAACATCCGCTTTCAGAATGAATCCGGAGGGCTGGAGTTCTGCCACACCACAAGCTGGGGCCTCACCACAAGGATGATCGGGGCCGTGGTCATGTCCCATGGCGACGATGACGGCCTGCGCCTGCCGCCGGCCATTGCCCCCCGGCAGGTGGTGATCGTGCCCATCCTCCGGGACAAGCCCGAGGACGCCGCGGTGCTCGAATTCGCCGAAAGGATCCGCGCCGAACTCGGCGCCATCATCGTCCTCGGCGGCCCTGTGCGCGTCCTCGTCGACCGCAAGGCGGCGAAGGCGACAGAGAAGCGCTGGAACTGGGTACGCAAGGGCGCTCCGATCGTGGTCGAGGTGGGCCCCAGGGATGCCCAGCGCCAGGAGGTCACGTTCCTGAGGCGCGATGAGCTCTACCAGGGCGAGAAGGTAAAGCTCGAGAGCTTGCCGCTCGCCCGCTTCACCGCGAGCGTTGCGGCCATCCTCGCCGAAATGCAGGCCCGCCTTTTTCGCGAATCCAAGGCCCGCCTCGACGCCAACATCACCGGCGGCATCCGCAATTTCGCCGACCTAGGCGAATATTTCGGCGCAGCGGCCGATGAGGACGAAGGAAGCGAGTTCAGGGGCTGGGTGCGCGCGCCATGGTCACGCCCGTCGGGAGAGGCCCTCGAAGACGTCGCCGCGCGGCTGAAGACGCTCAAGCTCACGCTGCGCAACATTCCCTTCGATCAGGGAAAGCCGGACGCGAACTGTCTCTTTACCGGAGCGCCGGCCGTCGAAGAGGTCCTGATCGCACGCGCCTACTGAGGCTTCAGTAGCCGCCTCCAGAAGGTGTGACAGGGTGTGGCTGCCCGGGCTTCACGTGTCGCGGATGCAGTTCATCGGGCGTGAGCTTTCCGTCGCCGTTCTTGTCGAGATCCTCGAACAGCGAGCGCGGCATGGCAGCGTACTCGTCAAAATCGATGCAGCCGCCGGGGTTGTTCTTCCAGTCGATCAGGGGCGACGCGGCCGACTCGTCGTACTTCATGCGCTCTTCGTTGAGTTCGGTAACCTCGTCAGCGTCCAGGCAGCCGGTGTGGTGCTTGTCCGCTACCTCAAAATCCGCCTTGAGGCCCTTCTCGAGTTCGTCGCGCGTGACCGTGCCATCGTGATTGGCATCGTATTTGATGAGCATGCCGGTCGCGGAATGCCAGTCGCCATTGCCGCCCGGCACGCCGTTCGGGTTCCAGCGCCTTGGTTTCGGCGCGCTATCGGTCGTGCAAGACGCAAGAACGAGCGCCGCCAGCACCAGTGCCGTTCCGAAAGCCGCAGCCCGCATCGAAAACTCCGCCCTCGCCTTATCGCGACCGCGATTAGGCTAAGGCCCGGGCGGAATTTTGGCGAGCGCCTGTTCGCGCCTCAATGGTGGGCGGTGACGGGTTCGAACCGCCGACCCCATCGGTGTAAACGATGTGCTCTACCAGCTGAGCTAACCGCCCATACGCGCGAGAACCATCAAAGCGACGGCTGAAGCAGCCGTCAGTTCAACATGTCCTTGAGCTGTTTGCCGGCCCGGAAGCGAGGCTGCTTCGACGGCTTGATGGTGATCTCTTCGCCGGTCTGGGGATTGCGCCCCTTGCCGCCCGCCCGCGTCGCGACCACGAAAACGCCAAAGCCCGTAAGGCGAACCTCATCGCCCGACTTGAGCGTCTGCGCGATCAGATCGAAGACGCCGTCGACCGCTTTCGCCGCACTGTTTTTATCGAGACCTGTGTGCTCCGAAAGCTTCTGGATGAGATCGTTCTTGTTCAAGGGCGGCTCCTTTTCGTGATTCGCTCCCGAGTTGCAGGAATTTAGCCGCTTGAGGCCTTCGGGCAAGCGCAAAACCCGCAGAATCTCAGGTTTTTTTAGGATGCTCTGCCGGTCCGTCCGAAGCCATCCGCCGTCTGGATCCAAGAAAATCGGGCCGGCAGGAGGAACCCTGCCGGCCCGTTCACAACTTTTGCGTGTCGCCGGTTCAGTGCGTCACGACCGCATCCCCATCTCCGTCGGCTCCGGGAAGCGGCGGAGGCCCTACCACCTCCTCCGACCACTCGATTGGCTCGGGCTGGCGCGCGAGCGCCACCTTCAGCACTTCCGTGACATTGGATACCGGAACGATGGTGAGACCCGCCTTCACGTTGTCGGGAATCTCCGCCAGATCCTTCTCGTTTTCCTTCGGAATGACGACCGTCGACACGCCGCTCCGTAGCGCCGCGAGGAGCTTTTCCTTGAGCCCTCCGATCGGCAGGACGCGGCCGCGCAACGTCACTTCGCCTGTCATTGCGACATCCCTGCGAACCGGTATGCCAGTAAGAACCGAGATGATCGAAGTCGCCATCGCCACGCCGGCGGAAGGGCCATCCTTGGGCGTGGCGCCCTCCGGGACGTGCACATGGATGTCGATCCGGTCGAACATCGGCGGCTTCAGCCCAAAGCTCGTGGCCTTGGAGCGGACATAGGAGCGAGCCGCGTCGATCGATTCCTTCATCACATCGCCGAGCTTGCCGGTCGTCTGCATGCGTCCTTTTCCGGGCAACATGACCGACTCGATCTGAAGGGTATCGCCGCCAACTTCCGTCCAGGCGAGCCCGGTGACAACGCCCACCTGGTCCTCGCCTTCCATTTCGCCGTAGCGAAATTTCCGGACGCCGGCGTAGGTGTCGACGTTCTCGGGCGTGACTTCCACAGATGTCGTCTTGCGCGAGACGATCTCCTTCACCGCCTTGCGCGCGAGATTGGCGATCTCGCGCTCCAGATTGCGCACTCCGGCTTCCCGGGTGTGATAGCGAATGAGATCTCTTAGGCCTGCATCGGTGATCTTCCACTCGTCGTCCTTGAGGCCGTGCGCCTTCAATTCCTTCGGAATGAGGTGGCGCTTGGCGATTTCGACCTTCTCATCCTCGGTGTAACCGGGGATGCGAATGATCTCCATGCGATCCATCAGCGGCTGCGGCATGCGCAGCGTGTTGGCCGTGGTGATGAACATCACGTCGGAAAGATCGAAGTCGACCTCCAGATAGTGATCATTGAAGGCGTGGTTCTGCTCGGGATCGAGAACCTCGAGCAGCGCGCTCGAGGGATCACCGCGCCAATCGGCGCCGAGCTTGTCGACTTCGTCCAGAAGGAAGAGCGGATTGGCCGATTTCGCCTTCTTCATGGACTGGATGATCTTGCCGGGCATCGAACCGATATAGGTCCGCCGGTGGCCGCGGATTTCGGCCTCGTCGCGCACGCCGCCGAGGCTCATCCGCACGAATTCACGCCCGGTCGCTCTCGCAATCGACTTGCCGAGGGAGGTTTTGCCGACGCCTGGAGGCCCGACGAGGCATAGAATCGGCCCCTTCATTTTTCCCGCGCGCTGCTGCACGGCAAGATATTCGAGGATTCTTTCCTTGACCTTCTCGAGGCCATAATGGTCGTTGTTCAGGACGTCTTCGGCGTGGGTGATGTCCTTCTTGATTTTGGTTCTCTTGCCCCAGGGAAGTGACAACATCCAGTCGAGATAGTTGCGAACGACGGTCGCCTCGGCGCTCATTGGCGACATCTGACGCAGCTTCTTGAGCTCGCCGGCTGCTTTTTCGCGTGCTTCCTTCGAGAGCTTGGTCTTGCGGATGCGCTCTTCGAGTTCATTGAGCTCGTCGCGGCCTTCCTCGCCTTCGCCAAGCTCCTTCTGGATCGCCTTCAGCTGTTCGTTCAGATAGTACTCGCGCTGCGTCTTCTCCATCTGGCGCTTGACGCGACTTCTGATCTTCCGCTCGACCTGCAGTACGCCGATCTCGGATTCGATCAGCGCCAGCACGCGCTCGAGCCGCTCAGCGGTGTTCAGGGTCTCGAGCAAAGCCTGCCGGTCAGCGATTTTCACAGACAGGTGCGAGGCGACGGTATCGGCGAGCTTCGCCGGGTCTTCGATCTGCGCCACCGATGCGAGCGTCTCTGCCGGAATCTTCTTGTTGAGCTTGATGTACTGCTCAAAATTCGTCTTCACCGTACGGATGAGCGCTTCGGTTTCCTTAGCCTCCCCCACGTTGTCGGGGATCTTCTCGATCGAGGCCTGGAAGAAGTCCGTTCTGGGCGCAAAGTCGTTGACGCGTGCGCGCACCTTGCCTTCGACGAGCACGCGGACGGTCTGGTCGGGGAGCTTCAGAAGCTGCAGCACGGTCGCCAGCGTGCCGATCCGGTGAAGCCCGTCGGCCGTGGGATCGTCTTCGGTGGCGTTCTTCTGGGTGAGCAGGAGGATCTGCTTTTCGTCGCTGATAACCTCTTCGAGAGCGCGAACGGATTTTTCGCGGCCGACGAAGAGCGGCACGATCATGTGCGGAAACACCACGATATCGCGCAATGGCAGGACGGGCGCCAACAAGCCGCCGGCTTCGCTGCCTTTTTCGGGTATTTTGGGATCCTGTTCGGACATACCTTGCTTCTCTCCTGAGCCCTAACGCTTCGCGTCCGGCTCTTGTTCTGCAGGCAGGGCCCTCAAAAGGCGCGTCCTGCCCGCGTGTTAGGCCGCCCATTTGGGCCGGCCCTGGAACGTTAAAGTGGGACCCAAACCGAAGCGATTCAAGAAGTACCACCGCTTAGCGGGATTTCCCCAACATCTCGTGCTGTCGACCCGGCCGGTGTCGCCGGCGCAACTCAGGATGCGGTCTGCTCGCGGGCCTGTCCCTTGTCGGAATAGGTGTAAAGCGGCCGGGCGCGGCCATCGACCACGTCGGCGGTTATGACGACCTCCTGGACGCCGTTGAGTGTCGGCAATTCGAACATGGTTTCGAGGAGGATACCTTCCATGATCGACCGCAAGCCTCTTGCGCCTGTCTTGCGCATGATCGCGCGCTTCGCGATCGAGTGAAGCGCTTCCTCCTGGAACCGGAGTTTCACGCCTTCCATCTCGAACATTCGCTGATATTGCTTCGCCAGCGCATTCTTCGGCCGCGTCAGGATTTCGATCAGCGCCTGCTCGGAGAGATCGCCCAGCGTTGCAATCACCGGCAAGCGGCCGATGAATTCCGGAATGAGGCCGAATTTCAGAAGGTCCTCGGGCTCGACCTCGCGCAGCACCTCGCCGGTTCCACGCTCATCCGGCGCGCGCACGGTTGCGCCGAAGCCAATCGAACTTCCATGCGTGCGCTGGGAGATGATCTTCTCGAGGCCGGCGAATGCGCCGCCGCAGATGAAAAGGATATTCGTGGTGTCGACCTGCAGGAACTCCTGTTGCGGATGCTTGCGCCCGCCTTGCGGCGGGACGGACGCCACCGTTCCCTCCATGATCTTCAGAAGCGCCTGCTGCACACCTTCGCCCGACACATCGCGAGTGATCGACGGGTTGTCGGATTTGCGGCTGATCTTGTCGACTTCGTCTATATAGACGATGCCACGCTGGGCGCGTTCGACATTGTAGTCGGCGTTCTGCAGGAGCTTGAGGATGATGTTTTCGACATCCTCCCCGACATAGCCTGCTTCCGTCAGTGTCGTGGCATCGGCCATGGTGAAGGGAACGTCGAGGATTCGCGCGAGCGTCTGGGCTAGCAAAGTCTTCCCGCACCCGGTCGGGCCGATGAGCATGATGTTGGACTTGGCGAGTTCGACGTCGCTGTTCTTGCCGCTCGAATTGATCCGCTTGTAGTGGTTGTGGACGGCAACCGAGAGCACCTTCTTCGCATGCTGCTGTCCGACCACATAGTCGTCGAGAACCTTGTAGATCTCGGATGGAGAGGGAACGCCCTCCTTCGACTTCATGAAGGAGGTCTTGTTCTCCTCGCGGATGATCTCCATGCAGAGTTCGACGCATTCATCGCAGATGAAAACCGTCGGCCCAGCAATGAGCTTGCGCACTTCGTGCTGGCTCTTGCCGCAGAAGGAACAGTAGAGCGTGTTTTTCGACTCGCCGCCGCTCGCCTTACTCATTCTCGCTCCGCAGGCACTCCTCGGCGCCGCCAAGGCCGGTCATTCGAGGACCGGACAAAGTCGTTAATGCACAAGTCGCGCCAATCGCGCATATTCGACCACGTTAGCGGCTGCCGGATCAAGATTTGTTTAATCCGGGCGATTCGGTGGCCGTTCGATGTTCCTGAAGCGCTCAACGCCGGTTCATGCCCCTTCGGGAATTTCCGGCCGGCGCGTCATCAGCTGATCGATGAGGCCGAAATTCTTCGCTTCCTCGGCAGACATATAGGTATCGCGGTCGAGCGCCTTCTCGATCGCTTCCACCGTCTGGCCGGTATGCTTGGCATAGATCTCGTTGATCCGCCGCTTGAGTTTCACGATTTCCTGCGCGTGGCGTGAAATGTCCGCCGCATTACCGGAGAACGCGGCGCTTGGCTGATGAACGAGGAGCCGAGAATTGGGCAGGCAGTATCGTTCGCCCTTCTTACCCGCGCAAAGCAGGAGCGAGGCGATGCTCGCAGCCTGGCCAATGCATGTCGTCTGCACCGGAGGCCGGATGTACTGCATGGTATCGTAAATCGCGAGACCTGACGTGACCACGCCGCCCGGCGAGTTGATGTACATGTGCACTTCCTTCTTCGGATTCTCCGCTTCGAGGAAGAGCAACTGTGCCGTGATGAGACTCGAGCCGTAATCCTCGATCGGACCGGTCACGAAGATCACGCGCTCCTTGAGAAGGCGCGAATAGATGTCGTAGGCGCGCTCGCCGCGCGCGCTCTGCTCGACCACCATCGGCACGAGAGTGTTCATATGAATTGTGTGGCTGTCAGCCATGAGGATTCATCTCGATTCGCGCTTGAGACACTAAGGGGGGAGCCCGCCCTGTCAATTGGGGCATATAGTTACGATTCGCGCGTCCGCGACCCTTTGGGGGAAATGGTTATTTGCCTCATCTCACTGGCCCGGCATGACCGGGCCACCTAGCCGCGAGCGTCAACGAGCGCATGACTCCTGCGACCGCGCGGTCGCAGGGTGGCTCGCCTGAAGAGGGCCATGGTGAATCAACAGGTCACCCAGCCTTGAGTTTCTCGGCCGCTTCATCGGGATCGAGGAACAGAACGTCGCGATCCACTTTGCGATCACTCACCTTCGCGAGTTCGGCGATGAAATCGACCACCTTGTCCTCGAAGATCGGAGCGCGCAGTTCGGCGACCGCTTGCGGATTGTTGCGGTAGAGATCGACGACCTGTTGCTCGCGGCCCGGAAACTGGCGTGCACGCGCGGCTAGCGCGCGCTGCAGCTCTTCGGGCGTCACGGTGATTGCGTTTTGCTCGCCGAGCTTGGCCAGAACGAGGCCAAGCCGGACGCGGCGTTCCGCAATCGCGCGGTACTCTTGCTTCATCTCGTCTTCGGTCTTGCCCTCGTCCGCGGCGGTCTTGCCCTCGCGTTTCAGTTCCTGTTCGACCTGGTTCCAGATGCCGGCGAATTCGCCTTCGACCATGGTCGGCGGCAGCGGAAAGGAATGCGCTGCGTCAAGCGCGTCGAGGATCCGCCGCTTCACATGCATGCGGCTCGCGCGGCCGAAATCCGCCTTCAGCTGTTCGCGCACGCGCTCCTTGAGCTGTTCGAGGCTTTCGAGCCCCACATTTTTTGCGAGTTCATCGTCAATGGTCAGTGGTTCGGGCTTCTTGACTTCCGTCACGCTGACGGAGAACACCGCCTGCTTTCCGGCGAGTTTTTTGTCCGGATAATCC
>Ga0209060_10001526_pt1 | contig 24958 bp, 22 predicted proteins | sample Coa_R1_8_FD_187155 | JGI IMG/M metagenome (GOLD analysis project Ga0209060, IMG submission 187155) | Surface soil microbial communities from Centralia Pennsylvania, which are recovering from an underground coalmine fire - Coalmine... | ecosystem: Environmental > Terrestrial > Soil >...
AGAAGATTGCCAGCGGACCGCCGCTTGCGATCCGGGCGGTGAAGAAGGTTTTGTTCGGCGATCACAAAACTGCGCTGGAGCGGGCGCTCGAAGCCGAAGTCGAACATCAGATGAAGTGCTTTGCCTCTGAAGATTGCCTCGAAGGTGTCCACGCCTTTTTCGAAAAGCGAGCGCCGCAGTTCCGCGGCCGCTGACCTGCGATACAATTTCATTCATGAGTGAACTCGAAATCACGCCAGCCGAACTCAAGCGGCGGCTCGACGCGGGTGAGAAGCTGTTGCTTGTGGACGTGCGCGAGCAGTGGGAGCACGATGTGTGCCGCATTGAGGGCGCGCAGTTAATCCAGATGCGCACGATTCCGGCAAGTTTGCAGCGGCTCGACGTCGAGGATCCTGTGATCTGCTATTGCCATCACGGGATGCGGAGCCTTGATGTGGCGGTGTGGCTGCAGAAGCAGGGCGTGGAATCGGCCCGCTCGCTGGCCGGAGGAATTGAGCGCTGGTCGGCGGAGATTGATCCGAAAGTGCCGCGATATTAATCGGCGTCCGCTCGCTCTTTTCGCGCGTGAGTGCCGCGGTTGTGTAGAATCAAAACAAGCAGCTCAGGACTGCTCCTTCATGGCAAAGCCCAAAGTTTTATTTTTCCAGAAGCCGACTTGAACGACCTGTCGCAAAGCAAGAGGTCTCTTGCTCGAGTTGGGTGCGGATATCGAATCACGCGATTTGGATAAAATGCCGCTGTCCGTGGCGGAACTGGATGCTCTAATCGGGGAGCGCGATTATAAGCAGTTTCTGAATACGCGGAATGAGCTTTACCGCGAGAAAAAGATGGCGGAAAGGCCACCGTCACGTAAAGAGGCGATCGGGCTCCTTTCGAAGAATCCGAATCTTATCAAGCGGCCGATCTTGCTGCGCGGCGGGCAAGTCCTATTGGGATTCGATGCGGACGCTTACCGCAAATTCTTAAAATAGACTCTTCTGATTGATTTCCAAATCGAACACCGCGCGAGGCTGAGGTCTGCATGGACGTGAAGACAATTGGAGTGATTGGCGCCGGCACGATGGGGCGAGGAATTGCTTATGCAGCCGCGCTCGGCGGGTATCGCACAATCCTGGAAGACGTGATGCCGGAGATGCAGGCGGCCGCGATGACATGGATTCGAAAGTCGATCGGGGACGGTGTCGAGCGAGGGAAGGTGGAAGCGGCAGCGGGTGAAGCGGCGTTGGCGCGAATCGAAACGTCATCTTCCGTCGAAGATGTCTGCCGCGAAGCGGATTTCCTGATTGAAGCGGTGCCGGAAGAGATGGAGTTGAAACTCGAGCTGTTTACACTCTTCGACAAATTTGCCAAACCTCATGCAGTCCTTGCCAGCAACACTTCCTCGCTTTCCGTTGCCGAGATGGCGGAGATGACTTACCGGCCCGAATTGTGTGTCGGAATGCATTTCTTTAATCCGGTGCCAAAAATGCGGTTGATCGAAATCGTGAAAGCGCCGAAGACTTCGGAGGAGACGATTGCAATCTGCCGCGAAGTTGGGCAGCGAATGGGCAAGGAAGTTGTCGTTGTTAAGGAATCGCCGGGATTTATCACGACGCGCGTGAACGCGCTGATCGGGAATGAAGCTTTCGCAATGCTGGAAGCGGGAATCGCCTCCGCCGGAGACATCGACAAAGCGCTGAAGCTCGGTTTGAATCACCCGATGGGGCCATTCGAATTGGTGGATCTGGTTGGCCTCGATGTGCGCCTCAGCATCCTCGAGTATCTCTATTCCACGCTAGGCGAGAAATACCGGCCGAGTCCGCTGCTCAAGAAATTGGTGAGCGAAGGCCGGCTGGGCCGCAAAACAGGCCGCGGCGTTTACGATTATTCTTCGCCCGATGGCGCCAAGAAGTAAGAACGAATCCTTGCAAGAAAATCTGACTCCGCCGTTCTAAATCCAAGCTGCGAGACTGCCCGCAAATAGGCGCGGCTGCACTCGCGTCCCCGACGCTAAATCGACCAATGGAGGCCCGTTTATGTGGGTTTCTCGCGTACTTGCCTGGACTCTTTGTGTTTCACTCGCGTTGCCGAGCATTGCCGTGTCCGGAGAGCGGACGGAAACGCCGCAGCCTTTGCCAAAAACGGTTGCGGTTGCGGCATTCAAAAATGGGCTGGCTTTTGTCGTACGGCAGGGAAGCGTCGATCTGCATTCCGGAGTTGGGCGGATCACGCCGATTCCGAATTCGACTCTCGGCACCATGTGGCTCGCGCCGGGCGAAGCCAACAGCGTCCTCGACGAGGTCGTCGCATATCGCTATGCCGCTCTGCGCGAAGATCCAAACAGCCACGAAAAGGTCGCTGAAGTGCGGTCGGCACTGCGCTTCAAGATGCTGGGCGCTACGGACAAAACAGATCTCACCTTGGGATATCTCGAACACGGGATTGGGTGGACGCCTTCCTACTTGATTTCCCTGAATGATGACAAAACGGCGCGCATCACGATGCAAGCGGTCGTGATGAACGATGCGGAAGATGTGACCGACGCGGACGTATTCTTCGTAGTTGGCGTGCCGAACTTCGCCTACTCCGAAACGCCGTCGCCGATGAGCTTGCAGCAAAATCTGCTCTCCTTCATGAAAGACGCCGGACGCCGCGACGACGGGAATTACCTGCGGTACTCCAACGCGATCGCGGGACAGTTGGTTGCCAGCGAATTCAAGGAGGTGGACGCCGCCAGCGCACCCACATTTTCGCAGGCGGTTTCGGAACTGGCCGGCGCACCGGAAGAAGATCTGTTTTTATATTCAAGAGCGGCGGTGACTTTGGAACGAGGCGAACGCGCGACCTACAACGTGTTTTCCGCATCGGTCGACTACGAACACGTCTATGAGTGGGAAGTCGTGGATGCACCGCGCGTCGACGCGTACGGGAACGTGATTCAAAACAATCCCAATCCGCAGGACGCTGCCGCGCGCAACGCCATCTGGCATTCGATCCGGCTCAAGAACTCGACCAAGTTCCCCTGGACGAGCGCGCCGACGATGGTGATCTCGGGAGTCAAGCCGGTATCGCAGGACACGATTCCGTACACACCGAAGACGGCTTCGGCCAGCTTGAAAATTACCGTTGCGACGGATATTCGGTCGAACCATGAAGAGCGGGAAGTTGCTCGGCAACAGAATGTCCAGCGCCGCCATGGCTACGAGATGGATCTGGTCACCGTGGAAGGCAAACTCAAACTGAAAAACTACAAATCGAAAGAGGTTCGAGTGGACGTTCGAAAGACGTTGCGCGGCGAGGTGGACGTGCAGTCCGATGACGGCAAATCGGTCAAGCTGGGCGAAGCCATCCAGACGGACAACCCGTTGTCGCGGATGAGCTGGGAAGTTCCGCTCAAGGTTGGTGAAGAAAAAGTCGTCACGTACCGCTACAAAATTTACGTACGCGGGTGACACGTGCACTTGCGCGGCGATGCTGCCTGTGAGACTCTGCGCGCGTGAGCGAAAAAAAATCGGTAAAAGACCAAATCACTATTCAGCAGGGCGACATCACCGAAATGGCGGTCGACGCAATCGTCAACGCCGCGAACAATGATCTGCTCCTTGGTGCGGGCGTTGCGGGGGCCATCGCGCGCAAGGGTGGCGAATCGATCCAGCAGGAATGCAAAAGGATTGGCAGTATTCCTGTGGGCTTTGCCGCGATTACGGGTGCGGGCAAGCTAAAGGCGAAATTTGTGATTCACGCGGCGAGCATGGGGTTGGGAGGAATCCGAACCACCGCGAAGACGCTGCAAACCTCAACGGCGCATGCGTTGCGGCTTGCCGCAGAGCGAGACGTGAAGACAATTGCGTTTCCAGCTGTCGGGACGGGCGTCTCCGGGTTCCCGATGGACGAATGTGCCCAGGTCATGCTTCGAGAAGCCCTGGCCCACTTGCAGAAAACGACTTCTGTGAAAACGATTTACTTTGTGCTCTTTGACGAGCCCTCCCGATCGATCTTTCAGGCGGCCTGGGAGAATCTTGCTGCTGGACTCGAAAGCTAGTCTCTTGTTCTGGTAAACTGCTGCTCATGAATAGACGCAAACTTCTTAAGACCCTACCCGCAGCAGGACTTTTACCAGCGGCACTCGCGGCCGCGAAATCTTCCGCGGCCACGGAGCTTCCCGCATCCGCCGTTTACGAACTCCGTGTGTACCACTGTTTCGAAGGGAAGTTGCCTGACCTGCTCAAACGTTTCCGCGAGCACACAACGAAGCTCTTCGAGCGCCACGGAATGAAGAACATCGCCTACTGGACGCCGCTCGATGAGCCGGCCAAGTCGAACACGCTGATTTATGTCTTGGCTCATGCGAGCCGCGACGCCGCGGCGGCCAGTTGGAAAGCATTTCAGGCCGATCCGGAGTGGATCGAAGTGCGCGACAAATCCGAGGCCAACGGAAAAATCGTAGAGAAAGTGGATTCGACGTACATGGCCAAGACGGACTTTTCGAACTTTGGCTGGTGACGAAAATTCCGGCTCCAAACTAACTGGGCCAAGCGTTCATCGCTAGTTCGACGACATTCTGCAATTCCCGCCGCGTGGCGCCTGCCGAGGATTCCACGCTCATTCCCCGCATCAATGTCATGTAGTAACTTGCCAGCGCTTTGGCGTCGACGCTCGCCGGCAATTCGCCCTCGCGCTGCGCTCGAAGCAGCCGCTCGCCCAGCAGCAATTCTCCGGTTTCCCGCCGCATTGCTAATTCTTTTTTGATGCAGTCGGACTCATCGCCACACGCCAACGCGCCCTGCACGAGCAGGCAGCCGCGCGGGTTGCGCGGATTGGTGAGCGCTTCGGCAGTTTCTATTAACAGGCGTTTTACTGCTTCTCTCGCGGAAGGCTCAGCCAGCGCTTCTGCGATAAATCCTGTCCGAGTGCGGATATAGTGATCCGCCACTTTCCGGAACAGCTCCGCTTTGTCGCCAAACGTCGCGTACAAGCTCGGCTTATTGATGCCCATGGCATCGGTCAATGCGGCCAGGGAAGCGCCTTCGTAGCCCTTCTCCCAAAACACCCGCAGAGCCGCATCCAGCGCCTTGTCAGGGTCAAAGGCCTTGGGCCGGCCGGGCGGGAGAGGCTTTTTGCGTAGCAGTGTAACCTTTCCCATAGCGCAGCATCTTACCATGTGTTCCGTACCGATTGGTACAAAAATCAACCGAGGATTAAAGGGGAGTCACATGGCAAAGAAACTCGAAGGAAAGGTAGCGGTCGTTACCGGCGCGTCCAAGGGAATTGGCGCGGAGATCGCGAAGCAGTTGGCAGCGGAAGGCGCGGCAGTCGTCGTGAATTACGCGTCCAGCAAAGAGGGCGCGGATCGTGTAGTTTCCGAGATTTCTAAAAAGGGCGGCAAGGCCGTGGCGGTGCAGGGGGATGTGGCGAAGCAAGCCGACATCGAAAAATTGCTTGCCGAGACCAAGAAGGCGTTCGGAAAATTGGACGTGCTCGTGAACAATGCGGGCGTCTACGAATTCGCGCCGATCGACAACATAACGACGGAGCACTTCCGCAAGTTGTATGACATCAATGTGCTGGGGCTGCTTTCGACGTCACGGGAAGCGGCAAAGCACTTCGGCGCTGATGGCGGCAGCATCGTAAACATCAGCTCGCTGGTGAGCACGATGGGCGTGCCGAATGGCTCCGCTTACAGCGGCACGAAAGGCGCCGTGGATGCAATTACTCGGTCGCTCTCAGCTGAGCTCGGTCCCCGCAAGATTCGCGTGAACTCAATCAACCCCGGGCTGGTTATTACCGAAGGCGTGAAAACCGCGGGATTTGAGGGCAGCGATTTTCAGAAAGATCTTGAGACGCGGACTCCGCTCGGACGCGTTGGACAACCCCAAGACATCGCGCCTGCGGCAGTTTTCTTCGCCTCGAATGATTCCGCGTGGATCACTGGTGAGACGCTCGTGATCGCGGGCGGCTTGCGGTAAAAAGAAAGTTCACGAAACAAAAATGGCGCGGCCTTGTTTAGAGGACCGCGCCGTTCTCTTTTCAATCTATTGTGGTTTCTTCAGTTTTGGCCGATCATCCGCCGGCGGTTCGGCCGGTTTCGCGTCTGCTGGTTTTGCGGCGTCCTTGCCTGCGTCCGCCGATTGTAGCGAGTCACTGTAACCTTTTTTCAAGTAACGATCCGCGGCTTCTTGAGCGCCGCCCGTGTTGTCGTTTGTCTGCTTTGCACGGCTGTATTCATTGACGGCCCGTTCGCGCTGCCCCAGTGAATCAAAAATCATGCCGAGATAGACGTGCCCCCAAACTTCCGTCCATTTTTCCGACGGCTCCGGCACGGCCTGGAGCGATTCACGAAACGCGTTTGCTGCCGCCTGATAGTTGCGCTGATAAAAAAACGCTTCGCCCATGCGAAAGTTCGCAAGCGGCCGGCCCGGTTGAATCGAAAGCGCCCGCTGGTATTCCTTGATGGCGTCAAAGTAGTGGCCGCTCTCCGCGAGCTCTTCGCCGCGCGCAATTGCCGCGCGTGAACGCAGCGAACTGTTGCCCTTCAAAATGACGTTATTCGGATCGACGCGAATGCCGCCGGGCTTCGGCCTACCAAACGTCTCCAGCGAAAACGGCGACTCCGTTCCCGTGACATACACCGTTTTCATTTCCGGATTGCCTTCGGTATCGATGCGAACATCAACCGGCATGGAAAAGGTGTCGAGCGGCTGCATCAGCTTGCCAACGACTCGAAAGCCCTTCGGCGTGCGGTAAATCACATACTCGATTTTGAAATCGGGGATGCCCGTTGAATTCAGCCATTGCGCAAAAAAGCCGCGCAGATTCGGAGGCGTCTGGCCCGGTTTCACGGATTTGTTGCCGTACTGTTCGGCGAGGGCGGTGAAGTCCGCGATGGACGCGTTCTTTTCGGCAAAGCGGAAATAAAAATCGTGCAAGAGCGATTTGAACGCGACATCGCCGATCTGTCCTCGCAACATGTGGAAGATCATCGCGCCCTTGTTCATCACGACCGATCGGTAGTCGCTCGAATACTGCACGAGCCGCGCGGACTGCCCAATTGGCGCCGCGTCGTCATACATCAACGCGCCAACCGCAAAGTCGTCCACTGCTTTCAGACCCGCTTCTTTGCCGGTCGTCTGTTCCGCGTACAGCGCCTCAGAATAACGCGCGAGTCCATCGCTCACCCATTCATCGCCCGTCGAAGCTGGCAGCACCTGATTCGCCCACCATTGCGACGCCACGAGCCTGGCGATGGTGCGCTCATTGATTTTTGGATCCCACGCGCGCTGGCTCAGCAAAAGCACGCCGGGCCCGGCGTATTCCCGCAGAGAATTGTCCGGTATCTGAATCAACGTCATGTTCGAATCGGGCAGCGGCCCGAACAAATCGCTAAATGCAATCACGCCGCGCGCAACATCCGCCGCAAAATCCGCAACTTTTGCCGACGCGGCGCGGGGCGCATATACCGCCACGTTTACGCCTTCCGCTTGCTTCGTGTTCAACTCAAGATTTCCTGCCACAAACGTGCCGTTTGGCCCGGAGCGCGTACATTCGAAAACATATTGCAGCCGAGACCCTTCGACAGTCGCCTTTCCCGGCAGCGGCGTGGGAGCAAGCGCCTTGCCCGTCCCCGCCATTGCAAACGTGTCTGGAACGTTGAAGCGAAATGTTCCGGTGAAACGGTTCGTGGGATATGCGGTCAGCGGAAACCAGCGCGCCGGCAAAAGTAGATATGCGCCGTCTTTGTAAATGGAAGCCAGCCGCACTCCGGGCAATGGACTGTTTTCTTCGTTCGCCAGCACACCGGTGTAGTAAAACGTCAGCGTCACTTTTGAATTTGCCGGAACCGCCGAAGGCAGTTGAACGCGCACGTCGAGCGGCGCGGCATCTCGGTCGAATTTCACCGAAGCGCCTTGCTCGGATCTTACGTCGCTGATATTCAAATTTGGATGAAGCTCAACGCGAATGACTCCGGACGCCTCGAGCGCGCGAAACCGTACTTTCGCCACGGCATTGATCGTCTGGCCGCCGGCGTCGAGCGTCGCTGAAACATCGTAGTTTTCCGCGAGAAAACTCGGTCTTGCCTGTAACTGAACCTGCGCTTCGGTAGCGCACGGAATAGCGAGAAGGCCTGCCACCAGAACTAGCAAGCCACACGAACGGAGGGCGTTTCGCAACTGGTCCACCAGATGCCTTTCCGAAGAGTTCGGCACACGAATACCGTATATAGGATAGCAGCGCCTCAGGAAGCGTTGCCAGACCGCTTCGCCGCGTCCGGCAGCAGTGCCAGGATCGCGTCCGCCGCGCGTTCGACGGCTCCTGCAGGCCCCAATCGCCGCCGCACTTCTGCCAATTCCGCATGCGCCTGCGCCGCGCGGGAGGGCTCCAGCAGCTTTTGAACCTCGACCGCGATTTTCGCTAGCGTGAAGTTCTCCTGAATCAGCTCCGGAGCTACTTCGCGTTCCGCAATCAAATTGACCATCCCGAAATAGCTGGTTCGAATGAGCGGCTGGGCCAAAAGCGCAGTCAGTTTTGAGACCTGGTAAACGACGACCATGGGAACGTCAAGCAACGCGGCCTCGACCGTAGCGGTTCCGCTGCAAATGATGGCGGCGTCGCTTGCGGCGAGCGCATTGTAGGTGTCGTCCTGCACAAGAATTGGACGCACGTCCGCGGGAATCAGCGGCTTGATTTCGGCCGGGTCTGCGTCTGGCGCCAGCGCAATCAAAATATTGCCTGCCCGTCCCGTCTGCCGTTCCAGTTCCCGCACCCCGGCGAGCATTGTAGGAAGATGCCGCGCGATTTCTCCCCGTCGGCTCCCCGGCAGCACGGCAATGGTTGGCGCACCAGTATCCAGCCCATGCTTCTCAGCAAATACTTCCGGCGATAGCGTGGCGCGTACTTCTCCCACCAGCGGGTGACCGATGAATTTGACGTTCGCTCCCGCGTCGCGGAAAAACTTCTCCTCAAAGGGAAAAATACAAAGTCCCAGCGCGAATCGCCGTCGCACCAGGTTCGCTCGCCACGGGCGCCAAGCCCAGAATTGCGGGCAAATGTAATAAACATTCATGCCGCCAAGAGGCTTCAATTTGCGTGCGAGGCGCAAATGAAAGCCCGGAAAATCTGTCAGAATCGCCAAAGCCGGTTTGCGCCGCTTCGCGTGCTCCACAAGATGTCGCATCGCGCGGCGCAATTGCGGTAAATGCTTCAGGATTTCTGTGATGCCTAGGACCGCAACCTCGGAATAATCCGTGACGACATCCACGCCGGCGGCACGCATTTGCGCTCCGCCCATGCCAAAAATCTCGACGTCGGCCCGCTTTTTCAATTCCGACGCAAGGCGCGCAGCATACATATCGCCGCTGGCTTCACCCGCGGAAAGTAGGATTTGCGTTGGTGGCATACCGAAGAAAGTTAATCGCTGGCCGGCTGCGGCGTCGGCAGTGCCGAAAGGGAAGCAGCGCCACCGGAAGGAACGGAAATTTCCTGTTCCTTGTATTGGAGCTGGTACAAGCGATAGTAAATCCCGCGCTGCGCAAGCAATTCTTGATGCGCTCCCTGTTCGCGCAGTTTTCCCTTATGGAACACAAGAATCCTGTCCGCATGCTGAATTGTGCTCAGCCGGTGCGCGATGACCAGCGCGGTACGTCCGGTCAGCAATCGATCCAGCGCTTCGCGAATCAACAACTCAGTTTTTGTATCGACGCTTGATGTTGCTTCGTCCAAAATCAAGAAGCGCGGATTGTGCGCCAGCGCGCGCGCGAAATTGATTAGCTGCCGCTGGCCAACGGAGAGTGTCGAGCCCCGCTCGTTTACGGACGTGTTCACGCCGTCAGGCAGCGAATCAATGAATTCCGCAAGGCCGACTTCATGGAGCGCGTGTTCCACGTCCTTGCGTTCGATGCCAGGCGTGCCGAGTCGAATATTCGTTTCAATTGTCCCCGTGAAGAGAAACGGATCCTGCAGCACGATTCCAAAGTACCGCCGCAAATCCTGCAAATTCACAGTACGAATGTCTTTGCCATCGAGCAGAATCTGGCCTTTCTGCACGTCATAAAAACGCAGCAGCAGCGAAATCAGCGTCGTCTTGCCTGCGCCGGTGTGACCCACGATCGCAAACGTTTGGCCGGGCGACATCCGGAAAGAAACGTCGCGCAGTACCCAATCGTCGTCCGACGGTTCGCTGCTCACTTTGTAACTGAACCAGACATTGCGAAATTCAATCTCGCCGCGCGGATTATCCATTCGCACTGCGTCAGCGGAAGTCTCGATCGTCACCGGTTCATCCAGCAACTTAAAGATACGTTCGCTCGCAGCCATCGCCGACTGCAGAATGTTGAATTTTTCGCTCAAATCCTGAATCGGCCGGAAGAACCGCTGCGCGTACATCGTAAACGCCGTCAAGATGCCCAAGGTTAGCCCGCCATGCAGAATGCGCACCCCGCCCGCCCAGAAAATCAGCGCAATCGTCGCGAAGCTCAAAAATTCCACGGCGGGATAGAACAGCGCGTACGCCAGAATCGCGTCGCGCCACGCGAGCATATTGTCGCGATTGCGTTTTTCGAATTCCTCGAGAGCTTTCTTTTCCCGGTTGAAAAGCTGCACGACGCTCATCCCCGCGATGTATTCCTGCAAAAAAGCGTTGATGCGAGCGATCGCCGTGCGAATCCTCCGGTTCGCGTCGCGCACATACTTCCGGAAAATCATCGTAACAATGAGGATGCCCGGCAAAATCGCCAGCGTATCCAGGCCCAGGCGCCAATCAATTGCCAGCAGCAAGATCGCGAGTACAGCTAGCAGGAAAAAATCATTGATCATCGTCACGACGCCCGCCGCAAACAGATCGTTCAGTGCATCGACGTCTGTCGTGACCCGCGTGACCAATCGTCCGACCGGGTTCCGGTCGAAGTAGCTCATGGGCAGCCGCTGTAAATGCGCGAAAATCCCCTTGCGCATGTCGTACATTGTCTTCTGTCCGACACGCTGCATGATTCGAATCTGCAGGTATTGCGCGAGAAAATCCGCCAGCAGTACCAGCAAAAAGAATAAGCTCAGCCAGCCGATTCCGCGCCACGCAGTGCCTTCCGGAAGAGTCCGGTTCATCGCTGGAACGAAGTATTTGTCGATCGCGAACTGAAAGAACTTCGGCGGAGCCAACTCCAATGGAGTGACGATTGCCACCATTCCCAGCGCGAGCGCAACACTCCACCGGTACGGCTTCATGTACGCTAGCAGCCGTCGCATCAGGTGCGAGTCGTACGCTTTGCCGAGTGCCTCTTCTTCGTGAAGGTTGCTCATGCCCGTTCGAGTTCTTCTTCCAGCAGTTGCTTCTGATAAAGGTCCGCGTAATACCCGCCGCGCGACAGCAGTTCATCGTGCGTTCCGCATTCGGAGATTCCGCCGTCCACCAGCACCACAATCTGATCCGCATCTTTCACGGTAGAAGTCCGGTGTGAAATCAGAATCGTCGTCCGTCCATCCATCACGCCGCGCAGCCGCTGCAAAATCTTTTCCTCGGTTTGCGTATCCACGCTCGACAGGGAATCATCCAGAATTAAAATCCGCGGATCGCGCGCAACCGCCCTCGCAATCGCCGTGCGTTGCTTCTGTCCGCCGGAAAGCGTGATGCCGCGCTCGCCTACCATCGTTTCGTATTTTTCCGCGAACTCCTGCACGTCGCCATCGAGATTTGCGATCTCCGCCGCTTCGCGAATTTGTGCCTCGTCAATTTCAGAGAGGCCGAAGCCGATGTTGCCGCCCACGGTTTCTCCAAAAAGATATGTATCTTGCGGCACGAATCCGATCGCCCGGCGCAGCGTCGCAAGCGGCCATTCGCGCAGCGGCTTTCCGTCGAGCAGCACCGTTCCTTCGGGCGCTTCCCACAACCTTGCTACCAGCGCCGCGAGCGTCGTCTTTCCGCTGCCCGTCGGCCCAACAATCGCCAGCGTCGAACCCGCCGGAACCGTCAAACTGATGTCGTGCAAGACGGCGCGCTTGCCGTTCCCGTTTGCGGCGTTCGGTGTAGCCTTTCCGTTTGCCGAGGCGCCGGTCAGATTCGTCGGATATTTAAATGTCAGGTTGCGAAACTCAATCGCGCCCTTCGGCATTACTTGCGCCGGAACCGTTGCAGCCCGGTCGTCAATATTCGGCTGCGCGGTCAAAATGTAATTCAGCCGCCCCATCGACGCCGCGCCCCGCTGAAAAATATTCGTCACCCACCCGAGAGCAATCATCGGCCACACGAGCTGCGTCAAATACCCGTTAAACGCAATCAACGCGCCCAAAGAAATCTGTCCGCGCAACAGTTGATGCCCGCCCTGCCACAGCACAATCAAAAATGTCGTGCCGATCAGCGCCGTCAGCGACGGCATGAACATACTCCAGGTCCGGATCAGCTTGATGTTCCTCGAAACGTATTCGAGGTTCGGCTCGTCGAACCCGCGAATCTCCGCTTCTTCTTGTGCATACGCGCGGATGATGCGCACGCCCGAAAGATTTTCCTGCACCTTTGCCGTCAGCGTTGCGAGCGCCGCCTGAATTCTTTCGTACAAGTCATGAATTGTTTTGCCGAAGAACCACACCGCCACCGCAACGACCGGCGCCGGAATCAGCACCCACAGTGTCAGCGACGGCGACAGCATCACCATCACCGTAATCGCCAGAATCATCGTCAGGATTGTCGTCGCGCTGTACATGATGCCCGGCCCCAGCACCATCCGCACCGCGTTCAAATCGTTCGTCGCGCGCGACATCAGCTCGCCCGTGCGATTGCGCACATAAAACTCCGGCTCCATCACCAGCAAACGTTTCAGCAAATCATTTCGAATGTCGAATTCGATGTCGCGTGAAACGCCGATCAAGACCCAGCGTGCGCCGAATGAAAGAAATCCCTTCAAAACCACCAGTCCCACGATCAACAGACAATAAAGTCCGAGCGTGTGCCGGCTGCTCGGTTCGTAGAAGGGAATTAAGCGGCTCAGCGTCGGTGTGCTCACCACCTGCGAGACCACCGCGCCTTTTTCGGAGTGTTGGAAAGGCACTGGATCGCCGCGAAGACTGTCCGTAATGACGCCAGTCGCCAGCGGTATGACGTTGCCAAGTAAACTCATCAGCACAACGCTGACCAGGCCCAGCGCAATTCCAGGCTTGTACCGCCTGAGATACGGCATCAATCCGCTCAGGTCTTTTTTCGGTTTATCGGTTGTTGCAGCGCCGCTCATTTAAAGGTGCGACCTCGCCGGCCCCAGCGATGCCGCTTCGGGCAGAAAATGTTCGTAATTTCGGTCGAGCGTCTGATAGCGCTTCACTGCGGGATTCCAGTGCACGGCCAGCGGCAGCACGTGCGGATCGTCATTTCCTTTGACGGGCGTCAGATAAAGGTGGAAGCCCTCCACTGCATTTTGTTCGAATTGAATTCGCCAGCCTGCGACCGGCTCAATCGGCGAACCGCCCAAATAACCCTTTTCGTTCTTTAAATGCTCATCGCAGCGCATTAATTCGTGCCAACTGCCGTTCGATTCCTCGGCCAGCACCGCGCGCGTCACAATCGTTCCCGGCAAAGTGTTTTTCGGAGTTTTTGGAACCACATTGGCTGCCAGAAGCTGGCGTGTGCCGGTCTTCGCAAGATCGCCAAAAACCAGAACGGTGGCTTCTTTTCCGAGGAAAGCGCTCGCCGCCGATTGCACGTCCTCCGGGACGGCCGGCTCTGCGGGCTTCGCCGCGGATTGCGACGAGTTCGACGTCTGCGTCGAATCGCATCCAGCCCCCAACATCATCGCAGCGCCAAGAACCAGCGCGCAGCCAAAGCGTCTTGAGCCAATCCCGTGAACGTGTACCGAGGACGCGTCCTTATGTTCCTTATACAAAGACGCGGCAACTCCCTCGCCGTAAGCACAATTCGAACTTTGTTCCGTTTGATTCATCAAAGGCTGCTCGCTGCCAACGTGATTTCCACCACTCGTCCCGGCGTGCCGTCTTTTGGAGCCGTACAAACAACTTCCATCACCTGCGGCACATCAGGACCCGCCCAATCGAAGGCGTAGTACAGCAATTCTAACGGTTGCCCGTTCTTCGTGCTAGGACTCCGCGAAGTTGGTTCGCCGTAGATCTGAATGACCTGAGTGCTCCTGTTGTTTATGGTAAGCCCTCGTCCCGTGGCAAACGGAGGGTGCAAAACCTTTGTCTTTTTGTATTCGCACTCCGTGAACGCCCGAGTATCGTCCTTGGCCAGGCGGATCACCGTAATAGCACCGGACTTATCTGCGTCTACAAACAAATAGTTGCCGTAACAAACTTCATCCAAAACAAATGCACCTTCTTTATTTTCCTGAGCCTTGAGACTTTTCCATTTGCGGCGGAGGAGCTTCAAGCTGGCTTTTCCAGGCTGTAATCCAGCGAGACTGACTTCGTTGACGCGCGTTTTCCCGAGCTGTGGTTGACTCACACATTGTTTAACCAGCGCTCCAGATAGCGCTATGAGCCAAAGCGCGCCGCTAGCGCAGAGCCAAAATCGCATCGATCCGCGCTTCAAAATTTTCCTCCCCTTCGCTCCACAGCTCGCTCCGCTCCACAGGCAACGCCCGCGAAACCGCTTCCACCCAATTCATCAAATGTTGGATGTTCTCGCGCGTCTTTGCGGCATATTCCTTGCGATTCGCTTCCACGCTCATCCAACTGCGAAATGTCTTCTCGATGTGGTGGTCCGAGCTGTCGAAGGGATTCGAAGCCGCCGCAGGTGCCAGAATGCCGCCGTGTCCCGTAAACAGATGCTCAAATCCGAGGTCCGCTACAAAGTGCCCCTCGGTTTCCGCCACGCCGTTGTCGTAGTCCTGCCCGTGGCAGGTCAAAATCAGCGGTTGCGGCCCGCGCTTCCATTTCACCGTTTCGATATCAAATGTCCACAGATCCCATTTTGCGTGAACGATGTACGCGGTGTCCGCGTTCAAATGCTGCGCCGCCAGCGCCGCAATTTCCGGAGCGCCATACGTCCCGTCATGCACATCCCACTCCGCCGCGGGCGTTTCCGCCGGGTCGATCGCCTGCACGATCAGTTCATTGAAATATTGCCGAGTTTCAGCCAGCGGCGCCGTCGTCAGGAACCGTGCGAACTGCGCAATCATCGTTGCTTCGGAAAATTCGCGCGTCCAGACGCGCAGGTATGCTCGATTGGCCATGGAAACTCAAGTATACCGGGAATCGCTTCGCCGCGCAGACGGCGCCAGTCGCCACGAACACAACCGCCGGCCAGCGACGAAGATCCCAGGCTGGCTGGGTCCGTTACTGATGACTGAAGACTTCTTCTAAGCGTGCGCGTCTTTGCTCTTGGCGGAAGGATTGTCGGCTAGTTGGCGTAGCCGTTCTCTTAGAGTATCCCCAAGCGTTTCGAACACTTGTGAGCACGTCTCGCGCATCCTGGCTTCCGCATCGACCGCAATATTCGCCATCAAATCACGCGCGTTTTTGTCGAGCGTCGTCACCGTCGCAACCATCCACGAATTCGAAACATTTTCGAGCCGGTTCCGGTAATGTTCCGAAGCCTGATCGCTCAGTTGCGCGTACTGCTTCAGCATTTCCGCCTGATGCGCCACGGTCATTTGCTTCCACGATTCAAGCAATGGCGCGAAGCCTTCCTGCACCTTGGCGCGAGCCTCTCCGATTCCGCTCTCCAGAGCGCCGGATAGCGCGCCGCGGAATCGTTGCAGAAACTCTTCCTGCTCGGCGTTCGTCTGTTGCGCCATTTCAATCCGGCTGTTTTGCAATTGTGCAAAAGACGAAGACGCCGTCTCGCGGACCGCATCCGCAAATCCTTGCAACTCTTCGCGGCCGTGCCGTTGAATTTCATCCGTAAACGCCGCCGAAGTCGTATCCGCCGCCTCGGCAAACAGCGCACGCGCGCGGTCGAACGCTTCGCGCACCACTTCTTCCATCTGCGTCTGCGTGTGTTGTACGAAGCTCCGGCTCGAATGATCCAGTTCCGTCGCAAAAACACCGGAAACCTCGCCCGCTTTTTCGCGCAACTGGTTGCCGGCGTGCTCAACGGCGCGCTCGGTCAGCCCGGCAATCTGTGTCTGCACCTTCTTCTCATACCATTCCGCGGACTTGTGCATTTCGTCCACGGTTTGGTGCCGCACATCGCCCGCCCGGCCTTCAAGCTCCGTCAAATTCTGCGAAATAATGTTCTGCGCCGATTCGTGCAGCAGCTGTTCCACGCTGCCAAGGTTGTCGCGGAACCTCGCCAGCGATTCCGCAAATGCTTCGTCCGCCGTATTTCGAATGCGGTCCTGCTGCAGCGTTAACGCCGCTTCGAGCAGCGACCGCCCGCCCGCCAACCGGTGAATCGCTTCGTTTGTTGCATTAACGTGAGGTTCAACCCTCGCCCGCAACTCTTCGTCGAATCGCGCAAGCGCGTCGTGCGCCGCCGCGCCAAAAGAAAGGTTTAGCCGCGTGCTCAAATCCTCGTACAGGCTGTCGCTCCGGCGATGAAGTTCGTTTCTGTGAACCGCCAGAGCTTCGTCCAGTTGCGATTGAAATTCCTGCAACGCCTGCTGTTGCAAGCTCGCGACCTTCGGCAGAAACTCGTCGAGGTCATTCGAAATCCCGCTCGCACGCTCAATCGCCGCGCTCAGGCTGTCGGTTTCATTCTTCGCCGCCTCGCGAAATTGCTGCACTCGTTGTTCGAGCTCCAAATAAGTCTGCGCGGCCGCCGCCTTCAGTTCGCTGGCATGTTGTTCCGCTGTCGCACGAATCCCTTCGTTGACTGCCGAAACGATCCGCGACGAATGTTCCTCGATGCTCGCGGCAAGCTTCTGTTGCGCCGCGCCGACGGCAGCGTCCGTCGCGCTCTGCAGTTGTGACTGCGTTCCCTCGATCACGTCGGACGCGTGTTGATTGAGCGCCGACTTCGCCTCGCCCACTGCCGCGAGCAAGCTCTCCCGATGCGTCCCGGCGCTGTCTTCGCGCTGTTTCGCTCGTTCGTCTATCTCTCGCGCCGCCGCTGCGATTCGTTCTCCGGCGCGCGCGTCCGCTTCCGCCACTTGCTGGTTCAGCCGCTCGCCTGTGGCTTCCAGTTCTTGCAGTAAACCCGAAACCCGTTCGCTCAACTCCGCCAGGCGATGATTCTGCTGCTCCATCTGCGCCGCGCCCGCTTCGGCGATGCGATTCGTCAATTCGTTCGTAACGCGTTCCAGTTGCGGCGCCACCCATCCCGGCAAATCATTCTTCAAACCTTCTGCCGCAGCGGAATGTGCCACGCGCGTGCGCTCATCGATCTCTTTCTGAATCCGCTCGATCGCCTGTTCTGCTTCGTGCGAAATTTCCGCTCGGGCCGCGGCAAACTTCTGCTCCCACTGTTCAAACGCATCGCGTTGTTCGGCTGCAGCAAGTTGCGTGACGATATCGTGCGCCGTCGTGTGCAGTTGCTGCTTCGCTTCCGCGACGAGCCGCGTTACTTGCCGCGCGAGCTGCAAGGACGCATCCGTCGTGCTTGTCGGGGCGGGGAATTGCCGCAGGTTGTCGATCCCAACCGCTGGCGGCGGCAATTCCGGCTCGACGCCCAGCATCGCGTGTTCTGCCGCCGTCGCTTCCGGCGCCACCTCGGGTTCTGCATGGACGATCGGCAACTCAGCCGTAATCTGATGCGCGGCGTTCGGATCAAATCCAAACCAATCTTCCGGCGGGAATGCGATGCCCCAGACGTTGCCGGGAATCTCCAGTTCCAAAGCCACTTGAAATAGCTGCCGCACCGTTCTCGGCCGTTGGATCCACGCAACCCGCCCTCGCACCGATCGCGGCGCCTGTCCCGATTCCGGGTGCGGAATCTCCAGCTTCACCCACATGTTTTTCAGGACGTAGTGCTTCGACTGGAACCGGCAACCATGGCAATTGATGATGAGGCTCGATGTCCGTTCGATGAACGGCCGGCCGAGCGCGTCCACGCCGGTCACTACCAGCGGTACGGCCTGCACAATGCGCGTGCTCCGCCGTTTGCGCAGCTCAGTACTAGGATTGGCCATACCCTCTGACACCATCTCAGAATGAGTATCGGCAAGCGGCTTGCCAAAATCGTCCATGGGGGGCCGGATCGACTCTCCGTATCTCTATTGTTTTACGAGGCTTACGAGGCTGTCTGACCCTCTTTTTTTGCCTCTTCCTTCGCCGAGCCATGGAATAGGAACGTCCATGCTTCTTTTGCCACCCAGATGGGTCCAACAAGGAGATAAATCGGACCTTGGAAAAACGCGGGATTGTTGCCTTCGATGCGATGGCCTAGAAGTAACAGTACCCAGCCGCCCACGAAACTTCCTGCGCCCCAACCCCAATGCCGCAGCACTAACAACACTATTCCCGCGAATATCAGCGGGATTCCAATCGCGTGCAGCAGCTTGTTCCACCCGGAGTGATGCTCGTGGTCGTACTGACTCATGTAGTGCGCCAAATCAGCCATCGCGCACCTCCTTTACCCCGAGCGCCGTTTGCGAGGGGTTTACCCCCAACGACGTTCGCGAGGGGTTTACCCCCAACAACGTTCGCGAGGGGTTGACCCCGAAACGTTGGCGCGGGTTTTACCCCGAACAGCGTTACCTCGGGTTTACCCCCGACAACGTTACCGCGGGGTTGCGCAAGAGGGGACAGTCTTCGCAGAACTCGGACTCTATACCGAATTCCTCGATTTATCTAGTGGAGGGTAGCGTAGGCACTCTTGCCTGCGACGGCTGTTATGACGCCTCAACCTCAGCACAACCAACCGCGGTCGCGTCACGAAGTCCTTCGGTAGCGTAGGCACTCCTGCCTGCGCTCTTACGAAGGCCTAGCCAGCTATCGGCAATTCCATTGTCGGGCCCCGCAAATCAAGAGGCCCAGCAGTTATAATTCCCGCCGTCCTTCCAGCGCCTTCAACATCGTCACTTCATCCGCATACTCAAGATCCGCGCCAACCGGAATTCCCACGCCAATCCGCGTCACCCGAACTCCCAGCGGCTTCAGCAGTTTCGAAAGATACATTGCCGTCGCTTCGCCTTCCGCGGTCGGATTCGTCGCCATAATAATTTCTTCGATCGTCCCGCCCTTCAGCCGTTCGATCAGCGATTTAATTCGCAATTGCTCTGGCCCGCGCCCCTGCAACGGCGATAGCGATCCGCCCAGCACGTGGTACATCCCGCTGAAGGTCCTCGTTTTTTCAATCGCCATGATGTTGTGCGCTTCTTCCACCACGCATATCAAGTGTTTGTTGCGATTCGCGCCGGTGCAATAGAGACACGGATCATTGTCCGTGATGTTGCTGCAGACCGAGCACTCCCGAATTTTCTCTTTCGCGTCGCGAATCGCATCGGCCAGGCCCAGCGCATCTTCCGGCGCCGCGCGCAAAATATAAAACGCAAGCCGTTGCGCGGTCTTCTGACCTATTCCCGGAAGGTGTTTCAGTTCATCGATGAGTCGTTCCACTGGAGCGGCGAAATCAGGCATGTACCCTGTGTAGCATACCCGCACGCCAGGGCGCAAATTTTCGCCGCACGAAACGAAATTCCTGCCAGATTCATGTTTTTTGAATACTTCGGAAAGTAAATCGCCGTTTCGTTCTCTCTGCAATCCAGCCTAGACTGGATTCGATCTCGTCATGTCCAATTCGTCCAACGTCTTTCTCTCTGCCGAGTGGCTCCACTTGGTTTTCTTGAATTATTCTTTGGACGCCGCTTTGCTGACTCCATTTGTGCCTCGCGGCACCACTCTGGACTCCTTCGACGGAAACATTTACGTCAGCCTCGTCGGCTTTCTTTTCCTCAAGACAAAAATGTTTGGCAAGTTTGCTGTGCCGTTTCACTCTGCATTCGAAGAAGCGAATCTCCGCTTTTATGTTCGTCGCGAAGTGGATGGCGAAGTCCGTCGCGGCGTCGTCTTCATCAAGGAAATTGTTCCCAAGCCGGCCATCGCGTTCACCGCGCGTTTTTTCTACGGTGAAAAATACGCCTCGCTTCCCATGGCCCACAAGATCGCAACCGCCTCCGATTCCACCGAACTCGAATATCGTTGGAAACATCGCGGCCAGTGGTCGCGCCTCGTGGCAAGTGCCTCAGTCGCGCCGCAACTTCCAGCGCAGGGCAGCCTGCAGCAATACATCACCGAACATTATTGGGGCTACTCGCGCCAAACGTCCGCCCACACGATCGAGTATCGCGTCCTTCATACTCCCTGGCTCGTGCGCACAGCTTCCGAAGCTCGCTTCGAGGGCGACGCTGCCGCGCTCTACGGCCCGGAATTCGCCTCCGTTCTTTCCAAGCCTCCTGATTCTGCTCACATAGCCGAAGGCTCTGTCGTCGAAGTCCTGAGAGGCGCAAGAATCTAGCGGATTTTGCTTGAAGTTACGTGGCGATTCCGGTATACTTCTCTCAACTAGAAGAGTAGCTTCCCAGTCGTGCCCTTCTTCGTTTTCTATCGCAAAGTGAAGCGCCCTGTTTTCAATCACTTGCGCACTCTTGCTTCACTCTTTTGCCGTGGCGTGCAACCTAACTCGTTTCTTTTCTTTAGCTTCCGCACTCTTGGCAAAAACACCCGGGGTGGGGGGGAGTCGACCACTTAGTTGGCCCAACAGCCCGGCTTCGTCATCTGTCGCACATGGGACACAATGTGCGACAAGCTCCACGCGCTTCTCTTGCCGGTTTTCCAAATAGGTTCCTTCTTTTCAATAAGTTAAAGATTGGCTCGTTCGTTGCTCCTCCTTGGCTCGCAGCCCAGGAGCACAACGTGCCTCGCCAAAAACTCGATTGGAAGCAGGAAATAGACAAAAAGGAACTTCGCTACGGTGTTCTTATGCTGTTGCTTTACCTCGCGGCGATCTTGATGGCGACCGCCGGTTGCTCGCGCCAATCAGTGGTACAGGCCGATCAGGCCGCCACAGATTCGCGAGTCAAATCCGCGGCGGCAAAAGTGGCCATCCTCGGTCACGTCCAGCCCGACATCACCGCTCATTCGCTCTCGGGCCGCCAGCTCACCATCGAAAAACGCCAGCATCGCCTCGAGACTTCCACCCACTTTGACGACGATGTCTACGGCGTCGCCTTTGACTTTCCGAAAACCTACGAACTTCACACCGGCGATTTGCCCGACATGGATCGCGGCCTCGGCTACCTCGGAAAAATTCCCATGGAATTTTCTGCCCCGGGTGGTGTGCGGCTCGCCACGATCGAAGTCCCGCGCGCGGCGCATCCAGGCACCGACTTCGTCAATGCATTCCTGTCCGTCAGCGTCCTGCCGAACACATCCGAAGCACAGTGCGCGGAACTCAGTCCCGCAATCGAAGAAGGCGAACCCGACGTTACGCGCAAAATTGATGGCATCACATTTCGCGGCCGAAACGAGACCGCAGCCGCGAGCATGCACCAATATTCCGGAACGTATCTGCATGGCTATGCCGAAGAATCCTGCTACGAAATCGGCTACGGAATCGCCACCGCGGGCTACGGCGCCATGGACGGCGTCAAAAAAGTGAACAATGAGGCCGTCACCCAAAAACTCGAAAAGATTCTCAACACCATGACCATCAATGCCCCAACCGGCCAAGAGAATTGAGGAGTCATTGCGCAACGAACGGAACGTTTTACGAATAGAAGGGAACTAAAAGCCGGGAATCTTGAGTCCGGGAATGCCGGGAACACTTCCTGCGAGGCTTTTCATCTGATTGGCGAGTTCTTCATCCACACGGCGGGAGGCTTCATTCACTGCGGCACGCACCAAATCTTGCAGCATTTCCTGGTCTTTGTCAGCAAATACCTGCGGCTCAATCTTCACATCCAGCACTTGCTTCTGCCCATTCATTTTTACGGTGACCATGCCGCCGCCGGCCGAAGCTTCGACTGCGACTTGATTCACTTGCCGCTGCAAGTCTTCCTGCACTTGCCGCAACCGCGTGAGCATCTGCTGGAGAGCGCCGACTTCCATGGTATTCACCCCTGCAGTCTTCAGTTCACAGGCCGCTTCACTTCGGAAATTTTTCCGCCGAAGCGTTGCAGCATGGACTTGACCATCGGATCGCGTTCAAACTGCGCGCGCAATTCCTGCGTGTTCGCCGTTTGTGGCGCAGCATTTCCCGCGACCGATTCAATCCTAGCACACACGCGAACCGACTTACCTAGTACTTTGCTCGATGCGGCACGCACCTTCTCGAGTGAATCGCGTCCTTCGATCATTTCCGCGAACGGCCGCTTCTCCGTCGCAAAATAAATTCGCAGTTCCGCGCCTTCGAGTTCCCAGCGATGTCCGTGCTCGACAAGTTCGCCCAAAAATTTCTGTTGCGCTTGAATCGCCGCTCGAATTTCCAGTACTTGCGCTTCGCTTAATCCTTGCGCCGCCACGGCCGCAGCTTCTTTCGCAACGGGCGCGCTAGGCTCCGGTGTGGCTTCGCGCACCGGCTCAGTTTTCCCGAGTTGCGGCGACGCAAAACTCGGAGCAACGGCTTTTGCTGCGAAGTCGGGCTGTTTGGGAACCGGCGCAGGTTCGCGCACTGGAACCGCTTCGCGTGCAGAAATGAATTCTCGCGGTGGCGGCGCACTCTCACGTTGCGCAGGAGAAAACGCGCCCGCCGCGGCTGCACTCGCCATTTCTTTTTTTGCGGGACTAGCCGGCGCCGCAGAAAATGCGCTTCGCACCGTTGCGCTCGCCGCAGCGCTTGCAGATCCGCCGCGCAATTCCGCGAGCAATTCTTCGAGCGGCGCGAGACGCCCCGCGTTAATCAATCGCAGCAAGCCCATTTCAAGATGCACGCGCGGATCCGGCTTGCGCCGCAGATCATCGTCGGTCTGCAGCAAAATCTGAAAAAATCTCGTCAGATCTTCTTCACTGAAAAGCGCCGCGGCTTTCGCAATCCCCGGCCGTTGATCCGGTGTCGCCGCAATCAAATCCGAATCCGCGCCGCTTACTCGTGCGATCAGCAAATTCCGCATGTGCCGCACCGCTTCTCGGCAGAAGTGCTGCAAGTTGCGCCCCTCTTTTTGGAACGAGTGAACGAGCGCCAGCGCGCGATCCGCAGAACCGCTCGCAATCGCCTCTACCAATTCGTTCAGCGCGTCTTCCGGCACAACGCCAAAAAGTTCGCGCGCCGCTTTGTCTTCGATCGCATCGCCGCAATACGCGCGCGCTTGTTCGAGAAACGACAGCGCATCGCGCAAGCTGCCCTCGGCCATCCGTGCAATCACGCCCACTGCGCCGTCATCGATTTTCAAATCTTCTTTGACGGCAATGTCGCGAATGCGTCCTGCAATTTCATTGAACGTCAGCGCGCGAAAATGAAAATGTTGCGAACGCGACCGGATCGTGTCGACCAAATCTTCCGGCTGCGTCGTCGCCATCACAAAAATCACGCGGTCCGGCGGTTCTTCCAGCGTCTTCAGCAGCGCGTTCGACGCTTCATCCGTCAGCATATGCGTTTCGTCGAGGATCACGACTTTCGTCCGCGCCGCCGCCGGTGCGTACCGCACCATGTCGCGCAATTCGCGAATCTGATCGATGCCGCGATTCGATGCCGCGTCAATTTCAATCACGTCGAGCGAAGTTCCCGCCGCAATCTCTTTGCACGAATCGCATTCTCCGCAGGGATCGGGCGTCGGCCCCTTCACGCAATTCAACGCCTTCGCAAGAATTCGGGCAGCGGTTGTTTTTCCCACACCGCGCGCGCCGGAAAAAATGTATGCGTGCGCCACACGATTGCTTTTGATTGCGTTCGCGAGTGTGCCGGTCACATGCTCCTGGCCGACGAGATCCCGAAATGTTTGTGGACGATATTTCCGTGCGATGACTTGGTAGGCCATAGGCGATAGTCGTCAGTAATCAGTTCTCAGTAATCAGTTCTCAGTCTTCAGTCAAAGACTCGCATTCGTATACACCGTTCGTACTGATGACTGACAACTGATGACTGAAAACTCTCTTCAGTGCGAGGAACCTCGGGTGATCTGCGGCACCCGAGGCGTTCCCGGTACCGTTGCTCCCTTCCGGGCCTGGCGGGGTTCGCGGGACCTCGTTGCACAGAGCCCGAAGTTCCACGCTCCGGCAGTCGCGCCCCATTTCTTGCAACGATGCGCGCAACTGCAGAGCCAAAGTCTAACACACGGTCGCGAACGTGAACAAAGCCGCCATCTGTTTTCAGTTTGTGCGCGTAGAAACTTTCGCAAAATTCTGTGGACCCGCACAAAAAATCGAGTACCCTAATGACGGATGGATTTCCTCCCCCGTCCGCCCCGGCTTGCCGGGGTCCGCTAGCGCCAGCGGAACACCCCACGTTACGGGGCCGAACTGCACGCACAGTGCAGGCAGGAGGAACTCTCAATGAAACTTTTTCGAATTTTGGTTGTCGCCGCGCTCGCAGTGTCTCTCGTCGTTCCCGCAGCTCTTGCGGAGCCCCGCCAGCTTTTGCAGGGCACTCAGATTCATTTGCAGCTACTCACCGACATTAGCTCCGGCGCTGCAAAGGACGGTGATCCGTTCCTGGCGATCGTCACCGAGCCTGTTGCTATCGCCGACCAGATGATTTTGCCAGCAGGCACTCGCGTCAATGGCGTCATCACCACGATCAACAAAGCGCGTCGCTTCTCGCTCTTCCGTGGCGAAGCCTATCTCAATCTTTCGTTCCGCTCCGTCGAAGTGGACAGCCGATTGATTCCGGTTCAGATGAGCTTGCTGATGATCGAGAAGCCGTCGAAAGAAGGCGACGGGCGCCGCCGCAAGGACGTGAAAATCACTGAAGGCCAGGTCGTTCAGGAAAAGCACGACATCAAGGGTGACGTTATCGCCGGAACGATCGGGACGGGCGGCGGCACGCTTGTCGGCACGGTGTTCAGCCACGCTCTGCGCGGATTTGGCATCGGTCTCGCCGGGAGCGCTATCTACGTTGTCGCCCGCAAAGGCAAAGAGGTCGATATGCCCGCGAAGACCGGGATGCTTGTTCGCATGGACAGCACCATAACTGTCCCCGGCACCACAGCGGCAAACGCCGGTTACACCACCT
>Ga0209060_10001532_pt1 | contig 24878 bp, 24 predicted proteins | sample Coa_R1_8_FD_187155 | JGI IMG/M metagenome (GOLD analysis project Ga0209060, IMG submission 187155) | Surface soil microbial communities from Centralia Pennsylvania, which are recovering from an underground coalmine fire - Coalmine... | ecosystem: Environmental > Terrestrial > Soil >...
GCCGTCAACCATCTGCGGAGCTTCGCTCCGCCGGACGGCCGAGGGCGGCCGTCCCCACATAACGACTACTGAATAATCTCCGCGATCGTGCCTGCGCCCACCGTGTGGCCGCCTTCGCGGATGGCGAAACGCAATCCCTTTTCCATCGCCACCGGCGTGATCAGTTCGATCACCAGGCTCACGTTGTCTCCCGGCATCACCATCTCCGTGCCCGCCGGCAGTTCCGCTACGCCCGTCACGTCCGTCGTTCTCAGATAGAACTGCGGACGGTATCCCTTGAAGAACGGTGTATGACGCCCGCCTTCTTCTTTCGTCAGGATGTAGACCTCGGCCTTGAACTTGGTGTGCGGCGTGATCGATCCCGTCTTCGCCAGCACCATGCCGCGCTCGACATCTTCCTTGGCAATGCCGCGCAACAGCAACCCTGCATTGTCCCCCGCCATGCCTTCGTCCAGCTGCTTCTTGAACATCTCGACGCCGGTCACAACCGTTTTTCTGGTCTCGCGGAAGCCGACGATTTCCACTTCCTCGCCCACCTTGATCTTGCCGCGCTCGATACGTCCGGTCACCACCGTGCCACGGCCGGAGATCGAGAAGATGTCTTCGATCGGCATCAGGAACGGCTTGTCCAGTTCGCGCTGCGGCTGCGGCACACTCTTGTCCACCGCCTCCATCAACGCGTCGATCTGCTTCTCCCACTTCTCTTCGCCGTTTAAAGCTCCAAGAGCCGACAGACGCACAACCGGCACGTCATCGCCGGGGAACTTGTAGCTCTTCAGCAACTCCCGCACTTCCAGTTCGACCAGATCCAGCAGCTCCGGATCATCCACCGCATCGCACTTGTTCAGCGCCACAACGATGTACGGCACACCCACCTGGCGGGCCAGCAGCACGTGCTCGCGCGTCTGCGGCATGGGACCGTCGGTCGCCGCCACCACCAGGATTGCGCCATCCATCTGCGCCGCGCCCGTGATCATGTTCTTGATGTAGTCGGCGTGGCCCGGGCAGTCCACGTGCGCGTAGTGACGGTTCGCCGTCTCGTACTCGACGTGCGCCGTCGCAATCGTGATACCGCGCGCCTTCTCTTCCGGAGCGTTGTCGATCGAATCAAACGACCGGAACTTGATGTTCGGATTGTGCTTGGACAGAACCTTGGTGATCGCCGCCGTCAACGTGGTCTTGCCGTGATCGATGTGTCCGATCGTCCCTACGTTGCAGTGCGGCTTTGTCCGATCAAATTTTTCCTTCGCCATAATTGCAGCCTCTAGCTCCTAGCTCTGAGCCTCTAGCTCAAACCCATTGTCATCCTGAGCGGCGCTTTTCGCCGCGGAGGACCGATATCACTTCTCAGTAGTACTGATACAGCTTCTTAAATTCATGTCGAAGCGACGGCTCAATGGTCTCCAGCTTCGACAAATAAAATTCACGAATCAGAGCCTGATCAGAAAGCGCCAGCGCCTGATACAGCTGCTGCGCATTCAGCCCAGTCTCGCCGAAACCCTCAAGCACCCGCTGCTGCAGCACCGCATCGAAGTCCCGAACCCGAATGCCCTTGCGATCCAGCTGTTTCAGAAACTGCTCGACCTTTTCGGGCCGGAACGACTGCTCGACCGCGGCCTGCAGCTTGGCATATTCCTGTTCCTTCTGAACCTTGATCGCAGCCTGTTCAAACGCCATTTTCAGCTCTTGCCATCCCGAGCGAGACGTCTTTACCTCTCGCGAAGGTCCTGGGCGCACTGCGCGATCATTTCGCGCGATTGGTGCGCTTCCAAATTCCTGGAGCGGGAGACGGGAATCGAACCCGCGACCAACAGCTTGGAAGGCTGTGACTCTACCACTGAGTTACTCCCGCCCGTAAACCAGCTGTCAGCTATCAGCCGTCAGCCCTCACCAAACTTCCAGCGGCGAAAGCCGCTCATCTTTCCGATTCTCGCCGGCACGGCTAAAACCATACCCCTGCCGATCCTTCTCGATTCCTGGAGCCGATGACCAGGATTGAACTGGTGACCTCTCCCTTACCAAGGGAGTGCTCTACCAACTGAGCTACATCGGCTCGCAAATGCAGCTGTCGGCCATCAGCCTTCAGCTTTATCCGCCTTGCTCTCGCCGTCCGCGTGCAGCACGTCCTTGCGCCGCAACACCGACTTCACGGCGAACAGAGCCAGTACCGCGAACGTGACGCCGCGAATCGTGTGATCCGTGATCGTCAAATACGTCAGGGCTCCAAGTACTACGTACGCGATCAAGGCTGCTGTTAAACGGCTCACGTGAATCACTGGTGCACAGGGGAGGATTCGAACCTCCGTACCTCGCTAGGAGGAACAGATTTACAGTCTGTCGGCTTTAACCACTCACCCACCTGTGCAGAACACTACGAACTATCAGATCCCTCGCAAAAGATGCTCAGGATTTCGCCAGCGGCCCTCCGCTTCGCCCACGGCCCGCTACCGGGCATCAACCCTTCAGGACGATGCGGGCCTGTGCGCTGCACTCCACACTCGCACCTGTGCTACCGCGAGGCGCTTGCGGTTAACCCGCAGACCACGTTTAAACGTCACTTTCGCAACACAGGGAAACCAAGGCTCGGGCAAAATACGCCGCGAATTACCATTACATGCCGGAATAGTTCCGAATGGAGTGCGTTGGAAAAACCTGCTGCGCCGCTACCGACTCCGCCGCCTGCCAAAAATACGTTTTCTGGAGCTGGCGAAGGGATTCGAACCCCCGACCCTCTGATTACAAATCAGATGCTCTACCGACTGAGCTACGCCAGCAAACCGGGGAAAGATGCGCCTTCGCGCAAACTTCTCCCTCTGATCCCTTCCAGATGTCCGGGACAATTAAATAAAATAACACAGGCATAAGTTTCGGCGCAAACAATACTTGGGTGGAACTGCTTCCCACGCACCGGTGCCAGACCCACCACCATCGCTCAAGGGTTGGCGGCGTTCCGGTAACACGTTCCCGCGCAGGGTGCTATCATGCTTTCGACCGCATTTCATGCGAATCCGACGCACTTTCCCCATAGTTTTGGCGGTGGTCATCGTCGCGGTAGCCATCACTGCCGCGGTCGAACTCCGAAAGCACGCCCCGCCGGAAGCCGCGCGCCTTCTGCCCGCTGCTGACGCCTTCCTCTACGCCGATTTCAGCTGGATCCGCAAGGTGAGTTCTGCCCCTTTACCCCAGGTCTCCCGGGATCCGGACTACGACCAGTTTGTTGAGCAGACCGGATTCGAGTTCGAGCGCGATCTCGATTCTGTAGCCTTCGCGGTTCAGTATCCGAAACCCGAAGACCGCAGGGCTGAGCCGAGATATTCCGAGGTATTCACCGGCAAGTTTGACGACCAGAAACTCTCGGCTTACCTGAAGCACACGGCCAGTTCCAGCGAAAACTACAATTCGATCTCTATCTATACCATCCCGATGGAGGGACGCAACTTTCGCGTCGCGATTCTGAGCCTTGACTGCGTTGCGGCCTCCAACTATGACGATCCCGCGGTGATTCGAGGTATGGTCGACCGTTCCCGGCGGCTGGCATCGCCCTTTGGCGGCCCGGCATTCTTGCGACATTTCTATAAGCGCGTGCAGCTCGCCAGCCCGCTGTGGGTGATCGCTCACGTCGATCCTTCGTCAAACGAATTCGGCGGCTGGAGCACGCTTCTGGCGCATCCCGTCGACATGGTAATTTCCGCCAGCTACAACCCGCTGCACTTGCCGCTGCGCACTGGAGCACTCCATCTGCGGGCCGAGGCCTGGACCGGCAATGAAGAAGATGCCCGCAACCTCGCCGACAAGGCCAATGCCTTTCTTGCCAACTTTCACACCGCCGAAATGGCCGTGCGCCAGCCTGCCGGCGATGCCGATCTGAAGGCGGTGTTCGACAGCCTGCAATTGCGTCAGGAAGACAGCCGCGCAATCTTATCGGCCACCCTTCCTGCAGGCATTTTCCGGAAGATGCTGGAGTCCCCCGCGGATACTGCTCCCGCGGCCGCCCCGACCAAAACCTCGAATCATCGGTAACTTCGTTGTTATGAAACTAATTCCGGCTTGCCGCGTCTGATTCTGTAAGCTGGCCTCTACAGGTAAAATAAAGGTCGAATGTCGAGCCTTCCGCTACCGATCGCCGCGTTCTTTGCCGGGTTGATTTCCTTCCTCTCACCCTGCGTGCTGCCGCTCGTTCCGGGATATGTTTCGCTTATCTCGGGAGCGGGCGTGGAAGAACTGAAGTCGCCGCAATCGCAGCTGATGCGGCGCGTCATGGTGAACTCGGTCGGCTTCATTCTTGGGTTCAGCCTCGTTTTCATTACTCTCGGTGCGATCTCGACCGAAATTGGGCAGATCGCCGCGGAATACAAGCACACGCTCTCGATCGTTGCCGGCGTGGTTATCATCATCTTCGGCCTCCACCTGACGGGACTTTTCCAGATCAAATGGCTCCTGCAGGATACGCGCCTGCACAACGTGAAAGGCAGCAGTACCGTAATCGGCGCATTTGTAATCGGATTCGCCTTCGCCTTCGGTTGGACCCCCTGTCTGGGTCCAATCCTGACCGCAATACTTGCCCTGGCCAGTGAGCAGGACACGCTTATCAAAGGCGTCCTGTTACTTGGAGTCTATTCGCTGGGGCTGGCCGTTCCATTCCTGCTTACATCGCTCTTGATGGAACGCTTTCTGAAGTTCTATAGCCGCTTCCGCTCGCACATGCATGCGCTCGAAGTCGCCTCGGGAGGCTTACTGATCGCCCTCGGCGTGCTGCTGGTGATCGGAAGATTTACACTAATCTCAAGCTGGTTATCATTCCTGAATCGCTTTGCTCTATAGGTAACGATCTATGTCAACACCCGAAATTCCTTCACCCCCTGAGTCGACAGGCCCGAATAACGAGTGGAACGCGGCACCGCCGCCTCCTGAGCCCAGGGGGCGCAATCCTCTCGCTCTCGTGGTCGTGGCCGTTATCGCCGCCGGCATGCTCTATTTCGGATTTCACATGGCGCGGCGCTCCGACGGAGCACCTCGCCCATCTCTTCTCGGATATGCGAGCCCTGCCCCGAACTTCACTCTTGAGTCGCTTGACGGCAAGCCGATGAGTCTCTCGGACCTGCGGGGCAAAGCCGTGCTGCTGAATTTCTGGGCGACCTGGTGCGCACCCTGCAAAATCGAGATGCCGTGGTTCATCGACCTGCAGAAGGAGTACGGCGGTAGGGGATTGCAGATCGTGGGTGTCGCCATGGACGATTCCAGCAAGGAAGACATCGCCAAGTTCGCCAAAGACATGGGCGTGAACTATCCCGTTTTGCTGGGCAAGGAATCTGTGGGCGACGCCTACGGTGGTGTTCCGGCCCTGCCCGAGAGCTTCTTCATTGGGCGAGATGGCAGGATCGTGGACCGCATTATTGGGCTCAAGGGCAAAGGCGAGATCGAGGATGCCATTCGCAAGGCCCTGAACACGCAACCAGCTGCGGCAACGGCTTCCGTCCAGCCTCAGAAGTGACAATAGGAAACTTCTCAGATTTATTTGACAATCCGTGTAAGTAACGATGGGGAACGGCACGACTCCAGTCTTGCGGCCCGAGAAGTAGAGAAGGGCGACTGAGTCGTGCCAGGAATTTCGGCAAAGAATTCCAAGCCATCGATGAAGTGAAGCGAAGTACTCCCAAGCAGAGATTGGGTTGGGCCCGGGTAGCGTAGAGCTTCAGCCTTGGGAAGAATTGGCGTTAACGCACCAGGCTTTCGCGCCGTCAGTGTATCAGTGTAAATGCGAAGAGAAGTCCATTTGCGGGTGACTTGGAGTCAAGGGCTGTTGCCTTTACTGCTGCTTGTTTGCGCGACAGCTTTCTCCCAATCCGGGCAGGATGCAACGGTCACCTACACCCCGATCGCCCCAGCTACAAAGGCAACGAGCGGTGCGCCGAGAGTAAGCGTCGCCCCTGTGCCGCTGGTCAACGCGCCGCGCGCGCAGCAAACCATGGTCGACCTCAACTTCCGCGTGGCTCCCGGATTCCACATCAACTCTAACACACCCAAATCCGAGTTCCTGATTCCGACCAGGTTAAGCATGGATGTTCCCACCGACATCGCACTCGGCAAAATCGAATATCCCGCCGGCCATGATGTCAGCTTTCCTTTTTCGCCCGACGAGGCGCTCAACGTCTACACCGGGGATTTCACAATCACCGTGGCTGTGCATCCGCTGAAGTCGGTCGTACCCGGCAAGTACGTCATGCACGGGACCCTGCGCTACCAGGCCTGCGATAACGCCCAGTGCTTCCCGCCCAAAACCGTCCCCGTGAGCTTTGACGTAAAAGTCGTGAAGGAGAAGAGCACCGGCCACCGCAATCCTGCGCAAAGCCCGCACGTGCACAACTAGCTCTCAGCACGTATTAGCCCACCATCCGCATCCTCATGAAACGAGTTCTGTTTACGCTCTTGCTCGCCGGCGTTTCCGTGCGTGGCTCGGCACAGTCTGATCCAATCACAATCACCAACGTCACAATCGTTGACGTCACCGGGGGGCCTCCACTACTTCAAGTGCACCGAACCGTCGTGATACGCGACGGAAAAATCGCGGAAGTGCACTATGCCGACCGCGCCGCCGTCAAAACCAAGCACACCCTGCTGGTCAATGGAACCGGAAAATTCCTGATCCCCGGGCTGTGGGACATGCACGTGCACGAGGTCTTTGGCGACTGGTTTCCTCACGCCCGAGAAATCACCGTGCCCTTGTTCATCGCCAATGGAATTACAGGCGTGCGCGATATGGGCAGCGATCTGGAAATGCTGCAACAGTGGCGCAACCAGATTTCCGCTGGCACCCTGATCGGCCCGCGCATCGTCATGGCCGGGCCGATGCTCGACGGTCCCAAGCCGCGCTTTCCCAGTTCGATCGCCATCCAGACGCCGGAGGATGGCCGCCACGCAGTCGACGATCTGAAACGACGCGGCGTGGACTTCATCAAGCTGCAGTCGCTGATTCCGCGTGACGCTGTCTTCGCGATCGCCGGCGAGGCAAAGAAGGAAGGGATTTCATTTGTCGGACACGTTCCGGATTCCGTGCGCGCCTCCGAAATGTCGAACGCAGGCCAGAAAAGCTTCGAGCATCTGATAGGAATTTTTGAAGGCTCATCGCCGCTGGAAGACAAGTTTCTGGTTGGCCCAAAGAGCGAATCGCAATTCCTTTCCACCTATGACCCGCAACGTGCTGCGGCTTTGTTCGCATTGTTGGCGAAAAACCAAACCTGGCAGTGCCCGACGCTGGTGTGGGAGCGCGGGGGCAATCTGATCGAGCTTGGCGACTTCGTCCACGATCCGCGCGCCAAGTACGTTCCGGCTTACTGGAAGGACGTGACCTGGAAGCGCTTCACCGATCAGGTCATGCATGAATTCAATACCGACGATCTTGCTACGCGACGGCGATTCGTGGACAAAGAACTTGAGGTCGTGAAAACGATGCACGATACTGGTGTGCCGTTTCTCGCCGGGACAGATACTCCTTCGGGCGTGTATATATTTCCCGGGTTCAGTTTGCATGAAGAACTGCAGAGATTCGTGGCCGCCGGATTCACGCCGCTCGAGGCACTGCAAACCGCGACGCTGAATCCCGCAAGGTTTTTCAGCATGAGTGATCGGCTGGGCACAATCGAAAAAGGGAAGCTGGCCGACATGGTGTTGCTCAATGACAATCCCCTCGACGACATTCGCAACACTCAGAAAATCGCGGCGGTAATTGTGAATGGACGCTATCTGTCTCGTGCTGATCTGGACAAAATGCTGGCGGAAGCAGAAGCGGCGGCGAAGGCGAAGTGATTCACATTCTGGAATCCGCCACTCGTATTGTCGCTCCCGTGTCGTCCTGAACGGAGCGAAGACCTCTCTAGATGGGTCGAAGTTCGGCTGGACGAGCTACCGTGCGACTCCCGGGGTACGTTCCGCGCTCGGGAATTCATTTTGCTCGAACGCAGGTCTGCCCTCTCGGAGCTTGGCCGCGGCTTTGGCAACCGCGAGGACCGTTCCGGCGTACAACAGCGTGTCGAAGAAATAATTGATTCCCTCCACCTTCACCGCAGTGCTCGGGTCCTGCATTGAAGCGATCAGGATCGGGCCATAGATCACCACCACCATCAGCACAACCCAGCTGCCCAGAAAAGTCGCCGCTGATCGCATCCTTCTAGTCATGAGAATGCCAACTCCCGTCACCACGAGAATCGCTCCAGTCACATAATCGATGATCGCGCGGCCAGGAATCCACATCGGCATCACCTTCTCCAGCGGAACAGCAGGAACCTGCAGTGGGTGCAGAAAGTGCTCGACGCCATAGAAGACTGCGGAAAACCCGATCACCACGCGGCCGAAGGTAGCGAGCCAGTTGGCGCCTCGAGATCGCTCCATCGCAGCGGCGGCCAGGCACAAACCGCCAGCACCAAAAGATAATTCGCGGCACAGAAGCACCCACGCGATCCGGTCGTGCGGGCTGCCTAACGCTCCTGGAATGTCCATCATCGCTACAAACGAAAACATCATGATGCCAAACAGCAGTCCAGACGCCTGTACCAGAATCTTTGTGGCAATGCTTAGCGACGCTGCCAGCAGTCCGACGCCAACAAAATATGCCCAGAACAAACGCCAGGGCATGTACGCGGGAACTAGCTGCATGATGGATGTCGCGTCAAAAAAATGCTCCATGCTGAAAACCGCGAGTGGCATGGCAAAACAGAGATTGCTCAGAGCGACAATCCTGTCGAGGCCACGAGCCTCGGCAACATCGTTTCTGCCGGCAAGCACGCCGATCACGAGAAGAACGACGCCGGCGGTGCAGGTCGAGATAACGGTGCGCGAGAGTTCGAGGAACATCAGTCCGAGGAAAGTGTTGGGCATGGTCAGGGATTCAGTTTTGGAAGAGAACGCTCAAGCGCCTTCCCCATCGTATCGGTCGAGCCGTGCAAAATAACGCTCTGAGCATGATGCCGAAGATGGAAACACGCAATATCCACTTGACCGCAAGCTCCCATAGCCACTTCTGGAGGAGAGCTATTCCTTGCTCTGCTTCTTCTCCACCTTGGCCCAGGTGTCCTTCAGCGCTACAGTGCGGTTGAACACCAGCGTGCCCGGCTTCGAATCCGGATCGACGGCGAAATAGCCCAAACGCTCGAACTGATAACGAGCGCCCGCCGCCGCGCTCCGCAGTGACGGCTCGAGTTTCGCGTCCCGAATTACTTCCAGCGAGTTCGGATTCAGGTTCGCGGTGAAGTCCTGACCCTCAGGAACGTCTGTCGGATCGGGCTTGGTGAACAGGTTGTCGTACATGCGCACCTCCGCATCGATCGCATGCGCCGCCGAGACCCAGTGGATAGTCGACTTTACCTTGCGCCCATCAGGAGCGTTGCCGCCGCGCGTCGCGGAATCGTATGTGCAATGCACTTCCACCACTTCGCCCTTATCGTTCTTCACCACGCTCTGAGCCGTGATGAAGTACCCGTAGCGCAGGCGCACCTCGCGGCCCAGAGTGAGGCGAAAGTATTTTGGCGGAGGCACTTCGCGGAAATCGTCCTGCTCGATGTAGAGCACGCGCGAAAACGGCACCTTGCGGGAACCGGCGCTCTCATCTTCAGGATTGTTCTGCGCGTCCATCTCATCGACCTGATTCTCCGGGTAGTTGTCGATGACGATTTTCAGCGGACGCAGCACCGCCATGACCCGCAGCGCGCGCTTGTTCAGGTCTTCGCGCACGAAGTGTTCAAGCATCGCGAGGTCCACAATACCGTTGGTGCGGGACACGCCAACCGCCGACACGAACTTTCGAATGGCCTCGGGCGTGTATCCGCGCCGTCGCAGCCCGCCGAGCGTGGGCATGCGCGGATCATCCCAGCCGCGCACGCGACCTTCCTCCACCAGCCGCCGCAGCAGCCGTTTGCTCATGATCGTATAGGTCAGGCTGAGGCGATCGAACTCAATTTGCTGAGAGGGAAAAATCCCCAGCTCTTTGATGAACCAGTTGTACAGCGGCTGGTGATCGGCGAACTCCAGCGAGCACATCGAGTGCGTGATTTTTTCCAGAGAGTCCGACTGGCCATGGGCAAAGTCGTACATCGGATAAATGCACCAGGTATTACCCGTGCGATGATGCTCGGCATGCAGGATGCGGTACATCACCGGATCGCGCATATTGAGATTCGGCGATGCCATGTCAATCTTCGCCCGCAAAACCCGCGAGCCATCGGGGAATTCGCCGGCCTTCATCCGCTCGAAGAGATTCAGATTTTCCTCGACTGAACGAATCCTATACGGGCTGTCTTTCCCCGGTTCGGTCAGCGTCCCGCGATATTTTCGAATTTCCTCGGCCGACAAATCATCCACGTACGCCTTGCCATCTTTGATCAGCTTGATCGCCCACTCATACAATTGCCCGAAATAATCCGATGCGTAGTAGAGACCGTCCCAGTGGAAACCAAGCCACTTGACGTCTTCCATGATGGCGTCCACGTACTCGACATCTTCCTTTTCCGGGTTTGTGTCGTCGAAGCGCAGATTGGTCTTGCCGCCGAACTCCTCGGCCAGCCCGAAGTCAATGCAGATCGCCTTTGCATGGCCGATGTGCAGGTATCCGTTGGGTTCCGGGGGAAAACGGGTCTGCACGCGGCCGTTGTACTTGTTGGTCTTGAGGTCTTCGAGAATTTTGTCGCGCAGAAAATTTGAGGGACGCGATTCAGGGACAGAACTCTCGCTCATCTTCGCCTCAGAAGTTGTCGAATTCATAATCCTTGATCTTACCGCAAAGATTCAGGGATCAGGGTCCAGGGAATCGGGAACATGACACTCATTTCTGCCGCTTCGGGCAATTGATCTGAGACTGTAAGCTCCCTTAATTCAGGAACTTCGGAATTGATAACGAATTGATCCCGGCTGCATTGATCACCCCTTCGGATTGCCGCATCTTTGCTCCAATGCGATCCAACCTGGCGCCTCTCTATCTACTGCCTTGCCGGGTAACAGATCCGGCGCATTCGAATCCAACCGGTAGTGGTGTGTCAGGCATGCGGACTGCCAGACCACTCGCCTTACTGGCTGTGGGAATTCTCGTGCTCGGCTGTGGCCAACTCTTGGCGCAGTGGCAGCCGGAATCTCCAGAGAACGGGCAATACGGCTCGTACTCCACTCAGGATGACGGATATGCGCCATCGCCATACGGCGATTCCTCTCAGCCATCAAGGCAGCCTCTGGATGCCGGGCAATTGGAGCAGTTAGTTGCTCCAATTGCGCTTTATCCCGATCCTCTGGTCGCACAAGTGCTGGCAGCATCAACTTATCCCGCGCAAGTGCAACAAGCCGCTGGATGGCGCCAAGCGCAGGGTTACGCTTCACCGGAGCAGATTGCAGCGGGCGCCGACATGCAACCTTGGGATCCGAGCGTGAAGGCGCTCACGGCGGTTCCTCAGGTACTGGCGCAGATGACTCGCAACCTCGGATGGACCACCGACCTAGGCAACGCTTATTACAACCAGCCTCAGGATGTGCTCGAGGCAGTGCAGGTCATGCGCGGACGTGCACAGGCTGCCGGCAATTTGCAGAGCACGCCGCAGGAAGTGGTTCGCTACGATGAAGGCAACATCGTGCTCGCTCCGGCTAGTCCGGAGGTCGTCTACGTCCCCGCCTACAATCCGTGGGCCGTCTACGGTGAACCCGTTTCTCCTTACCCTGGATTCTCGCTGCTAGGCGCGGTCGGCGATTTTTTCTCGTCCACGATCAATTACGGCCTCGGCATCGCAATGACCGCTTTCACGCACAGCCCCTGGGGTTGGCTCGCATGGGGGCTGAACTGGCTGGCGCAATCGGTGCTGTTCGGCGGGGCGGACTATTTCTCGCATAGCGCAACGGTCGCCGACTGGGGCTTCTCGCGTTGGGGTCACCACGCGTACTTCGACCGCGCGGGTTTCGGCAGAGGTTTTGACCATAGAGGGTTTGGCAGAGGCGACGCATTCGCGAGCACGCGAGGGGAAGGCTGGCGCCATGGCGGTGGATTCAATTCAGGCGGATGGCACAACTTCGGCCGTGGCCGAGGCGAGGGGAATTGGGGCGGCCACGATGCCCGCGGTTCCGAATCCTTCCATGGCAACCGGGGCTTAATGGCCGGCAACGGTTTCCATTCATTCAACAGCATGTCACAGAACCGAGGTCAATACCGCGCCACTTTCTCCCGAGGCGGAACATTCAACAGGAGTGGTGGATTCCAAGGCGGCGCGTTCAATCATGGGAGCACGTTTGCTCGGGGCGGACAATCGTTCCGCGGCAGTCAATCCTATCGCGCCTCGGCCGGCAGCTTTTCGCGCGGCGCGTTCGGACGATCCAATGGCGGCTTCGCTCGCACTTCCAGTAAGTCTCACGGCGGAGGCCTGCACCTTTTCGGCGGCGGACATTCACAGAAGGGATTCGGCGGAGGTTCCGGTTTTCGCGGAGGTTCAGGCTTTCATAGTGGAGGTTTCCACGGCGGAGGCGGGCACGCGCCGAAGTTTCACGGCGGAGGCTTCGGCGGTGGACGCTCCCACGGGAGCGGCCGCTCTGGAGGTCACGCCGGCCATGGCGGCGGGCACCATCACTAGGCATTCGCGCGAAGTCATCGCATGATTTTGTAACCTCGCGAACAGATTTGATATCTCTTTTTTTCAGATAACCGTCAGGCGACGCGATCGTGGTCCCGAACCATCGCTTACGGGAGAAGCATCCACCAGGTTGCGCAGAACTCTTTGCATATCGGCGCCCGCTACTCCAGTGAGACCCTCGTGATAACTCTGTGCCAGCCGCTGCCCGAATGCAGTCGAGAGGAACACCTGATTCTTGTGTTCGAGCTGTTCGTTGAAATGACGGAGAGTAGTCAAGTCGCCTGCCGCGACGAGGAGATCGGGAAGCACAAGGACCGCCGGTCCCGGAGAATCTTTCGCGACCGCCAATTCAGAAGCATCAAGAACCCGCGGTATTGAAATATTTCCCGCCAACTTAACCGATTGTTGGAGGAAATCTTTCAGACCGGGCTTGCGCACTTCTGCAAGAATCAGCACGGCTGGATTCTGCTTCCCGCGATCCGCGGCGGAGACAACGACCTCGTCGCCCAGGTATTGGCAAAGCTGGTAGTACTTCTCCAGGGTTTCCTCGATTTTCGGACCCTGGGTGGCCATATCGCCGCTGGTCCACCATTGGCGGAGGTCGGCATCGTCCCGCAGTTCATCCTGGAACATCTTCATTAGCTGATGCGAAGCTTCCCCGTAGTTAGAAAAGGCCGCATAAAGAATGGTCGACTCTGGAAGCAACGGCAACAGGCGGCTCTGGCTTCGCGGAGCGGGCACTTCGACCTGGCCCTGGGCTTTTTGGATCACTCGGCCGAAGGCGGCAAACAGACCGGAGTATTTCCTGAAGTCCTCGGGCGATAGAGGCGGCGTGGCGGCCGAGTTGCCCTGGGAGGAAGCCGACACAGAGAGAACGAGGACAGCCAGTGCAGCAAGAAGGTGAAAGTAGTGGCGAGAGCTCAGCTTCATGGGCGCGTCCTTCATTGACCAAATGAGGGCACATGATACCCGTGTGGCTGCCATTCCGCCATGATCAAACGCATACGCGCATAACGGAGGTCTTAGCAATATTCCGCGGAGGAGAGTCCGGTAAACTAGAGTGCAGAGAGTTCTGAACATCCCTATGATTCGAGTCATTCTTCCCTACCATCTTCGTAATCTCGCGCATGTGGGCTCAGAGATTACACTTGAAGTCGCACCGCCGATCACGCAGCGTGCGGTGCTGGATGCGCTGGAAGCTCGCTATCCAGTGCTGCGGGGAACGATCCGCGAACACGATAGCCTGAAGCGCCGCGCGTTCCTTCGCTTCTTTGCCTGTGAAGAGGATTTGACGCACCAGCCTCCAGACACGCCTCTGCCGGAAGCGGTCGCATCGGGCAAAGAGCCGTTTATCGTGATTGGTGCAATCGCCGGAGGATAGAGATTCTGTGCGGGCCGGATTTAAGACCGGTAGCACACGGTTCCTATCACTCACAGCTTCCGCTCAGATGGTTGTTGCTAAGCCCGCAGAATTGGACGAGTGAGGCAGGTCGGGCCGCCGCCTCCGTTGATGCAGAGCTCAGTCCCGGGCAACGTACGTAGGTCAAATCCGGCTGCGCACAGACGCTCGTTCGTTTTTCGGTTTTCTTCTATCGCCAAGAGACGATTTTCGCCGAGGGCCAGTACGTTGCAGGCCAGCGTGTCGCGCTCGGATCCATCAATCTCGATCATCCTGAAGCCACGTGCTTGCAGTAGTTTCACGGTCTCCACCGCGAGCCACGGTAGATCGACGAGAATGGTTCGTTCATCAAGCATGCTCATCAGCGACATGAGATGAAGACACGCGGCAGGTCCCCGGCCGTATGGTAGCGGGACGGCAAGGACCTCGACGCCGTGCGGCTCCAGCATTGCCCTCATTTGCCGGATTCCTTCCGCATTGGTTCGAAAGCCCTGGCCGATAAACAGGGTCTTGGAATCGAGCCAGACGATGTCGCCGGCTTCGGTAGTACCCGGTTCCACGATTCTGCCTAAGATAGGGACGTCGATCCTCTCGCTGAAGGAAGCATGGAGCCGCCCTTCCACAACACGATTCTCCTTGCCCATGCGCATGAGGACCAGTCCAAAATCAGTTGGGAGAGACGCATCGTGAGCGTACACGGCATCGATCGAAAACTCGGGCGCCGCCGGCAACTCGATCACGTCGGCGCCTGCAGTTTCCAACTCGCGGCAGAGAATCTCGTGCTGCCTTTGTGCCTCGGCGAAATTTAGGGCATGCAGAAATCCCAGCTCGCGCCATTGCGCAGCTTTCGCGGGTTGGTCCCAGCCTGCAGCTCTTGGCGAGCACACCAGCACTCGCTGCAGTTTGCCGACCATGGAGTGGCCGTTGAGACGAGTGGCAGTGCCTGTCTGACTCATGCGGAGTATAAGGTAGTGTATCGCAGCATGTATCGCTGGGGCGGGAGGCTCGAGCGGGCTAGCGGTCCAGCTTCGCTCGAACGGACACCCGATGGCCGGTTCTGCCACCGGATCAGAGATCACCGGTCAGAATTCCACATGGGCACGGAACGTAGGTACAACCACCGGTCCGCGGTCGCGGTTGTATCCGGGATTATTGATGTGCTGCATACCGGGCGCCACATAAATTCCGCGCCAGACGTGTGCCGTGTAGTAGGTCTCCACGATGGTCTCGCGGCCATAGTTCAGGCGGCCATCGCCGAGCAAAAAACCCAGTCCGCCGGCCGCCAGATAATTCTGGTGATCTTTTTTGATGGCATTGGTCACAAAAGCCACGCCAGCGCGATCCTGCTTGCGATGCCACCATGTACCATTCGCGCCCACACCACTGGCCACAGTCTGATCTACCTCGGTGTAGGCGAAGGACTCGGTCTTACCATCATCCCAACCGACGCGGGCGAAGCCGGCGAGGTAGCGAGTGAGATTTTGTTCGATGTTGAGCCCGAAGCCGTACTTGCGGGTGATGTGCCAGGGATGATCGGTGATGTCGGGTGTTGTATGGCTTGCTTCCGCCTTGATCAGTTGATCGCGGTAGATGCCCATGTTGGCGTAGTTGGTGTAGGCAAGCACCCGAATGACCCCAGATTTCTTCGAAATGATCCCGTGGCGAAGTTCGTATTCAAAATTCTCCGCATGAGCCTGCCAGGGCTTCCACACCAGGTCGATGCCATTGGCGACTTTCGGCATCAGTCCTTCGCCGAAGCGGAAGCCCCAGTTGCGATCTTCGTAGTCCGCGACGAATCCCACGGTATAGCCGCGCGTGTCGGCCGCGTAGTCCCAGGCTCCGTCATTGTCGATGGTCCAGTTGGTAAATTGAAAGTGCGTGTCAGAACCCACGGCGTTTACGTCGAAGAAATCCGGCATGCTGAATTTGCCGAAGCGCAACTCCAGTCGACGGCGTGGTACTTCTTCGAAGAGAGACAGGGCGTTGCGCTCGTTTTCCACTTTGTCATCGCTGAGCGAGATGACTTTGTGAATCATGCCGCGCGCCAGGTACGGCGCCTTACTAAGCAGTGGATTCCGCACGATATCGAGATCGGTATTGCCGGCCAGCCCGAACCCGAGGCTGAGCGCGGACCCGCCGGCTTCTTCGAGATCGCCTATAAATTCGAGCGAATTATCCACCCGAAATCCGCCGTACATCGTGAGGACACGTGAAGTGGCCTTCTCATAATCGGGATTGAGACTGTGAAGACCGCTATAGAGAGCCGGGAAGTCCGGATGCGTCTGAAAAATGAAGTTGGCCTGCCCAGTGAGCCATATCCGCGAAGTTTTGAAATGCGGGAGCATGGCCTGGGGAGCCTCCTCGGCGCTTCGATCGGCGGTATCGACAAGGGGCGCGCCGCCTCGTTCCGGCGGGGTGGGGTCCGCCTCCTGCGCCGCCACCATCGTCGGCCCCAGCATCGACAATGCCAGCCCCATCGCGAGCACGGACCAGTGTGCGCGAGAGCGGAAGGGATGGAAGCGTAGGGGCATGCGTGCACGGCCTTCTTCGAAATTACTTTCGCAAATTCCGGATGCGGACATCTCCCCAGGAGCGCCACAGAGTCAGTTAACCATATTAACGCAAAGTATATTAACCGTAGTTAACTATTCTGAACAAATTGTAGCGTCCCAAACTCGGTACCGTAACGCACAGTTGTTAAAGGAGTGTTACGGACTGCGCAAAGATCCATGCGATCCGCGGACTGGTCCGATGCTTACCCCTTTTCGGAGATGAGATCATAGTATACCCCCCTATGGTATTTCGAAAACAGAAAAATCCGGAAGAGTTGCGCCGGGTCTGGATTCGGGGATCCTTGTGTTGTCGGCTGGATCACTTTCGGGCAAGACAAAAAGGACAGCCCGGAGCCCCCGAGACTGTCCTCGCAAACCCTCCCGGTTAGAAGGGCATTCTTATGACCTCACGGTACCGGCGGCATATTGCAAAAGGATGGCAAAATGATGAATATCTGATTAATTTTCGGAAAGCTGTGGCTGCTATAGTGATCGTTTGCCTGGATGAGTCTATTGCGGTCTGATTTTTCTGCGGGGAGGCTTCGATGCCCTCAACCATAACGCGCAAGACGGAACAGTCGCGCCGCCTGCAGCAACGCGCGGAAAACATGATTCCGGGAGGTGTGAACTCTCCGGTGCGCGCGTTTCGCTCAGTGGGCGGCGATCCGCTGTTCATCGTGCGCGGTAAAGGCTCCCACGTCTGGGATGCCGATGAAAACGAGTACATCGATTACATTGGCTCGTGGGGTCCACTCATTCTTGGGCACGCCGAGCCCAGCGTGCTCGATGCTATCGTGAGCGCCGCGTGCAATGGCACAAGCTTCGGCGCATCTACCCCTTCGGAAGCGGATCTGGCCGAACTAGTCTTAAGCGCGTTCCCAAGTATGCAGAAGGTGCGCTTCGTCAGCTCCGGGACCGAAGCGACGATGTCGGCCATCCGACTGGCGCGCGCTTATACCAAGCGCAAATACATCGTCAAATTCGAAGGCTGCTATCACGGGCATGCCGACTCACTGCTCGTCAAAGCGGGATCAGGCGTGGCGACACTGGGAATCCCGGGTTCGGCAGGCGTTCCCGAAGAATTCTCGCAGTTCACACTCGCACTGCCGTTCAACAATCTGTCCGTGGTGGAGCAAGCGTTTCAGAAATTCAAGCACCAGATTGCGTGCGTGATCGTCGAGCCCGTAGTGGGCAATATGGGGTGCGTTCCGGCGGGGGACGATTATCTGGTGGGCTTGCGGTTGATCACCGAGCGCGAACGGTCGGTGTTGATTTTCGATGAAGTCATGACCGGATTCCGGCTGGCCTTTGGCGGCGCGCAAGAGCTGTACAACATCCGTCCCGATCTGACGACGATGGGAAAGATCATCGGCGGTGGCTTGCCAGTGGGCGCCTATGGCGGATCGGCGGATATTATGGAAATTGTCGCGCCGCTCGGCCCGATGTATCAGGCGGGCACGCTTTCCGGCAATCCGCTGGCGATGGCGGCGGGTTGCTCCATGCTGAAGCAGTTGCGCGACCGCAAAGCCGAAATCTATCCGCGGCTGGAGAAACTCAGCGGAGATTTGGTGCTAGGTATAGCCGACGCTGCCAAAGCGGCAGGCGTGCCTCTTACGCATAACCGCGTCGGCTCGATGTTTACCTGGTTCTTTAATCCGGATCCCGTGACGAATTGGGAGTCCGCTTCGAAGTCGGATACGGAAGCGTTTGGAAAATTCTTCCGCGTAATGCTCGACAACGGAGTCTACCTGCCCCCGTCACAATACGAGGCGGCATTCATGAGCGCGGCGCATACGGAAGAAGACATTCAGAAGAGCATTGCCGCGGCCAAAGAGGCATTCGCAGCGGTGCGCCGATGACAACACTCACATCGAGAGTGAAACCCGCCCCATATATGAGTCTTGCTAATCATTCACCTCTTCCAAATCAGCAACTTTCAGATCCACGGTTCTGCCGCTAAATCGGACGCGAGCCGTGTCATCAGAGAGAGACTCAACAGTGCCGATTTGTCCCTCAAGCTCTGAATGAATGCGCGACCTCACACGAACTGTAGCTCCCTTCTCAATCATCAAAATCTCCGCCGGATGAATCTATTTGTGGGGCGGCAACATTGACCAGATTTCGGGGTCTTCCGTTCCCAGCACCCACGAGCAAAATCCCTGTAATCCGCGATCGCGCGCTAAGTTGTAGCGCTCGGCGAATCCGCGCTTGTCGGTATAGAAGACCCATTCCCGCGTGTCGTCTCGATAGAAATAAAACCAGGCGCTGCGGTCGGCGGAATCCCATTCGACCTGCGGATGATACGCCGCCAGGTATTGTTCCACATCCTGCTGCCCAATGTACTCCGCCGTGGGGTTCGGTTTTTCTTCTTTGCCGGGATCGCCGGCGAACCAGTGATAGCCGTACAGTGGAATTCCCAGCGACAGCTTTTCTTTGGGAACGAACTGCAGCGCGTAGTCGAGATTCTGCACCGTCCACGGGTATCCGGCGACCGGCCCGGGCTCAGTCCACCGCGTGTTCTGATCGTAGGTCATCAGGCAAATGAGATCGACAGACTGCGCCAATGCTTTGAGATCGTAGCCCAGCCGCCAGTTGGCATAGAGCCAATGCGAATACGCGTTTTGGCCGGGCGATCCCGGGGCGTTAGGAACTGTAGCAATCGTGAGCTGCAGCTTTTCACGATGCAAGGCAAAGGCAGTATCGGCGACGAGGCTCGATAACAGATCGCGGTCCGTCCAGGCGACGTCTTCGAAATCGATCTGAAATCCGCTGTAGCCGTTTTTCTTGGACTCCGCCCGAAGAGAATCGATGAATGCGCCGCGCGCGGCTGGCGTGGTAAAGAGTTTGTGCAGGTCGGCCTGATTCATCAAAGCCACGATGGGCATCACCGGAACGTGGTGCGCCGCAGCAGTCGCGAGCACCATGGCATTTGGGCCTCCCCAGACGAGTCCATTTCCATCCACCGAATACCAGGCAGGAACCAGGATATCGATCTTGTCCGCGTGCTCGGTGAAGGACTTCACCGAATTTGGATTGTTGATCAAATAGAAAAGCGCTTTGGGCTGAGCGATTGCGGGAGTGATCAGACAAATAACAAACAGGGCGAGGCGCTTCATCCGAACCATTCCTCCATGAGTTTGTCGACCTACGACTGCGAAGCATTGGCCGAAACATGGGCAGCCCGGCTTGAATTCGAATCGCGCATCGCCGGGATCGTCGTGAATTCGTACCCATCCGCCTTGTAGCGCTGAAGCAGATGATCGGTCGCCAGCACGGTCTGCGAGCGATCTGCGCCAATCTGCTTGTCGCCGCCATCATGCAAAAGAATCACGTTGCCGCCATGAATATGCCTTGTAACTTTTCGTTCGATTTCCGCCGCCGGCGGCGCGTTCCAGTCATAGCCGGTAACGTTCCACATGATGGGTTCGAGTCCGAGTTCACGCGCGATGCGCAGGACGGCGGGGCGTCGTCCCCCAAATGGAGGGCGGAACAGATTCGAGTGGTCGCCCACCGCGTCGTACAGCGCGGCGCGGCAAGCCACAAGCTCCCTTCGAATTTCAGCCGAACTCTTGAATGTAAGCAACGGATGCGTGAAGGTGTGGTTGCCGATCGCGTGCCCCTGATTCGCGAGTTCGCGCACAATTTCAGGTCGCTGCTGAACAAAGCGCCCAATCAAAAAGAACGTCGCATGTACATTATGTCGCGCCAAAATCTCCAGGAGTCTCAGCGTGTACGGATCGTTGGGGCCATCGTCATAGGTAAGCGCCAGTTGCCTGGATCCGCTCGCGAGACCAGTGAACGTACGGCCGTACCACTGGCCGGTCGGCGCCATCGACTGATATCCGGCAGCAACTGTGGCGGCAGCGACGCTTGCGGTGAACACGGCTCCAAGCATGGCAAGAATTGTAAATCTGATTTGCTGCAGTCTTGGATCAATCGCAAATCGGCACGGTCAACTTTTTCCACAATTGCCAGTGCGCGGCTTCCGAGCTATCCTGCCAATTCCGAGTCAGCGCACGTTCCATGGCCAATCTCTTCGAACTTCCCCGGTACATTGCAGTGGAGGGCCCGATCCGAGTCGGCAAGAGCACGCTGGCCGGCATCATGGCGGAGCGACTCAATGCCCAGCGTGTGATGGAACCGGACTCAAACCCATTTCTGTCCTCGTTTTACGAGGGCGAACCGGGAGCAGCATTCCAGGCGCAGTTTGCCTTCCTGGCACGGCGGTTCGAGCAATTGCGAACCCTTGACCTCGGCGCACGATCGCAGAAGACCATTGTCGCTGATTTCATTTTCGAGAAAGACAAGCTCTTCGCTTATCTCAATCTCAACGATCAGGAACTCGAAACCTACAATCTTTACTACAACTACTTTCGTGAGCAGCTGCCCACGCCCGATTTGGTGATCTATCTGCAGGCCGCGCCCGACGTACTCAAGAAACGGTTGAAGAAGAAGAACGCGCCCGGCGAGCGCGCCATCAGCGACGCCTATCTCGAAGAAGTCGTCAAAGCCTACGAGCATTTCTTCTTTCACTACACCTCGTCCGACTTACTGATCGTCAATACGTCGGATATCGATTTCGTCGACCGCAACGAAGACCTGCAGGAGTTGCTCCGCAAGGTGACCGAACCGATCAAGGGGACGCAGTACTTCCTGCCGCTGGGAGGACAAGAAGCTGCCAGTGCCTGATTCACTCGCTTAAGGGTTCCACTCTCCAACCTGCCTGCCTGGAGACTGCTGAGTATGCACGTCCCGCTGCTTTTCTCGTTCTGGTTCACGGTTGCTGCTTACGTGGTGCACTGCATCGACGAGTCTCTGCTCGGCGGCAGCTTTGTGGAAAAGGTCCGCCAGCACTGGTGGCCCGAATATTCGTGGACAAAGTTTTTCTGGTTCAACGCCGGATATTTCGTAGTCATGATCGCCAGCGTTGTTCTTTACGATTTCCGAGGGGGCCCCTGGATGATCCTCCCACTCGCCTGGGTGATCGAACGCGCCTGCAACGGAATCTGGCACGTGGGCTGGGCGATTCGCTTCCATGAATATTCGCCGGGCCTGGTCTCGAGCATTTTGATGTGGATGAATCTGTACTTCGTGGTGCGTTACCACCCTGCAGACGAAGCGGTCCCTTCCAACATGTGGATTCCCGCGCTGGTGATTGGCGGTACTTTTACAGCGTTTCTCGTGCTGTATTTTCCGTTTTTCAAAGGTAGAAAGATGGGCAAAGTTTGAGCATTAACGCCGATTCTTCGCGGGCTCCCGACTCCAACCCGAACTGCTTACGCGATAGGAGAGGCATGTGATCCAGGCTCTTGTGCTGACCCGCATAAACTTCCATTTGATTGAAAGCCTTCGTTGATGCGCTTCTGGCGGATTTCATCTCCGTGTAAATACCTCAGTATTTTCAACTTATCGGCAACTTGTAAATTTCAATGGGTCGCTCGACTCGCGGTCCCTTCGGAGGTAGAATGCAGGCAGCAGCATCGAGCGAGGCTGCTAAGCAGGCTCTATCCGGCTGAGCCGGAGGGGCACTGGAGGAAGCATGAGTCTCACCCCGATCAACGGGCGTCTGCCCGATTCGCATCGCCCGAAAATCACAACCGCAACTCTGCGGGAATTAAAGCTCCACCACGAACCGATCACTTGCCTCACCGCCTACGACTATGCCGCGGCGCGCCTGGTAGATGAAGCCGGCATTGACATGGTGCTCGTCGGCGATTCCCTTGCTCAGGCCGTGCTGGGCTACGAGAACACGCTGACGGTCACCATGGACGAGATGTTGCATCACGTGAAAGCGGCCCGGCGGGGCGTGAAGAATGCCCTGTTGGTGGCGGACATGCCCTATGGCTCGTACCAGGTGGACGCGCAAGACGCGGTACGCAATGCCGCCCGGTTCGTGAAAGAGGGCGGCGCTGAAGTCGTGAAACTCGAAGGCGGCGAAAAGCGCGCGGACCTGATTCGCCGCATCATCGATGCCGAGATTCCCGTTGCCGGACACATCGGGCTCATGCCGCAGTCAGTGAACGTAATGGGCGGCTACAAAGTCCAGGGAAAAAATCTCAGCGCCATCGAACAACTCATGCGCGACGCGGTCGCCCTCGATCGCGCAGGAGTCGCCTGCCTTTACTTAGAAGGAATTCCGCGCGAAGTTGCCTCCATGATAACGACGGAGGTAAGCGCTCCCACGATCGGCATCGGCGCGGGACCGGAGTGTGATGGGCAGGTGCTGGTGTTCAACGACATACTGAACCTGACATTTGGAACGCCGGCTAAGTTCGTGCGGCGCTACGCCGACGCGGCCGGGCTCATCATGGAAGCAGTGCAGTCGTTCCGCGCTGATGTGAAATCGCACCAATATCCTGCGGACGAGGAGTCTTATCACCTGCCGAAGGATACGCGGACGGGGCTGGAAGCGGTGCTGGAGCGCAAAAGAGCCCTTCGGCGCTAGCGCAAGTTATTTGCGTCCAGGGCTTTACGACACGGAACTTCAACAGCCCAACGCGCGTATCATCGTGTAGATGCCGGTTTTTGTGCTGGAATGGTGCTAGCTTATTACCGGGGAGGTTGGCCATGGTTCTCTCATTTTTCTTCTTCCCATTTTTCGGAATCGGCTTTGTCCTCTATTTTCTACCCACGATAATCGCTGCCCTCAAGAGCAAGCGAGACACCGTGGCAATCTTGCTGCTAAACCTGTTTCTGGGCTGGAGCGTGATCGGCTGGATCGTCGCGCTGGTCTGGGCGGCGAAGAATGACGCTCCGGTGGTGGCGAGGTAATTTCGCTCGTGTACGAACTGCGACCGGGAACCTTTTTGTGCCTGACGCTGAGCTTGGTCCTGGCCGGATGCTCCGGGCAGAGCGCCGCCAACCGGCCGACACCGAAATCAATGCTGCAAGCTATTTCTGCGGCAAATCCGGCGCAATACGAACAGATTCGCGATACCAAGAAGTGGCGAAATCCCTACCTGATCATTCGCCCGGATGGTGTAGCGTTCTTTGACGCCGCGGATAGCGCCGAAATCATCCTCAAGCCGGAAGAAGTTCTGGGCGTTCTGGCCAAGCTCCCTGCATCGAACTGGCCCAACGGCCGCGTCGTCGCCATCACGGAAGCGGCGCATGCGTCCGAGCAGGACGGGGTGGCCATTCGCCGCAACAAAGGCATTGTCGGCGGAATGCTCGAAGACGCGCACGTTGCGATTAAGTGGATACCTTCATCGTGAATCCTACCCGCGCAACTCTAGGGACCTTCACAACAGTGAACGAGATGCGCGCAGCTTCCCGAGCGGCTCGGCAGGCGGGGAAGCGCCTCGCCCTTGTCCCAACCATGGGTGCTTTGCACGAGGGCCATTTGTCCCTGGTGCGCGCCGCGCGCGCCGCAACTGACATTGTTGCCGTTTCGATCTTCGTCAATCCCACGCAGTTTGGCCCGAATGAGGACCTGGCCAAATATCCGCGCTCCTTCGAGCGCGACCGCGAACTACTGGAGCGCGAAGGAGTATCGATGTTGTTTGCACCAACCGTCGAGGAGATGTACCCGGTGGGCACGGTGACATGGGTCACTATCGACGATTTAAGCGGAAAACTCGACGGGCGCTCGCGCCCGGGACACTTTCGGGGCGTCACCACGGTGGTCTCCAAACTGTTTCACATCGTCGAACCGGATGTAGCCTTCTTCGGCCAGAAGGATGCGGCGCAGGTAGCGATCATCCGCCGCATGGTTCGCGACCTGAATTTTCCGGTGGAAATTGCGGTCTGTCCGATCGTGCGTGAAGCGGATGGCTTGGCCATGAGTTCGCGCAACGCCTACCTCAATCCCGAACAGCGCCGACAGGCGCTCGTGCTGCATCGTTCGCTGGTGCGAGTACAACGAATGATCGAGGCCGGCGAGCGGAATGCAACCAAGCTCGTGCAAGCCGGCCACGCGGAATTCAACTCAGAGGCAGGAGTGAGGCTGGACTACTTCGAGATTGTGAACCCCGACTCGCTCGACCCCGTGCAGGAACTTTCCGGGCGAACCCTGGTCGCAGTCGCCGCAGATGTAGGAGCCACGCGGCTGATTGACAATCAGCTCTTTAACTTTGAAGCAAGCTCGCCACGTTGAACCCTGTGTTCCCCCAGGTGGGGATCCTTTGAGAGGTCACAACTGCTTTCTAGTACGCATCCAGATAGTCATACCCTGAGTCCCAACCCCAAGTGGGCGCGTACGCGTAAGGCGGCCAAGACCAGAATGGATCCCAAGCCCACCCGAGTCCCCAACCCGGCCATCCGCAGCCGAAACCCAGGCCCCAACCTGGCCATCCCCAGCCCCATCCGAGGCCGAATCCCCAGCCGCCCCAGCCCCAT
>Ga0209060_10001535_pt1 | contig 24865 bp, 25 predicted proteins | sample Coa_R1_8_FD_187155 | JGI IMG/M metagenome (GOLD analysis project Ga0209060, IMG submission 187155) | Surface soil microbial communities from Centralia Pennsylvania, which are recovering from an underground coalmine fire - Coalmine... | ecosystem: Environmental > Terrestrial > Soil >...
TGGTCAACAAGCCCATCGAGGGGGGCGCAGGTCCGGTTCTCGTCATGGTTGAATACACGATCCATCCGAAGGATCGACAGGCCTTTCTCGAGGCCGCGGATTCGCTATGCAATGAACGGCGCCGCGATGGCGCTTATGCGTGGGGCATCTTTGAGGATGTCGCCTCGCCTGGGCGGATGGTGGAGACCTTCTACGTTGAATCATGGTTCGAGCACTTGAGGCAGCACGAACGGGTCACCAAGGCTGACCGCGCGATCGAAAAAAAGATTCGCGCGCTTGTCACGACGCCGACCAAGACGACTCATTTAATCTCAGCGCAGCGGCGCTAGGTCGTAACGGCGTACCTGATGAATCACGGTCGGTTTTTGCTCGCGCCGCTCTTGTTTTTCACTACGACGCCGATAGCGCAAGGCGTCGACCCACAACGCGAACACGGGACGGGACTGATGCCGACTGGGGTAATTCAGATGAGGTCCCGAGAATGACTTCCGCCAGCAGCGGCCAATTGAAGTTACGCGATCACTGATCGCACCGACTCTGTCAAGGGATTACCCGGCGCGCGCTATCACGCTTGGGAATTGCAACCAGCGCGATGATTTATAGTCGTAGAGCGCGCAGCTCTTTGTGATTCGTCGCAGTTCCGACCAGCCTACGGTACCCGAATCGGCGCAGCAATCCGTTCTGGACAGATTTCGCGAGACCGAGGCGAGCCGGTAATTCGGAATGCGTGGGTCGTGGTGGTGGGCCCGGTGCCACATGATCCCGTGCAATAGCTTTTCCGATCCAAACGGCAAACGTACGTCTCGTGTCAATTCGCCGTGCCCGCGACGGCGATTCCAGCTCGAGCGTCTGTCGAACCACAGAATGGATGGTCCACTATGATGGAGGAAAGTCACGAGACCCATCAGATAGTTCCACAACGCGAAGGGTATTGCGCCGCCCAAGAGCACCAGCAGCCATCGAGGTTGTCCGGTCGAATCGGCCCTCCACATGAGGAATGCGAGATACGCGGCGCCGGCGAGCGCCGTCAGCCAGGCGTCGAGCCAGAATACCCTTCGTCGCGCTCCGCGATGGTCCTTGGACGGGAAAAACAGGCTCTTGGACCACATCTCGATGGCGTAGTACAGGCCCAGACCCCAAACCGAGCGATATAGCCGCTCGAGTCTCCGACGCCAGATCGGCAGCGCGGCGAATTCCTCGGGACTCAACGGTACCCAGACGCGATCTCTACCTTTGAGGTTGGCGAAGCCATGGTGAGAAAGATTGTGGCCAACATGCCACAGACTGAAGGTCGTAAGCGTTGGGAAGAAGAGCATCCGGCCCACGATTTGGTTCGCCGCCGCACTGGTGAACAGGCTCCCGTGGCAGGCATCGTGACCCAAGATGAACAATCGGGCGAGGGTAACCTGTAACGGAACGAGGAGCAGCAGTTTGCCGTACAAAGGCAAGTCAATGATGCCCCACACCAACGCGATCAGGCATGTCGTGTCGAGCAACACCTGAACGGCGGAACGCAGGGTTTTAGGGCCACCGACGGCGTCAAGCGCATCCGAAATGAGAGAGGCCCTTCTGAAGATTCCGGCCGACATCGTGGCCTCAGGGTTGCGACGATGCGCCCTACTCCCTCAAATTGCAAGATGAACACGCTTCCTTGCGCGATTTGTGTGATCCTCTGAGGATGATGAGAACCGCCAAAGACACGCTCAGCGCTCAGCACATCAGGCAATACCACGCGGATTTATGCGCATTCGTCAGGGGCAATGCACAGGCAATCGCCTGCGGCTGCTCCAGTCCGGCGAGAGCCAGCTCCGATAGTTTGGTGTTCGTGAGCGATCAAGCGCAGTTGGGATCATTGCAGGGGCACGGCGCTGCGATCGTCGTCGTGCACAAAAGTCTGAGCCACGACATTGCCTCGCGCCCCGACCCGGGCACGTGCTACTTCGCGACCGAGTCCATCGGTCCGGCCATGGCCGTTTTGCTGACGTACTTCGATCGCAAGGCCGAGCGCTTTGCGCAATGGGGTGAGCGCCACGCAACCGCAGTGGTGCACGAGCGAGCGCACATTGGCGCGCACGTGCACTTGGGTCCCTTCTGCGTGATCGGCTCGGGAGCCAGGATCGGCGATCACTGTCTGATTGGAGCGCACACGGTGATCGAGAACGACGCGGTCATCGGCGCGCGCACCGTGCTCCATCCCCATGTGTTCGTCGGCTCCAGTTGTATCGTCGGTGCGGATTGCGAGATTCATCCGCACACTTGCATCGGCAGTGATGGGTTTGGATACGTTCGCGGTCCGAATGGACTGCCGATGAAGATTCCGCATCTCGGCAATGTTCAGATCGACGACCATGTGGAGATCGGGGGCAACTGCTCCATCGATCGTGCGAAGCTCGATTCGACGCACATTCGGAGCGGAGCCAAGCTCGACAACATCTGCCATATCGCGCATAACTGCGACCTGGGTGAAAACGGCTTCTATACCGCGGGCTTCATGATGGCCGGGTCGACAAAAATCGGGCGCAATTTCAGCACCGGCGGGAACTCCGTAGTGTCCTCGCACCTGACCATTGCCGACCACGTCTCGCTGGCTGGCCGCTCGACCGTGACCAATGACATCAGCGAGCCGGGCGAGTACGGCGGTTATCCGTTGCAACCATTGCGTCAGGCATTGAAGACCATCGCGACGATCGGCGGCCTTACCGAGATGCGCAAGAATCTCGCGCGGGTGATGCGGAGACTGGAACCCGCGGCGAGCGGTGACGATCCTCGAAATCCGCGTGCGCTCGCGACTGATCAGTCGGGGAGTCAATAAGACGAATAGTCCAGACCTGCGGCCCCGGTCGCTGACGCTCGACCTGCGGTAGGTTCAATTCAGGTCTGTCATTCAGCAACTGCTCTCGCGCTGTGCCTTATACGGCGGGGTCGAGGACCGACCTCCAGATGGGATCGACACAGAATGGGCTGCGCCGCAGGGGCAATCAGACTCCCTTGGCGTGAACCATCCGCCGCGCCGCCTCGTGAGGATCCGGCGCGGCGCGTCGCCCTCCTCCCACCGAGGTAATCTTCGAGTCGCTGCTGATGACCCGACGACCCGCGACGCGGTCAGCGTTCGGTTTGCCCAATATCAGCTGACGCGCTTGCTCCTGGGGGTCAAGGTTGAATGCATGCGCATCGCCGGATACGGCGGCTACGACGCGATTGGTTTTCGATCGTCCGGCAGTGGTTCCGGACAAGAGATCTCTGGCCTGCATCTGAGCGTCCCCTTGAACATCCGTAGCGAGAGCGCTATTGGCATGCAGAATAATTCCAAATGCCAGCACGAGACCCAGCGCCTTACTTGGCTCGAATGAAATCATGACGAATCTCCAATTGTGTTGCGAATAGAGAAACCAATGATCCGGAGAGTGCACGACTTATCAAACTCTTCCCAATCGAATGTCGTAATGACGCCAATAGTGCGCGGCTATGGCTGTCGCGATAGACGGGGGCTATGGTCTGCCGAGGAATAATCTATTGGATTTTCTGACATCTCCAGTATCTACTCGTTTGCCAGTGGGGGGCGCGCTGCAGTGACACTGACTGAACTACGCTATCTGGTGGCACTCGCGAATCGCGGGCACTTCGGGCGAGCCGCGGAAGACTGCCACGTATCCCAGCCGACGCTGAGCACTCAGATCAGGAAGCTAGAGGAGTATCTCGGCATCGCCCTGATCGAGCGCAATGCGAAGTCGTTCTCGCTCACGTCCATGGGGCAGGATGTGGTTGATAAGGCGCGCAAGATCCTCGGGCAAGTCGATACGCTGTTGGCCTCCACACGAAAGTCACGTGAGCCATTGACTGGACCGCTCAATTTGGGCGTGATTCCGTCGCTGGCACCGTATCTTTTGCCGCGGCTATTGCCCCTCGTTAAGAATCAATATCCCGGGTTGCAACTGGTGGTGCACGAAGATCTCACGGAGCACCTATCGGAACGCTTGCGCGGCTATCAGATCGATGCAGCGTTGTTGGCGTTACCCTTGGATGGCGATGACTTCGAGGAGATCCCGCTGTTTGACGAACCATTCTGGTTTGCCTGTCCAGCAAAACATCCGCTGGCCGTATTGAACACTGTCAGCGAAGCCGATCTGTGCGACGTGCCGCTACTGCTGTTGGCCGACGGACACTGTCTACGCGGTCAGGCGCTAGCAGCCTGCGGGCGGACCGACGCGAACGTGGAGAGGATCGATGACTTTCGTGCTGCGAGTCTCGAGACGATTTGCCAACTCGTTGCTGCGGGATTTGGTTGCACGCTGTTGCCGGCGCTGGCGGCGCGTCCGCACCAAAACCCGAACTCGTCATTCGCGATCCGGCCCTTCCGATCTCACAAAGCGAGCCGCCGCATCGGATTGGTATGGCGCCGGGGACATCAGAAATCGCAAGAACTAGCGCTATTCGCTGCGCTGGTCAGGAAGCATCCGCCGAACGGCACCCACACGGCTTTGGTGGACGAACGAGCGCTGCGAGCCCGGTTCTAACGCTTGCCGTAATCCAGCGGCACGCCCTTACGCTGGGCGATGATGTAGGCCTCGAGCGCGCGCATTTTGGGGTCATCCGGCCCGAGCACCTTACCTCGCACGGGATGCTCGATGCACCAATTGATCATATCGCGCAGCAGAGCAACGCGGCCCAGCTGCGGCTGGAACTTGGGGTAGGATTCTGGATGCGTGTTGGCCGCGCGCGGGTGGCACATGTCGCAGGACACAGCGATCTCGCTCCCGAGTTCGTCCCCGCTGTGGAACACGGTCGAGCCGTATAGGGCGACTTTATAGGTTTCGTTCTGCCATACCTGCACGTCTTGGGGGGTCACCACCCCATAGGTGGCGGACTGGCCCGTTCCGATCAGTTTGGAATTATCCGACGGCCGCACGACCTGGTGCGCCTCGACCTCCGCCTGCTCCCAGTTACTCTTCGGATTGGCCTCCCTCCACTGCGCCATGAGCGCATCGGAGATCTTCTGTCCCTCGGCGCGGGTCTTGGGCGCATCGTTCGGCACCTCAACCGTGGTCTTGTTGTCGCAGAGCTTCACGGTTTTGCTTCCCGCAGCTGGGGCCGCGGGCGATTGTTGAGACAAAGTTGTCTGACTATCAGCGGTGCCTGCGAGCAGCGATGACAGCAGGATCGGTGCGAGGGGGCGGAGATTCTTCATGCCATGCTCCGAATCAATAACTGGCGAGCGTTGGGGCTACGGGGATGTCGCTCTTGCCGCCGCTGCTCAAGTAGCCGGCCCTAACCTGCATGGGATTGCGGTTCCAGAGGTTGTAGAGCTTGTCGACAAGGCCGTCCGGGTGCACCGCGACTGAGCCGTCGCCGAGCCCATCATTCGAATCGAAGGGATTGGGGCGGTTCATCTGCACCGTGAGGGCCGGCAACCCTTGCGGCGCGTATGGCCAGGGCCACGCGGTTGAGAGCATGCCGTGGAACTGGATGTTGCCGATCCGGTTGGTCAGCACTTGGTGGGTGTGGCCGTGCAACACAGTGACGCGATCGAATCGTTGCAAGATTGCCTGCACTTCCTCGGCGTCATCGGTCCAGAAGTTCCAGGGTCGGTACAGCTTATAGAGCGGGGAGTGGGAGAACACGATGAGAGGGGTCGATGTGGGCACCTTCTCCAGGTCCTTGCGCAGCCACTCGCGCTGCGGGGCGCCCACCTCAAAAGCGCTTTGCACGGCATTATCGAGCCCGGCCACCGTGCGCATGCGCTCCGCCGGACTCATGCCGCGCGCGCTCCAGAAATCCTTCTCGACGACGCTCATAAGGACGACGAAGTGAATGCCTTTGTGATCGAAGCTGTAGGTCTGGGAGCCGAACAACGCGTTCCAGCGCTCTCCCATGTCGAAATACCAGTCGTGCTCGCCCACCATCATGCGCACCGGCGCCTTGATGCTCCTTAAGATCTGGGCTCCCAGATCGAGTTCTTCCCTGCGCCCGAGCTGCGCCAGGTCCCCACCGTACAACACGAAGTCGGGTTGTGGATCGAGCCGGTTGATGTCATCGACCGCCCGCAGGAGCTGACGCACGAACCGCTCATTGGTCTTCTTCACATAGAGATGCGAGTCCGAGATGTACGCGAAGGTAAACCCCTTAGAGCCCCCGCCGGCGCCATCCGCATAGGCCACATTTACGGGAAGAAAGCTGTGCAAGTGATTGGACACTCCCGCCGCTGCTGCAGCGGCGGCTGCGCCCGTTGATACCCTGAGGAAGGTGCGCCGATCGAGCTGCTTTAGACCGCGAAACAGACTCTCTCGCTCTTCCAGATGACGGGTCTCGACACTCTTGATGTGAGGTATTTTGCCATTCTCTTTCATGGGGGTGGCTTCCTATTGACTGAGGCCCGCGGCGCCCATCACGCGCCGCTCAAAGGGCAACACCTCGCGATGCGCGAGGGTGTTGTCGCGAAAGGGCCGGCTCTTGGCGGCCTGCGCCTGCTGCTCGCGCAAAGCCGCCTCGTTCTGGGCGCTGAAACGCAAATCGGTGAGGGAGAACAAAAATGCGACCACGTCGTCGATTTCCCGTTCGCTCAAGTTCAAAGGCTCGATTCCGCCGTCGAGGTATGCGTTCGTCTCTCCGCCCTTGTTGTAGTGATCCATAACGTCCCAGAGGGTCTTCAAGGAGCCGTCATGCATGTAAGGAGCCGTGAGTGCGACGTTGCGAAGTTGTTCGGTCTTGAAAGCGCCGATATCTTCGCGCTTCCTGGTGACCAGGAACCGGCCGAGCTCCGACAGATCGGTCTCTATGGCGAGTTTGTCGAGCGCCTCGGTATTGCTGCTATCCTTGAGAACATTAAGTGCCTGCCCGGCGAGTGCCTCGAAATTCTGCTTGCGCGCGGACACGCCGATGTTGTGGAAGAGGTTGTCGGTGCCGAGCGGATTCGAGGAATTGATCATGTGGCAGCTCACGCAGCGCGCTTTCCCGTTGAAGAGCGCAAGGCCGCGTTGCGCGGCGGGGGAAAGCGCCTTGGCGTCGCCGGCTGCAAAGCGGTCGAACTGCGCATCCAGAAAGATCAAGGTGCGCTCGAAGTTGGCGATCGCGCGGCCGAGATCCTCGTAGTTCGGCGCACGTCCGTAGGCTCTCTGAAAGAGCGTTTGATACGCTGGGTCGGTGTTGACGGCTGCAATTGCGCTCGCGGCGTCCGGATGCCCCATCTCGATCGGGTTCAAGATCGGCAGCTTCGCCTGTTCCTCGAGCGAGGGTGCACGGCCATCCCAGAACTGGGTTTGCATGAGTGCCGCGTTCATGGTCGTCGGGGCGCTGCGCTTGCCCAGATGATCGCCGATCCCCTCCGAGACGCTGCGGTGATCGGTGAAGCCCCGGCTCACATCGTGGCAGGTCGCGCAAGCAAGGGTGCCGTCCTTCGACAAGCGGGTGTCGAAGTAGAGCTTGCGCCCCAGCGCAATGCGGTCCGGCGTCATTTCATTGGCCTGGACCGTATAGATCGTTGCCCATGCCACCGGATCAATTCCCGCAGGGGGATCGAGGTTTCGTTTGATCAACTGGTCGAGGCGCTGCTGTTGCTCTTGCATCCGCATCGCGCCATGCGGTGCTTCATCGAGTTGTGCGGCGAAACTTCGCGTGCTTCCAGCGGCGAACGCGAAGGCGATCATCATCGCGCGAGAGGGACTCATCCACTTTGACTTGTTCATGCTCGCCTCCGGGGCTGGCTTCGCGCAGGCGGCGGATGACGCTCGCTCAGCTGGCTGCATGATGCGCGCCCCACGAAAGAGTGCCCAATCGAATGTTTGAATGGAGTTGATAGGGGTTGCCTATGAATGCGTAGCCGAGCTTTCCGAAGAGCCAAGAAATCGCCACTAAGTTTCGCGCGATGCGGCTTTCGAGAGCTCCAGAGATCGTTGAGCCCAAAGGCCAGGAGACTTCGCCTACCGGTTGTCCTAGTAATCACCGGACAGCTGCGGATGAACAATGCGCTCGAACGCATCATCCGAGAATAAAGGGCGCGGACCCGAGTAGGCGCTGCATTCCCGGACGGTCACTCGGGATTCATGCTGGTAGCGGCACTCTCAGGCGCATCGCTTCGACCCGCAGGGGAGGCGGCCTCCCAAGGGCTATTGAGAGTTTGCTAAATCCAGTTCGAGAAGAGGTAGGGACCTGAAAAGATTCTCCGAATCAAACCAAAGAACTTTGACTTCATTTTCGTGCGGCGTTCGTGGTCAAGTCGCTGCCGCTCGCTGTGCCACACCCGCGCTATGCGCGGGTGTGGCAGCGGGGTTAGGCTGGAGCCGACTCAATAACCCCCTCCGCCCGTCGTCGTCGTTGAACTCGTCGAGGAGCTGATGGTCCCGAATACCCCGTCCGTTTGACTGGCAAATCCAGCCGTGTAGAACAGAGCCGTCAGCGGCTTATCGGAGTCTCCGTTGCCAAACACCAATGACCACAATCCGGGAAAGGCGAATGGTTGCCCATTGCTGCCCTTGAGCGACCCTAGCGAGGTCGCCAATTGCGTTCCGTTGGGCTTAAAGATGTTGATCTTCCCGTCACCGAAGTTGCCAATCAGTACATCTCCCGCGAGAGAGCCCCAACCGTTCGGCGCCACCGCGATCCCCCAAGGCGCATTGAGCACGCCGGTCGAGGCAAAACGACTCACGAGGTTACCGGCCAGATCGAACAAATCGACATATCCCAAACCGGCTCCCGTCACCTCATCATGTTTGGCCGTGTCCTGCATCGCATAGGTCACGTAGAGCTGGTTGTTGACGGCCGTTATGCCGAAGGGAACAAATCCCTGCGGAATCGCCGGGTCTACAAACTTACCCTGCATATCCACCGGCTTAGAAAAGTTTGTATCGAACACATCGACTTTGTTGTTGTGCAGATCGGTCGCATAAAGAAATGTCGCGCCGTTGACCGTGCCTAACGCAAGACCCTTATAAACAGCGTGATTGGCGCCGTTCGCGACGCCATCATCGTATACGGTGACCGCCGTCGAGCCGCTGTCCGTTGCCCATCCGGCGATCGTGCCGCCCTCGCCGGCGAACATGAACAAGGCGGTCTCTTGGCCGTTACTGGTCGCAATGAGAAAACCGCCGCTGCCGTTATAGACTTGGCCCGTCGGATTGGCCTGCACGCCTGCTGCCGACGCTGGAATAGCGATGCCCTTGCCGGGGGAACCGGTGACCTCCTGCGTCTCTATGTCCCCCGCACCGCTATAAAGAGTGGCGAGATTGCTGTTGTTGTCCGCGATCCAAAACGGCAATCCGGTGGCGATAGCGATGCCCCAAGGATTCTGCAAATTAGCATCCGCGATCTTCGATGATGCTACTACCTCCGACTTATCCACGACCAAGGCCGTATCGATGAAGACCGTCGATGTCTGCTGACCCCCCGTGCTGGCCGTCGGGCTTCCGCCGATGCTCGCTCCCCCGCCCCCGCAAGCTGCGATGATCATGCTACCGAGGGTGGTGACAACCGCCGGAACGACCATTCGGCTCTTCTGCAAGTGATTCAATTTCATTGATCCTCCAAATCTCAGTGCAAATAGACACTCGGCGTAGGTACCGAGCCGACGCGAAGAGGTTACTGCCGAGATAAAATTAGTCGCCGCCATCGGATGCGGTAAATTGAATCCGCGTCTTTCGCGATAGATGGCACTTCCTGGGCGGGCAGACACGATCCTGGTCATTGGCGGCCTAGCGCCAAATTCAGGGGCGTACGTCAGCTCCGACCTGTCGGAGCTCAGCGGCTCGATGTCACGTGTTCCACTGCATTGCCGAGCGAGGCCGACATTCCGTCGGAGAATATCTTGTGGAAAAAGTTGCTGGTCTTCTTCATGAACACGAAAAGAGACTTTGGCTATCTCAGGATCCAGACTGTCGCTCCAGCGGCTCTAGTCTTGAACAGCGTCTCTTTCACGTGCGTAACGCACGGCGCATTGCGGACATCAGAATCACTTTGCGGGGATACACGAGGCCGCCCGTCTATGCGCCCTTTCAGACGGTGCCGGCAACCGGGTCAATAGCTCACCGATGCGGAGCGCCGCGTTCTTGGCCGCCGCTCGGATCGCGCGTACCTGAAGGCAGAGAACCACATCGCCGCGGCGACGCATCCGCGGGCCCCGTCATACTGTCGAACGCGTTGTTCATTCCATCGTCGAGTTCAAGTCGAGCGGAAAGATCCACGGGCTCCTCGGGATGCCCGAGTGCTTTGCCGACTGCCCGGAATCGACCTCACTCCTGCCTCTGGCCATCTTTGGCTTGCTAATTTGCGATAAAGTCGGCGAATTGGGCATACACTGCGACAGTCTCCCCTGGGCATTGCCGGAATTTCGCCCATCTGTTGACTTTCCACCTGCCGGGAGCGCGAATCGATGGATGCCGGCAGTGAATCGAGACCGCAGATTCCCGCCATAGCGTCTGCGGAGTTTCGAGCCCTCGTCAGGCATCGTGGCGTCCAAGTTACCATCATCCTTTGGGTCGCCGGATACCTCTTGGTGATATGGATTGCGGGTGGTTCGCTTCCATTCGATCGCCCGGCGGTCGCCGCACTGCCCTTCGCGCTGCAGCTGGCTGCCCCGAGCATCACACTGATCGAGATCCTTGGTCTAATGGGGTTGGTCTTCCTGCTCACTCGCGGGCGCATCGTCCCGGACCTCGCGAGCCGCGCACCTCGTCGTCAAATGGCATTGCGAGAGACGCTGCTGCTGATCGGCTATGCGGCTCTAGGCCAGGTGGGCGGCTGGATCTTGGGTCCGGCGCTGGGGTACCGGCCCTTTAGCTTCCACATCGCCGGCACGGTATTTGGCTGTAGCGTCGCACCCCAGCGTGGCGAAATGTGGACGTGGGCGCTGTACAATTTTGTGGTATTTGCGCTGCTGCCCTACCTCTATTTCCGGCGCCGCTATACAAACACCCAGCTTAACCTGCGCTCTAGCGACCGTCGAAACGACGTGATCTTGATCGTAGCGGTTATCGCGGTCGAGTCCGCATTCGAGCTTGCAGTCTTTGACAAGACACTCTTTAGTCTGAGTGCACATCAAATACTGATCGGAGCACCCCTCACACTGCTGATATTCTTTATGGGCACGGTGCTCCCGACGATGATGCTGATCTATGCGATCTTGTTGCCCCGCTATCTTGCGTTGTCGGGCTCGCGAATCACGACCGTATTGCTAGGTGGGCTCACGTATGCGGCAATGCATATTGTCGAAGGTTGGTCCACGTTCAGTTCCCCGACCCATGCCACGCTGTCGCTCATCTTCGTGCTGCTTCAATACTTCGGACCGGGGATGTTCAAGAGCGTATTGACACTGCGAACCGGCAATGCCTGGGTGCATGCGCTCAGCTACCATATAATCGCGCCGCACTTAATTGTCGATACTCCACTCGTGATCAAGACATTCGACATCATCCCATGACGCTGATCGACACTTACTCGCCGGTGTACCAGTTCAGAGAGCTACATCAGGACGCGGCGCCAGGCGCCCTACTCGATGCGGTCAATACGCCGGGAATCGTAGATGATCCATGGGTTCAATGGTTTATTCGCTTGAGGGAAGCACCAGGTCGGCTTGTCAGCTTATTGGGCTACCACAGCCAGCTTAAGGACAAGCCCACGTTTGGACTCGATGATTTCACAAGGCTTGGTCGACTTCCCGATCGGGAAGTCGCATTCGGCTTGGTTGGACGGTTTTGGAGATTCGATTACGGGATCGTCTCCATCGCGGATACGCATGCGTTCGAACGGTTCGGCGCCATGGGTGTACCGAAGCTCGTGCTCAATTTTTCGGTTGAAGTACTGGACGCTGGGCGCACCTGGTTACGAACGGAAACACGGATATTCTGCAACGATCGAAAATCGCTCACTTTATTCCTACCCTACCGGTGGTTGATTCGTCCGGTGAGTGGTCTGATGCGGCGCCGCCCTGCTCCGGCGAATTGCGATCGCCGCGCATACCCGGTGAGGTGATCGGCAGCTCAGTGGTGGCCGAAGCTGCGTCTTCGTATCCGCATAGAACGAATCAAGCCCGGCAGTACCCAGCCGAACTCTCTAGCCCCGGACAGCGAGGCCCAGCCACCGCTGACTAAGAGGTTGTCACCGGTGATGTAGCCAGCCCGCGGCGAGACGAGGAACGCGATCGCCTCCGCCAGGTCTTTCGACTTACCGACCTTCCAGGGGCACGGTTCCGAAGAGCTGCTGATCGGTAATGCCCATCGCAAAGGTAGTGGTCTTGCGCACTTCCTCGCCCGGCCCGCGGGAATAAGGCATTGATGTCCGCGCTACCCATCCTCTCAGGGAGCCTTCGCACGAGCTGGCCATTCTGAAGCTCTCTGACCATGCCAAGCTCGCCGGCGGAGATGCTGCCAAGTCCTGCCACGGCGGCAACCGTCGCGACTTCGCCTCCATTCGGTACCACCTGGCCTCCCAGCGCACGGAAGTTGTCTTGCAATCCTCGTGAAGGCCCCGCCCCCATGCCGCGCCCAGCAGGACCCGCGATGATCGAATGCTGCGGCAGCTCTGTGGGCGAAGTGGGCGTCCCCGCTCGTTCAAGGCAAGCGGGCGATGCCGCCAGTACGCATCTCGCTTCACGCCAACCATATGCATTTTTAGATTATTTGCATTCGATGCAATAAATCCAACCTCGCTGCGGTCCATTGCTTGAAGTCGTGGAACTGATCCTGAAACGATTTGAGCAAGTACGGGGTACTTTCGAATGCACGCAGTGGGGTCATCTGCAACGTCAGCATCGCCAGCTCAGATTCCAATGGCACGTACGCCGGATCAAGAACTTGCACTACTCGAGCGCGTGGTTTCCGGAGAGACGCAACTCTTCTACGAGTTGATAAGCCCTTATGAACGTCGTGTCTTTATCGCGGCGGTCTCAGTCTTGCAAAATGAGGCGGATGCCGAAGAAGCGGCGCAGGAGACGTTTCTCAAGGCCTTTGTGCAGCTGTATTCCTTCCGGCGAGAATCCAAGTTCAGCACGTGGCTCATCCAAATAGCGGTAAATGAGGCGCGCACGAAGCGACGCAAAAACCACAGGTTTCTGTACGACTCCATCGACGAGACGGCCGAGGATGAGGAAGGCGACTATTGTCCGAAGGATTTTGCGGATTGGCGCGATACTCCATCTGAAACCTTGCAGAGGGCCGAGCTTCGCACCGCCCTGCGGAATGCCATTGCCTCACTACTTCCCGCATATCAAGAGGTGTTCGTTATGCGGGATATTCAGAATCTGAGCATTGCAGAGACTGCGGAGGTCCTGCAAATTAGCCAGGCTTTGGTAAAGACACGACTGCTTCGGGCAAGATTGAAGGTACGCGATGCACTGGCGCCCGGACTCGACGGCGCATGGAGCAGCGGAGGCGGGAGCTGGAGAGAAGTGAGACCCTGGTAACATGATCACCGTAGACATCAGTTGCGTTGAGGTTTGGCGGGAATTGTCGAACTACATCGATGAGGCCGTAGAGCCCGCGATCCGCCAGCGAATGGAAGAGCATTTTAGTGTGTGCAAACACTGCGTTGCCGTTCTGGATGGGACTCGCAATATTGTTCGCCTGGTCGGCGACGGCCGCGTGTTTGATATGCCTGCGGGATTCAGCGAACGCCTGAAGGCGAGCTTGGCACGGAAGCTCGGAAGCTAACGATTGGTTTAGGCGTCGACGCGTCGAACTGGGACGCAACGGGGGTCGCGCAACGCGAACTGCCGGCTGCAACGAAAACAAATCGCTGTAACTTTTCCGTACCTCGTGAGTCTCACGCGGGTCATTCAAAGCATACAGGTGGACTTGACCGACCGTTGCGGTGGCCGGTCCCACTCGTTGCTGAATGCGACACTCGTCAGTATTAGGAGCCACAAATGAAATCGGTAATTCGCAGTCCATTGATGTCGAAAACGCGACCAACGGAAAGTTGGACACGACTGAATGCATTCGCAAACGGTCGAGTCGCCGTCACTCTGAGCGGTCTATTCCTGGGCGGCCTTGTTGCATCGCTCGCCATGGCAGAGGTCGCGCCGTTGACCAGGGAGCCACTCTCTCCGGAAGCAATGGCGATGCACGTTCAAGCGAAACGTCCTGTCGCAAAGCCAGCCACGACCCTGGAGCCGGCTGCTGCATTGGTAGCCTCGTCCTCGTTCAACTCAGCACAAGGCCCGGGACCCGGAGCAATTGGGCCTGGTCCAGGGTGTGACTTATTCCCCGCGCCCCCGTCCGTGGGTGCGACCGTTCCTCTGAGCTATTTCGGGCCCTCACCCTCGACGGTCAATCCGAGTCTGGTCGGGCCGGTGCAACTGCTGAACTCCGGCACGGTCGACGCCAAGAACGGAACTATTACCATACCGTTATATAAGGGCCGTCTCGCGGGCACCAACAAGGCCATCTGGTACGTCCTGACCGATGTCGACAACCAGGGAGTAGCGGCGGAACTTGGTCTGAACTTCTCCACCAAGCTCACCTTTGCCTCACTGGCCTCGAGGACGGGGAACCTGGATGCCAACGGCGATATCGTATTTGACAAGGGGACGGTCAACTTTGCGCCCAAGCGCGAAATTGTTCCTGGCCCCGCAGGAGCCGAATTCCCGCCCAAATCATTCGCGGCTGGATCGGTGGGAGATGCAAACTACAGCCCGTACGTTCGCATCGTAAATGCCGCTAATGTGATCTACAACGCCCCAATGGTGGCATTCGATGTCGATGCCGCTCAAATCAACTTCCCCAACGGCAATGTGGACTATTCGAAGGTGCATGACCAGGTTGTAGCGATCGATCCGGTCAACATGACGGTCACCCTCAACCTGATCAATGGCTTCAGTTTTGGGCGGCCGGTATGGTATCTCTCCATGGACACGAGCATCCCCCTTGGAGCGGCAATTGAACACAACACGTACGCCCCGCTCATGGGTAAGCTGCTACTGGGCCACGACGACAGCTTTGCAAGTCCTGTCGAGCGTATTTTTATCTCGACGAACGGGCCGGAATCGGGAGCCTGCAACAACCCGCTGAGGCAGGGTCTATCGGCAGATTTGGCCGATGGGCACCGGCCGAATAATGTCGTCGGCGGAATCCCAACGATCGCACTCGATTACAGCCCTGCGTGGGACGCTCAGCTGTTCGCGTGGACTGAGGATGCGATCAACAAGGGCTTTCGCGGGCAACTTCGTGAGGAATTTCAGATCCTCACGTTCGTACAAGACGGCCTGATCACCGGTCCGGGCGGCGCGCCCTTCGGCAGCTCGGGATTCTCCATCAATTGCCCGATTGTTCAACGTCTCGATTGACGAGCACTTTCGAGCTTCATTCACCTGCCGATTCTGACAGCAGAATCGGCAGGCATTTCAAGACACCCGGCTCGAGTCGTTGATTTAAGATTTTGTTTTTGTTGGTGGCCGGGGGTCGCTACAACGGTAAATACGCATCCCGGTCAGCACGCGCTAAAGGTCTTGGTCGCTCTGATGCTGGCACGTTCGAGCCGACCGTGCCTAATTTGAGCCCCGTTTTTGTCCCTGATTGTAGTCAATCGCCCTTTGCATTGCGGTCAGCCCATCGAAGGATGACCTGGTGGATCGCTTGCAGTCCATCGGTGAGTGCCGCCGATCCGGGCTGCAGGATGAGCGGTGACTTGATCTCGTGAAGCTCCCCCTGGCGAACCGCCGGAACATCCTGCCACCCAGGGCGATTGGCCACTTGCTCCGGACGAAAGCGCTTCCCGCACCATGAGCCCAGAACGATATCCGGCGCACGACGAAGGATCTCGGCTGAATCCGCAAGAATGCGATCTTTGGCCAGGGGATTAACCGCGCGCTCCTGGAAGATATCGTCCCCACCGGCAACATGGATCAGTTCGCTGACCCAGCGTATCCCGCTGATCATGGGGTCATTCCATTCCTCGAAGTACACGCGCGGGCGGCGACCGATCGCTGCGGAGCGCATCCGTACTTTTTCCAACTGTAGCTCGAGCTCGCCTGCGTAGTGGGCAGCGCGATCGGCGACGCCGACCAGGGCGCCGAGCCGTTTGACGTACCCAAGAATCCCTTCGACAGACCGGTGATTACTGATCCAGACCTCGACCCTTGCTTTGATCAACGTCTGGGCGATGTCAGCCTGGATATCGGAGAAGCCGATGACGAAGTCCGGCTGAAGCTCGAGGATACGTTCGATCTTTGCGCTCGAAAAGGCACTGACCCTGGGTTTCTCGCGGCGAGCGCGTGTGGGGCGAACTGTAAATCCCGAGATCCCGACGATGCGGTCCTGCTCACCCAGTGCATACAGAACCTCGGTCGGTTCCTCGGTGAGACAGACGATCCGTTGTGGATAGCCACCTTTCATGGCTTCGGTCCTGATGCTGGGCCCGCCACGGCATCGAGCAACGTCCGCAGGGCGAGTGCGTCTCGATGCTGAAGCCCCCGACGGTCGATGTGCGCAACAGCCCGCGCCGCTTCCAATTGGATGTTGCTCTGGGGCGGAAGCCACTCAAGCCAATCAAGAAAGACCTTGACCGGCGAGGGCAACGGGCGGGACGGCTCGGGATGAGCGAGGGATCTCACGGTCCACTCCGAACCCATGCGGCCAAGTGGTTGTTAGGACCACGAAAGAGTCGTCGACCCCAGACGGTTGACATTGCAATCAACTTAAGCACCCAGAATCCACCGAAGGCCAAAGCGTTCAGCGATGCAATCCGAGCAAGATTCGACAAGCCGACATGCAAGGCCGCCGTGCCGAGTGCCGCATCGATAGCACGGAGCGACATCTCGTACGTGAAGAAAGCAGCCAAAAGAACGACGCACGCGCCAGCGTGACCAGGGAGGCGGCGCGAGCAATATCCGGCCGTCATGCACGTCAGTAAAGCAATCGCGCCGAGTGCACCTCCCCAGGCGAGCGTGGCAGGATCTGTGGGATAGTGCATGAAAGCGAAGCCGATCACCTGGTTGACAAACCATACGAGTGCCGTTGCGAGCAGCGCCGTTCTGCGTCCGAAGGATAGGCTGGCAATCGCGGCGAACGCGGCTACAGGAACGGCGCAGGTGAAACCCTTCGAGAACAGCACGCTTCCCATCGTGAGAGCGGCTATGGCCACGGTTGTCCTCATCGGCACTGAAGAAAATATCGAATCAGTCATGTCATGTCTCCTTGAGCCATCAAGAGTGAGTTGATCTGCTGGGTCTGGTTCGCGTCTCAGCGTCCCGCCTCCGTGTTCACCGCGTCCGCGCACGCAATCCGAGAAAGGCAGTGCGCCCCCAGGTACTGTACTGATAGGTCGTTTCGTACCACTTGTTCGTCGCGTTATCGATCCGAGCGTACAGGTCGAGCTGCCGGTTCACGGCATAGGACACGCGCAGATCGATTAGCGTGTAGCCGCCCAAGCGGACCGTGGTCGTTGGAAAGACATTGAAATTCTGGTCGAGACTTGGCCCACCGTAGCGGGCGGCCACCGTCGTCTTCACCTCGTGCGGCCAAAGGTAGGTGAGCGCGAGGTTGGCGGCATCCTCCGGTCGCTGGTAAAGCTGCTGGCCATAGGTCGGGGATCCAGGCGTCTCGTTAGCTGTCTTGATATGCGAGTAGTTGCCCGCCACGGAGAGCTTAGCGGTGATCGAAGCGGCTGCCTGCAGTTCGACGCCATTCGTTTTAGCGCGATCGACGTTGGCGTAATAGCCAAAATTCTCGGCGTACATGGGATTCGTGCAAAGAGGGCTGCCCGGGCAGGCAAGAAACTGAATCAGATCATCGAAACGCGCTTGAAAGTAAGCAGCTGAGAGCGTGACGCGATCGTTCCATAGATGCTGCTCGATGCCCGCGTCCCAATCTCGCGATTGCTCGGGTTGCAGAGCGGTGTTTCCGTAGGGACTGTAGAGCTGATAAAGCGAGGGCGCCTTGTACCCCTGACCCCAGCTTGCGCGAAAAACAGTGGAACTTGGCAAAGACCAGGCGGCGGCCACCTGCCCGGTGTAGTGCTGTCCGAAGGTATCGTAGTGATCGTGCCGCTCGCCGGTCGTCAAGGTAAGCCCGGGAACCACCTCACCTTGCACTTGCAAATACTCTCCAACTTCGCCCGTATCGGCGTGCCCGGGCGCGAAGGGTGTGATATTCAGCCAGCTTTTCTCCTGCTGTGCACCGAACACTGCCTGGTAACCTGGGGTGATCGCGAAGGTGCCCTGATACTCGACGCGGCTGTTGTTGCCGCGGTAACTGTCTGTCTGAGTGATGGGGTCCACTGCCGAGTTGTAGTCTGAGCGCTGTGTCAGCGTGTACTGATAAGCGACTCGATTCTTGAGCTTGGCACCGAACAGATCAAAATTAATGCCCGTGTAGTCGACGAGCTGACGCACGTTCTCGTACTGGGGATAGTTGGCGAGTACGTAGTCAGGCGGAGGCGTGCCGTCATAGAACACCCGACCTTCGGTCCAGTAGGCACGCTCGTCCAGCTGAAAGTCCGAGGTGACATTGTAAGTGGCACGCCCGCTCACCACCGCGTCGTGATACGGATCAGTTAGGGTGCCCCCGTAGCGGCGATCGAGTGCGGGCACACTGTCGGTTGCGTAGTAGGTGGCACCCAGGCGAAGGCTGTAGTCCTCGGTTTTGTCGCCGATGCCGGCTTTGGCGAGCGCGGTGCCGAGACTGCCGCCCTCTGCCTGCACATCGGCGCCGAATCCGGGCTGGGGCTCTGCCGTGATGATGTTGATCACGCCGCCAATAGCCTGGCTCCCATAAAGTGTCGACTGCGCACCACGAAGGATCTCGATGCGCGCGATGTCGCCGACCAGAAGGTTGCCGAAGTCGAAACTACTGCCGGGAAGCGAGGGATCGTTCAGGACGACTCCGTCGATGAGCACGATGCTGTGATCGGAATCGGCCCCGCGAATGTAGACATTGGTCGTCGTGCCCGGCCCGCCGTTACGGCTGAAGGTGACTCCGGGAGTCGTCGCGAGCAACTCGCTCACATTGACCTTCTGACTGCCCTCGATGGCGGCGTTATCCAGAACCGAGACGGAGTTGCCGACCTTCGATAAGGGCTCCGGGGAGCGATTGGCGACGACCACGATCTCGTCCAGTGATTCGTCGGTATCGGCGGCCCAAACTGACGGACGAGAAATACAGAACGCGACGAGGGCCACGACGGCCGTGCCCCGGCCGTGACGCTGGCGAATGTGGTGCAACAGCAAGCTCCCTCAAATTGACGATCCGCGAGCGCTCACGCATCGGCGCGAGCACCCTTGTCGCCACTCGGGAACTCCTCACGCGCGGCACACCCCGGCCGTACGTTGGGCGACCACGACGAGCAGGTCTCCTGGCTTGTGGCTTGGACGTCCCGGCATCACCTTCCCGGACCATGCGAAGTCCAGTGGTATTCGATGCGAGGCACACCACTTACAGTTGCGGGGGCAGCCCGGGTTTTGCACCCGAGTTCCCTTTCAATCCCCTACGGGGAACTTGCCGTGTGACGATAAGCTGCCGCATTCCACGACCCGAGTCAACTGGGAACGCCTCAGCCACTGCACAAGGGAGTCGTTGCTGTGTGGGGAGTATTTCCGGTACGAAGACGCCGAATGCGATCGAAACCCAGCTGCCTTAGGCGCGCTTCGCACTCCTCGAGACATTGCGGGAGATCCCGAGCCATTGGGTCGAACACGAGGCCCATCACGCTTCCACTGTGAGCGACTTGCACCCCGAGGGAACCTACGCTCCTGCCGATGCGGGCGATCTCCTCAAAACCGCGCTTGGGCAGATAGTTCTCATTGATCTCAGCACTTCCCTTCGCGACCGCGGCGAGCAACTCGAGATCGGCGCGCTGAATCGCGTCCGCCAATGTTTGGCGCAGGTCGGCGAAAGTGTTGAGTTCTGCGATCGAATAGTTCGGCACGGACCGGGCGAGCGTGTCGACACCCCCGCCGGTGGGATCGGTATCGATGCTGAGCAGCATCAAGCTCGGCACGGGGGAAGAGAACTCCTCGAGAATCTTGCCGTCGCGCTGCGCGAACAGCAGCGCCTGCTCAGACTCGGCAAACATCGAAGGATCGGACGCCACCTCGGCGTCCACCGCGAATCGTGCTGTCATCTCCGCCGAAAAATGCACGCCATAGGCGTTACCCACCGCCCGGATCGCCGCGACCACATCCGCGGTCGAAGACCCTAACCCCAGCCGCGGCGTCATATTCGACCGCAGATACAAGTAGCCGCCTTGGGTAAACGCAAGCGAACCTGGCAGCGCTGACTCAACCATTTGCAAAGCGAGTTGCGCGGCTTTAAGAGCCTTTGCATACCGCGCTGGGCGCACCTCGCCCGTGACCACACGCAGCCATCCTCCCTTGCGGCAGTCGATCGAACGCTCCCTCGTGCGAACGAACCACGCCGTCGATTTGAACCGAGCGCAAGGCAGGCTCACCAGCCCCGGAACCAACCGACCGCCCGCGTACAGAAAGACGCCCTGCAGGATTTCGCCGTGATGACCTGTCGCTCGCGCGAAGCCGGCTGGGGGTGCAACGCCATGCCTCATGCGCTGCGATCCTATGCCGCTCATCGCGTGTCTCGTCAACACGAATTTGACGAACGCCAAAGCGGGCGCGCACACTAAAGCCATCGTAAGGAGTCCGGATGCATTAACGCATTCGGGTGAAACGGGAAGCCGGTGACACGTGAAGTCAAGCCGGCGCTGCCCCCGCAACGGTAGGTGAGTCAAGCCGGGTCCAGATGCCACTGCGCTTTTCCAAGCGTGGGAAGGCGGCCCCGGACGGAGCGATCCACTCACGAGCCCGTATACCGACCTGCGATTGCGAGCCAACGCGACGTTGCACGGTGGGTGCACGAGGGCAGAGTATGTCGAGCAATAAACGCGCGCCTGAGGGCGAGCTTCCCACAGGGACCCCTACCTCCGCGAGCCTGGTCGTCTGCTCGACCTGTCGCTTCTCCAGCGCAGCACGAGAGGATGCAATCGGGCGAACCGGTGGGGTGGTCTGGCGAGACCAGCTCGAGCAAACGCTGAGCTCACATTCTCTCGGTACAAGGCTGGTCATCGAGGCCATGCCCTGCCTCTTCGCCTGTCGTGAGCATTGCACCCTGTTCCTGCGAAGCCCCGGTCGGCTGGGTTATCTGCTGGGCCGATTTGCACCGAGCGTGGAAGCAGCAAATGCGCTGCTCGACTTCGCATCGGCGTATCTCGACACCGAAGACGGGTACGTGCGCTATGCACACTGGCCTGAGGGCATCAAGGGGCACTTCATCGCACGCGTACCCCCCGAGGGGCGGCTCTGGCCGGTCGGCGACGCGACCGTAACATCGAGCATCTCATGAAGGAGCGACTGCTCGCCTCGACCCTATGGATAGGGCTCAGCCTGCTCGCATCGAGCCTGCTGCTCGCCCAGCGGCTCAATGCCGCACCCACATGCAGTAGCACGACCTCCGCAGCACTCCCCGCTCGTCTGATAACCCTCGAGCCCTCGCTCACCGAGACGGTATGCGCGCTCGGCGCCTGCGATCGATGGGTCGCGGTGGATCGCTTCTCCAACTTGCCTGCACGGATCGACACCCTGCCGCGGGTGGGCTCCTCGGCTCAGCCCGAAGTCGAGGCCATCGTGCGACTTAAGCCGGACATCGTGTTTGCTCGGCGCGCCACGCAACTGGTCTCTCGCCTGCGACCTTTCGGCATCGACGCCGTCTCCGTTAACACCCGCACCTACGCCGACATCGACCGAACCATCGAGCTCCTCGCGGCCAAGCTCGCTCTTGCGGAGAATGGACAAAGGCTCGAGCGCTCGGTCGAGCAACGTCACCTGTGCAGCTTCCGTGCAGACGTTAGCGACATCCTCGATCGTCCGGGTCCGCGGATCATCGAGGACATGCGTGCACTCGCGACGTCTCTGGAGTGGGCGACACGCTCGAGACCCACCGCATGAGCGAATCGCCTCCACGTAAGCGCCGCTACGTCAAGCCCATCGGCGAGCGCCGCGGGCTTGTGCTCATTCATACGGGTGATGGCAAGGGCAAAACCACAGCGGCCCTCGGCCTCGCCTTGCGCGCCCTCGGCCGCGGCAAATCGGTGCGCATCTTTCAGTTCATGAAAGTCGGGGTTGCCCGCTTCGGCGAGCATCGCGCGTTCGAGCGCCTGGGCCTCAAGCTCGAGGGATTGGGTGATGGCTTCAGCTGGAAAAGCAAGGACCTCGAGCATTCCGCCGAGCTCGCGCGCTCGGGCTGGGCCCAGGCGGCCGAGGCCATCAGCGTCGGCGCCCATTTTCTGGTCGTGCTCGATGAGATCACTTATCCGATCAACTACGGTTGGCTTGCACTCGAGCCGGTGATCGAAACCTTGCGCAATCGCCCGCGGCACGTGCACGTGTGCATCACCGGCCGCCGCTGCCCCGCAGCTCTCGTCGAGCTCGCCGACACCGTCACCGAGATGACACTCGTCAAACACGCCTTTCAGGCAGGCGTCCCGGCGCAGCATGGTATTGAACACTGAGCTCATTGCTGCGAGCCCCGACTTTGGCCCTGCGGCCGCGCGCGCCCTCGGGGTGCTGACCGCGACGGGCATCGATTGGGTTTTCGGCGAGCCACCGGCAGCCTGGCATCCGGTGGTTGGCATGGGGTGGTTGCTTACGCGCGTGGGCGCCGGTGCACCGTGGTCCGAGCGTTCGCCCTCAAGCGCGCTCGCCCGAGGCGCCTGCGCTTGGCTGCTCTGCGCCCTACTCGTCACCCTCCTCGCCTGGCTCGCGTCACGCGCCGTCACCGGCATCGGAGCATTGGTGCCGCCAGGGGGGCGGCTCCTGATCGAGGGATTTCTGTTCGGCGTTGCGCTCAAACCCCTGCTCGCCTGGCGCTTGCTGCGCGACGAGGTGCGCGAAGTTGAGCAGGCGCTTGCGTGCAGTGTCGAGGACGGACGCAAGCAGCTGCGCCGCATCGTCAGCCGCGACACCGGGCGTCTCACCGCGAGCGAGGTGCGCGAGAGCGCCATCGAGTGCCTGGGGGAGAATTTTAATGACTCCTGGGTAGCGCCGCTCTTCTGGTTTGCGCTTGCGGGTCTTCCGGGCGCCGCGCTCTATCGCTTTTCCAATACCGCCGATGCGTGCTGGGGTTACCGGGGCGCCTTCGAGTGGGCCGGCAAATGCGCGGCCCGTATCGATGATGTGCTCTCCTACGTGCCTGCGCGCATCTCCGCGGTGCTGCTCGCGCTCGCCACACCGACGTGGGCGCGCGGTCTTTCACGGGAAGCGGCGCGAACGCCCTCGCCGAATGGCGGCTGGCCCATGGGAACCTTGGCGCTCGCGCTCGGTGTGCGCCTCGGCAAACCCCACGTGTACGTGCTCAATGCCAGCTCGCCAGCACCGGCGGCGGACGACCTCGAGCGCGGCCTGCGCATCGCGGGCCGCGCGGCCCTGATGGCGGCCGCGCTCGGGTTCCTCGCCCTATCCCTCGGCGGCGCGGTCTTGCCCGCCGTATGCGGCAGATGCGCACCCTAACCATCGAGCACGGAGGTCCTGACGAGGGACCACCGATTCGCAGTGACTTCTCAACCAATGCGCACCCGCTTGGTCCCAATCCGTTTGTGCTCGCGCAGATAAGGCGCGCCGACCGCACCCGCTACCCCGATCCGGGCTATCGCGCCGTGCGTCAATTGCTCGCCGAACACCACGAGGTCGCACTCGAGCGCGTCGTCGTCGGCGGCAGCGCGAGCGAGCTCATCTGGCGCCTGGTTCTCGCGTGGCGACTCGCCGGCGGCGAGCGCATGAGCGCCGCTCGCACAAGCTTCGGTGAGTATCGCCGTGCAGGACACACCCTCGGGCTCACAGTGCTCGATGAGACGCGCGCCGGGGCTCTTAAGTTCTGCTGCGTTCCCGACAACCCGACCGGCCGATGGCCGGTCGCAGCGCCCGCCGAGGGAACCTTGAATCCATCGCTATCACCGCAGGTGCTCGATCTGGCCTACCACCCCTTCCACGCCCTACTGAGCGAGGACCCAGCCTCCGTGCTCAAGCCGCTGCCACGAGGGGGATCGTCCTCGACCGCGGTTCCACCCGATGAGGTGATCCAGCTCTGGTCGCCGAACAAGCTCCACGCGGTCACGGGGGTGCGCGCCGCTTACCTGGTGCTGCCGCGCGCGGACGCCACGCACCCGGCGCTCAGTGCCGAAGCGCTCACCGCACTCGCCCCGAGCTGGGTGCTGTCGGCCGAGGGCGTTGCGCTCTTGAGCGCCCATACGAGACGCACAGCTCGCAATTTCCTCATCGAGAGTGCCGCGAGACTGCGCTCGCAAAAGGAGCGGTGCGAGCGGCTGCTCGAGGACGCCGGCTGGGAACGTGAGCCGAGCCCATTGCATTACGGGCTCTATCGTCCACCTGTTGCACTCGAGCGTCAGGACCTCTGGCATGCCGCATTGCGCGCTCAAGGTGTCAAATTGCGAAACGCAGAGAGTTTCGCTCGACCCGGATGGGTACGACTCGCGGCGCGTCCCGCCGCGGAGGTCACGCGGCTGATTGCGCTCACTCACGCTTTTCGCCGATCAGGATAGCCCATGGGGCGCGCGCTCATGATCAGCGGCATCGCCTCGGGCACCGGCAAGACCACCGTCACGGCTGCGCTCGCGCGCCTCGCTCGTCGCCGCGGCCTGACGGTACAAATTTTCAAGGTCGGTCCCGATTTTTTAGATCCCCTGGTGCTTGCGCAGGCCGCCGGGTCGAGCGTCGATGTCATTGACCTGTGGATGGTCGGGGAAGCAGCAACCCGGGTGCGCCTCACGGCGGCGGTCGCGAGCGCCGACCTGGTGCTCGTCGAGGGGGCGATGGGACTCTATGATGGAGAGCCGTCCGCCGCCGATCTCGCGCGCCGCTTCGACCTTCCGGTGATCGCCGTGCTCGACGTCGCTGCCATGGCACAGACGGTCGGCGCCATCGCGC
>Ga0209060_10001536_pt1 | contig 24863 bp, 32 predicted proteins | sample Coa_R1_8_FD_187155 | JGI IMG/M metagenome (GOLD analysis project Ga0209060, IMG submission 187155) | Surface soil microbial communities from Centralia Pennsylvania, which are recovering from an underground coalmine fire - Coalmine... | ecosystem: Environmental > Terrestrial > Soil >...
CGGATTTCAGAAGCCGCGCGACTTCATCTTGATCCGGCGGAAAGCAGTACACCGGAAGTGCGAATGTCGCTTCGCTTACGAAGACATCGCATGGGATGGGCAAGAAAGCGGGACAGGTCGGGTCGCGCCTGCGCTTGTAATCGCCCGAGACCACGATGCGCAGGCCCTTCCATTCGAGCGCGATCTGCGCGGAGCCGAGAATGTGGCCGGCCGGATAGAAGGTGACGGAGACTCCGTCGCGCATGACAGGTTCCCCAAGCCGCGCTTCCTGCCGCGTGCGGGCGAACTCCGCACCGAGACGGGACTCCATGATCGCGAGCGTTTCCTTCGTGGCGAGCACCGCTTCATGTCCGGGACGCGCGTGATCGGAATGGCCGTGCGTGACGAGGGCGCGTGCGACCGGCCGCGTCGGATCGATATAAAAGTCGCCCGGCGGGCAATAGAGCCCGGCGGGTGACGGACAAAGGAGTTCTTTCGGTTGGGGCATGGCACACTTCTATATATGTGCGTGCCGCCGATTCCTGTCAGGAGGACCTGAGGGGCACAACGGAGAGCCGATTTCTCGCCGCTGTTTGTTGTAGCCTTGCATGCGCGAAGCGAGTGGGCGAAGAGGGGATGCTCTCATGTATATCTGTGGTCTCGTTATCCCGGTTCCTGCCGACAAGATGGATGCCTACCGGCAATGGGCCGAAAAAGGAGCAACGATCTTCAAAGCCCATGGCTGCCTCGAAATCGTCGAGTGTTGGGAGGATTACCTGCCCGACGGCAAGACGACGGATTTCCGCCGCGCGGTCGCGGCGAAGCCCGGCGAGAAGATCGTCTTCACCTGGCAGGTGTGGCCGGACAAGGAGAGCTTCTTCGCTTCGGAAGAGGAGATGCACAAGGATGGCAGTCTCGATTCGGGCGGCGAGCCGCCCTTCGATGCGAGGCGCCTGATCCTCGGCTGCTTTGCGCCGCTGTTCGCCATGGGACGAGAGACGTCCGCCCGCTAGGGGCATCTCTCCTTTTTGGAAGGTGAATTCGGGAGCCAAATCGAGTGACTCATGCTCTAGTTTCGGCGCGTCGAGTCGGGGTGAGCTATGCACGTCCATCGACCCAAGCCGCTTCACGGCTGGCGCGAGATGTCAGTCGAAGTGGCTGTGATCGTCCTCGGCATTGTGATCGCGATCGGCCTCGAGCAGGCGGTCGAATTTGTGCATCGCCATGAGCAGCGTGAAGCGCTGAGCGCGGCCATTCAAAGAGACAGCGAACGCAATCGCGCTTATATCAAGACCGACATCGCCGAGGCGCAGGCCATATATAAGTGGGCGATGGCGCAAGCCTCGACGCTGGAACGCGGCGGCCCAAGCGGCCCGCTCAGGCTCTATCGGTTGCGAACCGAAAACATCGGCGCTCCCGACGCGGGCGTCTGGCCTTCGGCGAAAGCGGGCGGCCTGACCAATCTTCTTCCTCCGAGCGCGCAAAACTGGCTGGAATACCTCAATGACGAATACAACGACACGTTCGTCTCTACAGCCAGCGCGACGGGACAACTCACGCTCGCCTATGCAGCGCTCGACCAGGTCGTCATGGACCACGCGACGGGGATCGGCTCCCAGGAAATCGATCTGACGTCCCTGAACGCGAACCAACGCGTGCTGGCGATCGAATGCCTGCATGCGATCGCCGAACACGCCCGAACGGTGTTGCGCCATCTGGTGATCTACGATGCGGGCAACGAATACATACTCTCCACTCCGCTCGATCAGCTGGATACGCCGGAAGCGGGAAAGCACTATTCGCAAATCTATCGCCAGGAACTGCAGTCCCACCCCGGCGCGAAATTTTCGTTCAGCAGACCCTGACGGGACCACGTCGTTTCGCAGTTCTTTCGAATAACCTCAGAAGCCAAGGATCGACACCTTCGCCGTGGTGATTTCGGTAGGCCACAGGACCTCGGTCAGCCCGGTCGCAACCGCGAGGCGGCGAGCGCCTCGGCGGGCAATAGCTCGGTGATCCATGGCACAGCCATGCGCCGATCGGTCTCGTCATATCTTCGCAGCCCGGACTGATGCGCGTGCCGACACGGTCCTCCCCGCGTCAGCGCTTCGGAAAACTTCCGCCCGGCGTCGATTGATCCACCACGTGCGGCAGCACTGTCGCGAGCTTCTCGGAAAGTTCCTGTGGTGACATTCCGGCTTTTGCCGCGAGCTCGTTGATCGTCTGGTCGCCGAAAGCCTTGTGGACCTCGGTGCCAGACACGGGCTGGTTTGCGCCTTCGGCGATCCAGGAACGAACCGTGGGGCCGAGTCCGCCGCTCTGCAACTGGTTCACGACGCCCTCGACGCCGCCGTGCTTTTCGATGAGCCGGTTCACCACCGTCACCATCTCCGCGCCCACCATGCCGCCGATCAATCCGTCGAAAAGTCCCACGCTGTGCTCCGGTCATCGCCCCGGACGGAGGCGTATTTCTATGACGCTTCGTACCACTGCGCGCGCAAGCGCTTAAGGGGGATTGTAAGTATCCAGAATTTTCGTCACTGCCTTGAGCGTTGCCAGGCGCGTTGCTGCCAGCAAGAACTGCTCATCTTCACCCTCCAAAGGCAAGAAATTGAACAGGTTTGCCGCCGGCCGCAGAGCGCGCACCATGCCCGGCATAGGCGCACAAGACAGGATGAAAATGAGAACTGGCTTCTGGTGGTGGTGCGGCCGTTCCCACGATCTTTGGGCCCACAGGCTGATTTCCCCTCATGCGCTGTAAGAAATCCCTGTTCCAAGCGACTAACACCTAGAGCTTCGAGGGCGGGGAATGGAGCAGGACGCGCTTTATAGTCGCGCGGCGGACGCATTCGGCCCGTCGCTCCGGCGGCTCGCAAAGAGCTACGAGCCCGACGCCGATCTCGCGCGCGACCTGTTGCAAGACATCCATTTAGCGCTGTGGCGGAGCTTTGCGACCTTCGAGGGTCAGTGTTCGCTCAGAAGCTGGGTCTATCGCGTAGCCCATAACACCGCGATCTCCCTCCGGCTGCGCCAGCGAGTGCGAAGCCCGAAGCTCATCAGTCTCGAAGAACTTGCCGAGCTTCCCGCCGCGCACGATCCCGAAGCATCCGTTGGGAGGGCGCGAAACCTCGCGCGGCTCGGGGCGCTGATCCGACGGCTCAGGCCGCCTGACGACCAGGTGATGCTCCTCTATCTCGAGGATCTCGACGCTGGCGCGATTGGGGAGATCACCGGTCTCTCACCGGGCGCGGTCGCCACTCGCGTCCATCGCATCAAGGCGGTGCTCGCGCGTCAGTTCAACGAAGGGAGCGAGCCGTGAGTCCCGCATCGGACGACCTGAAGACGCTTTGGCAATCCCAAACCGTGGAGGAAATGACCGTGTCGCTTTCCGATCTCAAAGCCCGTGCCCGCGGTGCCCGCCGGCGCGTCGCCACGCGCAACTTCGTGCTTTACGCCTACGGACTGTTCAACATCGTGGCTGGAGGCTGGCTCGTCTACGCTGGCTACTTCCCCACCATGCGCTATCCGATGCTCTTGATGATCGCCGCGCACCTTTTCGTCCTATGGCAGGTGGTGACGCGCGTGGGTGGCCGCGGCTTACCCGCCGGTACTGCAAGCCAACCGGCAATGAGCTTCTTGCGCGATGAGTTCGAGCGACAGAGGAGTGCGCTTGCAAATGCTTGGATATGGTACTTCCTACCGTTCATGCCCGCGTTCCTTTGGGAACTGGGAATCTGGCTGAGCGCGATTCTCGCGCATTGGGGCAGCCGATCGGCGGAAGCGAACCTGCTTTCGTTCGCCATCGTCGTCGTGAGCGCGATTGTGTTCTGGAGTCTCGTGCTTCTCTTCTTTGCGCGAGGCGCGCGGCGATGGGCATCCGAACTCAGAGTGCTCGAAGGGGTGGGAGCGGAATAGCGGTTCTTCGCACGGGCGATGACGCGCGTCGGGTTCTCTGGTTTGACATTCGGTTTGGCACGCCGAATTCGCCCGGCTTTTCCGAGGGCTACTGGGCGCGATGCAACGGCGATCGCGAGGCGATCCTCACCTGGCTTGGTCTTTCACAGGTCCCGCCCAAGGCGTAAGGCGCGGCAACCAGCGCGGGACATTGGCCTTGAAGGTCGCAAACTCGTCGCCGAAGGAAAGGCCGAGCGTGGGCTCTTCGATAGCGAGGACCCAAACATGGAAGAACAGCCAGAGGATCGCCGCGTAAACCAGCATCCTTTCGTCGCCGAGAATGAGCGCTTCGCCGAAGACGATTGCGACGAGGCCGACATATATCGGATTGCGAACGCGGCGATAGAAACCGGTGACAACGAGCTTTATCGGAGGCGCGATAGGCGCAGGCGTTCCGAAGCCCTTCCACACGAAGCGAGCGAACGATTCGATGAGCAGGATGAGGCCAAGAAACGCGAGGCCGGCGCCGGCCAAGCGAAGCGCGTCGAGTCCGAAAAAGGAGGGGCGCATCTGCCAATCCGTGATCGACCCCGGAATGAGCAGCGCAATCGTGCCCGGTGCGATCAGGAAAAAGAGCAAGGATCCGAGAGCTGCCCAGAAGCGCCTCATGGGGTTTCTCCTCGAGAACGAGCGTTTCGAGGATTCATGGCATCGACCATACCTGAAGGAATCAGGATCGTGGCGCCCCGCTCTTTTGTGGTCTCGTAGATGATGTTCATGGCGCGCAATTGCAGTGCTTCGGGGCTTTGGGCATAGAGCTTCGCAGCGTTGACGAATTTCTGCGCTACTTCCTCTTCGGCCGAGCCCAATGTGACGCGTGCCTGTTTTTCGCGTTCGGCCTGCGCTTGGCGGCTCATTGCATCCTGCAGATTGGCGGGAATGGCCACGTCGCGAATCTCGACGGAACTCACGGTGACGCCCCACTCCGCGGTCTTCGCGCCAATCACGTTCTTAAGCGTCGCATCTGCTTCCTTGCGCTCCGACAGAAGATCGGAGAGAAGCGAGGATCCGATCATCTCACGTAACGAAGTCTGCGCCACGCGTTGCACGGCACTATTGTAATCGGCAATTTCGAGTGCCGCCCGCTGAGCGTCGTGCACCATCCAGAATACGATCGCATCCACATTGACTGGCACCGTATCGCGCGTCAGCGCCTGTTCAGCACTGAACTCGGAGGTACGAATACGCTGATCAATCCAGGTCGTGATGCTGTCCAGGATCGGGATGATGAAAAAGAGACCGGGTCCCTTGATTGCATGCAGTCTGCCCGCGCGGAGTACCACTGCCTTCTGCCATTGCTGCGCCATCTTGAGCGAGAAAAGAACGATCAACCCTATGACCCCGAGAGCGATGGCAAGCGACGATGAATGGAGAATCGTCCGTGACAGAACTGCACCGCCAATCAGGACTGCAAATATTGCAAGGCTTATCGGGTTCATTTTGAATCCTCCTTCAAATGGTTGGCTTGGATCGCTCCGAAAATCGCGTGATCCCGCGGTCATGGCCGGGAGCCCATCGGGCCCTTTGACCGCAGAGCTTTCAGTGCGTCCAACAGATCGTCGATGGCTATCCCCTGCGCCTGTGCCTGAGCTGCAACCCTTGCCGCGAAAGCGCGCAACTCCGTGCGTCGGTCGCGCTTTGGGGGCTCTTCGGTCACGAAGGAACCGCGTCCGCGCACCATGGTCAGGATCCCTTCGCGTTCCAGCTCCGCGTAAGCCCGCTGGACTGTGTTGAGATCGATGCGGAGCTCAACCGCTACCTCGCGCATGGTCGGCAACTGATCGCCCGGGCGTAAGCGTTTGCTCCCTACTGCAGCCGCAATCTGGTCCCGCAGCTGCACATAGATGGGGACGCCATTGTCCTGGAGGCTCAAGAGCTTCGAGAACTCCATTGTCCAGCCGTCTATCGGCGCGATTCGACCAACAGCATCACACCGAGGAGCAATGCAAAGGCTCCGGCCGGCCAGCTCACCCATTGCGGAATGCTATGGCCAGCAACCGAGATCGCGAACGTATGACCAAATAGCCTGTATGCGTGCGCCGCAGCGGCAGCCAGGAACAGTAACGCAGCAATGACCGTGAAAAATCTTGACATGTCCATCCCCCTCAAGAGCTTTGACCTCTATTGTCTTATTGTATGCACATATTCATACACGTGGCAAGAACGTGCTGAACCGTTGTGCCAAGGGAGCTTGAGAAGTCTGTTCCGCCCTCGATTTGTTGTCGGGGTGTTCTCGCCCGGGTGCGTTCGAGCAGCTCAGGCCGAACCTGGAGGCAGCGCGGCCCGCACTTTGACTCTATTTGGTTAGTTTTGCGCCCGACCGGCTCATTTACGTCACCTGCGGAGCAACCAAATTCTCAGCCGGAATTCGGCCTCCTCCGCTCCACCAGCGACAGCACAAACCCGATCGCGGTGACGGCGAGGATGCCCATATTGACATAGAACCCGATGGGCTGGCCCGCCGGCGCGCTCGTTGGCGTGTGCAGGTAAACCACGATCCGTGCCGCAAGCTGCTGGACGAGCAGCGCCAGGAACAGAAACGGGATCATGGAGCGATACCGCACCAGCGCCACCGCGCTGATGAGCGGCAGCACGAGGAGCCACATGCCCAGCAGCGCGAACATGATCAGCACTTCGCGTTGCGCTGCCGGGCTGAAGCTGTCGAGCGGAATGCCGTCGGCATTGATCGCCGTGTTGCGCGTGTTGATCATCGACATCGCGCCCTGCAGCGCCTTCACGCTCATGGCGGCGACGAAGATGACCGCTCCCAGCCACAGGCCGCGATAGTCGTTGTCGAACTGTTTCGGAAGAATCCGGCTAAGCATGAATGGCTTCCCCCTCGCTTATCGCTCCTGCAGCCGCCACGTCGGCGCGCCACCACGTCGTCAGCCTGACGCGGACGAGCCAGAAGATCATAAAGCCCAGCGGAGCCGTTGCCAGCGCCACCAGCACAGGCGAACCGTGCATCCAGAGCGGCATCACTTTCTGCTGGCCGAGGAAGAACGATCCGGCCGCGAAAAAGAAGGCAAAGCACATCCGCCACAGATGGCGGGCGATGCGCTCCGCGCCGGCGATGCCGCCTTTCATGATCACTTTGAGGTCGAGCGCCGCCATGAACAGCGCGATGCCAGCGAAGACGTAATAGAAGACGGCGGGATAGCCATCGAGCGCGCCTTTGGGGCTCGCTGCTGCCTTCATGCCCCAGCTAAGGAAGACTACGGCCACGCCGAGGATGACGAGCGCGGCGGCTTTTTCGAACCAGCCGATCCGCCCATCCGAGCGCCGCGCCGCGGCGAAGCCTGTCGTTACCAGATAGAGCGCGAAGATTCCGGCGGCGATATTGCCCATCTGCCCCGGCAGCTGGTGCAGCAGCGACGACGCAAGATAAATCGCCATGCTCGCCATGATCACCATCGCGCCGGTGAACACCGTGCCGAGCGCGCGGTGCAGCCGCTCGCCCTTGCGCACCGACACGGCGGCATAGCCCGTCAGGATGCCGAGGCTTCCGCCGGCGATGTGGACGGCAATCAGCGGCAGATAGGGCGTCACGACGGGCGGAAACGCGGTCATGGCTGCGCTCGTGGCCTTGCTCCCTCAAACAACCGGGCCTACCTCTAGATGGGCGCAAAACCGGCACGCCGCCCATGACGGCGAGCATCAAAATCATGATCGCAGGTAACAAACGGGACGCGCTCCATGGCTGAGCTGACCGTCGCCGCCGGCCTCGCGCGCGGTCTTACCGACTTTGCCGTGTCGAAGGGTGCCGGTCGCGAGGCGCTGCTCGCGCGTTCGGAGATCGCGCCGGCGACGCTCGACGATCCCGACAACCGCATCCCACTCGCGAACTACATCGCGCTCATGCGCGCGGCGAAGGAGCTCGCGCACGATCCGGCGCTGGCGCTGCACTTCGGCGAGACGAACGACATAGCGGAATTCTCCGTCGTCGGCCTCATTACCTACGCGTCCGAAACGATGGGCGAAGCCTTCGCGCAGCTCAATCGCTACGGCCGTCTCGTCATCGAATTCGATGGCGGGCCGGACCGCTTCCGGCTGGCGAACGAACACGGCGGACTCTGGATCGTGGACGCGCGCGCCAATCCCAACGACTTTTACGAGCTAACCGAATCCACCTTCGCGCTCATGGTGTGCGGTCCGCGCCGCCTCGGCATGCCATCGCCGCTCCGGGCCGTGCACGTGACGCACACAGCACCCTCCTATCGCGCCGAGTACGACCGCATCTTCCAGGTGCCGGTGACGTTCGAGAGCCACTGGAATGCGCTTTGCGTGGATGCAAGCATGCTGAGTCACCGATTGCAGCTTCAACCGCGCTACGCCTTCGGCATCCTGAGCGAACGCGCCGACGCGTTGTTGAAGGAGCTCGAGAGTTCTAAGACGGTGAGCGGCCGGGTGGAGAGCCTCCTGATGCCGGTGCTGCACAAGGGCGACGCGAACATCGATGCGGTCGCCGCGCGCATGGGCGTGAGCCGGCAGACGCTCTATCGCAATCTCAAGAGCGAAGGCACCACCTTCGAGAAGGTGCTCGACTCTCTGCGCCACAAGCTCGCCGTGAGCTATCTGAGCGGGCGAAGAACATCGGTGAACGAGACGGCCTATCTCGTCGGCTTCTCCGATCCCGCCTCCTTTTCGCGCGCCTTCAAACGCTGGACCGACATGAGTCCCCGCGACTTCAAACTGCAGGCGTCGCCGCGGCGCTGAAGTACATTGAGGGTGCAACCGACGAGGGCACTCGCCAACCGCCCGATTCTCCAGCCAATCGCCAAGTCACCGGCGTGCACCGTCCAGGATCTTCCGAAGCGAGGCCTCGATGCGCCCCCCGCACCAGGTGTCGCCATAATCTTCGCGCGCCTTTTCGGCGAGCCGCACCAGAGGCGGGAGCGCCGCGACGCGGTGCGTCAGCGCGGCGGTCATCGGCGCAGACTTTTCGAAGATCCTGCCAATCACCGCGAAGCGATCGGTCATTGTCGACCAGAGCGTGGCGGTCACGACATCGGCAATGCCTGGCTCGCTGCCGCCCAGGAGAAAACCGGAGCCGGTTCGCAGGCCATGGCGCCGGCCGGTTTCCTCGAATAGCGACATCCATTTCTTCAGGCGCGGGACGAATTCCTTCCAGCGTTTTTCCGTCCACATCTGCCGCCCGCCATCGAGCGTAAGCTCATCGAGCACATCATTGGCATCGCAGACGATCTTCATGGTCATCGCCCGCAGCGCTGGCGTTTCAGGAAAAAGGTCGAGCGTCTCGCTGAGATAAAGAACGATGGCCGGCATTTCCGCGATTGCGACATACCTCTTCCTGTCGACGAGGAGCGGCGGCCCCATGAACGGCACCGGCATCTTCGAAGGCGGGCCTTTCATCAGCTTTGCGATCGCGCCATCGCCGGCCTCGCTCCAAGACTGCCCGGCGAAGGCAAGAACGGCGCGCACGAATTGGCCGCGGAAAGGCGCGGACCAGTAGTAGAGTTCGTAGTCGGTCATACGGAAAGACTATAGTGGGCGCCGGACTGGCTGCGACCGGAACCTCCAGCACTGAGATTTGGGCTAGGGCGGAGCCGGATTGCCCAATTTTTGGTTCAGGCCTGGTTTTTTCTCTGGTAAGTGCTCGCGCGGACGGAGCTGTGGCCGAGAGGCTGAAGGCGGCGGTTTGCTAAACCGTTATACGGTCTAAAGCCGTATCGAGGGTTCGAATCCCTCCGGCTCCGCCAACTCACCGTTCGCCGCCATTCGCGGCTCTACGGATGACCCAGTAAAAACCCATTATATGCTGGCTTATCTGCTTTACACGTGCGCCTTCGTTCACCAGTATCCGCAACACTGTTGTGGACCTAGTTGTGGACAGACGGCGTGGCTAGGACGATCGGAAAGCTCACCGCGCTGAAGGTGGACAAAGAAAAGCGTCCTGGTATGCACGCCGACGGCGGCGGCCTCTATCTCCGGGTGACGCGTGACGGGACCAAGAATTGGGTGTTCCGATTCATGCTCAACGGTAAGGCGCGATGGATGGGGCTCGGCCCCGTCCACACGGTCACGCTCGCCGACGCGAGAGCGCGCGCCACGGCCCACCGCAGGCTCCGCCTTGATGGAATTGATCCGATTGAGCATCGGAGAGCTGAGAAGCAACAGGCGAAGCTCGAGGCCAGCCGCGCGGTTACGTTCAAGACCTGCGCGGATTCCTACATCGCCGCTCACAGCGCCGGCTGGCGCAGCGCAAAGCACGCGGCCCAATGGAGTGCGACGCTCGAAGCCTATGCGCTTCCCGTCATAGGGGGTTTGTCGGTCCAAACGATTGGCACTGCTGAAATCGCAAAGGTGCTTGAGCCAATCTGGACAACAAAAACCGAGACCGCGAGTCGCGTTCGGGGACGTATCGAGGCTGTGTTGGACTGGGCAAAGGCGCACGGGTACCGAGTAGGAGAAAACCCTGCGCGCTGGCGCGGCCATCTCGACATATTGCTACCTGCCAGGTCAAAGGTAAGGCGCGTGAAGCACCACGCCGCACTCCATTACGCCGATATCGGAGAATTCATTGCACAGCTACGCAAGCAGGAAGGTGTTTCTGCGCGAGCACTTGAGTTTGCGATACTCACGGCCGCTCGGACCGGTGAAGTCATAGGGGCAACTTGGGGAGAGCTCGATGTGAAAGAGGAGATCTGGATCATTCCTGCCGAGCGCATGAAGGCGAACAAGGAACATCGGGTTCCTCTTTCACCATGGGCGCTCAAAATCGTTCAGGACATACGCAAGCAACTCGGCGCAGATCCCGCGCCTTCTGCGTTCATTTTCCCTGGTATTAAAACTGGCAGGCCCCTCAGTAACATGGCGTTTCTGATGCTCATGCGCCGTATGGAACGAGAGGACCTTACAGTGCATGGATTTCGTTCTACTTTCCGCGATTGGACCGCGGAGTGCACGAACTACCCGCGCGAGGTTGCCGAAATGGCGCTCGCACACGCGATTGGCGACAAGGTTGAAGCGGCCTACCGCCGCGGCGATCTCTTCGAGAAGCGCCGGCGCCTCATGCGCGACTGGGCGCGCTACTGCAACACGATCCAACCGGCTGCCCGTTCGAGCGTCGCTGACCTGCGAGTGGCGAGATATGGCTCCTGAGCAATTACTAGCGTCGGCTTGCCTTAAGCACTTCACATAAACAATGCGCGCAAAATTCCGCAGACCGCGTGCTCAGCCTCATGTCGCCAAGGAACCACCTCAGTGTGAAATTGCTATTTTGCACTATCGAGCGAACGATCGTGCCGTCGTTTTAGGAAAAAAGGAAACCTGCTGCGTCAGTGATGAAGTGCGCGAGCATGTTCGCGAAAAGGTTACGACGCGCGAGATAAAGCCAGCCAAGCGCCACGCCGCCGATGGCGACAGGCACCAGCTGCGAGGGACCCCAACCACGCAGGTGTGCTGCAGCGAACGCAATTACCGAGATCACAAGTGCTACAGCCTTGCTCCGGGTAAGCCAAAATACGCGCTCAATCGGAAAACCGCGATAGATGATCTCCTCGGTAACGGCAGAGCGGACCACAATCAGCAAGCGCATCCACCACGGCAATGCGAGTATCTGCTGGCGCAGCTCGGCAGCGTGCGTGAGCCCGAACAAGGGAAGAACCACGAAGAATTGGATCACCATGACGGCGCTAATGAACGCAGCTGTCCAGCAAGCCAGACGCAAAGATCGCTTGTCAGGCCTTCGGAACCCGATGGATGCAAGCGGTTGTCGCTCAATCAGAAGCACCCAGATAGTAACAAAGCAAGCGATCCCCCAAGGGACTAACTCGCGCAGCAGCGCGACGTAGGGCGTGCCATCGGGAAAGAGTGTGCGCGCAAGCGGGAACTGCATCAGCCCGATAGCGATGAGCGGACCGAGCAATGCGAGCACTAGCGCGATGGGCCTTCTGCGCCGCTCGTCCGCAGGTATGTCAAGCCGCTGAAGATTGCGAATTGCGAAATGCTCCCTGCAGTCGTTGGAACCTGCACTAGCCGAAAGACTTTAAATCGTGTCGCTCACTTTGACCGCGTGGAGCAACTCTTTCGACGAGACGGGTCGGCAAGTAAGGCTTTGATCCACGCCATAATATGGGTTGCCGTCGGTGGATCTCGGTTCGACAACACCGAGATCACCCATTGATGATCCGGCTGAATTGCAAACTCGGCGTTCGCTCCCAATGTGCCGCCATTGTGACCGTACCACCTTAGACCACCTTCGCTGCTGATCCCGAATCCGAAGCCGTAATATTTTGCTGGCTTGTCGGAGGCTGCAGGCGCTGCCTCGACCTGAGGTGAGGTGAATTCATGAACGGTAGTGGGACGCATGAGTTTCCCCTGCATCAGCGCGACGCCAAACTTCCGCATATCCTCGACGGTGCTGAACAGTCCGCCGGCGGGCGAGCCATATCCTTCTGTCGCACCTGGAGCGGGTCTGAGCTTCGGTGGGCTTGACGATCTATCAGCGGCTCTACGCAGCGACTTTCCGTCGGATCCTATGAGCACAAGCTGGCGGCCTGCGGACGCATTCGGCATCCAGCCCGCGGTCATGCCGACCGCGAGGGTGCTTAGAGGTCTGGGATCAAGGCCGGTGTGGTCCATTCCAGCCGTTCGGAAAACGTGGCGACGCAGGTATGCGCCGTAGGTGAGACCGGACACCCGTTCGATCACGATCCCAAGGAGCGCAAATCCGCTGTTGGAGTATGAGAATTTCGATCCCGGCGGGAACGCTGGCTTGTCGCTGGCGATCAACGGCAGAATATCGCTTGCGCTGCGCGCCCGCAGCATGGCGCCCATATTCTGTGGTCGGAAGAAGTCGCCCAAGCCGGATGTATGATTCAGCAGCTGGCGGATGGTGACCCTTGACGCTTCCGGGGTCAGACCGCTGACGACATCACCGACGGGCTGGTCAAATCGCAATTTGCCCTCTTCGATGAGCTGCCCTATCGCGACAGCGGTGAACATCTTGCTCGCCGAGCCCAAGTTGAATCGCGTGCTCGCATCTATTGGTGGGCTTGTTTCGTCGGCCAGTCTTCCTCGGGCCACGTTCGCGATTGTCTGATCCCGCTGGCTGACGAGAATCGATCCGGATAGTCCCTCCCGATCTGCTTCCTGGGCTACGCACTGCCGAATCGAAATGGCCTCAGCTTGAGCGAAGCTGCCAGTCGAGAGGCTTACCGAAAGCGCGAAAAAGCTAGCGCGGCTAATGTACTGCAATGTCTGTCTCCTAAGGTGGAGAGCAGTTTTGCGGGACGAGCTACTTCAAATGCTAGACTGATTCTTTTAGTAGCCTTTGCCTAGGATGAGCGTAATGCCTCAGCAGATGATCGTCAGACACGAGAGAGCCGCGGCCGCCTTCGCCAGCGCGCCCACACGCGCGGTGATCTTCGAGCTAATGAAGAGTGAGCGCTCACTATCGGAACTGCGAGACGTGCTAGGGATGTCTTTGAACCTCCTCCACTATCATGTCGGCCGTTTGCGGCAGCTTGGGCTCGTCACCGTGAGTGCTGTTAAGCGTCGGGGCGGCCGATCGATAAAGAAATACCGTGCAGTCGCGTCAGAATTTCGCGTTCCTGGGTCCGTCGCACGCCAGACTGCAGGCGCGGGTTTAAAGGATGAGCTATATACAGCTCTGGAGCGGGCTGAGCTTCGATACCCGACGGAGACAACCTACTTTCTCGACGAACGGGGCACGCCGAGGATGCGGCGCTCGCAGAGCACACAGGGAAGTACGGCGCATCAGCGCTGGTGCAAGCTGCGGCTCAGCGCGACCGCGGCGGCGGAGCTGACTCGTCGAGTAGGCGATCTGTTGGCAAAGTACGAGCGTCATGGTTCCCGGGGCGGCCACACCTACATCTGCCATTTTGCGCTGGTCACAAGCTAACTTGGTTTGCGGAGCTCGCACATTTCAGTGAACGCTTTCCACATTCGTCAGTGCACAGGGCACTGCGCACTGTGCAAAGCGTATCGTGTGTTCGAATCCAATCTTCTCCGCCACCCAGTCGGTCGGAATTCGAACCCCCGATACGGTTCGGTTGGATACCGCGCTTTTCCGCCGAAAAATCGCGCTTTCGAGTCTCACTTCAGAGTCTCAATGGGCTCGGTCGGACGCCCTCGCCGCATTTCGGGACAAAAGTCTCAGTTGCTGATTTCGGCGGTACGGTTCGCGATGTGCAACATGATGCAGATTCGCATCGTGGGTTCGAACCCGATGGCTCGCTTAAGAGTGCGCCCGACGTTCCCCGCGCCCGTTCCGTGTCGATCGGAGCTGCTCCAATCAATAGGTGGGTCGAAGCTCGATTCGCCGATTGAAGGCGCGCCCTGCTTCGGTATCGCTGGGAACGAGCTGATGATAGTTGCCTAATGCGAAGCTGCTGATGATGCGTGCTTGGCTTATCCCGGCAGCGCGAAGATACACAGCCGCCGACTTCATTCGCTCCGTCGAAAGCTTGACGCTCTCGTCCCGCGTACAAGGATCGTCACCGAAACCTTCGATCACGACATTCAGGTGGGCCCGCTCGTGCAAGAGCCTGGCGACCGTGTCGAGCTCAAGCTTCGACTCGCGGCTCAAAGTCGAATCGTTGACGGCAAAGTGCAGGCGATAAATCGCCTTCGCGCCGCCGGTCACATGGCGGCGAAGTAAACGCTCATAGGCGGGCCACATGCTTTCCCAGATGTCGCTTGCGAATTGCTCGGTCTCCTCCTGCGAGACGTTATCGACGAGACGCGTGAGCCTTCCGAGCCAACCCATGAAGCCTGCAAGCATCATCGGGCTCCAACCAAGAGGTCCGCGTTTCAACGTCACGACGAGTCGGCAATGTCCGGAGTTCTCTGTCAGCTCGAACCTTATTCCCATATCGAGCTCGAGAAGCGTGGGAGGCTCGAGGGACACGATGCGGCCGCCCCACGCCAGGCCCTCGTCTTCAAATCTGTAGGAACCGCCTTTCCTTGCCTCGAAGAGCACACAGGGCCAGAACCAGCGAGTGATCTGCTTCGCGTCGGTGAGCGCTTCCCATACGAGCATTGCCGGATGCGCAAAGTCGCGGACGAAGCGAAGCGTTTCGCGGTCAGTGAATTCGCCGAGGATGCAATCGTTCGAGGGACCTCGGGGCATCCTTCGCTGCACATCGTTCATGGCTTCCTCCCTTTACGCTTTTTCTTCGCCATTGCATCCAGATGCCGCCCGAGAGCGTCTAGGCGCTGGTTCCACGTTTTGCGGCACGCCGCCACCCATGCATCGATTTCATCAAGGCCCTTCGGGTTGAGGCTGTAGACCCGCATCTGAGCCTGCTCTCTGACCTGAACCAGATTCGCCCTCCTGAGGACGGCGAGGTGTCGCGACACGGCAGGACGGGAGACCGGAAAGCGCAATGCGATGTCACCGGCCGGCATATCCCGCGCCGCGAGCATCTGGACGATTTCGTTGCGGACCGGATCGGCGAGCGCTGAGAAGGCCATCATGCGAGTTATGTAACTACAATGTTACGTAACTTGCAAGTGACATATGACCGGCGGCAGAGGTACGCGAAAAAGGGTCACGTTGCTCGCCTCCCGCACGTTCGTGCGGTCAATATTTGGCCTATTTGGCCCTTCAGGTACGGGACTCACCGCCTGAGTCAGTGAACGCTTTCCACATTCGTCAGTGCACAGAGCACTGTGCACTGCGCAAAGCGTATCGTGTGTTCGAATCCTGTCTTCTCCGCCACCCAGTCGATCGGGATTCGAACCCCCGATACGGTTCGGTCGAATATCGCACTTTTCCGCCAAAAATTCGCGCTTTCGAGTCTCACTTCATAGTCTCAATAGGCTCCGTCGGACGCCCTCGCCGCACTTCGGGACAAAAGTCTCAGTTGCTGATTTCGGCGGTGCGGTTCGCGATGCGCAACAGGATGCAGATGCGCGTACCCAAGCCGCCTGACCTTGGTTCAGTGCCTATCTCTTCGAGACGAAAGACGAGCCCATCACACCCGCGCGTGCATCGCTGAAACCAATGCTGCCTTCGCATGCCCTCGGTTACCGCTATCGCCCGGATTTTCTCCTCTGGTCGACCGCCGAGGAAAGTGCCGCAAAAAACTTATCTATTGACCCGTAGTAGCCAAACACGAACCGCGACATGAAACGGAAGAAGGGATTGTAAACCTCTCCGCGCTCCGTAATTGTCAGTGAGGTTTGATTTCCGCGCGGCGCCAGCTCGTAGCGCCACGTGCCGCCGAAGGGCAAGCCCTTTCGCGCGATTCCCGTCACGAGCACTTCATGTGGTCGGGACTCCAATATGGAATACGTTCCGTCGTTCGTGCGGCGGTAGTTCTCCATCGTCAAGTCCCAGAGAACGCTTGCGGGCACTGCGAATGTCCGGCTTCTTGATACTTCATGGCGCACCGGCAGCAATGAGCCAACAACCAGGATAATAAGCATCGCCGCTATAGCACCGCCAAGAATTCCAGCTCCCCACTTGAGGATCGTCTTCATTTCGCCTCCACAATTCTCCGTATGTGCCGGTTCGCCGCGCGACCCAGCAATTCGAGCCCCTCCAAAGCCGCAGAGCGCTCAGATTTAGTCAGGTGGGACAGCATCGCCTCCACCTTCTTCGGATCCAGTACGGAGTAGGCTTCGCGAATCTTTTGACCTTTCGCTGTAAGCAGCAGCTGCAGGCGGCGCGCATCAGCACGGTCGCGTGCGCGCGTCACATATCCGTCGGCTTCCAATCGGTCGACGCCGAGCGACATGGTGGAGGCGGTGACGCCCATATGCGCGGCAAGCTCTGTCAAGCTCGTGGGCTCCGACCTGCTCAGATGATCGAGGATGCTCACCTGGTGTGAGCTCAGACTTCTTCCAGTTTCCGGGTCGCGTACATGGCGCGTGTGACACGCGAAATAGACGCGTGGATACCATTTCAGCACGGCAGCAACTTGCAGCGTAAGCACCACTCCTTTATGGCGAATTCATTTTACTTTGTCAAATCAAAGTGATTCGCTCTGATGAGAGGAATGTTGGTAAGGGCATCCGGAATCCTCACAGGCGGCTACAAGACATCGCCGATGGCCTGGGACCTCTTTGACCTGGAGGCCGCGATCGCCCCCGCCCTGATCTCGTGATCCAGCCCGTTGTTGCAATTTTCACTGAGGCTCGGGGAAAAAATTCCACAACCCAGCGAAACCGGCGCGATAGGGCCAAGCCAGCATAACCCAAGCCAACGCCCAGCCGCGAAGGGCGATCGCAAACTTGGATGGTTTATTACGAATCTCGCCGTCAAGGATCTCGAGCAGTCGCTCGGGTTTTACCAAAAGCTTGGTTTCGAGCGTCAGCCGGGCAGCCCTGACCCAAGCCATGTCGCGACACTCGGCAAGGACGATTGCTGGATCGGTCTCTACCAAGGCATCATCGAGCCCGACAAACTCCAGCTGAGTTTCTGGCAAGGCGATGTCGAAGCGATTTGCGCCGACCTTGCCAGCAAAGGACTTCGCTTCGAACGCGGTCCAAGTGCGGATGACAAAGGCACGGGTGCGCTCCTTAAGGATCCGGACGGCCATACCATCCACCTCATCAATGTGGTTCGTCTGAGGCGCGCGGAGTCGAGGTAGGCTTCGATGGCGTGCTAGGTGCCGGTACCTATCGACTCGACGTACCAGCCTTTCGGACCCAAATTCATCGTCGCCAGCCGCATGCGAAACGCGTGAGTCTCCGCCGGCGCAAACTCGGCCATGTCTGCCAGGTTTGGATAGCGCGCGAGCTCCTTTCCGAGCAAGGACAGGCGTTGATGCTCTGTAAAGAGTACGTGTGCCGTCGTCGGCGATTCCAGCACCAGATCGGAGATCTCGATTTTCAGCGGCACGAACAGGCAGGCCCTGAGGACGATCTTGTCGGCGCGCGGTGTGCCTGGATAGTGCAACTCGGTCAGGACTGCGCTCTGCCTGTCGTCGCCTTGCTGCACTGTCAGCTTCTCGGTCCTGTAATCGCCGAAGTCCGAGTTGACGCGACTCTCGTCCTTGCGATCGACATGCGCTTCTTTCAAAAGAACCGCGATGATGCCGGCGGCGTCCTGCGCGCCCACATCGGCTGGCTGGATCGCCCTGCTGACCATGTTGCAGTGATCGGTGCGGTATTGCTTGATCAGCGAGGCAGCGTCGTCGTTTGAAAGGACCGGCCTCCCACATCCCGACAAAGTGAGAAGTACAGCGGCGCAAGCCGAATGTCTGAGAGACGGCGTCGCGCTCACAGTCCGCCGAACCCGCGCATGACCTGCCTCGCTGATCGCAACGGGAGGATCGTACGCGGAGTGGGCGATCTCCCGCCGGGGACTGGTCCAATCAGTTGTCGCGAAATGTCGCGAAACAATGCGCGGGCGACGCGATGAGACTATTCCGTGGTGCACGCTCATCGCCGCGATTTTCCCCACGAGCACTCGGTAGCCAACGCTAGCCAAGGCGAAGCCACCGGACCTCGTCGATATTATTCCGCCGATCTTCGATCGACTTGTTGGAGGCGGAAAACCCTAGAGTTCGATCGACAGGCGCGTGAACAGCGAGTTCTCTGAGAACCGTCGGACGATTGACGCCATTCGCTCATCTACGGCGCCGTGTGCGAGATTACCCTGTGCTCCTGCTGCGCAACCAGCGCCAGAGATCGGGCGCGCCAAAGAAATACCAGATCGCGAGCACAGGATCGCAGATGGCGCATCCGAACGACGAGTCGGGCGCGAAAGGCAGGATGGGATTGCCCCACAAATGGTGGGCGATATCCCAACCGCTGTGCAGGAGCCACGCGACGCCAATCGCGCGATAGTCAGTTACGCCGCGATAGGCCAGCACCGTTACGACAGCGCAGAACGCGAGTTCCCACAATCCAAAACCGCCGGCCAGATAAGCCGCACCCGCCCCGGCGACGAAGATCGCACTGAACTTTTGGCGCGCGAGCTCCCGCAGCAGGGAGATAGCAGCCACAGCCAGAATGCCAACAGCTATCGGCGATACGAAGCCGAGAAAATTGGCCGGTAGAGGCGTCATTTTCGTCCCCTCTTTCTTTGAGTCTCAACCGCAGCACCTTCGCGCACGAACAGTGCCTCGATTGCAGTCTTGGCGCGCGACCTCGCTTTGGGATCGCGCAGGAAGCGCGCCGATGCGTGATGCGAGAGGTAGATCCCGCATAGCTCCCACACGATCTGTTCAGGATCACTTTCAGTACTGAGATGACCCAGGGCGATGGCGCGTTTGGTATGCGCGAGGAGAAGGTCCCGCCACCTGCGCTCAAGTTCGGCGACGTGCTTGCGTACCTTGCCGTCTCGATCGTCAAGCTCAAATAGAGCGGCGGCAATCGGGCAACCGCCCTCAAGACCAGCGCGGGCCGACCAGCCAAGCCAGCGGTCTAGCAGTTCGCGCAGGCGCGGCAGTCCCTCCGCGTACGCCATTGCCGGCGCCACGACATACTCCTGAGCCAATTGCGCGGTGGCACCGAGCAACTCGTTCTGGAGCTGCTGTTTGGAACGGAAATGCGCAAAGAATCCGCTCTTAGAGAGGTCGGCCGATGCTGCGAGTCGTCCGATCGTGAGGCCTGAAAGCCCCTCCTTGCTCAGCGTCTGGAGGCCCTCCTTCAACAGACGGGCATGCGTTTCACGGTCGACCATCTATTATTAGTACGACCGGTCGTTCTATAAAGCAAATCGGCTGAGCACAGAGTCGGGGAGAAAGCCATCGATCCGGCATTCGAAGATGACACGCTGAAATCGACCGGCGGGCTTGAGCGGTCCATCGGGCCGCGGTGCTGGCGATGGGAAAAAGGAAAGCGAACGGTGCGCGCGGTGCTGAACGTATGGATCGAGATCTGCTGCGGCGTCCGTGCATTCCGCATACCATTTTCTTGTCGTAGACAGTGGCCAAAAGGACCAACGGCGACAAATTACGACATTCTCGACGAACACTATCGTAGCGGCAGGGATAAAGTCTCAAACCCATCGCAACCTCTCTCCCTGGGTTACTCGATGGCGTTCTCGTGGAAAGCCCGGCCGCGCCCCGACGGCCGGGCTTTCATTTGGGCAAGGCGAATTCCTCAATGGGATGGCTGTGCTCGCTCAACATTTCCTGAGGGACGGAAGCCAAGACACATGCCGAAATTGATTGCACGCAACCGATTGCTAGCGGTAGGCGCGGCACTCGTTCTCCTGTCGTGTGCATCCGAACCCAGGCACGGCGAGCGCCGATGGAATCCCAATGGCACGAATAGTGAAGCCCAGCCGGCCGGTGTCGGCATGATCATGAAGTACGACGTGAACCACGACGGCACGTTGACACGCGCGGAGCTGGAGGCCGGCCTCAAGTCGGATTTCGACGCCTTTGACCGCAATCACACCGGCTGTCTCACAGAGGACCAGGTCCTGGCGATCAATCAGGCGCGCACCAGCATCGAGCAAACGGCGTTCACACCGTTGATCGACTTCAAGCATAATGGCTGCGTCGACTTTGAGGAGTTCGCTGCCGCACCACGTTCCCTCTTCGAGCAACTCGATACGAACGGCGATGGCAAGCTCACGCCAGACGAGCTTCACTTGAAGCCAAAAGGCCAAAAGGGCGGCGGCGAACAACAGCACCGAAGGAGAGGCTCAGGACCGGGCGGCGGACAAAGTCAGAGCTGGTAACGTCCACTTTCCGCCGCTCGAGGGTGCCTGAGCGCGACGTTACTGCCTGGGAGACACATTTGCGTTTACGGGCTATCTGCGCGGCAGTGCTATTGGCGATGGCAATTGGAAGCCTTTCGGCTCGTGCTGAGACGATTCGCTATCCGGCAGAAGGCATTCCGGCATTCGTCCTCACAACACCGAGCGGTTGGACTCACGGGCCCGGCGGTGGCGTTCTAGTCGCAAGTGATCGTTCGGCCTCGTATGCGCTGACAGTGACGAAATACCCCGGAACACTGGATGAGCTAGCCGCTAGGATGATGATGAACAGCGGCGCGGCGCCACCACGATCGGCAGGACCAATTCAAATCTCGGGCTGCCCGGGGTTCTCCTACGATTCTTCGATGATCACGACCGAGGGTGTGCCGACGGAAATTCACGTGGTCATGGTCCGATGGGCAAACGACACCATCGCTTCGGTCATCCGCCTTACAGCCAAGACGATAAGTGCCGAGGATTTCTCCATGGCCGCGGTTGTGCTGGCCACAGCCAAGCTTGTTCCTCCCTGCGCCAAGTGACGCGGTGAACCTATACTCGGACCGTTTTTGGAATTTCCGACGCCAGGAATTCGATGAATGCCCGGACCGAAGGTAGCAGGCCCTGCCGATACGGCACCAGAGCGGTTATGGTGGAATCACCCGCAAGCCAGTTTGGCAACACTCGTCGCAATGCGCCTGATCGAACTTCTTCGCGACAGATATAGCCCGGCAGTGCGACAAGGCCGAGTCCGGCAATCGCTGCTTGCTTCAGCACGACCATGTCGTCGCTCAGGAGCCGTGGCGAGAGGGACATGACCATTTCACGTTTCGTCGTCGCATGACGCAATCGCCAAACCGGCGCAATGCCTGTGCGCATCATGAAGAGGGAAGGGTGCTTCTCGAGGTCTCTGGGCGTCTCCGGCGGGCCGTGCTCATCGAGATAGGCCGAGCCCGCGAACAGCAACCAGGGTGCAGGCGCCAGAGTTCGCTGCACCAGAGTTGAGTCCGCCAGCGGGTCGGAATGGGCTCTGATCGCCACGTCGTAGTTTTCGCCGACGATATCGACGTTCAAGTCTGTCGCGTGCGCGACGACGTTGACCTTCGGATAGCGGATGAGAAAGTCCGTGAGAATGTCGCGCATCGCAAACTGCATGGTCGCCATTGCAGCGGTGCAGCGCACGGTGCCCAGCGGTTCGGTCAGACGATGCCGGATGGCCGTCTCGGCCTGTTCGGCCTCGCGCAACATGCCAATCGCGTGACGATAAAATTCCTCGCCGGCATCGGTCATCGCGAAGCGCCGTGACGTGCGATTGAGCAGGCGGACGCCAAGATTCGACTCGAGTTGCTGGATACGGTGACTCAGCGTTGATTTCGGAATGTGGAGAGTCCGACCGGCGGCCGTAAAGCCGCCACGGTCGACCACCTGCACGAAATAATAGAAGTCGTTGAAATCGAGCATGACCATCGTCCATTGCATTGGACGCTTGGTCCCTACCTTCCTGTCTTTTCGGCTGATAGTCCAGTTGGTACGGTCGAGCCGCGACCAAATAGTGCGGGCCGAACTCCGCCGCAAAACCCGCTTCCCTCTGAGCAGGAGAGCTTCATGTCCAATCCGGCGCGCCCCTACGAACCGCTCACTTCGGAAAATGCGGCACTCATCCTCGTCGATCACCAGGTTGGACTAATGACCGGGGTCCGCGACTATTCGACTGGAGAGTTGAAGCACAACGTGGTTGGGCTGGCCAAAGCGGCCAAGGCGCTGAAGCTTCCGATCGTCGTGACCACGACCGCGCGCGACAGCATGTGGGGACCGACGTTTCCGGAACTCGTCGAGTCGTTGCCCGGGATCCCGATCATCGATCGCTCGTCCGTCAATGCCTTCGACGATCCGCGTGTGGCCCAAGCGATCGCCGCGACCGGGCGCAAGAAGCTGATCTTTGCGGGTCTCTCGCTTGAGGTTTGCGCGGCGTTTCCAGCGATGACGGCTATCGGCAGGGGTTTCGACGCTTACGTCGCCGTCGACGCTTCGGGGACATTCAGCGAGACGAAGCGGCAGGCTGGTCTCCTTCGCATGCTGCAGGCAGGGGTGATCCTCTCGGATTACGCTACCCTGATGGTCGAAATCCTGAAGGACAATGGACGGCCGGAAGCGACAGCAGTTTACGACGCTGTAGACATGGCTTGGGCGAAACTGGTTGGTCAGATCGCGACGACGTACAGAAAATAGGAAACCCGATCGGCAAGCGCGACTTTATTGGGCCTTTGCAGGTAAAGGCGATGGGGCGATGGGTTAGTGTGCATGATGAATGAGACGCGCCCGGCCGCTATGCAAGAATTATCGCCTTCGGTTCCAGAAATTCGTTCAAGCCGTAGATGCCACCCTCGCGGCCGATCCCCGATTGCTTGAACCCGCCGAACGGCGCAAGGGGATCGTGGCGCAACGTGTTGATAAGCACGCGTCCGGCCTGCAATTGGCGCGCCACGCGACCGGCGCGTTCCGGATTCGATGAGCTGACATAGGCCATAAGCCCATATTCCGTGTCATTCGCCAGCTCGACGGCCTCTGCCTCGGTGCGATAGGTCAAGATCGAGAGAACCGGACCAAAGATTTCTTCGCGTGAAATCTTCATCTCCGGTTTTACGTTGGCGAAGACCGTAGGCTTTACGAAGTTGCCGCGTTCAAGGCCCTGCGGATGGCCGACGCCGCCGATCACTACTTCTGCGCCTTCATCGATCCCCGACTGGATGTAGCCCTGGACGCGATTGTACTGCCTTTGACTGACCAACGGTCCCATCGTGACGCCGGTGTCGTTCGGGTCGCCGGCTTTGATCTTCTCAACCGCGGACTTGGCGAGTTGCTTCACTTCTTCAAGCCGGTCCTCGGGTACGAAGAGACGGGAACCGGCGATGCAAGCCTGACCATTGTTGAGATAGCAGGCCGCGATTGCCATCGGGATTGCTGTCGCGAAGTCGGCGTCATCCAGAATGATGTTCGCGGATTTTCCGCCGAGTTCTAACGAAACGCGCTTCATCGTATCCGTTGCGCCTTTGGCAATAAGCCTGCCGATCTGAGTCGAGCCCGTGAACGAAATCATGGCGACATCGGGACTGTCGGTCAGGGCCGGCCCGACAACCTCGCCCAACCCGGTCAGAATATTGACGACACCCGGCGGTAATCCGGCCTCGTGAACGGCCCGCATCAAGATATCGGTTTGCATGGCGCTCATTTCGCTCGGCTTGATGACAACGGTGCATCCGGCGGCAATCGCGGGCGCGGCTTTGACGGCGATTGATCCGGCGCTCGAGTTCCAAGGGGTGATGATCCCGACGACTCCCACCGGCTCCTTGTAGACCCGAGTGCTGCCGATGACCTCGCTCAGATCGAATGTCCTCAGAACTTCCATGAAGTCCTGGAAGGTATTGGCGGCGCGAGCGTTGGAGAGCTTTGCCCACTCAAGCGGCGCCCCGTATTCCAAGGTTGTGGCTCGAGCGAGACTATCCACGCGCTTGGACACGGCATCATGCAGGCGCTGGAGGCATTCCATCCGTTGCTCTTTGCTGGTCTGCGAGAACGTCTTGAACGCTTCCTTGGCAGCGGCAATCGCATCTCGCGTGTCTACCGCATCCGCCAGATTGACCTTGCCGATCACTGTGTTGTTGGCCGGATTGACCAGGTCGATGATCTGCGTGCCATGGGGCGCAACGAATTTCCCGTTGACGTAGATCTTGTTGAACCGGCGCATGACTGGCTCCTCTTGTTGGTCACTGACAAGAGAGATAGCCCCTGTTCATTGCAACGATAATCACTATAATCATTCATTCACTGTTGCAGAAATCCGTATAATGATCCGCGGCAGGATAAGCGAGCTTGAGGCCGTCGTTGCAGTGGCAAAGCGTCGGAGTTTTCGCGCCGCCGCGTCAGAACTTGGCTTGTCGGCAACAGCGCTCAGTCAGGCGGTCGCCGAGCTCGAGGGCCGCTTGGGCGTCAGGCTTTTCAATCGCACCACGCGAAGCGTGTCGACGACAGCGGCAGGAGAGCAATTCGCTGCGGAGATCGAGCCCGCGCTTGCCGCCATTCGGAACAGCATCGAAGGTGTCAATCAGCATCGGGCAACTCCCATTGGCGTTTTGCGCCTCAACGTTTCAGCCGGCGGCGCGCGTCAGATTCTTGCGCCGATCGTCTTTGAGTTTATGCGCCGGTATCCGGAAATGTCCGTGGACATTGTCACGAACGATCGTCTCGTCGACATTGTGAAAGAAGGCTTCGACGCCGGCATAAGGCT